>Ga0213835_101494_pt1 | contig 13924 bp, 13 predicted proteins | sample SWPATP01_FD_160576 | JGI IMG/M metagenome (GOLD analysis project Ga0213835, IMG submission 160576) | Coastal seawater microbial communities from Marineland, Florida, United States - SWPA TP0 #1 | ecosystem: Environmental > Aquatic > Marine > Coastal | place: USA: Florida | collected 2016-08-05
GCATCAAAAAAGAATATTTGAGATCTCAGATAAATTAAAAAGTGGTCAGATTATTTTGTTTCCAACAGATACACGCTATGCACTTGCCTGCGTGTATGACAACAAAAAGGGGATGGATCGAATCCGATCTATGCGCAGGCTCGAAAGTGATCATTTGTTCACATTAATTTGTGAGTCACTTACCGGAATAGCCAAATTCGCGCAATTAAGTGATGACAATTTTAAACTTATTAAGAGATTGATTCCGGGTCCGTACACTTTTGTTTTACCCGCAACAAAAGAAGTTCCTCGCCTGCTTTTGAATCCCAAACGGAAAACAATTGGATTCAGAGTTCCGGATTATCCAATAGTTGAGACCTTAGTCAAAGAAGTAGGCGCTCCTTTATTGGCTACTACTGCTAAACTCCCAGATGATGTTTTAGGTGGTCAAATAGCGGAGTATCCCGATGATTTATTTCATCAATTCGACAAACTAGTGGATGTAGTAGTAGATAATGAACAACCACTTAACAGAGATGAATCAACGGTTATTGATCTGACAGGTGAAATCCCGGAAATAATAAGGGCAGGACTTGGTATAGATAGGGTAGAGGAAGTTTTGGCGCTCTATTCCTGATAACGTTAAAGTTCAACCGTTAATTGGTCATAAGCTAATTTTACGTGGCTTGGCAGGCGTTTCGATACCACACTGTGTGTTACATAAGATGAAATATGAACTAAGTATGTCATCGGAATGCCTGTCTTTGTAGCTATATCTATTGCTTCAGGTATAGTGAAGTGTGTTCGGTGTTTGGGCTCCCATTGAAGTCCGTTTAAGACCATTAACTTTGCACCTTTCATTAACTCAAAGGTTTCCTCAGAAATTTTACATGCATCTGTAATATAGACCAAATCGTTAATCCTAAAACCAATAACCGGCACAGATGCATGGTCAACAGGCAATGGAGTAATCAAACAATCTTTGAATTGAACCGGCTCGTTAATTACATTCAATTCAAGTTGTAGTGAACCGCGCGTGCGGTTTGGTCCAAACATATACGCAAAACGCGTTTCTATAGATTTCTTGCAACTTTCATTTGTGTAAGCGGGGATGGGAGCCTGTTGAACATAATTATACGGTCGAAGGTCATCTAAGCCTGCTACATGATCGACGTGCTCGTGCGTAAACAGTACCAAGTCAACGCGTCGAATACCGGCGCGGAGTGTCTGTAATCTGAACTCTGGTCCGGTATCAATTACGATAGAAGTTTGATCGGTTTGAATCCATGCAGAGGTTCTATAACGTTCATCTCTTGAATCACCGGTAGCTTTTTCACGGCCAAATCCTCCGGCTATAGGAACTCCCATGGATGTTCCTGTACCCAAAAAGGTTAATTTCATGCGAATCCTCCGTCTTCAAACAGTGGGTTTCTACGCTTTACTTCTTTAGGTTTTTGAAGCCAAATGGTTTCGAGTTCACGTCGGATATTGGGTTTAATAAACACGGAATCCAGGTCAGGGTGATCTTCCAGAAATCGGGCTAACATCCCCACTTGATACTCAGGGGGATGATTTTTGTTCAGCATAATTAGCTTTTCTCCTTCAACTACACAATTTCCACCACGGAAATTTCCTTTTTCTTTTCGGATGGAGTATCCTAATCGTTCAATTATTTCTTCAAGTTCTAGGATTAATCGTTCAGGCTTCATATTAAAACGTAATTCCTATAGAGAAAGCGTTTGAAAGCAAATCATAGTTTAAACTTTCCTGTGTGTTATTGAATCGAATAAACTGGAAATCGTACCCAAATGATAAACCGAATCTGGAAACAATATTATCAATATAAAATCTGGTGAAGCCGTCCATTTTCCAAGATACCCCACCTGTGGAGCCAAAGGACCCTGAATTGTATCCAATATGTGGAATCCCTTTTAACTCGAACCTAGAACCCTTGAACGGGTTAAATTGCAAACCAAGTCCTAAACCAATATATCCGGCATTTTGAGCAAATTCTTCTATGGTGTTTCTGGTTTCATTTACGTTAACCAATGTATAATCTGTATTAAGTGACAGAGGAACAAACACTCTCACTTTCTCAACCCTGCTCAAAGTATAACTCCCTGCGATTCCAATACCGGCTCTGGTGAAACTTACATTATTTTCAGGACCAAGATTGCGCCCATAAGAAAAGAAAATATTTAAAAGCGGATTTTCATAAGAAAAGCGGTAAACAGGCTCATTAAAATCATAAATAACTTCAGGTGCCTGATTAAATCCTGGACCAAAATAACTGAAATCAGTGTACTGAAGCCCAAAGGAAACTAGATTCACCGGTATTTGAGGCAGATTATTTTGCTGAACGGATTGCACAGAAAACATTTGCCCATAGACCGGGGAAGAAATCAGTAATAGTGTAAGCGCTGAAAAAGCAATTATTTGAATGATTCGATTTAGCATAAGATGCTACATTGGAACGTTTTACATGAAAAAATTGATTAAGTATCAAATGTAACCAAAAAAATCAAACTATGATTCAGTTTTTAATTCTACTCGGTATGTTGATTCAAAATCCAGATAAAGTCTCTTCTATCCATGAGTTTACTTACAATTCCATAACAGGTCAGGAAGTATCTCTGTCTGAATTTAACGGAAAAGTTGTTCTTATCGTTAATACAGCCTCAAAATGCGGATTCACTACCCAATACCAAGGATTGCAGGAATTGCATGATATGTACGCTGAAAAAGGTTTCGCAGTTTTGGGTTTCCCATCGGATAACTTTGGTGGACAGGAATTTGATGACGATTCAGAAATCCTTCAGTTTTGCGAGAGAAATTTTGGCGTAAATTTCCCACTTTTCACACGCACTGATGTTCGCGGAGATGATAAATCTGAATTATTTGATTTTCTCACATCAGCAGAAAACCCTGATTTTACGGGAGAAATCAGATGGAATTTTGAAAAGTTTTTGATTGATCAAAATGGTCAACTCATCAGAAGATTCAGGAGCCAAACAAAACCAACTTCAACGGAAGTAAAATCGAGTATTGAAATGCTTCTTGGTATTTAAGAATCTATCTTATACCTCCATATATACAAGAAAAGCAGGTTGAAAACCTGCTTTTCTTATTTTAGGGTGAGTGCATCAATTCAACAGATGCGATCTCAATAAAAATTTGGGAATTTTTACCTGAATGAGTTCTCCATCAGGGCGCATCATTTCATAATAGCCTTCCATTGTTCCGGCCATTGATTTCAATACACAATAGCTATTATAACTATGCGAGCGCCCGGGTACTATCACGGGTTGCCGTCCAACAACGCCATCACCATCAACTTTGTATGATTCACCTGCAGAATCATGTATTTCCCAGTGTCTTCTAAGGAGTTGAATTCGTTCGTTACTAAGATTTTCGATCGTTATGAAGTAAGCGAAAACATACTTTCCGGTTATGAGATCAGATTCAGTTTCCATAAAAATGGGTCTGACCTGAATTTTGACGTCGTGTGTTACTTCAGAATATGTCATAAAAAAAATTTATTTTAATCCGAGCTTTTTTACTAAACGTAATCAACAGAAGAAATGGTGTTTAGCGTTTCGAAAAAACGTAGATGAGAGCACTACATTTTTCCTTTTTAAACATAGCTAAAATATTTGACCATAACCCAACAAAAAAAGCACCGGGATACCCGGCAAAACCGGTATTCATGTAAGACTCGCTTAATAAGCTCACATAAAATGCGTCAAGCCACATTCTGCGGATTTGTTTCAGCTTAAAGCCATGCTGCTCAGCAATATGCACAATGGAAGCCGGAGAGAAATGATATAAATGTCGTGGTACATCATATCCGGCCCATACTTCTTTATAGAAATCGGCATCAAATGATTTGAAGTTTGGCAGTGCAGCAATAAGAACCCCGTCATCATTCAAAAGGTCGTGCATTTTATGAAAGCAGTTTTCAATATTGTGGATGTGTTCTAAAACATGCCACGCTGTAATTACGGAAAATGTGCTTTTATCCGGGATGTCATCCAGCTTTTGGAATACATCCAATCCATGTTCACCCGATGCAAAAATCCGTGCTTTCTCAGCCGGTTCAATCCCAAGTACATCCCAGCCGGAGTCCTTCATTTTTCCGGCAAACTCTCCGGAGGCGCATCCCAGATCAAGCAATTTCTTTTCAGTTCCCTTATAGTTGAAATTGACGACCCTTCGTTTCATCCCCAAGGTATAGAACCGTGCAAAATGAAAGAGTTTATCTTTAAAGTTTTCTGAAGTTTTACTATGAGATATGTAGCATTCATCATCATAATACTTTGAAATGATTTCCTCTGATGGGATTGGACTCGTGAACCTAAACCCAGTATTTTCTACTTCTAAAAGCTGAAAAACTTCTTTCGTGATTGCATAATCTTTGGTTTTAAAAACCGGAATCACTTTTTTTTCAGGAAAAAGGGGATGGCTTATTTCCGGATGTGTCAGGGTTTCGGTGGAAGAAGTCATGTTAAGAAGGAGCGAGTTTTTGGTAAGTAAATTGATAAGCTAATCCAATGAACACAAAGATGATGCCTGTAATCCAAATGTAAGGGTCCACCCAAAAAGCGAGACTCAAGCATCCAATAAATCCAACAAAAGGAATGATTAGGGGCATTTTTCTTTGTTCTCGGGTTAATCTTATTGCAGAAAGATTCGTGATGGAGTAGTAAAGCAACACCGTAAATGCACTAAATGACCAAGTGGTGTATAAATCACCAAACAAGCAAATTAGCGCAATCACGCTACCTGTAAGCCATACTGAGTTAACCGGACTTCCATTGTTAGCATTGATTTTTGAGAAAATTTCCGGCATGTCATTTCGTCTTGCAGCGGCAAGAACAACTCGGGAAATCCCTAAAACGAGATTCAATAAAACGCCTAACATTGCAGTGGCACCACCAATAATGACCAAATAACTAACAGCATTAAGGGGGATGAATGTGGATGCAGCATACAATGTCGATGCTTGTTTTATGGCGGCTTCAGACAGGGTTTCGGCGTCAGCTAACCCTAATGCAGCGTAGGTTACAATCATGTAAATGAACATGGTAAATAGTAGCGTTAATACAACCGCCCTAGGAATCGTTTTAGATGGATTCCTTACTTCCTCGCCTAACGTGGCAATTCGTCCATATCCGGTAAACGCAACAAACATCATAGCTGCAGCATGAAATACCCCGTGAATTCCATAAGAATTCAAATCAATTGAAAATGAATTTGCCGAAAATACACTTCCATTGTTACCGCTATATAAAATTCCTGTTAAGGAAAAGATAAAAAGCACAAATAAAGTAAAGCCTACTATAATGCGATTTGCGATATCAGAGCGTTTGATTCCTGCTGAAACAAGGGCGGTTATAGCAATTACAGAGAAGAAGGCAACCAAGGAGATGATCCATTTATCCTGATAACCAAAAACCCATCCCAGATAGCCGGAAAAACCTAACGCTGCCGTAGCTGCTGAAGCTGTTTTTGCAGCAAAAAATGTCCAACCGGCGGTAAAACCGAGTCGTGGATTAAGCGTTTGATAAGCATATTCATACGTGCCTCCACTCACCGGAAAAGTTGCTGCTAATCGAGCGCTACTCAATCCATTAAATAAAGCAATAAAGGCGGCAATAAGAATTGCAGGGAAAATGAGATAGCCGGAAATACCGATGGCAAGCCCCACACTAACAAAGATTCCTGTTCCGATAATTGAACCTAACCCAAGGAAAACAGCTCCCGAGGTGTTAATTACGCGTTTCATTTATGTAGGATTTGTTAGCGTGTTTCAGATTTGAAATTCAGCTAATGATAGGGCTTCTATCGGTTATCATCAAGCACAACAGCTGGCTCCAATGGGCGGACAACAACGGTATCACCAACTCCAAACGGCATGCGATTATCGGTATGTACAATACAGCGACAATTGCTCAATTGGATATCATAAGTAATATCATGGCCTTTAAATTCTCTGCTCATGACTGTGCCACAGGTTCCGTCACAATTGGAAGGGGTGACTGTTTCTAGGGTTAAATGCTCCGGCCTGATGGAGATAGTAACGTTTCCTTTGCGAGGTTTGTCTAACATCACAAAACCGATATTTGTCTGTGCTTCCAATCCATTAGCATGAGCCGGAAAGAGATTCGTGCGACCAAGGAATTGAGCCACAAATTTCGTTTTTGGGCGATAATAGACTTCCTCAGGTGTGCCAATTTGAACGATTCGTCCACGTTCCATTACACCAATTCTATCCGCAACGGATAACGCCTCTTCTTGGTCGTGTGTTACAAGAATAGCACTCATTTTGGCTTCTTTCAGCACTCGGCGTACTTCGTTTCGGGTGGATTGACGTAACACGGCATCGAGATTGGAAAATGGTTCATCTAAGAGAATCATTTCAGGCTTTGGAGCCAAAGCGCGTGCTAAGGCAACACGCTGTTGCTGTCCACCGGATAATTCTTGCGGCTTGCGGTCTTTAAAGGTTTTCATCCCCACTAACTGCAACATATCATTTGCGCGATGTGCTTGCTCAGACTTGCTCAAGTTATTAAGGCCAAAGCGAACATTATCGAATACGCTTAAATGAGGGAATAACGCATAATCTTGAAATACAAATCCAATCCCACGCTTTTCAGGAGCAACATAAGTATAGGGGCATTCGATTGTTTTTCCTTTTAGCTGAATGGAGCCTTCATCTGTTCTTTCAAAACCGGCAATAAGTCGCAGGGTTGTTGTTTTACCGCAACCACTCGGACCAAGGATTGCGAAGATCTCCTCAGGATTTACAGAAAAAGAAACTTTGTCAACGACCGGAGGATCATCCGGATTGAAGAATTTTGTAAGATTAGTTGCGCGTAAAAGACTGTTCATGATTTTTTCCATTCACGAGAAAAGAGAATGCCGACAAAAAATAAGGAGAAAAATAATATAGTTAACGCAAAAGGAGCTGCTTCTGCAAACATTGCTTCAGAACTGAAACTCCATACATTTAATGCGAGGGTTTCAAAGCCGATTGGTGAAAGCAAAAAAGTAATGGGGAGCTCTTTCATGCACGATAAGAAAACAAATGCACCCCCGACAATAATTCCATTCATTAACAATGGAAGTGTAGCCGTTCGGAACGCTTTAAAACGTCCGGCACCTAAAGATCGGGCCGCTTCTTCCAACTTTGGAGAAGCCTGATAAAGAGCACTTCTTACCGGTCCGATTGCCTCAGCCATAAAGTGTAAAGCATATACAAAGATGAGTACAAATAAAGTTTGATATAAAAATGGAACCACATTCAAGCTAAAGAAAACAAAAGCTAGCGCAAGGGCAAGGGGTGGAGTTGCGAACCCGAAATAAGCAAAACGTTGAATTAAATTAGAGAGTCCGCTTGGGAATCTTACCGAGATATAAGCAAGTGGAATGGCTAATAAAACTGCTAATGCTGCTGCGGGAGCAGAAGCAGAAACCGAAGAGCGAAGCGCTTGACCTAAACTATCCCAAACCATTGGATGCACCCCTTGGGCCATCCAAAACAAAATAGTCATTAAAGGAACAACTAAAGATGCCACAACTACACCCCCCACAAACAGATAAGCGGGGATTTTTAGATAACCGAGCTGAGAAATGCGCGCTGATCGACCGGAACCTGTTCCGGAGCGATAAAAAAGCAACCCTTTAAGTAAACGATATTCAACAAAAAGTACCGTACTTGTCAATCCAAGTAACATTAAAGCCAGCCAAGAGGCATATACCCGATCGAATGCGGCTGAATATTGTAAATACAGTGCATAACTAAAAGTGTCAAATCGCATAAGTGAAACGGCTCCAAAGTCTCCAATCACATAAAGCAGGATTATCAGCATCCCTGCATAAAAAGCAGGTTTTAACTGGGGGAGGGTGACTTTGAATAAAATCTGATACGTTGAAAAACCTAAAGAGCGAGCAGCCTCTTCGGTTGAGGTATCCATTTGAAGTAATCCAGACCGAAGATTCAGAAATAGATAGGGGAAAGTATATAAACTTATGGCAATAAGTGCGCCCCAATAGCCGGATGGGCGCGGGATTTCAATGCCAAATAGCATGGCTAATGTGCCGTTGCTTCCGCCTAAACCTAACAAAGCATAGGCTAAAACATACCCGGGGATGGCAAGTGGTAGAACGCCTAAAAGTGTAATGAGTCGTTTTCCGACTAAGTCAGTTCGTGTTGTAAGCCAAGCCAGGGGAAGAGATACAACAGTTGTTACAACAAGTGTGCCAAGAGCTAAAGCGATGGTATTTGTTAGAAGAACGAAATTTCTGTATCTGAAAACAATCTCAAGGGTATTGGATAATTCACCCTCTAATGCCCTAATGAGCAAATAGATTAACGGCACAATGACGCTCAACACTACAAAAAATGCAGGAAGCACAAAATACCAAGGTGGATTTTTTCCTTTAAAAAAACGTGTCAAATTCAGCTAACTAATAAATAACCTTATAACAGTCCCGTTTCTCTGAGTAATCTTAACGTTCCATCGAGGTCGTTTAGAATGTCCAAATCGAGATCAGGCAATACTTTTAGCAGTTCTTCTAACTTACGATCTTGATCATCAATTCCATAAATTACAGGATACTCAAAGATTTCATTTAAAAAATAGGCTTGTGAATCTTTTCGCAATAAAAATTCAATGAATTGGGTTGCCTGCGCAGTTGCCCTGGTTGAAGTCAAAATTCCGGCACCCGCAACATTCAGCAAATTGCCCGAGTCACCGGCTCTGAAAAACACCATATCTACCGGATAATTCGGGTCAGATGCCTGAGCACGTTCAATATAATAATGATTTGTGATTCCCATACGAATTTCACCGGCGGCTATGGCCTGTAAAATACTAGTATTATTGTTGTAAGCGATTGCTCCGTTTCGTTGCATGTCTCTGAGCCATTGACGTGTAACTTCTTCGCCTTCAATGGCGCGCATTGCTGTCACAAAAGATTGAAACGAAGCATTTGCAGGCGACCAACCGACTTGCCCGCGCCATTTTGACTCAGTGAGGTCTAATACAGTTTCCGGTAATGATTCTGCTTGAAGCACTCTTCTATCAAACGCTAAAACTCTTGCTCTACCGCTTGTGGCAATCCATGTGCCATCCGAATTTCTGAAAACAGCCGGCTTTCCCTCAAATAAAGAGGCATCAAGAGGGGTAAGTAATCCTGCTCTGTGAACGGCACCTAAAGCGCCAGCATCCTGAGCCCAAAAAACATCTGCCGGACTCCTGCGACCTTCTTCAATTAATGCAACGGCAAGTTGGGTTGTGCCGCCATAGCGAACGCGAACACGAATTCCTGTTTCTCTTTCAAACTCCTGGATTAGTGGTTCAACTAAGGCTTTACTTCTTCCGGAGTAAAGGGTAAGTTGTTGTGAAAATGTGATTTCTGCGAAAAATAGTAATAAAAATAGTATCGAAAATCCGATAAAAAATGATTTCATATATGTAGTTATCTTGTAATAGACTAAATCTAAATAATGATAACGATAAATTATGAATTTTAGTAGTAGGATTTAATTGTCCTTGAAAAATTACTATAATTTTTTTTGGCCTATAATTGTGACGGTGATAGACCGGCTTCCCCCATGATTCCTATGTTCGCAAAGGTAGATTCCTTGCCATGTTCCAAGGTTTAGCCTTCCATTGGTTACAGGAATACTCACAGATGATCCTAACAAACTACTTTTAATGTGAGATGTCATGTCGTCAGCACCTTCATAGGTGTGTTTGTACAATGCCGTGTCTTCCACAACGGTGCGGTTAAAAAAGGTTTCGAAATCAGCTCTTACTGTTGGATCCGCGTTTTCATTAATTGTAAGTGAAGCACTTGTGTGCTTAATAAACACGTGAGCCAGGCCTGTTTTGAAATCCATTAATTCCGAAATTTGGGAGATAATTTCATCGGTTACAAGATGAAATCCTCTACTTTTTGGTTTTAAGCGAATGGTATGTTGTGCAATACTGAACATAGTGTAAGATTAAATTTTCTCGTATTTGAGCCACATGACTTGCCAAGGGTCAAGCGTGATTTGCTCATTATTATCAATTTCTTGTCCGCTGATCAAGTCTTTTGCACATTTCCAACGAATTGGAATTTGCCAGGAAACAGATCTTCGGCTAACATTTCCCACTATAACGATCTGATGCATTTCATCTGAAGATGACCTCCACATCGCAAATAATTCAGGAGGAGAAGTCAGTACTTTTTTGCCACCTTGCGGGTCAAAAGCCGGTTCTGCCCGTCGAACGGATAATAGCTTTCTCCAGGTATTCAATACTTTTGCCGAAACAGAGTGAGGATCATCTAGTAACGTCTTTAGGTAATTCTCATCCCACTTCATTCTGTTTATGGTGCGCTTCATGCCGGTATCACGCACGCCTTTATGGTAATTAAACGTACCTGTTAGGCTGTGAATATAAATTGCCGGTACACCCCGAAAGCTGAGCATCAAGGCTTGTGAACACATGAAGCGTTTAATTTGCTCGTCTCGGGTATTCCCGATTGGTTCTGCAAAAGCATCAAAATATGTGATGTTCAATTCATAAGGGCTTTCAGTACCATCGGAATTTCTTTTGTAGGAAACCATCCCTCCGCGATCTGTGACTGATTTTACGACTAAATCGAACTGATTTTTAGGCACTAAACCCTCTAAAGGCCGTACTCCAATTCCATCATGCGAAGCTGTGAAGTTGAAGTAGGTGCAGCCCGGAGGTGGGGGAGTTAGTGACTTTGACCATTTCGATAAATAACTTGCATTTCCGGTTAGAATGGCATGGAGCAAAAGGGGAGGTAAACTGAAATTATAGACCATGTGCGCTTCGTCACCATCCCCAAAATAGCTAATGTTTTCTTTGTGAGGTACATTAGTTTCTGTAATGAGGATGCTCTCAGGTTCTACATACTCCGAAATGAGTCTCAAAAGTTTAACCACGAGATGAGTTTCATTGAGATGGATGCACGTTGTACCTTGCTTCTTCCAAAGATAGGCTACGGCATCTAAGCGAATCACTTTAATGCCTTTGCTAAGATAGAAAAGTAAAATATCGATGTACTCGAGCAAAACGGCCGGGTTTGAAAAATTGACATCCACCTGATCCGGACTAAAGGTGGTCCATACATGTTGCACCCCGCTTTTTGTCAACACAGGGGTAAGTAGAGGTGAACTTCGTGGGCGGGTTACGTTTCTCAAATTTGAATCCGGATTCATACTATGGAAATAGTTCATCCCCGGCAGACGATTATTCATAAAATCTGAGAACCATTCGCTTTGACTCGAAATATGATTGATTACCAAATCGCCCATGAGCTTGTATTTTGAAGCCAACGATTCAATATGATGCCAATCTCCCAATTTTTCATGTACCACTTTATAATCAATTACTGAGAAACCATCATCAGATGAATACGGAAAAAATGGAAGGATGTGAAGTGAATTAATCATGTCTTGGAGGTAATCATCCATGAAACGTTCCAAAACGGATAAAGGAGGATCGATTTCATTTCGGATAGAATCTCCATAAGTAATTAAAAACACATCTTTATGGCTATAAAGTGCTCGTTTTTTTTGTTTGGATTGACCATTTGAAAAACTATATTGTTTAATAAGCTTTTCAATTTTCTCGACTAATCCAGGGGGCTCAGGTTGATAAATTTGGGATAAAAGTTGGGCTATTTCTGACTGAAACAAAGTATTTAAGGGCATCTGCAATCATGTATTTGTTGAATATATCTCCCATAAATATAAGATAATATTGCACATTACAAAATTTAGTTCCTAAGGTTATCAGAAACAACTCAGATATTAACAGTATGAGAAGTGGCCTAAAACAATGAAAGCCGTCTTCCGACGGCCCTCATTATAGTTTGCACCTTATTATGCACCTTTGTTTGTTGGGCAATGTTAAACACAAATACTACATTCAAATAATAAAGGTTTCCAAAATAAAAATCAAGGAAAAATTAATTAAATATAATTAATGTAAATAGTTGGGAGATTAATTACGTGTAAGTAAATTACTCAATTTCCATCCATTTTTGATACAATCACCAACTGAAATACCTCCAAAATAATTGCCTGAAAGATAAATTCCGGCGTTTTTGCTCTCAAAACCGGACTTGGCGCTCAGAAAGTTTTCGTAGCCGATTGTATATTGAGGGATGGCTTTTTTCCACTTCCTTTGATACTTGATAACGGGGTCTCCTTTTATTTCTAAAATGTCACATAAATCCTTTAACGCCCGAGATTCGATATCATTGTCTGACATTTTTGCTATTTCGGGATGTCTGCTTCCCCCTGTAAAAACGGTAATCAGGTTTTCATCATTACCGGGTGTTCTTTGTGGGAAAAGGGTAGAATTGAATAAGGCACCAAGAATGAAACGATTTTCAACCTCAGGAACCAACATTCCAAAACCATTAAGAGGGTGTTTTATCTGATCTTTTTTGAATCCAAAATGCAGGACATTCACTTGAGGATAGGTGATTTCGGATATAGTTTCTATAAGATGACTACCATCTGTATCGAGCCATTCAATCTTAGAAAGGATATGAGCCGGAACAGTGAGGATGAGATGGTTGCATGAAATTGAATCTCCATCCTCAAAAAATACGATATATGAATGATTCGTGAGTTTTTGAATGGTCTTAACTGATTTATTGAGCTTGATGGCATCCTTCCCAATACATTCACTCAATGTTTTTGGAAACATGGCATTGCCTTCAGTAAAGCTAATCATTTTCGCTTTATTTCTGGGGATATCAACTGGGTCTTTATCTTTCCCAGGCCCTTTAAAGGCACCTTTTATGAGTGAGCCATGCTTATTTTCCAGTTCATATAGCTTTGGGAAGCCATAGCGAACAGAGAGTTTGTCGGGGGAACCGGCATAAACACCGGCTACAAAGGGGTTTATGGCATAATCAAGAAACTCTTTTCCTAATCGTCTTTTCACAAATTCTGATAATGGTTCATCATAGGTAGTCATGCGACTTCTAAAAGGTTCACCCAAGAGATTAAGCTTGGTTTTGGCACTAAAAAGTGAACTTGTGAAAAAAGAAACCGGAGAAAGTGGAAGGGCGACAGTTTTTCCATTTTTGACGATAAATCTGTTTTTTGCCTCCGTTGATGCTTCAATAACATCTTTTTTGAGACCGGTTTTTGTTAGTAAATCATCAAAAATTGTATTGGTAACAAGAATTGTATTCGGACCGGTTTCAAAAATCCAGCCGTCTTTCTGAACGGTTTGTATTGCTCCTCCAACCTGATTTTGTGCGTCTGCAAGTATAAAATTCTTTCCATGCTCTTTCAAATAAAAAGCAAGTGTTAGCCCTGTAATTCCGGTTCCTATTATAAGATGGTCTGTATGATGTTTTGGCATAGGGATGGATTTGGATTCAACAATTCAAGGTCTAATTTAAGGTATAAAACAGTTTAGTGTTGGGGTAATTTGATCTGAGATCTTGTTGTTTGAGGAGTTGAGTGAATTGCGAATTACGAATGGCGAATTACGAATTACGAATGGTTGTTAGATTTTGACCTGTTCAGGGCTGGAAAAGTTCCTCTGTGGTTTACAGGGATGCTAAGGGTATGAAAATCGATACAAGAAGAAACTAAATAGTTTATTTTTTTTCATCACCAAGTCTCAAAACTTGTCTCGATACATCAGGAGACACGAAGGGGTTTTGATTGAAAATTCAGAATTGAGCCCGCTCCGAAAAGTTAATTATGAACCACGAAGATTCTGTGTTAAAAGTCAAATTATAAATTCTTTTTGTTACCTTTAAATAGTTAATTAAATCGGCATAAGCCAGATTCCGAAGGAGCACTCACACCTGATGTGGGTAGCTCCTTCATTGTATGATAAAGTGGATCAAAGGGTCGTTTGGTTTTGTGAATGATATAGCTGAGCTCAAG
>Ga0213835_101495_pt1 | contig 13923 bp, 8 predicted proteins | sample SWPATP01_FD_160576 | JGI IMG/M metagenome (GOLD analysis project Ga0213835, IMG submission 160576) | Coastal seawater microbial communities from Marineland, Florida, United States - SWPA TP0 #1 | ecosystem: Environmental > Aquatic > Marine > Coastal | place: USA: Florida | collected 2016-08-05
TGCCGAGGCGCTGGCGCTGCCCGCCGGAGAACTCGTGGGGGAACTTGTCGGCCGCGTCCGGGCGCATGCCGACGGTCTTAATCAGTTCGGCGATGTAATCGTCGGTCTCGCCCGGCGGCACGACGTCGTGGAACCGGATCGCTTCACGGAGCAGCGAGCGAACGGTCAGGCGCGGGTTAAGCGAGGAGTACGGATCCTGGAAGATGATCTGCATCTTGCGCCGGATGGGCATCATGGCGCTGTGCCCGAGCGTGGTGATCTCGCGCCCGTCGTACTTGATGCTGCCGGCGGTCGGGTCGGTGAGGCGGATGATGGTCTTGCCGAGGGTGCTCTTGCCGCACCCGGACTCGCCCACGACGCCGACGGTCTCGCCGCGTTGCACGTCGAAGGAGACGCCGTTGACCGCGTGGACCCTGCCCACGACGCGGTTGAGCACGCCGCCTCGGACGGGGAAGTGCTTGACCAGGTTCCGGACTTCGATCAGCGCCACGCGGGGAGTCTCCTGTCTTCAACCGATCACTGCGCGCCGACGGTCAGCGTTGCCAGCGTCTGCCCCAGCGGGAAGTGGCAACGTCGCGCGTGACCATCGACCTCGACCAGCGCGGGCTCCTGGTCCACGCACTGCTGCTGCTTGTGCTTGCACCGTTCCTGGAACCGGCAACCCGGCGGCAGCTCCCACAGGCTCGGCACGATGCCCGCGATCGCCGGCAGACGCGCCCCCTTCTGCTTCCCGCCCTGCTTCGGGATCGAGTCCAAAAGCCCGCGCGTGTACGGGTGCTGCGGGTTGTGGAACACCTCGCCCACCGGTGCACTCTCGATCACCCGCCCCGCGTACATCACCTGCACCCGGTCGCACACCTGCGCCACAACGCCCAGGTCGTGCGTGATCAGGATGATCGCGGTGTTCAGGCGCTCCTTCAGCCCGTTCATCAGATCCAGAATCTGCGCCTGGATCGTCACGTCCAGCGCCGTCGTCGGCTCGTCGGCGATCAGCACGTCCGGCTCGCAGCACAGCGCGATCGCGATCATCACCCGCTGACGCATCCCCCCCGAGAGCTGGTGCGGGTACTCGCCGATCCGCTTCTCCGGGTTCGGGATCTCGACCAGGCGGAGCATCTCGATGATGCGGTCTCGGCGTTCGCGCTTGTTCAGGTTGGTGTGGTACTTGAGCGCTTCGTCAAGCTGCCAGCCGACGGTGAAGACCGGGTTCAGGCTGGTCATCGGCTCCTGGAAGATCATCGCGATCCCGTCGCCGCGGACGCGACGCATCTCGCTCTCGCTCGCCTTGAGGAGGTTGAGCCCCTTGTAGAGCACCTGGCTCTGCTCGCCGTACTGGGCGACGTGCTCGGGGAGCAGACGCATGATGGACTTGCTGGTGACGGTCTTGCCGCACCCGGATTCGCCGACGATGCCCAGCGTCTCGCCGGGTGTGAGATCGAACGAGACGTCATCGACCGCCGTCACGATGCCGCGATCGGTGCGGAAGCGCGTGACGAGGTTGCGGACCGAGAGGATCGGCCCGCTGTCCCTGCTCGCCCTGACTCGCTCGCCGCCCGTTCGCACCGGTGCGCCTCCGTGAATCCGTACGCCGGGTCAGCCGACGTGCTTGGGATCAAACGCGTCCTGGAGCGCGTCCGACAGGATGTTGAACGCCAGCACAAGCCCGAACATGAGCACGCTGGCAGTGACGACTTCCCAGAAGAACAGGACGCTGATGTCGTCCTTCGCCTGGCTGATCATGACGCCCCAACTCGGCTGCCCCTTGACGCCGAGCCCGAGGAAGCTCAGGATCACCTCGCTCTTGATCGCGCCGATGAACAGGAGGCTGAGGTTGATGAACATCAGGTGCGTCGTGTTCGGGATCACGTGCTTAAAGAGGATGTAGACGCGCCCGAAGCCGATCGACGTCGCCGCCTGCACGTACTCCAGGTTCTTGATCTTCATCACCTCGCCGCGGATCACGCGGCAGGTCGAGACCCAGAACGTCAGGCACATCGCGCAGTACACCGGCACCAGCGCCATCCCCGGGTGCTCGGCCGGGTTATCGAAGAGCCTGTGCCCGCCGAACATGTACACGAGCACGCCGAGTAGCACCAGCGTCGGGATCGAGCTGAGCACGCTGACGATATACATCACGATGTAATCGACCCACCCGCCGAAGAACCCGGCCGCCGCGCCGAGCACCGTTCCGATAATCACGCAGATCACCGCAACGACGAGCCCGACCTGGAACGCGATCCGCACGCTGTACAGCGCCTTCATCGAGATCGAACGCCCCTGCGCATCCGAGCCCAGGAACGTCCGCACGCGGTACCACAGCCCGCCGAACCCGCCCGGCATCGGCTGCATCGCGCGGATCGCGCTCTCCACATCGCGCATCCTCGCCTCGGCCGGCTCGCGCACCTTGGGCAAGGCGGCTTTCAACGACGCGATGCGATCGGACAACTCGGCGCGTGCCGGGTCATCCGCGGGCATGCTCCCGAGCTCGATTTCCAGATCCAGCAGGTCGTCCAGCGCATCGTCCAGGTCGTCAAGCGCGTCGTAGAGGTTGTCCAGCGCATCTTTTGCCTGGGTCAGCAGCTCGCCCATCGTCTGCATCGGCACGCTCGCCATGCGACGCTCGGCGAGACGCAGTTCCTCCATCAACTCCTCGTACAACGCAGGGCTCGCTTCGGCACGACGAAGGCGCATCTCCGTCCGCTCGATGAACCAGCGCGCGTCCCGCGCCCGCTTGTCCAGCGCCTGGCTCTGCAGGAACCCCATCGTCCGGTCCGGGAGCACGCGCATCTGCGTGTCGTCCCGCGTGATCGCCCCGGCAAAGCCGATCAGCGCCACCGCGAAGTACACCCCGATCACCAGCAGCGACAAGACCGCCATGCGGTTCGAGACGAACTTCCGCCAGCTCCGACCGCCGAAGAACTTGCGTGCCCGTGTCACGAGAGCCTCACCCGCGGATCGACCACCGCATAAAGGACGTCGGTCAGGATCAGGCTCGCGATGAAGATCAACGCGAACACCGCCACGAACGACTGGATCACCGGGAAGTCCTTGTTGATGATCGCCGTGATGATCTCACGACCCATCCCCGGAATCCCGAAGTACATCTCCAGCAGGATCGACCCGATCACCACGAACGGCAGCGTGCTCATCACCCGCGTGATCACCGGGATCATCGCGTTCTTCAGCATGTGCACGAACATGATCTTCGGCTTGGTCGCACCCTTCGCGACCGCGGTCGTGATGTAATCCCGCCCCGTCTCCTCCACCATCACCGCGCGGTAGAACCGCGTGTCGTACCCCATCGAAACCACCACGCTGATCAGCACCGGCAGCATGCAGTACGTCACCCAGCGCCCCGGGAAGAACCCGCCCCCATCACCCAGCACCAGCCACGGCTCGTACCCCTGCACCGCGAACGGCGCGAACGCCCAGCCCGCCTCGCGCGGCAGGGCCGCGAAGAAGAACTGACCGAAAATGATGTAGACCAGGAAGCTGATGCTCATCCCGAGCACGGCCGCGATCATCAGGATCCGGTCCGGCGGTCGCCCGCGGAAGTACGCCGCCAGCAGCGAGATGAACACACCGATCACCGTCGAAAGGATCAACGCCGGGACGGTGATCGACATGCTGGGCACGAACGAGCGCTTGAGAATCTCCCCGACCGGCGTGCCGCGCTGGTTCCAGCTCTGCGCCCGGAAATCGAGCGTGAACGCCTCGCGGACGTACCCCGCGAACTGGACCGGCATGGGCTTGTCGAGCCCCATGTCGCGCCGGAGCTGATCGATCTGAGCCGCGGTCGCCTCCGGGCCCAGATACTGGAACACCGGATCCTGCACGCGCAGCGCCAGGAAGACCAGCAGCAGCACCCCGATGTACACCGGGATGTTGTACAGAATCTTGCGAACAATGAACGACCACACGGCTCGGTGCTCTCCGCTCTGGGCTGCAGGATCAGATTCAGCGCGGTCGCTGCGGGTGGTTCATCTCGACGTCGAGATACTTGTAGAAATTGTAGAAGTCCTCCGTCGCCTTGAAGTTCTTCAGCCACGGGTGGACCAGGTACTGACGGATGCGCGCCTGGGAACCCAGGAACACGCAGTACTCGTTGACGATCTCCTGCATGCGCCGGTAGATCGCCGTCCGCTCCGAGCTCGGCGGCATCGTCTTGATCTTGCGGTAGAGCCGGTCGTACTCCTCGTTCTCAAAGTTGAAGTTGTTCGGACGCGGCGCCCTGTTCGGCCCGTAGAACAGCTGCAGGTTGTACTCCGCGTCCGGGTACGCCAGGCTCCACGCGAGGCTGAACATCGGCGCCCGCGAATCGTTCAGCGCCTCCACCAGCTGCGCGAAGTCCACGTAGCGCGGGTTGATCCGGATCCCCACCTGCGTCAGGTTCCGAGCGAACATCTCCACGATCTGCTCGCTGTCGGCCCCGCGGCTCGTGAACAGGTCGATCGGCGGCAGGTCCGTCACGCGACCGTTGACCACCGTGTACCCGGCCTCACGCAGCAACCGGCGCGCCTCATCAAAGTTCGGGCCCCGGTTCGGCGGCTGCAGCGTCCCCGCCGGCAGGTGACCGTCCACGCCCGGCGGGATGAACCCGTCATAAATGATCGGCAGGTTGTTGTACCGGCTCCGGTTGATCTCCTCCAGGTCCAGGCACATCGCGATCGCACGGCGCAGCGCGATCCGATCCGGCGTGTACCCGCCCACCAGCGGGTCCAGCATGTTGAACCCGCGGTAGATGAAGTCCGCCAGCGGCACCGGCTGATAGTCAATCCCGCGACCGCGCCACTCCCGGCGGAGCTGGCCGCGGCGCTGATCGAACGCCTCCTCGTACGCCGCCTGCGGCACGGTCGTGAAATCCAACTGACCGGCCTTGAACTCCAGCCACATCGGCGTCGTCTCGACAAAGTACGTGAACTCGACCCGGTCCACGATCGGCAGGCGCTCACCGACCGCGCGATCCAGCCCGCGAGCACGGTCCTCGTCCGACATCGCCGTCGGGTAGAACACCTCGCGGAACGTCGGGTTGCGCTCGAACGTGATCCGCGTGCCGGGGAGCCATTCCACCAGGCGGAACGGGCCCGTGCCGACCATGCGACGGTTCATCTGATCCGGGCCGTAGTGCTCGACAGCCTCGCGCGGCACGATCGCCGTCTGGAACGTCGCGATCTTGAACAGGAACTGACGGTTCGCCTCGCGCAGCACGACCTCGAACTCACGGTCGTTGATCTTGACCATGCCCTCGACCGGGGCGCTGTAGTCAAACCGCTCCCCGCGGGCGACCCGCGCGCCCTGCTCGTCCTTGAACTCGTCGAACCCGACGATCATGTTGTCCACACGCGCCCAGTTCTCCAGGCGGTAGGTCGGATCGGCAAAACGCTTCCAGGAGTAGAAGACGTCATCGGTCACCAGCCGCCGCCCGCGCCCGTTGGGGAAGCAGGGGTCATCCTGGAAGTACACATCATCGCGGAGCTTGAAGCGGTAGCGCGTGCCGCCGTCGAGCTCGACGGGCATCTCGGCCAGGAGCAGCGGCTCGAGTTCGAGCGGGCGCTGGAGATAGGCGTACTGCAGGAGCGTCTCGTACACCTGCACGATCGCGGTGTTGTCGTAGACGCTGGAGCCGCTGACGGGGTCGAGCGTGCGCGGACCGGCCGTGGTCTGGGGGATGCGGAGCACCCGGCGTTCGCCCGCCGGGCGCATCGGGTGCGTCGCACGCGGCCCGTCCTGGCTCGCCTCGACCGCTTCCGCGCCGCGAGCCGACCCGCTGACCACGCTCGCCGCCAGCAGCCCCGCGAGCCCCATCGCCAGCCCGTGACGAAGCCCGCTCCACCACTTCCGACGCCCGGCGTTCGCCCCTCGGTTGCCCGTCATCGACACGTCGCCTCCCGCCCCGATCGGGGCCTCCAACCACCAGGTTCCCCAGATTCTCGCAACAAGCCGTCGGCCTGTCCGAAAACCTCGCTCGTCTACCGGCATCAACCGCCGGCGTCGCAGGGGAAGCATGGTACCGGCACAAACCCACCGGCACAAACCCCGCCGACCATCCACCCACAAACTCGACTCCCCGGACCCGAGCTGACTCGAATAAAGCGGTTGAAAACCCTCGATTTTGGACCCCAATCGTCAGATACCCTGTTATGGTGGTTGTGAACCGGGCGGATTCCTGTAGACTCACCGCACCCCGTTCGGGCGAGGCCGCCCGGATGGGGGTTGTCGGCACCATTCTGTGTCGGCAAGCCGGGTGAACCCCACATCCGCGGGGGCCGGCACGCGAAAAGAACGGCCGCTCGTGGGGGCGAGCGTCGTGGACGGCTGTCGGACCGTCCCGCCGTGGTTCTGGGGGCAACACCGACGCGCACGAGAGGAGCACGCAGATTATGGAGTGGTTCCGCACCCGATCGGTCACCGCGTTGGTCGCGGTCGCCGGTCTCGCCGCCGCAGCGGCCTCGCAGGTTCAGGACTCGATCCCCTGGCGCAGCGCCGACGTGGCATCGCTCGCGAAGCTCGAAGCCGAGCGCCCGGTCGACGTCCTGTCGCAGCTCGCCGCCCGCCCACAGGCGACGCGGATCGCGCTGCGTTTCGATCGCCCGGTGACGCAGGACGAGCGTGAGCAGCTCGAAGCCGCGGGCGTGCGCCTGCTGGCGCCCTTGGGCGCGTACGGGTTCTTCGCGTCGGTCGCCCCGGGCGCGAACGCCCCGGCCGCCGTCGCCGCCGCCCCCATGCGCACCGCGACCCCGGTGCTGAGCGACTGGAAGCTCCACCCCTCGCTGCTGGACGGCGGGGTGCCGGAGTGGTCCGTGCAAGCCGTCGCCGATGCATTCAATCCGGACATCTCGCCGGTGAACCCGATGATCGCGGCGTACGTGGTGGTGCACCGCGACGTGGAGCCGGACGACGCGCACCTCATCGGCGACCTCGCCGCGATGGGCGTCGATGTGCGCGACGTGATCGAGCCCGTGCACGCGCTGGTGGTCGAACTGCCGCGGAACCTGATCGATGTGCTGGCGGCGGACGACCGCATCCAGTGGATCGAGCCTCCGACGCCGCCGCTCGGCGAGCTGAACAACGAGAACCGAGCCCTCACCCAGTCCAACCAAGCCCAGGAAAGCCCCTACAACCTCACGGGCGAAGGCATCACCGTCTTCGTCTTCGACGGCGGGCGCGTCCGGAACACCCACACCTTCCTCGCCGGGCGAACCACGGTCATCGATGGCACCAGCATCAGCAACCACGCGACCCACGTCGCGGGCACCGTCCTCGGCTCCGGTGCCGCCGGCGGAAACCACCGCGGCATGGCGCCCGGCGCCACCCTGCTCTCGGCCGGGTTCCAGTCCAGCGGCGGCGGCATCTTCCTCTACACCAACCCCGGCGACCTCATCAACGACTACACCACCGCGCTCAACAACGGCGCCGACATCTCCAACAACTCCATCGGCACCAACACCGCCGCCAACGGCTTCCCCTGCGAGATCACCGGCGAGTACGGGCTCACCGCCGCAACCATCGACGCCATCGCCCGCGGCTCGCTCGGCGAGTCCATCGTCATCTTCTGGGCAGCCGGCAACGAACGCGGCGTCACACGGTGCGGCACCGGCTTCGGCACCACCGCGCCCCCCGGCAACCACAAAAACGCCATCTCCATCGGCGCCACCAACGCCAACAACGACACCATGACCAGCTTCAGCTCCTGGGGCCCAGCCAACGACGGGCGAATCCGACCCACGCTCGCCGCGCCGGGCTGTCAGTCCAACGGCGACGGCGGCGTCACAAGCTCCGGATCCAACTCCGACACCGCCACCAGCACGCTCTGCGGCACTTCCATGGCAAGCCCCACAGCCGCCGGCGTCGGTGCGCTCATCTACGAGGACTTCCGCAGCATCCACGGGCAGAGCGCCATCATCTCCAACCAGCTCATGAAGGTCTTCCTCATCATGGGCGCCGTTGACCTCGGCAACCCCGGCCCGGACAACCAGTTCGGCTACGGCTCCATCCGCGCCGTCAACTCCATCGAGTTCATGCGGTCCGGCAACTGGGATGAGGACGCCGTCTCCGGCACCGGCGCGGCTGTCGTCTACTCCGCCCAGGTCAACCCCGGGCAGAACCTCTTCGAGGTCACCCTCGCCTGGGACGACGTCCCCGGCACGCCCAACGTCAACCCCAACCTTGTCAATGACCTCGACCTGGTCGTCATCGATCCCAACGGCACGCGACACTACCCCTGGACCGTCAACCCCGCCAACCCCGGCGGGGCGGCAGTCCGCAACACCGTGGACCGGCTCAACAACATCGAGCAGGTCACCGTCAACAACCCCGTCGCCGGCACGTGGCGCGTCGAGGTCCTCGGCTACGCCGTCCCTGAAGGCCCCCAGACCTTCGCCATCGGCGCCACCAACGCCCTCGCCAGCGACTTCCTCGCCCTTAGCACCACCAGCACCGTCCCCACCCTCGCGATGCCCGGCGAGCCTGTCAACGTCACCGCCTCGGTCACCATCAACAACGACACCCGTGTCGGACCGGTCACCGCGTTCTACCGGACCGCGCCCGGGCCCTTCCAGAGCGTCACGATGACCAGCCTCGGCAACGATCAGTTCGAGGTCAACCTCCCCGGCGCGCTCTGCGGCAGCACGCTCGACTTCTACATCCAGACCGAAGGGCAGAACGCCGGCATCGTCACTAGCCCCGCCAACGGCGCCGTCGCGCCCTTCAGCGTCCCCGTGGGTGAAGTCATCACCTGGGCCCATGAAACCTTCGAGAACGACAACGGCGGGTGGACCGGCGGCATCCCCTCCGACACCGCCGTTCGAGGGCAGTGGGAATGGGGCATCCCCGAAGCCACCATCGCCCAGCCCGGCAACGTGGTCACCCCCGGCGGGCAACGCTGCTGGGTCACCGGAGCCGCAGCCGGCAGCAGCGCCGGTGCCTTCGACGTTGACGAGGGCGAAACCACCCTCGTCACCCGCGTCTATGACATCACCGGGAGCGTCAACCCCGTCCTCAGCTACTACCGCTGGTACTCCAACCACGCCGGCGCTTCGCCCTTCAACGACGTCTTCGTCATTGACATCTCCAACAACGCCGGGCAGACCTGGCAGAACCTCGAGACCATCGGGCCGAGCGGCAACGAGGTCCAGGGCGGTTGGATCTACGCACAGTTCAACCTCGCCGACGTCTTCCCCGGGCAGACGCTCGGGCAGATCCAACTCCGCTTCATCGCGTCCGACTACAACCCACAAGCCCTCGTCGAAGCCCTCGTGGACGAGTTCATGATCGTTGAAGCCGTCTGCACCAACCCGCCCGGTTGCTCGGCCGACATCACAGGGCCCTCGCTCGACGGCATCCCCGACGGCAGCGTCAACGCATTCGACCTCAACTACTACATCGCGCTCTGGGTAAGCGACGATCCCGCCGCCGACATCACCGGAGCCGCACTCGACGGCATCCCCGACGGCAGCGTCAACGCATTCGACCTCAACTACTACATCGGGCTCTGGCTGGACCAGTCCGTGAACTGCACCAGCAACTGACCCGCGAGTTCGCGAACAACCTGCAGCACACAAGCGGCCCCTTACGGGGCCGCTTTTTTTGCTCCAGTCGCCAGCGAATCAGGAATCACGCAGTAGCCGAGCCCGCGCCGCCGAAGCCGCCTCGCGTACACGCGCCGGCGACGTCCCGCCGAGCGCCGACCGGCGTTCCAGCATCCGCGAAACCGTCAGCCACGCCGCAGCATCGTCGCCCACGCGCGGCTCAACCTCACGGATCACCTCAATCGCCTCCAGCCCGACACCCCTCCCCATCGCGTGGCGCACGCACCGCCCCACCGCCTCGTGCGCATCGCGGAACGGAACCCCCTTGCTCACCAGATAGTCCGCAAGCTCCGTCGCGTTCAGGAACCCCGTCTCAGCCGCACGCACGCACCGCTCGCGATCGAACACCAGCCCCGCCACCACGCGCTCCGCGAGCACAAGGCACGCCCGCGTCCGGTCCACCGCGTCGAACACGCTCTGCTTGTCTTCCTGCAAGTCCTTGTTGTACGCGGTCGGCAACCCTTTCAGCGTCGCGGCAAACCCCGCGTACCGCCCGAGCACACGCCCCGCCGAGCCACGAAGAAGCTCGCACGCGTCCGGGTTTTTCTTCTGCGGCATCAAACTCGACCCGCTCGTCACGCCGTCCGCCATGCGCACAAACGCGAACTCCGCGCTCGCGTAGATGATCAGATCCTCGCCGAGGCGCGAGAGATGCGTCGCGCACTGCACGCACGCGTGGATCAGATCGAGCACAAAATCCCGATCGCTGACCGCGTCGATGCTGTTCTCCGCAGCCCGCGCAAAGCCAAGATCCCGCGCGATCGCCTCGCGATCGACCGCGAGCGTCGTGCCAGCCAGAGCCGCGCACCCGAGCGGGCAGACATCCGCTGATTCCCTCGCCAGCACGAGCCGACGCGCGTCTCGCGCCAGCATCGCCTCGTACGCGAGCGCCCAGTGCCCCGCCGTGATCGGCTGCGCCCGTTGCAGGTGCGTGTACGCCGGCATCGCCGACTCAGCCTCGCGCTCCGCGAGCCCGATCAACGCCCCGCGCACCGCCGCGACCGCTTCCAGCAGCACCTCGCACGCCGACTTCGCCCACAGGCGCAGATCCGTCGCGACCTGATCATTCCGGCTCCGCCCCGTGTGCAGCTTCTTCCCGAGATCACCCACGCGCGCGATCAGCCGCTGCTCCACCCACGTGTGCACGTCCTCTGCCCCGCTCTCGATCGGCGGCGCGGGCAACGACGCCGCCTCCTCACCGATCGCCCCCAGCGCGTGCACGACTTCCGCGAGTTCCACCTCGGAAAACACGCCCGCCGACGCGATCGCCTTCGCCCACGCGATCGAGCCACGGACGTCTTCCTGTACGAGCCGCCAGTCGAACGGGAGCGAGTCGTTCAGCGCACGGAAGACCGCGTCGGCCCCGCCCTCGAACATCCCACCCCACATTGCGCCGCCGCCACTGCCATCTGCGCCCATCACGCCCGCCCGCCGGCCGGCGTCGGGAGCGACTCGGTCCCGATCCCCTTCGCTCCCGCGATCCGCTCCGGCAGCGTGAACAATCGGATGAACCCCTCGGCGTGCTTCTGGTCGTACACCGTGTCCTCGCCGAACGTCGCGTAATCCTCGGCGTACAAGCTCATCGCGCTCTTCCGCTTGATCGCCGTCGCCGAGCCCTTGTACAGACGCACCACAACCTCGCCCGACACACGCGACATGATCGAGTCCGCCGCCGCCTGCAGCGCAACCCGCGTCGGCGTGAACCAGCGTCCGTCGTACACGAGCCGTGCAAACTTCAGCCCGATCTCACGGCGCAGCTGCGCCGCCTCGCGATCCAGCGTCAGTTCCTCCAGCCCCGCGAGCCCCTCCACGATCACCGCCCCGCCCGGCGTCTCGTACAGCCCGCGGCTCTTCATCCCCACGCAGCGGTTCTCCACCAGGTCCACACGCCCAACCCCGTGCGGCCCCGCGATCGCGTTCAGCTTCAGCACCAGCTCGTCGCCCGCGAGCGCTTCGCCGTTCACCGCCACCGGGCGACCGCGCTCGAACGTCAACGACACATCCACCGGCGTATTCGGCGCCTCACGCGGGTCGGTCGTCAGCATCCACGCGTCCGCCGGCGGCTCGTTCCACGGGTTCTCGATCGCCCCGCCCTCGTGGCTGATGTGCCACAGGTTGCGATCCCGCGAGTAAATCTTCTCAGCCGTGCTCGTCACCGGCACGTTTTTGCTCTTGCAGTACGCGATCAGTTCTTCGCGGCTGCGCATCGACCATTCGCGCCACGGCGCGATCACCTTCAGCTCCGGCGCGAGCGCCGAGAACGTCGCCTCGAACCGGACCTGATCGTTCCCCTTGCCCGTACACCCGTGCGAGACGGCCGTCGCGCCCACCTCACGCGCCAGTTCCGCCTGCGCCCGCGCGATGATCGGGCGCGCCATCGATGTCCCGAGCAGGTAACGCCCCTCGTACACCGCGCCGGCCGCCATCGTCGGATAGACAAACTCCTCGACAAACACCCGCTTCAGATCCACAACGCGGCAGTCCACCGCGCCGCTGTTCTTGGCTTTCTCTTCCACCCCCGCGAGTTCGTCATCGCCCTGCCCGACGTCCGCGACGAACGCGATCACCTCGCACCCGTGCGTCTCCACAAGCCACGGCACGATCGCCGACGTGTCCAACCCGCCCGAGTACGCCAGCACCACACGCTCCGCCATCGCACCAGCTCCTTCTTGCAAAAGCCGCCCACCGTGGCACGGGCGTCCCGCCCGTGCATCCCTCTGTCACCACCGCACCAACCAAACGAAACTACGCCGAACCAGCCGTACGGGCGGGACGCCCGTGCCACGACATTACGCCGCGCCGAACAACATCAGCATCACCGCGTTCTGCACGTGCAGCCGGTTCTCCGCCTGGTCATAGACCAGCGAGCGGTCGCCGTCGATCACGCCCGCGGTCACCTCCTCGCCCCGGTGCGCCGGCAGGCAGTGCATGAACACCGCCGCCTCGTCGAGCCCTTCGCTCGCGAGCGCCATCAGCTTCTCTGACACGCGGTACGCGCCCATCACGCTCTCCCGCTGCGCCCGCTGATGATCCTGCCCCATCGAGACCCACGTATCCGTGTACACCGCGTGATGCCCGCGGATCGCCTTCGGATCGTGGCTCACCGTCACCTTCGAGCCCGTCCCCTTCGCGATCGCCGCCGCCTGCTTCAGCACCGCAAACTGCGGCTCAAACCCCGTCGGCGTCACCACCGTCACGTCCACACCCAGCGACGCGCACGCCAGCACCAGCGAGTGCGCCACGTTGTTCCCATCACCCACGTACGCGAGCTTGAGCCCTTCGAACGAGCCGTACACCTCGCGCAGCGTGAACAGATCCGCCAGCGCCTGGCACGGGTGCTCCAGGTCGCTCAGCGCGTTCACCACCGGCACGCGCGACCACGCCGCCATCTCCGCGAGCACGTCATGGCTGAACGTCCGCGCCACGATCAGATCGACCCATCGCTCAAGATTCTTCGCGTAGTCCTTCACGCTCTCGCGCGCCCCGATCCGCTGGGCCGAGTGATCGTGAAAGACCGCCGTCGCGCCGAGCTTCGCGAGCCCGATCTCGAAGCTCATCCGCGTGCGCAGGCTCGGCTTCTCAAAGATCAGCACCGCGCTCTTGCCCGCGAGCTTGCCCGCGTAAGCCGCCGGGTTCGCCTTGACCGATGCCGCCAGATCCAGCACCTCCGCCACCTGCGCCGGCGAGAAATCGCCCACGCCCAAGAGATCCGAAGGCACCTTGCCCGCGTGCGGGATCTTCACATCCACCACTTCATGCACCGTCGTCGTCATGACATCCAACCTTCCAAACGCGGCCAGCCCGCGTCAATCAATGACTACTTGAAGCCCACAAACCCGTGGCACGGGCGTCCCGCCCGTGCGCATCAACCCCCTACCCCACCACCACCCCAGGCCTTCGCCGCCCAACCCCACCCCCGAAGCCATGCACAACGGTCCCGCGCGCCGCATCCGACAGCGCCGCCGGATCACGCCACGACGCGATCCGCACCGGCACGCCCGAAGCCTCCGCCGCACCCGCCGCCGAGCGGCACTTGACCGCCATCCCGCCGACGATCACGCCGCCCGCGATCAGTTGCTCGATGCGCTCCGCATCCAGCGACGCGATCGTGCGCCCGTCCGCATCGCGCACGCCTTCCACATCGGTCAGCAGCACCAGCGACGCGGCCCCCGCCGCCTTCGCCACACCCGCCGCCGCCTCGTCCGCGTTGATGTTCAACGCACCGTCCGCGTCCGCACCGATCGAGCTCAGCACCGGCACAAATCCGCCATCCAGCAACGTGCGCCACAGCGCACCATCGCCGCCGACCACCTCGCCAACACGCCCCAGCCCCGCC
>Ga0213835_101497_pt1 | contig 13900 bp, 10 predicted proteins | sample SWPATP01_FD_160576 | JGI IMG/M metagenome (GOLD analysis project Ga0213835, IMG submission 160576) | Coastal seawater microbial communities from Marineland, Florida, United States - SWPA TP0 #1 | ecosystem: Environmental > Aquatic > Marine > Coastal | place: USA: Florida | collected 2016-08-05
ATGGCGCCGTCCATTTGCGCGGCGCCCGTGATCATGTTTTTCACATAGTCAGCGTGGCCCGGGCAGTCAACGTGCGCGTAGTGACGCGATTCCGTTTCGTACTCGACGTGTGCCGTGTTGATCGTGATACCGCGAGCCTTTTCTTCCGGAGCCGCGTCGATCTGGTCGTAGCCGCGGGCTTCGCCGCCGAACTTCGCCGACAGAACCGTCGTGATCGCCGCCGTCAACGTGGTCTTGCCGTGGTCAACGTGACCGATCGTACCCACGTTCACGTGCGGTTTGGTACGTTCAAACTTACCTTTTGCCATGGCTGAACTCCTGACAGTGGATTGACGTTTCCGGGTGCCGGCGAGGCATCACCGGAATACGGCGATAGAAAGAGAAGGAAAAGACGCGCTAAAAAGAGTGGTGCCCATGACGCGGATCGAACGCGTGACCTCTCCCTTACCAAGGGAGTGCTCTACCACTGAGCCACATGGGCAAATTCTTGATCTAGCAAAAAACTGTGGAGCGGGTGAAGGGAATCGAACCCTCGTCGTAAGCTTGGAAGGCTTCTGCTCTACCATTGAGCTACACCCGCGCCGATTGGATTCACCGCCACTGCCCCGCATCCCCCGCCGCACATTCGCTGACCCGCGCGATCCGTGAAAGTGACAACCTTGTTGGGGAAATCGAGTTTCCTGGGAGACAAGTCTCCCCAAGGCCGCTGCTCTCAGGCGCAGTCAGGCTGGCGCAATGGCAAAACGATGGATGTTGAAACAGGCTCTCTGGTGGAGGAGGTTGGATTCGAACCAACGTAGACGCAAGGTCAACAGATTTACAGTCTGCCCCCTTTAACCACTCGGGCACCCCTCCAGCGGAGAACCTCAAATTATGGAGAGTTTCGATGCCCGTGTCAAACCGCTATGGGGGAAAATCGCGATTTCCAGCAAATTTTTTTCTTCGAGCGTGAAAAAAAGCCACGTCGCGCGCCCTCGTCAGCGGTGACGATCGGTCAAATGCCTGGGCGCTGCAGCTCCAGGCGCCCGTGCACCGCGTCTTCGAAAAGGGCCTGATAACGCGCCGCGCCAAGATCGACAGGATTGCTCGCCGCGGACGGATCGGCTGCCGCCTCTTCGCCCACCGCTGCTGCCGCGTCCGCGGCAATATCGATCTCGGCCAAGGTGTGGGCGATACCGAAGCGGCGCCGCAGGTCGATGACCCAATCGATCACGCCCTGCGAAGATTCCTCGGCCAGGCGCAGGTGGCGAGCGAGGCGCGCCAAAGGGGCTTCGATGGCTTCGCGATTGACCTGCAGCACGTACGGCATCAGGATCGCATTGAGCAAACCATGATGCGCGTCGTAGCGCGCGCCAAGCGGATGCGCCAGCGCATGCATCGCCCCCAGTCCGCGTTGGAAGGCGGTCGCGCCCATGGCCGATGCCACGAGCATGTAATACCGCGCTTCCAGATCCTGGCCGTCTTCGACCGCGCGCGGCAGATAGATCGAGATCAAGCGCATGGCTTCGAGCGCAATGCCGCTGGCCATCGGATGAAACCCCGGTGCGCAATACGCCTCGAGGTTATGCGAGAGCGCATCCATGCCGGTGGCTGCGGTCAAATGCACCGGCAAACCGACCGTCAATTCGGGATCGAGAATGACCAGGCCCGGCAACATTTTCGGATGAAAGATGAACCGCTTACGATGCGCCGTTTCGTCGGTGATGACCGAGGCCCGTCCCACTTCGGATCCAGTGCCGGAGGTCGTGGGCACGGCGATCACCGGCACCATTGCCGCCACATCCACACGCTCGAACTGCGTGCCCACATCTTCGTAGTCCCACAGCGTGCCGGTTTGATGCGCCATCAAGGCGATCGCCTTGCCTGCGTCCAGTGCCGAACCGCCGCCAAACGCGATCACGCCGTCGTGGCCGCCTTCCCGCAGCACGACGACGCCGTCGGCCACATTAGCCGATGTGGGGTTGCCCTTGATGCCATCGAAGCATGCGATGCGCAAACCTGCCGCGCGGCAGGCGTCGATCGCACGCAGCACCATCGGTTGTTGCGACAACCCCGGATCCGTGACCAGCAGCGGTGCCGACATGCCGGCCACGCGGCAGTAGTGCGGCAACTCGCCAATACGGCCCGGCCCGGCCTTGATCGTGGTGGGATAGTTCCAGTCGCCATTAGGCAAACTCATGATGCGTGACTCCTTCTTGCGAGCGGCGCGCGGTCAGGCACGCAGATGGAAAGACTTGGGCTGGGTGAGCGGTCCAAAACCGAGGATCGACAACGACACTCCGTTGCCCGATTGCTTCACGCCCGTCCATGCCAGGTCGGGATCGAGATAGTCGCACCGGTTCATGAAGACGGTGCCCACGTCGAGTTGTTGACCGAGCGTGATGGCCGTGGGCATGTCGCGCGTGTAGATCGCTGCGGTCAGCCCGAAATCGCTGTCGTTGATCGCCGCCATCGCGGCCGCGTCGTCGTCGACCGGCATCACGCACGCAACCGGGCCGAAGCACTCTTCGCGCATGATGGGCCACTGCGTGTGCGGCACCGTCAACAGCGCCGGGGCCACATAGGCCGTGCCGGGCCGGGCCTGCTTGAATCGCGTGGCGTCGATCAGGTTGACCGCGCCCAGTGCAACGGCCTCGGCCACGGCGGCACGCACCCGATCGGCGGCCGACACCCGCACGACCGGGCCCAAAGTGGTATCCGACGACATCGGATCGCCCAGCACATAACGCGACACCAGGTCCGCTGCGCGCGCGACAAAATCGTCATATGCGCCGCGCGCAACGAAGATGCGCTGAATGCCGCAACACGACTGACCGGCATTGAAGTACGCCCCATCGACGATGGATTCGACCGCAGCGCCGATGTCCGCATCGGCACGCACGTACGCTGCATCGAGCCCGCCGAGTTCCAGACCCGTGCCGATGAACCGCCCTGCCGCTTGTGCTTCGATGGCCGCACCGCCCTGCACCGATCCGGTAAACGACACGTATCCGATGTCGGGCGAGCGCATCATGCGCGCCACCTGTTCATGTGTCGCGTGCACGCACTGGAACACGCCGGCCGGCACGCCCGCGCGCGTAAACGCATCCACCACACGCTCGGCGCCCGTCGGGGTTTGATCGGACGGTTTGAGCAGCACCGCGTTGCCGGCAAGCAAGGCCGGCACGATGCTGTTCACAGCGGTCAGCAGCGGGTAGTTCCATGGCGCAATGGTCAGCACCACGCCGATCGCGTCGCGGGTAATAAAACGCGTCGCGCCATCCTTGGCCGGCAACTGGATCGGTGCCAGCGCCTCTTCCGCCAAGCCGATCATGTGCCGCGCGCGCTCGCCGAAGCCCGCGATCTCACCTGGCGTCTGCGAGAGTGGACGGCCCATCTGCAGCGTAATGTCGCGGGCGAGTTCGGCCTCATCCGCCAGCACGTTGTCCACCCCTGCACGAATCAGCGTCATGCGTTCGGCGAGCGTCAGTCGTCGCCAATCCTTTTGCGCGGCAACCGCGTGAGCCAGCGCTCGCGTCAATTGCTCGTCGGTGGCATATTCGCGCGCAGCGACCACGCGGCCATCGATGGGTGAGACGGTTTGCATACGGGACATCATGATGGCTGCTCCTGATCGCGTAAGAAGGGCGGCGTGCCTCCACGCCGGGCGTATGACGCAGGGCTAGATGATTTCGAAATACCGCGCCATTTCCCAATCTGTGACATGACGGCGGTACGCGTTTTCTTCCCACTCCCGCGTGGCGGCATAGTGGTCGACAAAGGCATCGCCGAACACGGTGCGTGCAGCGTTCGATGTTCGCAGTCGCTGTGCGGCCTCCCACAACGTCAACGGCAACTTCAGCTCGGCGGGAAACTGCTGATCGTAGGCATTGCCGGTCACGATGTCGCTGGGGCTGAGTTGCTGTTCGATGCCGTACAGTCCCGACCCCAGCGCCGCCGCCAAGGCGATATAGGGATTGGCGTCAGCCGAGCCGATGCGCACCTCCACCCGTTGCGATTTCGGACCACCCGGAATCAAGCGCAATGCTGTGGTGCGGTTCTCGGCGCCCCACGTTGCATCGAGCGGCGCCCAATACCCGGGTACGAGCCGCGAGTAACTGTTGATCGTTTGCGCGTACATCGCCATGAACTCCGGCAGGTACCGCTGCATGCCGGCGATGAAGGCGCGCTGGGTGGCGCTCATCGAATACTCGGCACCCTCTTCGAAGAAAGCGGACTTGCCCGTCTTGCGATCGTTGAGCGACACATGGATGTGGCCGCTCTGCCCCGAATGATCGTGCGACCATTTCGCCATGAAGGTCGCCATCAGATTGTTCTGCTGTGCGAGCACCTTGGTGAACGTCTTGAACAGGAAACCCTTATCGGCTGAAGCACCCGCTTCGTCGAATGCAATCGCCGCTTCAAGCACCCCGGGACCCGTCTCCGTGTGCAACGACTCGATCGACATATCCATGCGCTCGCACATATCGAGCAGCTGATGATAAAAGTCGCTGTTGACGGTACTGCGCAGCATCGAATAGCCGAAATTTCCCGGCGTCCAATTCTTGAGGTTGCGGTAATGCTTCTCACGCACGGACTGAGGTGTTTCGTCGAACACGAAAAACTCATACTCGAGTGCCGCAAAGGCGTCGAACCCCATGTCGCGGCCGCGCTCGATCACGCGATGCAGCAAGCGCCGCGGACAGATCTCGGCCGCATCCTCGACAAACTCCGCGAGAAACAACAACATCTCTTCGCCGCCGGCGCCACGTTCCAGCGGCAAGCGTCGCGCGCTCTCGGGCACGATGCGCAAGTGAGCGTCCGGATACGCGGTATGCCACCCGGTGTAGCGCACGTTGTCGTAGAGCTGATCGTTGGAATCCCAACCGAACACCACGTCGCAGAATGCCAGCCCGGCGTCCAGCGCCGACAGAAATTTGTCCCGCCGCATCAACTTGCCGCGCATGATGCCGTCGATGTCGGAAAGCCCGATCTTGATGTGCGTCAGACTGCTTGCTTCGACGAGACGCCGGGCGTCTGCGACGGTGTGAATCCCTAGCTGCTGTGGCATGGCTCGATCCCCTTGGTACTGTGTGTCGACTTCGCGGCAGGCTGCCGCAGCAAAGCACGTGGCTCGCTGCTGAACCCTCGGAAGATGTTGCCACAATGCTTACGGGATCGCGCTTGTCGTGACGTGAGGAGAGGTAACGCCACATGTGAACGCGCGAGAGCCTGCGCCCCTCGATAGTGCGAGCGTCAGGCGCGCAGGAAGGCGTCCTGAATGGCGAGCGGCGGGTGGCCGGCAAGCAGGCACAGCATCAGCAGGATGCGCGCTTTGGCAGGATTGAGCCACCCTGCCGCCATCAACCCCAGGGCGTCATCGTCGACTTCGATGTTGCGCGCCACGAAACCGCTGCCGGTGCGCGTCGCACGCACGACGACCACGCCGCGTGCCACGGCACGCTCCAGTCCGGCCATCACCGCATCCGTGGCATACCCTCCACCAACGCCTGCAAGCACGATGCCTTGCGACCGCGCGGCCGCCTCGTCGACGGCTTCGCCTTGCGCATCGGCGTGGGCGTAAATCACCTCGACGCGCGGCCAGGTATGCGGCGCGTGCTGGCGTACATCGATCCGTGCCGCAGTGGAGACGAACGCCGACTCGATCGACGCCGCAACCTGGGAAGCCCAGATCGGCTGCGTGCCGGCCATGACGCCAAGCCGCGCGCCGTTCGGCGACGCAAAGGCGGCCACGCCGGCTGCCGCCATCTTCTGCACGCCATGCGCCGCATGAATCTCGTCGTTCATCAGCACAACGGGGCCAAAGCGTGCGGCATGTTCCGTTGTCGCCAACGCCACAGCCTGATACAGATTGGCCGGCCCATCCGCGCTCATCGCGGTCGCCGGGCGCATGGCACCCACGAGCACCACCGGCTTGCACCACGGCAGCGTCAAACTCAGGAAATACGCGGTTTCCTCCAGCGTATCGGTGCCGTGCGTAATGACCACGCCATCAATGTCGGGATCGGTCAACAGTGCCGTCGTGCGGGTTGCGAGCGTCGCCCACACCGCATGCGTCATGTTCTGGCTGCCCACACTTGCCACTTGCTCGCACGCCAGGTCGGCCAGCGCCGACAGCCCTGGGACGGCGGCAATCAGATCGTCAGCGCTCAGGCTGCCGGCGGTATACCGCCCTGCTTGCGTCGCGGATTGCGCGCCGGCGATCGTGCCGCCGGTGGCCAGCAACGCAATCCGTTTGCGGCGTGTGTCAGGCATCGACGACTCCGGAGAGTCCTTGTTTTTCGAGCAACGCATTCAAATGCTCGAATCCGTGAAAATCGATCACGATCTGGCCCCGCTCTTTCGTGCCCACTTTCAGTGCGACCTTGGTGCCAAGGTGATCCGACAACGCCTCTTCCAATCGCGTCAGATCGCGCGAAGCGCCGCCGTTGGCCTTCTTCCTCGTCGTCGCTTCGCCGCTCTCCTTGCCGGCACGCGTGACGAGCTTTTCCGCCTCGCGCACCGACAACCGCTTGGCAATGATCTCGTTGGCCAATTGAATCTGCGTTGCGGCGTCGACGGCAAGCAGCGCGCGGGCATGGCCCATGTCGACATCGCCCGCAAGCAACATCGTTTGAACCGGCGCGGCCAGATTCATCAAGCGCAGCAGGTTGCTGGTCGCCGACCGTGAGCGGCCGATCGCTTGAGCGGCCTGCTCATGCGTGAGACCGAACTCGTCCAGTAGACGACGTACGCCATGCGCTTCCTCCAACGGATTCAGGTCTTCGCGCTGGATGTTTTCGATAAGCGCCATGACCGCGGCGTTCTCATCGGCGACCTCGCGCACCAACACCGGAACCTCTTTGAGCCCGGCCAACTGCGCTGCACGGAAGCGGCGCTCGCCGGCGATGATCTCGTACTCGCCCGGCAGCTTGTCGCCCAGGGCGCGCACCAGGATCGGCTGCATGATGCCCTGCGTGCGGATCGACTCGGCAAGTTCGTTGAGGGCGCCTTCATCCATGCGCGTGCGCGGCTGATACTTGCCGGCGCGCATCTTCGAGACGGGCAGCACCGATGGCGGGCCTTCCTTCTGGCCGGCATGCTTATCGTTGCCGAAATTGTCGATGGCGGGCATGTCCGCGCCAAGCAACGCGTCCAAACCGCGTCCCAGACCCTTGGGTTTTCTGGTGGCCATGATGTTCCTTGAGAATCTCTCTGTTATGGGGCTGCGGTGGGCGCGGTACCGGTCGCCTGGCGCAGGCTCCGATACCAATAGGCATACATGTCGACAAAACCATAATCCGCGTACAGCGCACGCGCCGGCGCATTGCCGGGCTCGACCTGCAGGTACGCGCGCACGGCGCCGCGCGAGCGCGCCGCCGATAACAACGCTGTCACGATGCGGCGGGCGGCACCTTGCCGCCGATGGGCCTGATGAGTCACCACATCGAAAATACCGACCAGATCATCTTCGCGCGCAGCCATCCCGCACGCAATCACGCGATCGGCATCATCGCGCAACACGATCATGTCGATCGCCACCGCCAGGCCTGCCAGCCGCCCTGCATGAGCTGCGACGTCGACTGCCGACGAACCCCGCATCTCACCCGCCGCTGCGGCAAACGCAGGCGCATCGAGACTCTCGATGCGTGCGTCGGCGAACGGGCGGCCATCGGGATTCAGTACGGTATCGGCCGACGGTGCGGTCAAGCTCATCGCCATGACGCGCGTCTCGCTCTCAGCGGCAAAGCCCCGGTCGGCCAGCGCACCATCGAGCGTTTCGTCCGGGCATATCGACGTCAGGCGAAACTCGAACGGCAATCGACGTTCGGCAAACCAGGCTTGGGCAAATCGCAGACGGCGATCGAGCGACCCGGCCGATGCGCCGATCACATTCACGCAGCGCATCCGGCGAAACGGACCCGGTGCACCACGCACCAGCCAGCCGTCGTGCAGGACCTGCTCGCGCACGGCGGTGGCATTCAAGGCGGCTTCTTCCAGACGCGCACAAACGGCTTCCGGCGACACGGTCGGCAGCGCCGACGATAGCGCTGTATCGGCAAAGTCGGTGGTAGAAGCAGGCGTCATCGTGCAGTCGCTCAGTCGAGGGTCTTGACCCGCTTGATCATTTCTTTTCCGAATGCCAGGTAGGCCTGCGCACCGCGTGAATTGCGGTCATACACCACACCCGGCATACCGTGGCTGGGTGCCTCGGCCAACCGCACATTGCGCGGCACCACCGCCTTGAATACCTTGTCGCCAAAGTGCGCTTCGAGTTGCGACGACACCTGCTGCTGCAACGTCATGCGCGGATCGAACATCACCCGCAACAAACCAATGATGCGAAGATCGTCGTTGATATTGCGATGCACGCGCTTGATGGTGTTGACCAGATCGGAGAGTCCTTCCAGCGCAAAATACTCGCACTGCATCGGAATGATGACGCCATGCGCAGCGGCCAGACCGTTGAGCGTCAACAACGACAGCGTGGGCGGGCAGTCGATCAACACGAAGTCGTACTCGGTTCGGATGGTGTCGATGGCCATCTTCAACTGGCGCTCGCGCTCTTCCATCTGCACCAGGTCCATCTCCGCGCCCGACAATTCACGGTTGGCGGGCAGCACATCGTAGTTGCCGCTTTCGGAGCGCACGCGTGTTTGGGCGATCGTCGCGTCGCCGATCAACACCTGATAGAGATTGGAGGTCAGTCCGCTTTTGTCGATGCCGCTGCCCATCGTCGCGTTACCCTGTGGATCCAGATCGATCAGGAGCACACGCTGATTGTGAATGGCCAACGACGCCGCCAGATTAATGGCAGTGGTCGTTTTACCAACGCCGCCCTTTTGATTGGCAATGCAAAATACACGGGCGGTCTTGTTGGGCGGTACGGCGTTCATGTGTTTCCTTGAATGCGGCGCATCGAGATGAGACAACGTTGCGCAATGAGTTCCGGCACCGTGAGCGACTCGACGCGGTCGATCTCCCACACACCGGCTGCACGCACGGATGCCATCTCGTCGTGCGGCGTCTTGCCTTTCATGGCGACGAGGGTACCACCCTGCGCCACATGCGGGCCGCCCAGCGCGGCGAAATCATCCAGCGACGCAAAGGCCCGCGAAATCACGGCATCGCACCCGGCAGGCGGGAGCGTTTCGACGCGGGCGTGCTGTGCGCTAAGGTTGGGCAATTGCAGGGCGCCGACCATCTGGCGCACGAACGCCACTTTCTTCTCGACCGCGTCGACGCAACAAACGGCCCATGCGGGGCGCATGACGGCGATGACGACGCCAGGCAGTCCGCCGCCCGAGCCGACGTCCATAATGCGCGCAGGGGCCTTCTCATCGCGTCCCAGCAGGGTCGACAACGGGGCCACCACCGCCAGGCTATCGAACAGGTGCTGAATCAGCATTTGCTGCGGATCGCGAATCGCCGTGAGGTTGTACGTGCGATTCCACCGCATCATCTGGGACATGTAGCCCAGCAACTTGCGGCATTGATCATCGGTGGGTGCGAGCTCCATCTGCGCGCACGCCTCACGCAGGCGTCGTTCAGCTTCGGCGCCCAGAAAAACATCTTCCATGGTCACGCCGCCCGCTTGCGTGCGCCGTATTGCAAACGCTTCAGATGGATCAACAAAAGCGACACGGCGGCTGGCGTCATGCCGGACAAGCGCGCGGCCTGACCGACAGTCTCGGGCAGGTGCTGCTTCAATTTCTGCCGCACTTCGAACGACAAGCTGGTCACCGCGTCGTAATCGATATCCTTCGGAATCGGCTGCAGCTCTTGATGCACATGCTTTTGCACCTCATCGAGCTGGCGAGCGATGTAGCCGGCGTACTTGATCTGGATCTCGACCTGCTCAGCGACCTGCGGATCCTCAACGGCTATGCCCGCCACAGATGCACCGTCGGCATGCCTCGCAGCCATCAGGCGCGCATAGGTGACATCGGGTCGTTTCAGCAAATCTGATAGTGAGTACTCACGTTCAATAGGCTTGCCCAGCAACTGAGTCGCAGCTTCCGGGGCATACATTTTCGGATTGACCCACGTGGTGCGCAGACGCTCGACTTCAAGATCGACCGCGTCGCGCTTGCGCTCGTACGCCGCCCAGCGCGCGTCATCCACCAGGCCCAGGCGACGGCCAATTTCCGTCAGGCGGCGGTCGGCGTTGTCCTCTCGCAGACTCAGGCGATACTCCGCCCGCGACGTAAACATGCGGTAGGGCTCGGTGACCCCGCGCGTGACCAGATCGTCAACCAATACGCCCAGATAAGCCTCGTCGCGACGCGGTACCCACTCCTCGCGACCCAACGCACTGGCAGCCGCGTTCAAACCCGCCAGAAGTCCCTGCGCGGCGGCTTCTTCATATCCCGTGGTGCCATTGATCTGCCCCGCAAAGTACAACCCGCCGATCGCCTTGCTTTCGAGCGACGCCTTCAAACCGCGAGGATCGAAGTAGTCGTACTCGATCGCATAGCCGGGACGCAGGATATGCGCATCGGCCAAGCCCGGCAGTGAATGAATAAGATCGAGTTGCACGTCAAACGGCAGACTGGTCGAGACGCCGTTCGGATAAATCTCGTGCGTATCCAATCCCTCAGGTTCCAGGAAGACTTGGTGAGAGTTCTTATCGGAAAACCGTTGGATCTTGTCCTCGATGGAGGGGCAATATCGTGGCCCTACCCCATCGATCACGCCGGTGTACAACGGCGAACGATCAAGACCGCCGCGAATGATGTCGTGGGTGCGCTCATTCGTATGCGTAATCCAGCACGGCACCTGCCGGGGATGCATATCCACGTTACCCATAAACGAGAAAACCGGTACAGGATCGAGATCGCCCGGCTGTTCCTCAAGGACCGAATAATCAATAGTGCGGCCATCAATTCGCGGCGGGGTGCCCGTCTTCAACCGACCCTGAGGCAGCTTCAACTCTCGCAGACGCAGGCCCAACGAGGTGGCTGGCGGATCGCCGGCGCGCCCAGCCGCGTAGTTCTGCATTCCCACGTGAATTAAACCGTTGAGAAACGTACCCGCGGTGAGGACGACGCGGTGTGCGTGGAAGACCAAGCCAATTTGCGTCTTGGCACCCACCACCTTATCCGTCTCGACAATCAGATCGTCCACTGCCTGCTGGAACAACCAAAGATTGGGCTGATTCTCCAACCGGCGTCGAATCGCCGCACGGTACAACACGCGGTCGGCTTGCGCACGCGTCGCACGCACCGCAGGACCCTTGGAACCGTTCAACGTCCGAAATTGAATACCCGCCTCGTCCGTCGCAATCGCCATCGCTCCGCCAAGGGCATCGATTTCGCGCACCAAGTGCCCCTTACCGATGCCTCCGATAGAGGGATTGCAGGACATCTGCCCGAGCGTCTCGATGTTGTGGGTCAGCAAGAGCGTTTTCGCCCCGGCGCGCGCCGAAGCCAAAGCGGCTTCGGTACCGGCGTGACCACCACCGACAACAATGACGTCGAACTGTTTGGGATATTGCATGATTGAAGAGCGTTTCTCGCGTGTGTGAGCAATTATAGATTGGGCGAGGTTCCACGGCTATAACGCGTTTGTTTCACGTGAAACGTCCAAAGGATGAATGTTCCACGTGAAACAGTTATCGGACCAGCGCAAATAGCAACGTCGCCCGACAATGCCAATCGCGGAACTCAGCTGATCCAACCAGCGGTTCGATAGCATCGATTATTTCGAGCGGGAATGACTCGCATAGCGACGTTGCATTGGGTCGCGACACCCAGCCGACCGTCGTGACCAAGACAGCAAATCGAAGCGCGTATCGACGCAGCGTAATTCAGCTAATGGGTCGAGACACGCCATATTGCATCAGATGCAACGCAGGGCCCAAAGATACCCATCAACGTGCAAGACCATGCAATGCGATTAAAGCGACCCTTGGCGCCAAGCAGTGTGGCAAATGTCGCAGGATCGAGGCGCATAGTGCCTGAGGACGATCCATACGCTAAGCAGCGTCGTGATCGGGCTCATTTTAACATCGCCAAATCTGAGTGACAGAACGGTGAACATGAAGTTAGGAACTTCGCTTTGACTTTCATGTTGTATACGCCGCTGTACCCTCACGCAGTGAAGCGCCCAGCACAGCCCCACCCCACGAATCTAGGTCGCGCAGTCAGATCTCTGGGGGGGGTTGATTAGTTAGGCAGTTAGCGGGACGCGTATGGACCGGGGCGTTAATAGGTGGCATCACTCGCATTTTCTCGGAGCCGGAATGCATCGAACTGCCAGGTGTGGCAGCGGTCAGGTAAAGAGGCGTGATACGGGGAACTTTGTTTCGGAGCGGGCGGTCGACGCAGGCATCCTAGCCTCGTTGCAATTTCCATGGCGGTTTGGCTAACTGTCTAGCGGAAGTTGCCGTAGTAAATCGGATCACTGATTGGATATCGTCCACACGAGCGGCCGACAATAAAAGAGTGATTTATTTGGGGGTACCCTGGGTAAGGGGCGAAAAATAGTTGATTTAGCGATACGAGCATCCCGATCGAATGGGTTTCACGTTCGGTCAAGTATTGCGGCTGTTGTTGGTTACTGCGACGAACGCAGTAGCCCAAACGATAAAGCGATTCGCAGTAGCTCAAACGATAAGGCGATTCACCTTTCCTGCTTACTGTGAAACGTGCCACATGCGATGCGCAATATGCGTTGAAGTGCGTTGTGCTTGTGTCTGTAAAGTAGTTGGCGGCCTACGCGAGAACGTTTCACGTGAAACTTGACCACCCTCCTATCTTTGGGTGTTTATGCTTCCCACGCCGTTCGCCACAGCAGTTGGCCAGTTATTAATGTGGAGCAGTGAGTTGGTTTTACCGCACGGCATAGCGGCGGCACAGAAGGCCCGAGGGGAGCGACCTACCCCGTGCGAGTCAACCATGAACCCCATCCCATACCAAGTGATCGCATAGATCACTAGCTATGCGGAAAACATCAATACGCTCCGAGAATGGATGGGCCAAGTCTCGCGCGGCTCCGGCAAATACCCGCGCTGCGCCGATATCCTTTCACGACCCTGGCCTGAGACAAGACGTCACGCGGGCAACCGTGCGCCCGGACTTACCTCAACTTGCGACCGTCGCGCATTTTTGGGTCCCTATTGTGAATTCGGTGCTTGACGACTTTTGCCACCTGACGCGCAGTGAGAAGTACGCCACGCTAGCGCATGGACGTTGGAAAAACATGCGAAATTGAGAGCATCGTCTTTCGCAGCGACTAACAAGTGCTCGACGTAATACCGAGTTTTTGGCGATGGCTCCACGCACAACACTTTGATCGAAGTGTTCCACGTGAAACAGCTCGGTTTATTCGCCTATAGACAGACGACCTTAACGGCGAGTAAGAAGTGGACTAACCGGGGGCTTGTTAGCTGTTCCACGTGGAACACCCTATTGCACCTGCTTCCATTAGGGTGCGCCCCAGTGCCATGGCGCTGCCAACTATTCGGGCTGACCTTCGACTCCACCCCGTAGAGGTTTCCCAGACCCCAGGTAGTTCCGCGGGAGATGCAGTTCCTTCAACCCTTAGCCCTCAAGAATCCCATCGCCCCTATTCAGTACTGCACAACCCACTGAGTATGTGAGGCAAGTTCTTGATACCGAGCTTAAAGGTGGAAGGATGGCCGGCCTGCAGACACGCGATCAGCGTTCCACAGTCTTTAGAGCAGCCAAGCAGCATCCAGCATTTGCGTGATCAGCGACACATTGTGAAGACCGGGCACCAACCGAACTGAGCGTGTAGCGAACGGCGGTAAGCGTTCGTAGAGGGCGATCGCATTGAGCCATTCCGACGGCTTTAACGGATAGGTTCCTGCGCCACAAGGTTGAATCAGCCGCAGCTCTATCCCTCTAACAGCCATTAAAAGACATTCCAGCAGCGACATTGATGACAACATACGGCG
>Ga0213835_101499_pt1 | contig 13869 bp, 10 predicted proteins | sample SWPATP01_FD_160576 | JGI IMG/M metagenome (GOLD analysis project Ga0213835, IMG submission 160576) | Coastal seawater microbial communities from Marineland, Florida, United States - SWPA TP0 #1 | ecosystem: Environmental > Aquatic > Marine > Coastal | place: USA: Florida | collected 2016-08-05
GGGTTCGAGCAGATCGTGCAGCGTCGGTACAGACCCGTTGTGCAGATAGGGTGAGCGGGCCCAGATCCCGTCGAGGGGATGGTTCGCATAGCCGTTGGTCTTGTGGAACCGCTTGAAACGCCACGGATAGCCCGCATAGAGCTGGTTCTGTGCGGCCGCAAAATCCGGTGTGTAGGAGGCCCAGCGGCCGCGATCCGTCCCGATATCGGCCAGTGCGACCGTCTGGCCGAGCCGCTTGAAATGATCGGTATTGTAGGAATAGGTTCCGCCTGTCTTCATGCCATGGCAACCGGCGCAGGTATCCGAGAACACCTCCCTGCCGCGCTCGGCAGCCTCGACATCAACCTTTCCCGGAAACTGTGGCGCGGGAAGATCCCACATCCATTGTTCGATGCGGCGGATCGACGATCGATCCACCGTTACCGGTGTCACACCTGCGCCGAGTGCTGCGCTCAGGTTGCGCTCGGCAACCGAATTGTTATTGCCGTCCCAGTGAAGGTTCATTCCCTCCCGCGGCCGTTGCTGCCAGATCGACGGATAATCGGAGCTTCCGTTCAGCGCTGCATCACTGATCGATGCAGCGCCCATCGGAAAGTTGAACTGCAGGCTTTTGTAGGGGTTGAATGTATCGACCCGCCCGGGGCCCCATTTCTCTTGCCGCGCAACAAATGTCAGCCGTTTGCCAAGATCTGCGAATGCCGCCTGGAGGCGCGGAAAGATCACATAGCGATAGACCACCCGCTCGAACGCATTGAGATGTCCGCCGACTTCTGGACTGTTGATCGCGGCGATCAGCCGGTCGGCGGTAAACCCGGGATCCGACCCGAGGTCGATGAAGAAGAGAATGAATTCCTGAAGCCGCAAATTGTTTGAAGGTGCACCGTAGACCAGATGCCGCTCCGTCTGGTTCGGAAGCGTGTAGGTTCCGACATGACAAACCGAGCAGTTCAGCCAGACGCGATCGACTCCGGACACGATGCGCCTGGAGACGCCGATCGGCAGGTCGTCGCCCGGCTTCTCGTAAAGCATGCCGAAATGACCCCATCCGGCCGGCCCAAGCTTGTCGGCATACATCACCGGCAGCGCCTTGAAGACCCAATAGGGTGGCCCGGTCGATGCCTCGCTGCCAATCGAGCCGTAGAGGAAATGATCTTCCTGGTTTCGGAACGCGACGACATACTGGTTGACGAAAACGAGCCAGTAGACGATCGCTGCGAGCACAAGCACTGCGATCACCACGACGATTTTCCGCTTGCGCCCGAGGACGATCTCGACCGGGGTCAGCGGATCGTTGAGATCACTCATGGCTCCGCCTCCACCGCCTGAGGTGGTGTCGCCGCAACGCTTCCCGCAAAGGCCGGCGGCGTAAACACCGACATGACCTCGTCGATCATGAGCTGATGCCGGGCCTCAAACGTTGACCCGGGATACCGTTTTACCTCGTAGCAGCCGAGAGGGTTCTCCAGATCATTGAGAAGACACTTGTTGCAATAGGTGCACTCGCGGCCTTTGTCCGGGCCATTCTGGGTCTTGAGGATCTTTGGCAAATCATTGTTGGCAATCAACGGTCTTGCCATGCTGACGCCATCGCAGGCGCCGCTGCGGATCGCCTCGCCGATCACATCGGCATGCTGAAAACCGCCCGTACAGAGAACCTTGACGCTGGGATCGATGCCCCTGACCGCTTCCGTGACAGCGCGGGCATAATCGAGGTTGATGCCTTCGATGACTTTCCCCCGCCGGAAACGCCACCAGGCCACAAATGCAGGTCCCAGGACCGGATTCGAAAAGATCGAATAGTTGAAACGCGCCCTTGTGCCTTGCGAAAGCATGCCGTCATACCAGCGTCGCAGGTCGTTCAGGGGCAGATCACCCGGCGGGTTGCGGGGGTGCGGAAAGGTCGACCCGCTGGAAATATGGAAGGCATCGACACCCTTGCCGCCATCCAGCAGGAGGGTACAGATCTTGACCGTCTCGTCGAGCGTATTGCCCTTCTTGATCCAGGGATAGAGCCAGTCGTTGTGATCGACCCCGTTGATCTTCATCTGCAGGTGAAAGTCCTGACCGACCTCGCGGCGAATGGCGCGAACGATCTCCAGCACGAACCGCGCCCGCCCCTCCCAGTCGCCGCCGTATTCGTCGGTGCGGTCATTGATGCCGCTGCTGAGAAACTGCGTGATGAGATAGCCGTTGGCGCCATGCAGCTCGACACCGTCGAGACCGGCCTCTTTGGCCCGGCGCGCGCCCTGGGCAAACTGCTCGACGACAGTGCGAATATCCTCCCTGCTCATCGCTTCGGCGAGCAGGCCGTGAAAGTAATCGCTTTTGTTCGTTGAGCTCAGTCCCCTTTTGTAGAGGTTTTCAGCACCGCCCATGTCCTGCTGGCGGCCCGAATGACTGAGCTGCATCAAGAACCGACAGTCGTGGGCGTGCACCCGGTCGCCGATCGCCCTCCAGAACGGGATCTTGTCATCATCATCGATCATCGCGTAGCGCACGAGGATTCTCCCACGCACGGAAACCGGCGTGAAGGACGAGATGATACAGCCGACCCCGCCGCGGGCGAATTTCTCCTCCCAATTCAGACGCGCAGAGCCGCCGTGACCGTTGTAATCGTCGAACTGCCCCGAGACATTCGATCGGAAAAGACGGTTTTTCACCGTCAAAGAGCGGAATTTCAGCTCCTGGAAGATCTGTCTGGAATTGTCTTCGTGAGTGTACTGCTGATCGTCATGCATCATCGTTCGCCCGCTGAGTTAAGAGGACGCCAAATTCAAAAGTCAGAATTTTTGGATGCTATACGTAAAATGCTTGTGACTGACGATCACGTTATTGCAATTTTATCGAGCTTGCAACGGGAATATGCAACCTCGAAACCGGCCTCAATTCGCGAAGGTGAACTGTCGGGAGCGATCTTCTAACGACGGTTTTTCGAACGTGAGGCAAGCACGTTTCGGATTGAAAAGCTGGAATGGATCCGCAAAACCCCGGGAAGTGCCGACAGGATTTCCTTGTGGATACGCTCGAACGCGCCGGCGCTCGCAACTTCAACCCTCAAGATATAATCCGAGCCGCCGGTCATCAGGAAGCATTCCTGAATTTCCGGATGTTTCCTCACAGCAGCTTCGAACCGGTTGAGGTAATCCTCGGTCTGCCGCTCCAGCGTGATGTTGATAATCACGGCGATGGCGCTCTCGATCTGGCCATTGTCGATCAGCGCCGTATACCCGCGGATGACGCCAGCTTCTTCCAGGAGCTTGACGCGCCTGAGACACGCGGAGGCAGACAACCCGACTTCCGCGGCCAGTGCCGCATTGCTGATCCGCCCGTTCAGACGAAGGAGCCGGAGAAGGTTACGGTCGATCGCATCTATCGCTTCCATGCATATTCTTTCAAAACACGACAGAATTCACCAGAATATCGATATTCGTCGCACATCCTGTCATCAAATAGCACCAAACTCACCGAATATTCAAATAATCTGCTCTCACAGGGAGGGCAGCAGCATGGATATTTCGTCCTCGTTTGGTGACGCCGAAGTACAGTTCGTTGCCGAGGGTGCATCGGGATACCTGACAATCGATCTGGGTGCCCTCCGGCGCAACTACGAGACGCTCGCCGACATGCTTCGACCGGCACACTGCGCAGCGGTCGTGAAGGCTGATGCCTATGGACTTGGTGCAACGGTCGTATCGAGAACGCTCGGCGATGCCGGATGCCGGGACTTTTTCGTGGCCCAGTTCGTCGAGGCCATCCGGCTCAATGATACTCTCCCTGCCGATGCACGTCTCTATGTCCTGAACGGACTGCAGCCCGGAAACGAAGAGCGCTGCGCTGCCGACGGCATCATCCCTGTCCTGAACTCCTTGCCTCAGTTGCGCCGCTGGTCTGAGCTCGCCCGTCAGGTTGGCCGATCGCTCCCCGCAGTTCTGCAGGTCGACAGCGGCATGTCCCGTCTCGGTTTGTCGCCGGAAGAATGCAGCATCCTGTCCCGGGAAATGAACGAGCATGCCGGCTTGGAATTCCAGTTCGTCATGAGCCATCTCGCATGCGCCGACGAAGGCGGACACCTTATGAACGGCGAGCAGCTGGCGGAATTTGAAAGACTTTCTGGTCTGTTTCCGGGAATTCGGATTTGCCTCGCCAATTCCGGCGGCATCTTTCTAGGCGGTGATTTCCACCACACGCTGGCGCGGCCCGGCATTGCGCTTTACGGCGGCAACCCGACCGTCGGAGCTCCAAACCCGATGGAGCCGGTCGTCAAACTCGATGTCGCCGTGGTCCAAACACGTACCGTGCCGACCGGAACCCGGATCGGCTATGGCGGATCGCATATTGCTGACCGAGAGATGCATCTGGCAACGATCGCCGCTGGATATGCGGACGGCCTGCCCCGTGCCCTCAGCGGCACGGGTGCGGTGTATCACGCTGGCGTAAGACTGCCGATCGTCGGGCGGGTTTCCATGGACAGCATCATCATCGATGTCAGCGCGCTGCCAAAGGATACTTTGACACTCGGCAGTCTCGTCGAGGTGGTCGGGGAACACCAGACGCTGGAAGAGATTGCCGAGGCCGCCGGAACGATATCCTATGAGATACTCACGGGCCTAGGGCACCGTTACCAAAGACTATACCGCCAAGTTCAGCTGCAAGACGTCTAGGGGAATGCCATGAAAGTCATCGTACTCGGCGCCGGCGTCATCGGCACGACCACCGCCTATCAACTGGCCAAGGCCGGCCACGAGGTCGTCGTTGTTGATCGCCAGACAGGCCCTGCGCTCGAAACAAGTTTCGCCAATGCCGGCGAAGTCTCGTTCGGTTACTGCTCTCCATGGGCAGCGCCGGGCATACCCCGGAAGGCGCTCAAATGGATCTTCATGGAGCACGCGCCGCTGATCCTGCGCCCGAAGCTTGATCGCGCCATGCTGTCGTGGATGTTCAAGATGCTGTCGAACTGCACCTCGGAGCGCTACGCGATCAACAAAAGCCGGATGCTGCGACTTTCCGATTACAGCCGGATCTGCCTAGCAGATGTCCGGGATGAAACCGGGATCGATTACGACGCGCGCATGCAGGGAACGCTGCAGCTGTTTCGCACGCAGCAGCAGCTCGACGCCTCTGCAAAGGACGTCAAGGCGCTCGCGGCCGATGGCATTCCCTACGAAGTGCTCGATCCCGAAGGCTGTATCCGCGTAGAACCGGCGCTCGCCCATGTGCGCGAAAAGATCGTCGGCGGACTTCTGACACCCAAGGACGAGACCGGCGACTGCTTCAAGTTCACTAATCTTCTCGCCGCCAAGGCCGAAGCGCTCGGCGTCCGGTTTGCCTATGGTACGACCATCAAACGGCTCGATGTCGAAGGCGGCAAGGTGAGGGGTGTCGTGACGGACCGCGAAACGCTACGTGGTGATGCGGTCGTGGTTGCTCTCGGCAGCTACTCGCCACTGGTCGTGAAAGACCACGGCATCGATCTGCCGGTCTATCCGGTCAAGGGATATTCGCTGACCATCCCGATCAAGGATGCCAGCCGCGCGCCGGAATCAACGATCATGGACGAGACCTACAAGATCGCCATCACGCGGCTGGGCGACCGCATCCGGGTGGGCGGCATGGCCGAAATTTCCGGCTATACGAACGATCTCGGTGCGCCGCGCAGGCGCACGCTCGAACATTCCGTGACCGACCTTTTCCCCGGCGGCGATATCACCAAGGCGTCGTTCTGGTCGGGCCTTCGTCCGATGACACCCGATGGAACGCCGGTGATCGGAGCAACCAAGATCAGTGGTCTCTACCTCAATACCGGGCACGGAACGCTGGGCTGGACGATGAGCTGCGGCTCGGCGCGGGTGATCAGCGATCTCGTCAGCGGCAAAACGCCCGACATCGATGCAACCGACCTTGCCTATGCGCGATACGCGCGTCGCTGATCGGCGTCGCCCGCAAACGCAGAGCCGCGAGCAAGTTCAGGAAAGGCGCTTGTCCGCGAATTCGCTTCTGACGATGCCGTGCCGCTGCAGCTTGTCGTAGAAGGTCTTGCGGGGAATGCCGAGCGCTGCAATCGTCTGCTGCACATCGCCATCACACGCCGTCAGCGTTTCACGAATGATCTCGGCTTCGTATCGCTCCAGCCGCTGGGGCAGCGAACCCGTTTCCGGATGGGCTGATTGCCGAGCGGGAGAGCTTGTCGGATCAAGCCCCAGAACCACACGCTCGGCAAAATGCGACAACTCACGGACGTTGCCGGGCCAGTGATGGTCGCGCAGGTACTGGCCGATTGTTGGCGTGATCGAGGGTGCTTCCCGATCGAAGCGGGTTGCGGCACGATCTGCGAAATAGCTGAACAACAGGGGAATATCGTCCCGCCGCTCCCGCAGAGGCGGAATGGCGATCGTGACGACGTTCAACCGGAAATAGAGGTCTTCCCGAAACGTCTCGCGCTGAGCCTGATCGCCCAGATCCACCTTGGACGCGGCGATGATCCGCAGATCCACGGGCCGCACTTCATTCGTCCCGAGCGGCATCACCTCGCGCATCTCCAGCACGCGCAGCATCTGCACCTGCGCAGACATCGGCATGCTCTCGATCTCATCGAGAAAAAGCGTGCCGCCGCTCGAGTGCTCGATGCGACCGATGCGCTTTTTCTGCGCGCCGGTGAAGGCGCCCGGTTCGTGACCGAACAGCTCGCTTTCGATCACCTGTTGCGGCAAGGCTCCGCAATTCAGCGCCACGAAGTTCCCGGCCGCACGGCGGCTCCATCCATGCAGAAGACCAGCAACGATTTCCTTGCCGCTTCCGGTCTCGCCGGTGACGAGGACATCGATATCGGTATCGGCGATCTGGCGAAGCATGTTGCGTAGCCGCTGCATGACCGGTGTCTGGCCGATCAACGGGGATTCCTGGCTGGAACTTTGAGCTGCTGCGCGCAGCCGGCGGTTTTCCAGTGTCAGACGTCGCTTTTCAGCAGCGCGCCGGACGCATTGCACAAGCCTGTCCGTCGCAAACGGCTTGGCAAGGAAGTCGTAGACGCCGCTTTGGATGGCCTTCACAGCCATTGGAATATCGCCGTGGCCGGTCATCAGAATGACCGGCAGCTCTTCGTCCAGACTGCGGAGGCGGTCGTAAAGTTCGAGACCATCGAGCCCCGGCATTCGAATGTCGGAGACGACGATGCCCGGGAAGTCCGCGGAAATTTTAGACAGGGCGTCCGTGGCCGAGGTGAACGCGATCGGCTCGAAACCGGCAAGCTCCAGCGTCTGGCCTGTGGCGCGCAGGAGATCCGCATCGTCGTCTATCAGAATGACCGGCACCGCGCCCATGTCAGGCTCTGTCATGATCGTTTTCCTCATCAGCTCTCACGAGCGATATTGTAAAGCAGGTCCGTCCATCGCGGCTCTCGACCTCAATGCGCCCGCCGTAATCGGTGACGATGTCTTTGGAGATGACGAGGCCGAGCCCCAGCCCTTTTTCCTTCGACGAGTTGAAGGGCTCGAACAGAGCCTTGAGAATCTGCGGCGCGATGCCGGGACCGTTGTCGCAGACATGCACCAGCACCCGATCGGCAGACACATCCGTCGTCACCTGGATCAGCGCATCCGGTCGGCCCTCAACAGCCTCCAGCGCATTCTGGAACAGATTGATAAACACCTGTTCCAGCCGCAACCGGCTCCCCATCACGACCAGCCCGCTTGGCGGCGGCGTGATCTTCAGCGTATCCATTCGTCCGGTGAAGCGGCTGCGAACCAGCATGGTCGCACCGTCGAAGACTTCCTGCAGCAGGACCGGTTCCGGAGCCGGTCGACCTTTGCGCGCAAGTGCCTTCAGATCATCCGTAATCGCACCGATCCGTTCCGTGAGAGACGCGATGTGATCCAGATTTTCGACCGCAGTCTCGGCCCTGCCCCGTTCGAGCAGTACCTTGGAATTGTCCGCATAGGCGCGGATCGTCGCGACAGGCTGGTTGATCTCGTGGGCGACACCGGCTGCAACCTGGCCGAGGATGGCAAGCCTGTTGGCATGTACCAGATCCTGCTGGACGGACTGCAGCCGGCTCTCGGTCTGCTTGTGATCCATGATCTCCGCTTCGAGCCTGTCGCGCGCCAGACTGAGGTCGATCGTGCGCGCTGCAACCCGATTTTCGAGATCTTCCCGCGCAAGCCTCTGCTGGGCAATCGCCATCTCAGTCACCTGCCGCCGACGCAGCAGGAAGGCTGCCAGCGCCAATAGTGTCGTTACGGCCAGGATCGCCATCAGCCGCGTTTCGCGAAGCGCATCGGACATCGCCTTCGAGATTGGCAGAAGATATTCGAAGCGCCAGGGGGTGGACGGGATCGGGGTCGTGATCTCCAGGAAGTCTTCTGCTCCCGCGCCTCCCGGAAGAATAGCCTGCAGCGCCCGCGCGTTATCTCCGACCGGCTGCTGACGGATGAATGGCAGGGGAAGAAGCGGCGCATCGCCGAATTGCAGACTTTGGCGAATGGCGCCGAGATCGTCCGGATCCAGCGGCTGCGTCGTCATGAACCGCCAGGACGGGAGGCTGGTAATCAGTACGACGTTGCTGGAATCAACAACAAACGATGGGCGCTGCGAGTTGCGCCAGTCCGCTTCCAGCTGATTGAACTCCATCTTTGCAACGACCACCCCGAGCGGCGCTTCGGCCGGACCGACGCGTTGCGAGATGTAGAGACCGGGCCGTTTGCTGACGCTGCCGAGTGCGAAATGTTCAGCCGCCCCCTCCTGCATCGCCCGCGTGAAATAGGCACGGAACGTATAGTCGTTGCCGACGAAGCTTGTTGGCTCCCGCCAATTGCTCGACGAGATCGCAATCCCGTCCGGGCCAACGACATAGATCACGCTGGCATTGGTCTTGACAACCAGGTCTTCGAGTTTGGCATCCAGTGCCTCTCTCTTCGCGATAGCCGCATCGGCGCTCAGGTCGACCAAAGCGTCGCGGACCTCGCGGTCACCGGCCAGAAGCAACGGTAGCGCCCGCGGTCGCTCGAGCACGGCCTGCAGAAGAGCAACCTTCAAGTCCGCATCCGTTCGAGCCTGCGCTTTAAGTCGCGTTAAAGCTGATGCGCGGCTGTAGCGCTCGACCGCAAACCCCGCGGCGACCACGATGCTGATCGCAGCGACGCCAAACACGATCCAGGCCAGCCGAAACTTCCGAACCAGGTGCTCAGCAGGGTGAGGATCGTTTGTGTAGGACATCGCCCCTATGAGCATAATTTCGCACAAACATCAAGGACGAGTGCGGTACTCCGCACAAATCGTTTTTCGTGACACCGGGTTAAGATAGCGCCGTCAAGTTAATTCAATAACTTAGTCGATCCGTGCGGATCTGGCACGTCCCTTGCTCGCCTCAAGTTCGATTCTAAGAACATGCCCCGGGTGGGAACCTTGAGCGGGGCGACTGGAGGACTTTATGGATATCTCGACACCCGCTGCCGGCAAGCCGGCGGCACTGCCATTCTATCGCCACCTGTATTTCCAGGTTATCGTCGCGATCATCGCGGGCATGCTGATCGGCCACTTCTGGCCTGAATTCGGCGCCAGCCTGAAGCCGCTTGGCGACGCCTTCATCCGGCTGGTCAAGATGATCATCGCTCCCGTGATCTTCCTCACCGTGGCAACCGGCATCGCCGGCATGTCCGACCTGAAGAAGGTTGGCCGGGTCGCCGGCAAGGCGATGCTCTACTTCCTGACCTTCTCGACGCTCGCACTGATCGTCGGCCTGATTGTCGGCAACCTGCTGCACCCAGGTGCCGGAATGAACATCGATCCGTCCACGCTGGACGGCAAGGCCGTGGCGACCTACGCAACCAAGGCGCATGAGACGACGATCACCGGCTTCCTGATGAACATCATCCCGGAAACCATCGTTGGCGCGTTTGCCCAGGGTGACATTCTCCAGGTCCTGTTCTTCTCGGTCCTGTTCGGTATTTCGCTCGGCATGGTCGGCGAAAAGGGCAAGCCGGTCACCGACTTCCTGATCTCGCTCACCGCCCCGATCTTCCGTCTTGTTGCGATCCTGATGAAGGCCGCTCCGATCGGTGCCTTCGGCGCGATGGCATTTACCATCGGCAAATACGGCATCGGCTCGGTCGCCAACCTCGCCTACCTGATCCTGACATTCTACATCACCGCACTTCTGTTCGTGATCGTGGTGTTGGGCGCCGTGGCGAAGTATAACGGCTTCTCGATCTTCTCGCTGATCCGCTACATCAAAGAGGAACTGCTGCTCGTTCTCGGCACCTCGTCGTCGGAAGCAGCGCTTCCCGGCCTGATGCAGAAGATGGAACGTGCAGGCTGCAAGCGCTCGGTTGTCGGCCTGGTCATCCCGACCGGTTACTCGTTCAACCTCGACGGCACCAACATCTACATGACGCTGGCAGCGCTCTTCATCGCTCAGGCGACGGGAATCGACCTGTCACTTGGTGATCAGATCCTGCTTCTGCTCGTGGCCATGCTGAGTTCCAAGGGTGCAGCCGGCATCACCGGTGCAGGCTTCATCACGCTGGCTGCAACGCTATCGGTTGTTCCCTCCGTCCCGGTCGCCGGCATGGCGCTCATCCTCGGCATCGACCGCTTTATGTCGGAATGCCGCGCCCTGACCAACCTCGTCGGCAACGCGGTTGCGACCATTGTCGTCGCACGCTGGGAAAACGAGCTGGACAAGGACATGCTGGACAAGGCGATGGCCGGTGAGCTGACCGGCGATCCGGTAGCCCCGGTCCTGCAGCCGGCGGAATAAGATACGCTCCCAAGCGTCAAAAGGGCGGTACCTTTCTAAGGTGCCGCCCTTTTGATATGTGGCCTAACCCAGGAGCGCTGCTGCGTCGCGCAGGGCAACGCCGCTGATACCGGTCTGCATCATCGCCTTGACCAGAGCCGTGATCGCATCGGCCGCGCTGGCAATCGACATCCCGCCGTCGCGGATGTTCGATATGCAGTTGCGTCGGGAATCGGGCGTGCCTGACCTCGGTTCGTAGGTGACATAGGCGCCGAGACTGTCGGCTGCCGAAAGCCCCGGTCGCTCCCCGATCAGAATGATCGATAGCTTGGCACCCAGTGCCTCGCCGACCGGGTCGGCCAGCGCAACCCGCGCATTTTCAGCCAGAACGATCGGCGCCAGGGAAAGATTCAATTCCTTCAAGCGTGTTTGAAGCGCTTCGATCAGCGGCGTTGCGTTGATTTCCACCCCATTGGACGACAATCCATCGGCGACAACGATGACCACATCGAAAATGTCGCCGCTTTCGGGTCTCACCGAACGAAGCAAATCGACAGACGGTCCGGAAAGTTGCCGGCCAAGATCCGGGCGACGGACGTATGTTCCGCGATCTTCCGCAAGGCTTGCGACCTCGATTGCGCCAAGGCCCATCGACTTCAGACGCTGCGAAAGGCCATGGCGATCCATCCCGCTCCACACCGCCTCGCGAGCCCGTGCGTGATCCATCAGGAACGCGAGTTGCACCTTTGTCGGCTGACCGGCGCCGAAGCGTCCGAGCGATACCCGGGCCGCGGTCATCGACCTGAGATCGAGGCTGCGCTTTTCGGTGTCTTCCACCGGGACAGGCTGATCGCGATCCGTCATGCCGAGGCTCCAAGAAGAGCAAGCTCGGACAGGTGCCGGGTCAGCCGCACCGGATCGTCCTTCAAATAGCCTGCCGGATCGGTGAGCCCCATCTCCTTCAACCATGCTTCGAATTCCGGTGCAGGCGGGCGTTTTAGAGTCTCGCGGCAGTAAACGGCGTCGTGGTGCGACAGAGACTGGTAATTGAGCATGATATCGTCAGCGCCTGGCACGGTGATGACGAAGTTCACATTGGCGGCACAGAGCAGGGTCAGGAGCGTATCCATGTCTTCCTGGTCAGCATCCGCATGGTTTGTGTAGCAGACGTCGACCCCCATCGGCAGACCCATGAGCTTGCCGCAGAAGTGGTCCTCCAACCCGGCGCGGATGATTTGCTTGCCGTTGAAGAGATATTCGGGTCCGATAAAGCCGACGACCGTGTTGAGCAGAAGTGGATCGAACGCCCGAGCAACCGCATAGGCGCGCACTTCCATCGTCTGCTGATCCACACCGAAATGCGCATCGGCGGAAAGCGCCGCACCCTGTCCGGTTTCGAAATACATCAGGTTCGCATCAACAGGGCCGCGTTTGAGAGCCCGCGCCGCGTCATGGGCTTCCTTTAGCATCGCCAGATTGACACCGAAACCTTCGTTTGCCTTTTGCGAGCCGGCGATCGACTGGAATACCAGATCGACAGGAGCCTGTTGCTCGATTGCCCGGATGGCCGTCGTGACATGGCCGAGGCAGCAGGTCTGGGTAGGGATCGACAGACGGGAGCGCAACTCATCGAGCAGGGAGACGATCCGGACGTAATCCTCAATGCTATCGGTTGCAGGATTGACGCCGATCACTGCATCGCCCGACCCCATCAGTAGACCGTCGACGGCGGACGCTGCGATACCGCGCGAGTCATCCGTTGGATGATTGGGCTGGTTGCGGGTCGAAAGCCGGCCCGAAAGACCGATCGTCGAGCGAAAGCGTGTCACGACCTCGCGTTTGGCCGCAACCGAGATCAGGTCCTGAACACGCATGATCTTGGAGACCGCTGCCACCATTTCAGGCGTCAGGCCGAACGTGATTGCCTCCAGCTGACGCTGCCCCGTCTCGGGCTTCAACAGCCATTCGCGGAACTCGCCGACCGTCAGCGACGAGATCGGTGCGAATGCCGAAAGGTCGTGCTGGTCGGCAATCAGTTGCGAGACCTCGTCGGTCTCGGCCGCGATCAGCTCCTCGGCGAGGAATGCCTTAAGCGGCAGGTCTGCGAGTGTGATCTGCGCCGCAAGCCGCTCTACCGGACCCTCTGCCGCCACCCCCGCAAGCTGGTCACCAGACCGCTCGGGCGTCGCCTTGGCCAAGAGATCCTTCAGATCACGGAAACGAAAGACCGTCTGCTCGATCGTGGTCTGGTAGGGCATCAGGCGATTTACCGGCTCAGAGGAACATCACGTCCATCATCACGCCAGGCTCCGACCGATGCAAGCGGCAAGCGTCATGAAATGAGATCGGCGAGCGCTTTGTGGCCGGCAAGCGCTGTTTCCAGTTCTGGAATCGTGTGATTGCCTTCCCGGAACAGGTTGATCATGACCGCAGCCGCGATACTGACGTCCGGATCGCTCCTCTCGAGATGATACTTCGCTCGCCAATTCTCGAGTACGATATCGAGGACTTCAAGTTCCGTGGGGCCGAAGGTCTTTTCCATAAATGCGGGCATGACAAACTCAAACTTCTCAGTGACGGCCATCATTTGGTCGATGCGATGCAAGCTTCAAGAGGCGGGTCATCACTTTCTTACAAATGAGATAAGTTTCAGGCCCGTGCGGAAAAACCTCTGCAACCGCAAGAAGTTAGTTGCAACGCACAATCCTCGCGGTCACGAGCAAAGCACCATCGACAGCGCCGACAGCCCTTTCACTCGTTGCTGCAATGCACAGAACTGACTGTCACGAATTTTAGGAACACAACCTCGGTCAAGATCGCAACAGAAACGAAGCTAGACGCAGAAAGTGCCATTGCGGCGACAACAATCGTCGCAAGGTCGAGACAACTCGCCAGCTAGCACAGCACTTGGGGAAAGCATCATCAACGAGGTTGGCGAACGTCGGCGGATACAAGACGAACGAACCCCAAGTGCACGGCAGGGAATGTCCCGCCATTGAGCGATGCGAGAGATGGAGGCGACGGACTTTGCTGTATGGATACCAGTCACCGACGCACAGAAGCCCGGGCTCGATCGCCCCGGATTCCATTGCAGCACCTTATAGGCAATGGGACCATGGTGAGACATGACGTCCTCATGC
>Ga0213835_101500_pt1 | contig 13862 bp, 10 predicted proteins | sample SWPATP01_FD_160576 | JGI IMG/M metagenome (GOLD analysis project Ga0213835, IMG submission 160576) | Coastal seawater microbial communities from Marineland, Florida, United States - SWPA TP0 #1 | ecosystem: Environmental > Aquatic > Marine > Coastal | place: USA: Florida | collected 2016-08-05
ACTTCGCATAATCTATATTATGTCAAATGCGCTTTCTGTACCTGATGTGGTCCGAGCGGAAGTACCCTGAAATCCCTGCCCCTCACGGTTTCCAGACTGACGCTGTCATCTGCCAATGTAAATTGCCACCAGGTGCCTGCCTGCTTCGGACCAACGCAGGCAACCGGGCAATGGCTGGAAATGCTCCGAGGTCGACGCGCGCGCCTGTTCGAGACCTGGCGCGACATGGATCGTCGTTCGCGGCTACCGCGCAGAATCCTTCTTGCGGACGCGCATGCCAAGGATGCGCGCTGGCTGCCCGACGCACTTCGATCGTGGCCATCGTGGATCGTGACCGGCTCGTTCGATCGGGCCGACGCCGGCGTCCCAGTTGCGCTTCAAGTAAGTCGCGTTGACCTCGACCGGACGTCCAGTGCGCATTCAGGCGTCCGCAAAGCCGATTTTGTGGATGGCGAGAGCAACAGCAGCGCGCGCTTGCCGCAGCCAGGAGGTTCACGGATCGCTTCGAATCTCCGCCCGCCACATCGATTCGGATGCGAGCCGGGCGGGAGCGCGGTTGCCAGGAGTCGCCAGCTGGCAAGGGCGCGGCTTGACGACCTTCGATCGCGACCCGGAGCAGGCGCTCCACAGAGCGACGCAGGCAACCGAATCTCCGTCAGCGGCAATCATCCGGGGAGCGGCTGCATACCGGGATGCTATTTCGAGCAGGTATCGTTAAAATTGACCGACCAATCCCGGTTGATCGCTTGCCGTGCCGGCGGGGGCCTCTACTAACGCGCTGCTGCTGCTGAAACCACACCTAACTCGACAATATAATGCGTAATGTCGAGTTGGATAAGCAGGCGAAACGGGTTGGCATGACATCCGGCCGGCGCGCATCCGCAAGCCGCTGAACTGCCTTTCACTCGACATCATGGCGTGCGCTCCGCTCTGCCGCGCCCTTGGTTCCACACCGCACGGACGAGCCCTTGCCCAGCAGGTACACTGTCAAGCGCTTAACCGCAATCCATAGAGGAACCGTATGCCCGATGCACGTAAAATGACGCCCGAATCCGCCGAGGCAACGCAGTTCACCGGCTACCAGAAAGTGGTCGCCGGCCTGCTCGCCTTCCTGCAGTTCGCCGTCATTCTCGACTTCATGATCATGGCGCCGCTGGGTGCGCTGATCATTCCCGCATTGGACATCACCCCGGCCCGCTTCGGCATGATCGTCTCGGCCTATGCGTTCAGCGCCGGTCTCAGCGGACTGCTTGCGGCCGGGTTCGCGGACCGCTTCGACCGCAAGAAACTGCTGCTGTTCTTCTACATCGGCTTCCTGGCCTCAACCTTGTGGTGCGGCCTGGCGCAGTCCTTCCCCGCCCTGCTCTGCGCGCGCATCGCCACAGGCTTGTTCGGTGGCGTGATCGGCTCGGTCGTGCTGGCGATCGCCACCGATCTATACGCTCCGGGCTTGCGCGGACGCGTCATGGGGATCATCCAGACGGCATTTGCCGCCAGCCAGGTGCTGGGCCTGCCCTTGGCGCTGTTCGCATCGAACCGCTGGGACTGGCATGCGCCGTTCTACCTCATGGTCGGCCTGGGCGCCGTCGGCGGCCTGCTGGTCGCGTGGCGCCTGAAACCGGTGACGGCCCACCTCGAGCATGCGCAGGACGTGCATCCGGTGCGGCACCTGATCGATACCGTCACGGCGCGCCGCCACCTGCCGGCGTTCGCGACGACGATCCTGCTGTCGACGGGCGGCTTCATGATCATGCCCTTCAGTAGCGTCTTCGTCGTCAACAACCTGGGGCTGGCGAATACCGACCTGCCGACGATTTATATGCTCACCGGCCTGTGCACCATCGTGGCCGGACCGTTGATCGGCAAGATGGTCGATGCCTTCGGCCGGATGCGGGTCTTCCTGCTCGGCAGCGCCGTTACCAGCGTCATGGTGCTGGTGTACACGAACCTGGGGCCGGTGCCGCTGCCGGTGCTGGTCGCGGTCAACGTTGTCATGTTCATCGGGATCTTCTCGCGCATGATTCCCTACCAGGCGATGGCCGCGTCGGTACCCGAAGCGCAGATGCGCGGCTCGTTCAATGCGATCAGCGCGTCCATCCAGCAGCTGTCGGGCGGCATGGCCGCGATCGTTGCCGGCCACCTCGTGCACATCGGGGCCGACGGCAGGCTGGAGGGATTCAACCGGGTCGGATGGGTGCTCGTGGCGACCACCGTCGTCGGCGCCTTCCTGGTCCGGCAGGTCGACAAGGAAATCCGGCAACGCGCCGCGCACCAGGTCGCGGCTGCCGAAGCGTAAATACTGGTGACGATCGAGAAGCGGTCGTCACCTGCCCTCCCTGCCGGGTGGCGACTACTCCGCTTTCTTGCCCTTCTTGCCGGCATTCGACGAGATGATTTCGTCATGCCGCTCGTTATCCGTCTTGTGCAAATACCCCGCCGTGGTGGCGATACTCGCGTGCCCCGCCGTGTCCTGCAGGGTCTTCAACTGCACGCCGTTATTAGCGTGGTTGGTCAGCATGCTGTGGCGCAGCCAGTGGGCCGAGGCGTGGCGCAGGCTGTCGGCGATGTCCGGCTGGGCCGCCTGCACGGCCGCTGCGGCCGCTTCCGTGAAGATACCCTTGATCGCTTCGGAGGCCGCTTCATCGGTCAGGCGGGTCACCGCCTTGCTGCGGCTCGACAGCACCAGCGGCGTGCGATCGGCGCGCGAGGCCAGCGGCGGCAGGCCGAAGGCGCCGCGGTAGCGGCGCAAGGCGTCGAGCATTTCTTCGGGCACCGGCAGGCGGCGCGGCTTGTTGCCTTTGCCGAGGACGTCGAGCCACCAGCGCCCGTTCCCCTCGGTATAGATGGCGCCCATGCTGGCGCTGACGATTTCGTTCAGGCGTGCGCCGGTATGGGCGAAAGCGATCAGCAGGAAGCGGTCGCGTTCACGCCGGCGCGCCGCCGCCGGCGAATCGGGCACGCGGCGCGAGACCGTGTCGATGGCCAGGGCGATCGCCTCCTGCGTTAGGTAGCGCGTGATCCGGCTCGACACGGGCGTGCGCACGTTGCGCACCAGGGCGGCCGGGTTGCGCCGCAGGTAACCGGTTTGTTCGGCGAAGGCGAGCAGGCCCTTGACCGCGATCATCGCCTGGCGCCGGCTGGGGTCGGACAAAGGGCCGGTAAAGGGACGGTAGCGCGGGTCGTTGCGCGGCCATTTGGTGGTGCAGATCCAGTCCGGCGGCGGATCGCGCAGGAATTCCTTGTAGGCGTTGAGGTCGGCGACGTTGAGCTGGGACAGGGTCTTCTTCGCTTCTTCCCGGCACCAGGTGAGGAAGCGGAATAATTCCTTCTGGCTGTTGGCGATCGACTTGGGACCGAGGTCCCCGTTGCCGATGAATTCGCGCGCGATCTCGGCATCGTTCTGGGCTTCGGTGATCGGGTCGTCGGCGACGCGGAACATCTTGACATCGATCCGGCCGCTGGGCGCGTCCAGCTGGCCAGGAAGGCGTGGCGCGAGATCGATGGGGACAAACTTGGTCATGGGGGCTCGGATGGAATACTGTGTTTCTATACAGTATATCATGCCGTCCCACGAATACCTGCCCCGCACCGACGTGCTAAGCTGTTTTCATCAAATAATTCTTAGGCGAAATTATGAAACCGATTGCGTTCACCCCGGAGGACGCCCTCCTCGTCATCGACATGCAGCGCGATTTCCTGCCCGGCGGCGCGCTCGGCGTTCCCCAAGGAGATGAGGTGCTGGCGCCGGTGAACCGGCTGCTGCGGCTGTTCAGCAAGCAGGGACTGCCGATTTACGCCTCGCGCGACTGGCATCCGGAGAACCACTGTTCGTTCGCAGCGCGCGGCGGCCCCTGGCCGCCCCACTGCGTGGCCGGCACGCCGGGCGCCGCCTTCCCCAACCAGCTCGACCTGCCCGCCGGCGCGATCGTGGTGTCGAAGGCCGACACTGCCGACCTCGATGCCTACTCCGCTTTCAACGGGACGCATCTTGCGGCCCAATTGCGCGACCGTGGCGTGCGCCGGGTCGTGGTCTGCGGCCTGGCCACCGATTACTGCGTGCTCAACACCGCCATCGATGCGCGCGAAAACGGCTTCGAGGTGCTGGTCGTGCCGGAAGCGATGCGCGCCGTCGATGTCGCGCCGGGAGATGGCGAACGCGCGCTGGCGCGCATGACCGGCCTGGGCGCCGAACCGCTCACGCTGGACGAACTGGCGGCGTAAAAAAACCTGGCCGGGGCCAGGTTTTTTGTTTCCCACGCTCCGGCGGCAGCCGGAACGGGTGGGATCAGCCCTGCTTGCCGTTCAGGAGCGAGCGCGAACGTGCGTAGCCGAAGTAGACCACCAGGCCGATCACCAGCCAGATGACGAAGGCGACCCAGGTGTGCCAGCTCAGGAAGGTCATCAGCGTGATGCAGAAGATGATCGCCAGGGCCGGGATCACCGGCACGCCCGGGCAACGGAAGGCGCGGTGCAGGTCGGGACGCTTCTTGCGCAGGATGATGACGGCCAGCGACACCAGCGAGAATGCGGCCAGCGTGCCGATGTTGACCAGTTCGGCCAGCACGTCGAGCGGGACGACGGCGGCGATCAGGCCGAAGATGATGCCGACCATCCAGGTGGCGAAGAACGGCGTGCCGTACTTCGGGTGCACTTCCGACAGCTTCTTCGGCAGCAGGCCGTCGCGCGACATGGCGAACAGGATACGGGTCTGGCCATACGCCATCACCAGGATCACGGTGCTCATGCCCAGGATCGCAGCCAGGTCGACCAGGCCGGCAATCCAGTCCTGGCCGGCGTATTGCAGCGCCAGCGAGACCGGGTGGTCGACGCCCTTGAAGTTCATGAACGGGACGATGCCGGTCATGATGGCGGCCACCGCCACGTAGAGCACGGTGCAAATGGCCAGCGAACCGATGATACCGATCGGCAGGTCCTTGGTCGGATTCTTGACTTCCTCGGCGGCCGAGGTCACGGCGTCGAAGCCGATGAAGGCGAAGAACACCAGTGCGGCGGCGCTCATCACGCTGCCGGCGCCGAATGGCATGAAGGGCTGCCAGTTTTCCGGTTTCACGTAATTCACGCCGACCACGATAAACAACAGGACGACGCCGGTCTTGATCAGCACCATCACGTTGTTAAGGCGCGCCGATTCGCGCACGCCCAGCGAGAGCATGAAGGTCAGCACCATCATGATCAGGAAGGCTGGCAGGTTGAAGACGGTGTGCAGGCCGGGCACGGCGCCGGGGGCGGCGCGCAGCGCTTCCGGCAGCACCATGCCGAAGCCCTTGAGCAGCGACTGGAAGTAACCCGACCAGCCCACGGCGACGGTCGACGTGGCCAGGCCGTATTCGAGCAGCAGGTCCCAGCCGATCATCCACGCGACGATTTCGCCGAGGGTGGCGTACGAATAGGTGTAGATCGAACCGGCCACCGGCACGGTCGACGCGAACTCCGCATAGCACAGCGCTGCAAAGCCGCAGGCCACGGCGGCGATGACGAAGGCCAGAGTCAGGGCCGGGCCGGCCGTCACCGCACCGGTGCCGGTCAGGACGAAAATACCGGTGCCGACGATTGCGCCGATACCCATCAGGATCAGGTCCATCGGTCCGAGGACCTTTTTCAACCCGCCCGGGACGCGGCTGGCCGCGACCATGGTATCGAGATTCTTGGTTCTAAAAAGACTCACTACGTATTCTCCTGTTATGCATTATCTGTCTCCTCCTCGAAGCCGCCGGTGTTCAAGTCTCCGGTCGTCTCTTGCGCTTATTTTCTACTGTCCTGCTATTTTTTTGCCGGCCGATGTCTTTACGCGCATATGCAAACTGCGTGATCCATCAGCCAGCACATCCGCATTATTGCTCCGGCAACCCTTGTTGAGCAAGCGCTGGCTTCACGTGCGCTTGCTGCGCATGCGCCAGATCCGTGCGTAGAGCACGCCGTTGATGGCGAGGACAGCGCCTGCGAGGACAAACTGCACCGTGCGCGTCAGGCCGTGCGGATACAGCAGCCACAGGATGTAGTGTTCGAGGAAGCCCCCGGCATAGCCTTCCAGTCCGGCGCGCAGGCGCAGCAGGTTTTCCAGCAGCGTCAACGGGCAACCGCGTCCGGTGAGCTCGATGAAGACGCCCCAGGCCGCGGCCGGCAGGTGCAGCCAGGCCAGGCGCGGCCGGCGCAGCACGAGTACCGCGCCGAAGACGACGAACAGGACGAAGCCGAGGTGAAACGCCAGCACCAGCACGGCCGCGAACGCATACGCCATCAGTGGCCGCCGGCCGCTTGCGCTTCGGGGACTGGCGCCGACGCGGGCAGCGCCACGTGTTCGCGCGCGAAGTGGGCCAGCGCGCCGATCGCATTCGCGGCCGAGCGCAGGTAGAAGGCCTGCAGGTGAAACACGTGCCAGCGCGCCCGGTGCAGCTCGAAGCGGCAGGCGACGCCGCAGGCTCGCGCGTGAAAGGCCAGCCGCGTCGCATCGGCCAGCAGGATTTCCTGCTCTCCGGCTTGCACCAGCATTGGCGGCAGGCCGCGCAGGTCCGCACGCAGCGGATGGTGGGCGGCGTCATCGACCGGACAGGCATACCAGGCCAGGCCTGTTCTGACCCAGTCGGCGCGCACCATCGGGTCGATGGCGGTATTCGCGTAGCTGGCAGGCGGCGGCAGCTGCGTCACCGGAGAAATCAGCGCCAGCGCCGCCGGCAGCGCATCGCCACGGTCGCGCAGGCGGATCGCCAGCGCCAGCGCCAGCGATGCACCGGCCGAATCCCCCGCCAGCACGATACGCCGTGCCGGAATGTGCGCGGCCAGCATGGCGTCGTAGCATGCGAGCGCATCGTCGAGCGCGGCCGGGCAAGGATGCTCCGGCGCCAGGCGGTAGTCGGGCACCCAGACCGGCATGCCGGCGCCGCGCGCCAAACGCGAGGTGATGCTGCGATGGGTGCGCGGGCTGGCCAGGCAGAAGGCGCCGCCATGCAGATACAGGATGGCGCCCTCGCCTGCCTGCTGCGGCGTGACGATTTCCAACGGCAGCCGGCCTAGCTGCAGCGGACGGTAAGCCAGGCCGCGCACGCCCGGCATCAGGGGCGCAAGCAGATTCACGATGCGGCGCTGGGTGCGCGCGCCGAAGGGAGGGCCGATGAAGGGCTTGAAGCAGCAGCGCAGGAAGGCGCGCTGGAACAGTGCGCTGAAGCGCTCGGCCAGCGATCGCGGCGCATGGACGGCCACGCCGCCCGGGTGTTCCGGCAACGGCGTCGTAAAACGGTAGGCCAGCAGGCTCCCGAACCGGGTCAGGTAGCGGTAGGTGAACGTGAAGCCCGGCCAGTTGGCGCTGTTGCGTCCATGGCGGTCGAGATACCAGCTGGAGCAGCCCTGCCAGACGGCGCCGGCCAGGCGCCGGTGCAGGCGCGCGTTGAAGCGGCCGTGCGGCGCGGCCTCGACCTCTACCGCTGCCGCCCCGCTGGCCAGCATCGCGCCGCGGCAGCGCATGATGTGCGCCACCTGGCTTTCCAGCATGTAGATGATCGAGTTGTGGCCCAGGTTCGTGTTCGGCCCGTACAGCATGAAAAAGTTCGGGAAACCGGGAACGCTCATGCCGAGGTAAGCGTCGGCGCCCGCGCGCCAGGCCTCGTTCAGCGCGCGTCCGTGGCGGCCGCGGATCGTCATCGGCGCCAGGAACTCGGTCGCGGCAAAGCCGGTACCGTAGATGATCACGTCGCAGGCGTGCAGGACGCCGTCCCCGGTCTCGATCCCGGCAGGAGTGACGCGGGCAATCGGTTCGGCGACGAGGCGGACCCCGGGTTTGCGGAACACGGCCAGGAAATCGTCGCTGAGCAGGATGCGCTTGCAGCCGATCGGGTAGTCCGGCGTCAGGCGCGCGCGCAAGGCGGGGTCCGGGACTTCGCGCGCCAGCATCTGGCGGAAGGGCTTGCCGACCGCCAGCCACATCATGTTTTTCATTCGCGTGAACGCCAGGGCGCGGGACTCGTAGGCGAGGTAGATCAGGCCGCGGTGCAGGCGCATCAAGGCCGGCAGGCGGCGGAACAGGGCTTTCCGCCAGCCGGGGTAAGGACGGTCGCCGCGCGGCTTGATCCAGGCAGGCGAGCGCTGGAAGACCGTCAGCTGCGCAACCTGGCCCGCAATCGCCGGAATGAACTGGGTCGCGGAGGCGCCGGTGCCGATGACGCCGACCCGCTTGCCGGCCAGCGAACAGCCATGGTCCCAGTGCGCCGAATGAAAGGCCGGGCCGGCGAAGGTATCAATCCCGGGCAGGCGCGGCAACACCGGGCGGCCGAGCAGGCCGGTGGCGCTCACCAGTAGGCGTGCCAGCAGGCGCTCGCCGCTTGCCAGGCGCACTTCCCACAGCGAACGCGCCTCGATCCAGTCGGCGCAGGCGACCGTGGCGTGGTGCCGGATGTGGCGTTCGATGTCGAAACGGCGCGCGCAATCGTGCAGGTAGCCGTGGATCTCCGCCTGGCGGGCGAAGGTGTGCGACCAGTCGGGGTTCGGTGCGAAGGAAAACGAATACAGGTGCGAAGGCACGTCGCAGGCCGCGCCGGGATAGGTGTTGTCGCGCCAGACGCCGCCCAGGTCGCCGCTTTTGTCGAGGATGAGGAAGCGTTCGACGCCGGCGCGGCGCAGCGCCACCCCCATGCAGATGCCGCCAAAACCGGCGCCGATGACCAGGGCCTCGTGGACTGGTTCGTGGGGCGGCACGGCGGCATCGGGTGGCAAGACTGGCATCTGCTGTCTCCTTCTCGTACGAAAGCTTGCATGCATCCAAACGGCGACGATACACGAAGAGTGCCGTGATGACTTGATTCGGGGAGTGAAATACGCTGTGCAATGGCGGGTCATCCGCCCTGCATGGCGTGCGCGCGTGACGGGCGCATGCATGTCGCATCCGAAGGCATAATGAAGCCACTGATCGACAACCGAGCAAGGGAGAACACCATGGCAGCAAACACGACGAATGGACAGGACGCGGGATCGGCCACGGTCGGCATCGGCGGCGTCACCAGCGGCCAGGCAGGCGCCACGCCGACCCACGAAACCCAGCAGGAGACCGGCGGCAGCGGCGGCGCGCAGCTGACCCACAGCACCGGAGAGATCGACAAGGCGCCGTTGACGGCGGCCGATGAAGGCGCGGACCCGGTCGACGCCAGCGCGGAAGCGGACACCAGCGCCATGATGAGCCACGCCCGTGGCGCGCTCGACACCACTGCCCAGCAGGCGGGCGGTACGGGGACCGGACTGGGTGCGCGCGAAACGGGCGCCAACCAGTCGGAGAAGGATTTACCGCCGGCGCGTTAAGTCCGGCGGTCGGGGCGGTCCCCTGCGGGACCGCCACAATCAACCTCAGGGGTTGATCTTGATCGTGCCGTGCTCGCCCGGATCGACATCCGGCGTGGCGCCGGTCATCGCCGCCTTGGCCATCTGGAACAGGCGCACCATCTTGCTGTCGTTCGAATCCCAGTATTCGGCGCCATGGGGCGCGACGCGCACCAGCACCACGTGCTCGTCGTCGGGTCCGTGCGGGAACCAGGCCTGGACCATCGGATTCCACAGGGCGCGGATGCGTTCGCGGTCGACCACGCGCTCGGCGGTGCCGCTGATCGACACATACAGGCTCTCCTCGGGCTGGGCGAAACTGACGTTCACTTCCGGCTGCTGCGCAATGTTCAGCCACAGCGGCGCGTGGATCGAGGTGTAGAACCACAGGCCGCCCTGCTCGTCCGTTTCCTGGTTGGTCATCGGATGGCTGATCAGGTGGCCGTGCTCGTCGACCGTGGTGAACATCGCAAAGCGCATCGAGCTGATCTTGTCTTTCAGCGCAGCAGCCTGGGTGGACGCATTCGTCATGGACATGGCGTTTCCTTGTTTAGGTAAAACCCCATGTTAGTGCGCGCCGCGGCATGCTTCCGTGCGGCGCCGAACGCATGCGCCGATGGGCCGGCGGTCAATCCAGGCCCGCCGCCACGCCCGGCTGATAGCGCCCCGGCGCCAGGATCCCGGCCGGATCGAGCGCGGCCTTGATCGCCTCCACCGTTCTCCAGTAGCTGTCGCCTTCCGGGTCGAGCCTTGCCATCGCATGGTTGCCGACGCGGTAAGGGATGTAGCCGGCCTCGAACAGGTTCGCGAACACCTCGTCGTGGCAGGCCTTGGCGCGGGCGGTCTCGCCGGCGTCGTCCTGGTCGTAAGCGATCGTCAGCACGCCGCCCAGCGCGCGCTCGTTGATCATGCTGAAGGTCGCGAAGAGGTCGAAGCCATATTTGTGAAAAGCCGCTTCGGCCAGGTCGTGCACGGCCAGCATGTCCGCGCCGCGCAGCGGCAGCACGGGCGAGACCCAGAGCAGGCCGCAGCCGTCGCGCGCCGGGTCGGCATGAAGCGGAAAACCGGCCGGCAAGCCGCTACGGCGGCGCCAGTAGGCGCCGGCCAGGAAGCGCCCGTCGGGCACGCCGCGGTTCATCGCGAACAGCGACCGGCCGAGCGCCACCCGCGCGCGCAGGCGCCGGCCGGCGCCGGTGTCGCCCAGCAGGCGTGCAGCCAGGGCGCCGGCCCGCAGGCTGCGCTCGCTGACGAAAGTGGAACGCGCGCGGGTGCCGCGCAGCGCCCGGCGCAGCGCCGTACGCGCCAGCGCCACCTGGGCCGTCGAGCCGTAGAGCGCGCCGGAGACGGTCCAGGCGCCGACGCCGCTGTTGGCGCGCATCTGCGCGCGCAGCGCGGCGGGCAGGCGCGCACCGTCGGGGACGGCCTCGCGCGGAAACAGGCCGCCGCCGGAGAACACGCGCATGTCGTTCCCGATGTGGAGGATGCTGCGCAAGGTGCCGTCCAGGCGCAGCGGCCGCAAGGCGTCCACCACCGATGCGATGTCGGTGTGGTCCGGCACGCTGCACAGGAAGTGGTTGACGCATTCGCTGTGCGGCATCAGCCAGATACCGAGGCGGGTGACGATTCCCATGTTCGACTGAGTAAACAGGCCGTCCAGGAAAGGCCCGACCCCATACGGGAACAGATGCGCCGCGCGCGCCTGGCGGTAGTGTCCGAAACCGGTTTCCAGCAGCTCGCCGCTGGCCATCACCACCTGCATCCCGGCCACGTGCTGCAAGCGGTTGCCGTAGGGCGAGTGGCCGAAGCCGCGTTCCATGATATTCCCGATATAGCTGGTATCGGGCCCGGCGCCGGTGCAATCGGCCCACAGCGGGTAGCCGCGCTCACGCAGGAAATCCGACAGCTGGCGCTGGGTGACGCCCGGCTCGATCACCGCATAGGCCAGCTCGGGGTCGACGTGGATGATGCGGTTCATGCGCGACAAGTCGAGGATCACCTGGCCGGCGCCGACGGCGCAGGCATCGCCATAGCCCCAGTTCTTGCCGGTGCTGATCGGGTAGACCGCCAGGCGCGCGCCGGCGGCGATCTTCACCAGCCGCGCCACGTCGGCCGCGTCGGCCGGACGCACCAGGGCCAGCGGGCGCACCGGGCGCGCCGCCGTACTGCGCGCATACCGCTCGCGCGTGGCATCGTCGGCCTTGACATTGGCGGCGCCGACCACGGCCGCCATCGCGCCCAGGGCGTCGAACAGGGCTGCCTCGTCACGCAGGTCATCGAGCCGGCTCATGCGCGCTCCCCTGCCCGGCACAGCGCAACCAGGCGCGCGCTGATGGCCGGTTCGTCCCAGGCGGAGAAGAAATACGGATAGAAGGAGCGTTCGCCCGCGTGCTGTTCGAAGCTGCCACCCCAGCGCCGGATGCGCGTGCCCATCTCGTCGAGCGGCAGGCGCAGCAGGACCGCCGGCGCGCCGACCCGGCTGCAGGCGCGCTCGCCGCCACAATCGGCGAAGCCGAGCATGCGCTGGTAGAAGGCCACATGGCGCGGGTTGACCTCGATGACATAATCGGTGTAGCCATGCAGCCGGTGGGCGTACAGGAAGGAGATGTGGATCAGGGAGGCGAACACGCGTTTCGACATGCCGGCATCGATCGCCAGGCGCGAAGGTTCGGCCAGGCGCCGGCCCTGGCGCCGCAGGATGTCGAGCCGGTCGCGGAAATTCTCGTCGGCCGGGAGCGATTTCCCGTGGTCGAGACAGAGGCTCATGGTGCCGACCAGTTCGCCGCCGGTCTCGGCGTACAGGGTGAGCTTGCCGGGCGCGCCAACGGCGCTGTTTTCGAAGCTGTAGCCGCGCCAGGCGTACATGCGGCGTACCAGGGCGCCGCTGTCGGCGTGGGCGTCGCTCGACAGGGCGACACGGATGTTGAACAACTGCGCGGCGGGCGGGGCCGGCAGCTGGCTGCTTGTAGTGCTGCGGAGGGCGCGCGGCGCTTCCGCGTGCGGCGCCTGGAACGATGCGATCGGCATTTCGTCTACCACCATGCTTGTCTCCTGAAAAAGCGTTCCGCCGTCGTGGCGAAATCGTCATGACTGCCTTTCAGACAAGGTCGGCAGGAATCGGGTTCCCGCCGTTGTGGGCAGTTCTTTGCTATCTGGATATGCATCAAGCTTGTAAGAAATTTGCCGCAAGCATGCGACGAAAAGGAAGCGGGACCGTTCCACGTAACGGCACGGAAACTGTTTGACCGGTATCAACTGAAAAAAGGGTTAGCAAGTACATGCCCGGCGCAGCCATATAATCGACAGACCTGCGCGAACCGCGCCGCCCAGGCATTCACCGGAGACCGCTCAATGCCGCATGTTTCATGCGTCGCCTGCCATGGGTAACCGTCCCGTCGCCGCCCTGGCGCCGGCCTTCGCGCCGCCGCGGCTGGTCGCCCATGTCGTCGGCGGGCTCGACACCGGCGGCACCGGCAACGGCCTGCTCGACCTGATCGCCCACATGCCGGGCGACCGCTATCGCCATGCCGTACTCTGCCTGCGTGACCAGGGCAGCTTCCACGACGCGCTGCGCGAGCTTGGGGTCGACGTCATCGACCTTCACGGCCGCGGCGGCGCCGATTCCGGCCCCGGTAACATCGTGCGCATCCTGCGCATGGCGTGCGTGCTGCGCGCCTTGCGGCCCGACGTCGTCCACACGCGCAATCGCGGCGGGCTCGAGGGCCAGCTGGCGGCGGCGCTGGCGGGCGTGCGGCTGCGCGTGCATGGCGAATACGGGCGCGATCCGGCCGAGCCCCGCCGCACACGCCCACCGAGTTTCCTGCGCCGCATGCTGCGACCGCTGGTCGGCCATTACATCGCGGTCAGCGCCGAGCAGGAGCGCTGGCTGATCGAACAGGTGGGGGCCGAGCCTTCGCGCGTGTCGCACATTTCGAACGGCGTCGACAGCCTCGAATTCCATCCGCGCCTGGGACCGCATGCCGCGGTCGGCCCCGATGGGTTCATGCGCGACGATGCCTTCGTGATCGGCAGCGTCGGGCGCATGGACGAGGCCAAGAACGACGCGACCCTGGTCGAAGCCTTCCTGCGCCTGATTTCCTCGCCCCATGCTTCGCACAGCCGCCTGCGCCTGCTGATGGTCGGCGACGGGCCGATGCGCGCCGAATGCCAGGCCATGTTGGAACGCGCCGGGGCCGGTGCGCGCGCCTGGCTGCCCGGCGAGCGGCTCGACACCGCGCGCCTGATGCGCGCCATGGACCTGATGGTGCTGCCGGCGCTGGCCGACGGCGGCGGCAACGTGCTGCTCGAGGCGATGGCGACCGGACTGCCGGTGGTGGCCACCTCGATCGGAGCGCACAAGGAGCTGGTGCAGCCGGGACTGACCGGCATCCTGGTGCCGCCGCTGTCGCCCGACGTCATGGCGGCGGCGATCGCCGACTATTGCCGCATCCCGGAAATGGGCGCGCGCCATGGCGCCCGCGCGCGCGGCCAGGTCATCGCCCAGCACAGCCTGCCGGCGATGGCGCGCAGCTACCTGGCGGTGT
>Ga0213835_101501_pt1 | contig 13853 bp, 11 predicted proteins | sample SWPATP01_FD_160576 | JGI IMG/M metagenome (GOLD analysis project Ga0213835, IMG submission 160576) | Coastal seawater microbial communities from Marineland, Florida, United States - SWPA TP0 #1 | ecosystem: Environmental > Aquatic > Marine > Coastal | place: USA: Florida | collected 2016-08-05
GGGGCTGCCGGTTTCACATTCGGAACTTGCCTGCGCCGCAGGCCGCGCCGCAGGCCCTGTTGCGGCACCGCGTCACGAGACGAAGTGCACGCCGTCCCACTCCGCATAGCCCTCCTGCGGACTGTTGCCGAAGCCCTGCAGGTCGTTGCGAACCAGCATCTGCTGGTCGATCTCGGCCAGCCAGATGCGCGGCACGTCCTCGGACAGGATGCGCTGGATTTCGGAATAGTGGCGCTGCGCCTCCTCGACCGTGGTCGCCGCGGTCGCCGCGGCCCACAACTCGTCCACCCGCGGGTTTTCGTACGCGCCGGTATTGGCCTGGAAGTTGTTGACGATGTTGCTGGACAGATAGAACCGCGACACCCCGATGTCGGGATCGAGGAACTGTCCGGGGATCATCATCAGCAGGTCGAAGTCCCACTGGGCATCTCGCGTCGGCATCGAGTCGACCGCGACCAGCGTCGCGTTAAGCCCGACCGCCCCTAGGTGCAGGCGCACCAGTTCCTGCGTCCGCATCGCGTTGGCCGAGTTCTGGCCGACGATCAGCCGGAAGTTGGCGCGCACCCCGTTCGCGCCGGGCGTCAGCCCTATCTCGTCCATCAGCGCGATGGCCTTTTGCGGGTTGTAGTCGTAAAGTGTCAGAGCGGACTTGTCGAAATAGGCCGTCGCGCTCGAAATCGGCCCCTCCATCACCTGGGCGGTGCCGAAAAAGACGTTGTCCACGATCTGCTGACGGTTGATCGCGTGCATCAGCGCCCGGCGGAAGCGCACGTCGTCGAACGGCGGGTTCCGCATGTTGATGTTCATCACGATGGTCGCGCCGATCGCGTTGTAGGCCCCTTCGATGATCCGGAACCGGCCGCTGTCCACGAAGCGCCGCTGGTCCTGCAGGTTGACCGCGCCGGCGATGATGACGTTGGTCTGCCCCGTCTCGACCGAGATCGAGCGCTGCGAGCCGTCGGGAACCATCGGAAAGAAGATCTGGTCCACATACGGCAGGTTGTCGATGACATAGTCCTCGTTCCGCACCAGATGGATGTATTCGCCCCTGCGCCATTCGCTGAACCGGAACGGTCCGGTTCCGATCGGCGCAGTGTTGGCCGGGTTGGACATGTAGTCGGTGCCTTCGTAGATGTGGCGCGGAATGATCGCCATGTTCACCCCGGAAGTGGCTAGGAAGAACGGCAGATACGGCCCGTTCAGGCGCAGTTTCACCGTGTGGTCGTCGACCCGGATCGTCTCGGCCACCCGGTCGAGGGCGATGCGGGTGCGGCTGTGGAACTGCGGCACCACCTCGAACGAGAACAGTACGTCGTCGGCCGTGAACGGCTCACCGTCGTGCCAGCGCACATTCCGGCGCAGGTGGAAGGTGTATTCGATCCCGTCGTCGGACACCTCGATCCGCTCGGCCAGCACCGGCACCACGTCATAGTTTTCATCAAGGTTGAACAGGCCCTGGAACACCTTGCCCCCGGCGGTCTGGATCACGTTGGAGGTGCCGAGGCCGGGGTTGATGTGCGGTGGCTCGATATTGAACACGGCGGTCAGCGTGCCGCCGTGCGTCTGGGCAATGGCCTGCCCTCCGAACGGAAGCGCCGCAGTGGCAACGCCCGCGGCGCTGAGCGCGGCGAACTGCCGTCTGGTGAGCCGTGTGCCTCGTGCAAGCGTCATCTGTGCTCTCCCTGAGTTGGTGTGATCGTGACGGTACCGGTCCATCGCGTCGGCTGCGCCCTGGCGCCCGGGCCCGATGCGGTCCATCGGACGGCCTCTCGGCATCCGTCGCCTCTTCGGCCTTGGTCGCCGTGCCCCCGCGTGCGGTCGGCCTGATTGAACCGGACGGTTCCGTGGTTTCGGTGCGTTGGTCTCCATCCTGTCGCGGGCATGCGTGATGCGCGGGAGCGTCCGGCCCGCCCGACAACCCAACACGAACGCGCGGCGCCTGAGAAGCGGCTGCCGTTTCATGTTGCGAAATGGGGCCTGCTTCCCGCACCGGCTGCCGGTGCCTAGTGTTTAGGCAATGCTGGTGCCGACCTGTCTGGCCATTTGTGGCCGCACACTCCCCGCCAGCCGCAGCCACCAGAGGAGAGAATCGGGATGACACGCGTCTTCGTGGCGACCCTTGGCACGGAAACCAACACGTTCGCCAATTTCCCCACCGGACTCGCCCAGTTTCAGGGGTATTTCTGGTCCGAGGACGGGATCGACGGCATGCCGTCCTCGCACACCAGCGCCCCGTCGCACACCTGGGTCCGGATGGCGCGCGCGGCCGGCTGGGAGGTGGTCGAGGGGTTGCACGCCCGTGCGCGCCCATCCGGCACCGTCACGCGGGCGGCCTACGAGCACATGCGCGATCTGATCCTCGACAAGCTGGCCAAGGCCGGGCCGGTCGATGCGGTGCTGCTGAACCTGCACGGCGCGATGGTCGCCGAAGGTTACGATGATTGCGAGGGAGATCTGGTGACCCGCGTCAGGGCCATGACCGGCCCCGGCGCGCGCATCGGCGTGATCCTCGATCCCCATGGCCACATCGACGAGGTGCTCATCGGGGCCGCCGATATCGTCGTGATCCTCAAGACCTATCCTCACATCGACTATGAGGAGCGCGCCGAGGAGGTCTTCGACCTGATCGCCCGAAGCGTCGCAGGCGAGATCACGCCGGTCAGCGCCCTGTTCGACTGCCGCTCCATGGGTATCTTCCCGCTGACCCGCCCCGGCCCGATGCCGGCCTTCATCGCCGACCTTCAGGCGGCCGAGGGCCGGGACGGCATCCTGTCGCTGTCGCTCAACCACGGGTTTCCCTGGGCGGACGTGCCCAATGCCGGGGCCAAGATGCTGGCGATCGCCGATGGTGACCAGGCGGTGGCCGAGCGCGCGGCGCGGGCGTTCGGCGAGCGGTTCTACGACTGCCGGGCCGAGGCGGCGCTGCCCTTCACCCCCTTCGACGCGGCGATGGCCGAAGCGGCGGTCGTGGGCGACAAGCCGCTGTTGCTGGCCGACCTTGCCGACCAGACCGGCAGCGGCGCGCCCGGCGATACCACCCACATCCTGCGCGCGCTGATCGAGGCCGGCATCCGCCGTGCCGCTATCGCGATCTTCTGGGATCCGCTGGCCGTGGGTGTCTGTTTCGATGCCGGGGTCGGTGCCCGGTTCCGGATGCGGATCGGCGGCAAGTTCGAGCCCTATTCGGGCCCGCCCCTGGATGCCGAGGCCGAGGTGCTGCTGCTGCGGCGCGACGCACGTCAGGCACAGCAGACCGGCAGCAACAGCCTCGCGCTGGGCGATGTTGCGGTGATCCGCGTCGAGGGGATCGAGGTGCTGATGGCCACGCGGCGGGTGGGCGTGTTCGTTCCGGAGCTGTTCGAGGATCACGGCATCACCATCGCCGACAAGCAGGTGATCGCGATCAAGAACCTCTACAAGCACACCGATGTCTTTGCCCCGCTGGTGCGCAAGCAGCTTTATGTCGCCGCACCCGGCACCAGCAACCCGAACTGGCATGAGTTGCCCTTCCGCCGCCTGCCCCGGCCGATGTGGCCGCTCGACCCCGACCCGCTGGGGCGGGACCGGGCCTGATCGACCGGACCGCAACTGGCGCCCCCAACCCGGAGCCTCTCCACGATGACCCGCGTGTTCATTGCGAACCTGTCTACCGAAACCAACACCTTTGCCTCGTTCCCGACCGATCTGAGCGACTACCGCGAGCGCTTCTGGTCCGAGACCGGCGTCGAGGCATTGCCCCATTCCGGCAGCGCGGCGCCGCTGCGGCACTGGGTGCAGCGGGCCCGGGCGCTGGGTTGGGAGGTGGTGGAGGGTCTGATGGCCCGGGCCGCGCCGTCGGGCACCACCACCCGCGCGGCCTATGAGTTCATGCGCGACCGCATCCTTTCGGACCTGAAGGCGGCAGGCCCCGTGGATGCCGTGCTTCTGTATCTTCACGGCGCGATGGTCGCGGAAGGATACGATGATTGCGAGGGCGACCTTGTCACCCGCATCCGCGCCATGGTCGGGCCGAAGGTTCGGATCGGCGTCGAGCTTGACCTGCACGGCAACCTTGACCAGCCGCTGCTGGATGCCGCCGATGTCATCGTCATCTACAAGGCCTACCCGCATACCGACTATGTGGAACGTGCCGAGGATGTCTTCCGCTTGATCGAACGCAGCCTTGCCGGCGAGATCGAACCGGTGATGGCGCTGTTCGATTGCCGGGTCATGGGGATATTCCCCTGCACCCGCCCCGGTCCGATGGTGTCGTTCACCCAGGCCATGTTCGACGCCGAGGGCCGGGACGGTATCCTGTCGCTGTCGCTGAACCATGGCTTTCCCTGGACCGATGTTCCAATCGCGGGGGCCAAGATGCTCGCCGTTGCCGATGGCGACATGGCGGTTGCCGAACGGGCAGCCCGTGCGTTCGGATTGCGCTTCTATGACAGCCGCGCCGAGGCGGCACTGCCCTTCACGCCCTTCGACGAAGCCATCGCCGAGGCGAAGGTGAAGGGCGACAAGCCGCTGCTGCTGGCCGATGCCGCCGATCAGATCGGCAGCGGCGCGCCGGGGGATACCACCCACATCCTGCGCGCGCTGATCGAGGCAGGCATTACCAGCGCCGCGGTCGTGCCGTTGTGGGATCCCGCCGCCGTCGCGATCTGCTTCAAGGCAGGCACCGGTGCCCGGCTGAACCTGCGGATCGGGGGCAAGCACGAACCCTTCTCGGGGCCGCCGCTCGACGCAGAGGCCGAGATCGTGCTGCTGGTGCGCGATGCGCGGCAACCGCAGATCGGCGGCGCGCAGATGTCGCTGGGCGATATCGCTGTGGTGCGCGTGGCCGGCATCGAGGTCATGCTTACCAGCAAGCGTTCCAACGTATACCTGCCCGACATGTTCGCGCAGTTCGGCATCACCATCGCCGACAAGCAGGTGATCGCGATCAAGAACCTCTACAAGCACACCGATGTGTTCGAACCGCTGGTGCGCAGGCAGCTTTATGTTGCCGCACCCGGCACCAGCAACCCGAACTGGCACGAACTGCCCTTCCGCCGCCTCCCCCGGCCGATCTGGCCGCTCGACCCCGACCCGTTGGGGCGCGACCACCGCTGAGCGGTCGCGATAGTCGGCGGAAGGGCAGGGGGCAGGTCGTGGTGCGGCGGGGCATCTGCCATCGCTGATTGCCGGTTCTGGCGCGCGCGGTGGCACGGTCGTGCCGCCGGTGAGTGACGCCCGGCCGGTTCCGCCTGATGGGTACCCCGAACCTTCCGGGAGAACGCCACCTCCGGACCCGTCCGTTGCAGGGCCCGTCCAGAACCTTGCTGCCCCTGCTTCCTGCGAAGGGCTCGTTCAAAATATTCCGCTATGCGGAAAGCTATTCCGCGTAGTTGACAGGTCACTTCCCCGGCTCCTAACAAGGCATCGGATGGGGTCGTGGATCGCACCACGATTGGCGTCGCGGAGGGGGGATGCGACCGAGAAAGGAGCAGGCCGGCACCGATGCCCCGGACCGCGATTTCGTCGTTGCCCTCGCGCGCGGCCTCGAGGTTCTGCGTGCCTTCGGTCGCGAAGGCGAAGCCCTTGGAAACAAGGATTTCGCCGAGCGCACCGGTCTGAGCAAGTCGACGGTCTCGCGCCTGACCTACACGCTGCACAAGCTGGGATACCTCAGTTATTCCCCCTCGATCGCCCGGTACCAGCTGGCGCCGCCGGTCCTGTCGCTGGGTTTTTCCTGTCTTGCCGGAATGCCGCTGCGCCAGCTGGCAAAGCCCTACATGCAGCAGATGGCCGACAGCACCGGCCTTCCGGTGGCGATGGCAAGTCGCGACCGGCTTGCAATGGTCTATCTGGAGCGTTGCCGCGGCGCCAACCCGGTGACGATCGCGATCGATATCGGTGAACACATCAAGCTTGCCACCAGTTCGACCGGGCGCGCGCACATCGCGGCGTTGACCGAGAAGGAACGCGAAGACCTGTTCGCCGAACTGTCCGCCCATGAAGGCCCGAAATGGCCCGACATAAGGGTCGCGATCGACGACGCGATACGGATGCATGCGGAGCGGGGCTATTGCATGTCCATCGGCGAATGGAAGCCGGGTGTGAATGCCGTGGCCGTTCCGCTCCGGCCGAGAAACGAAACGCCGATCGTCGTCTTCAACTGCGGCGGCCCCGACCAATATGTCAGCCGGAAACGGCTGACCGAGGAAATCGCCCCGCAGCTCAAGGACATGGTCCGGCGCATCGCGGCGGTGGCCAGCTGACATCCCTTGAACGGACGGGAACTCATGGACGATCACGACACCTTCATCCAGATGCTCGACGTGATCGAACGCTTCGTCGAAGAGCGCCTGATCCCGCTCGAGGCGACGGTCGATCAGGACGATCGCATCCCGGATGGCGTGCTGAAGGATTTCCGCGATCTCGGGCTGTTCGGCATGTCCATTCCCGAGGAGTTCGGCGGCCTCGGTCTGAGCATGAGCCAGGAAGTGGCCGTCGCGTTCAGGCTCGGGCGTACCTCGCCGGCCTTCCGTTCGCTGTTGGGCACGAACAACGGCATCGGATCGCAGGGCATCATCATCGACGGCACGCCCGAACAGAAGGCCGCCTATCTTCCGCGGCTTGCGACGGGCGAACTGATCTCCTCCTTCGCGCTGACCGAGCCGGATGCCGGTTCCGACGCCGGTTCGCTGCGAACGACGGCGCGGAAGGACGGGGATCACTACGTCATCAACGGCACCAAGCGCTACATCACCAACGCCCCGCATGCCGGGTTGTTCACGGTCTTCGCGCGGACCGATCCGGTGTCGCGGGATGCGGCCGGCGTCACGGCCTTTCTGGTCGAGGCAGGCACCCCCGGCCTGTCCGTCGGGCCCGCCGACAGGAAGATGGGGCAACGCGGTGCGCATACCAGCGATGTCATTCTTGAAGACTGCCGTGTGCCGGCATCCGCGATCATCGGCGGCCCCGCGCGCGAGGGGCAGGGCTTCAAGACGGCGATGAAGGTGCTTGACCGCGGCAGGCTGCACATTTCGGCCGTCTGTGTCGGCGCGGCCGAACGGCTGATCGGCGACAGCGTCGAGTTCGCCCGCACCCGCGTCCAGTTCGGCGAGCCGATCGCGAACAAGCAGCTGGTTCAGGCCATGCTTGCCGACAGCCAGGCCGAAACCTTCGCCGCCCGCTGCATGGTCGAGGAAACGGCCCGCCGCAAGGACCGGGGACAGATCGTGTCGACCGAGGCTGCGTGCTGCAAGATGTTCGCCAGCGAAATGGTCGGGCGGGTGGCCGACCGCGCGGTGCAGATTCACGGCGGCGCGGGATACATGAAGGACTACGCCGTCGAGCGGTTCTTTCGGGATGTCCGGCTGTTCCGGATCTACGAGGGGACGACGCAGATCCAGCAGATCCTGATCGCCCGGAACATGCTGCGCGCCGCACAGGCGGGGGCCGTCCAATGAGGGCCCGCGCAGTCGATCTGTCGGACTGACCTGCCCCCATGATCGGAGAGGTCGCGCGCGCCCTCGCCGATGAAACCGCCTTGGCGCCGGCCGATGTCTATGCAGTGTTCCTGTTCGGCAAAGGTTTTCCGTGGGAATGCGGCGGTCCGCTGAATCACGCCGCCCGCATCGGATTGCCCTGGGCCGCCGCCGTTACGCGCGCCCCGGTCGATGAGGACGCCCGCCATCGGCAGTTGCCGCCGATGCGTGCACGACTTGTCGACACGGGCGGCCACCTGAGCCGGGGAAAGCCGCAATGACGCGGTCAGTCGTCGACCGGCAGGAACCAGGCGGCCTGCACCGGATGGAAACGCGGCCGCGGGTCCGACCCCAGCCGGACGCGCAGCCCCGGCCGCGCCGCGGTTCCCTCGCGCAGCCTGCCGACCACCGCGTTGTCGGCGCCGTCCAGCCGGATCAGCGCTGTCGCGCAGACGACAGTGCGGCCTGCAAGCGGGATCGACACCTCGCCCTCGGTGGATACCAGCACGGTCCCTGTCCCGGGCAGCCGCACCCAGTCGAGGGCGCGTTCGCCGCAGCGACAGGTCAGCCGCGGCGCAAACCACACCGCCTTGCAGGCAGGGCAGCGGGTCGCCAGGGCCTCGCCCCTTTCGAGGCCGGCGAAATGGGGGGCGAGGTCGCCAAGGCCGTGGCGATAGCGAAAGGAGGTCGTGATCTCGATCGTGGCGTCCGGCGGCGGGGGATCGGCGGGCGCTGTCATCTCAGGGTTCCTCGCGCTGCAGCACGTGCACGACGTTCAGGGTGGCGACGCCGCCGTGGGTGTCCGTCAGCCCGATGCGCGGCGGGGCCTCGGGTTGCAGGCCGGCATGGTAGCGGCCGGCAAGCAGCCGCGCCACCGTCACCGCTTGCGCGATCCCCACCGCGCCCGGTGCGGCGCCCTGGCCGATCAGTCCGCCCGACAGGTTCACCGGGCAGCGCCCCTCGGGTGCGAAATCGCCCGCGCGCAGCCGGGCCGCTGCGCCTCCCGCAGCGGCCAGCCCGATCGCCTCCACGGCCTGCAGTTCGGCCCCGCTGAAGGCGTCATAGACCTCGGCCACGCCGATCTCGGTCGGAGCGATGCCCGCCATCGCCAACGCCTCGGCCGCGGCGCGGGCCTTGGCGGCAAAGCGGTCGGGCTCGCCCCGGTCGCCAAGGCGCACGTGATCGGTGGCACAGCCGGTGCCGATGATGCGCACCCGCGGCTTGTCCCCGCGCGGGGCGTCGGCGGCCCGCATCAGGATGGCGGCGGCGGCACCGTCGCTGAGCGGGCTGCAATCGAGCCGCCGGTACGGCGCCGACACCACCGGCGAGGCCAGCACATCGGCAGCCGTGATCGGCATGCGCCGATGCGCCAGCGGGTTGGCCGCCGCATTGCGCCGGTTCTTGACCGCGACGGCGGCAAGGTCGTCCTCGGTCGTGGCGTGGCGCAGCATGTGCGCTCGGATCGACAGCGCATAAAGGGCGGTCGCGGTGACGCCGGCCCAGCCCTCGAGGTCGCTGTCGAAGGAAAGCCCGTAAAGCAGGCGCACGTCATCGCCCGACAGGTGGCTTGCCGCATGTTCGTAGCCGATTACCAGCACGCAACGCGCAAGCCCGGACATCAACTGCATCAGCCCGGCGCGCAACCCCAGCGCGCCGCTTGCCCCGCCGCCCTCGACGCGCAGGACGGGGCGAGGCACGAGGCCCAGTTCGTCCGCCATCAGCGCGCCGGGCGAAAGCTGCAGCGAAAGATGATCGGATTCCGACGCAACCACGACCGCGTCGATGTCGGCCGCGTCGATGCCCGCATCGGCCAGCGCGCCGTCGACGGCCGCGCGCACCCAGTCGCGCGGACCCGAGCCGTCGCGCCGTCGGCCGAACGGCAGCACGTGACCGCCGCACAGGATCACATCGAGGCTCATCCGCTTTCGCCGTCGGCCCCCATCCGGCGCAGCGCGGCGCGGCGGATCTTGCCGGAACTCGTCATCGGGAACTCGTCGACAAAAATCACCCGACGCGGCGCCTTGTAGGCCGCAAGCGTGGCGCGGACATGCTCGCGCAGCGCCCGGCTCAGCGCGTCGTCCGGCGCATGGCCGGAAGCCGGGCGGACGAAGGCTGTCACGATCTGGCCGCGCTCGGGATCGGGCAGGCCGACCACGGCGGCCTCGGCAACGGCGGGGTGGCGCAGCAGCGCGTCCTCGACCTCGGCCGGGCCGATGCGGTAGCCGGCGCTCTTGATCAGGTCGTCGTTGCGGCCCTGATACCAGACATAGCCGTCGGCATCCCGTCGCGCGAGGTCGCGCGTGCGCAGCCAAGGTCCCAGCCGCAGCGCATCCGGGACGCCCGGCGCACCGCGATAGCCGAGAAACAGCGTGGGATCGTCGGCGGCCGATACGATCTCGCCGACCTCGCCTTCGGGCACCTCGACGCCGGTTTCGTCCACGATGGCGACACGACGACCGGGATAGGCACGCCCCATCGAGCCCGGCCGGATCGGATACAGCGCGCGGCAGTTGCCGACCAGGTGGTTGAACTCGGTCAGGCCGTAGAATTCGTTGCAGACAACGCCGAGGGTGTCTTCGCACCACGTCACCACCTCGCCCGGCAGGCTTTCGCCGCCGGTGCAGATCACCCTCAGCGCCAGGTCGCGGCCGTCGCGCGGTGCCGGCACCTGGGCGAGGCGCTTGAGCGCGGTGGGGGTCATGAAGCTGTGGGTGACGCGGTGCCGCGCCATCAGGTCCAGCGCGGCGGTGGCATCGAACCGGTCCGGGCAGGCCAGAACGGCGTGGCCCTCGGCCCAGGCCGGCAGCACGAGGTCCAGCAGACCGCCCACCCAGGCCCAGTCCGCCGGCGTCCAGAACACCAGCCCCTCGCCCTCGGTGTCGAGGTCATAGAACAGGCGAACGGTCGGCATATAGGCCCCGAGGATGCGGTGCGCGTGCATCAACCCCTTCGGCAGCCCGGTGGAGCCGGAGGTGTACATGAGCAGCGCGGGCGCGTCCGACCTCGTGTCGACGGGTTCGAAACCCGACGCGTCGGTGCCCAGCAGGTGGTCCAGCGTCAGGGTATCCGGCGGCAGCCCGTCCGGCAGGGGGCCGGCAAGGACAAGGGTCACCTGCTGCGGCAACTCGGGCAAGGCGGCGGCGATCGCGTCGCGGCCGGCCGCATCGGTCAGCACGAACCGCGTGCCGCTGTCGGCAAGGGCGTGGCGCACCGTCTCGGGGCCATACAGTTGCGACAGCGTCATCACCACGGCGCCCAGCTTGTAGATCGCCAGATGTGCCAGCGCGGTGGCCAGGCTTTGCCCGGTATGGACGGCGACCGGCGCACCTGCCTCGACCCCGGCCGCGCGCAACCCGGCGGCCAGCCGGTTCGCGGCGGCGTCGAGTTCGGCAAAGCTCCAGCGCTCGACCTGGTCGCCGCTGTCGACGATCAGTGCGGTGGCACTCGCACGCGAGCCGCGGGCGTGGCGGCCCACCGTGTCGGCGGCGATGTTGGCGCGGGGCGGGATCACAATGCACGGCGTTCCCGAAGAATCCCGGCTCAGCCCCAGGCGCAGCAGTGTAGCATCATTATCCCAGGGGGATGCGGTCATCGGTTTCCAGTTCCTCGCCAGCCGCGGCGGCGCAGGTGATCCCGTCCGCGGCACCTGTTCGTCACGGCCGAAGAAATCCGTTGCGGCATGGGGGAACATAGCCTAATCAATTCGTAGAGACAAATCTTTCCGTCCCCGGGATATCGCCAAAACCGGAGCCTCATGGCCATCCTCGATCTGTCAGCCCGGACCTGGTTCGATGCGCTTGGCCTTGCGCCGCAGGAGCGCCCGGACGCGCTGGTGCTGGAGGGGACGTGGTGGCGCGAACGGGCGCAGGCCGAACGCCTCGCCGATTTGACCGACGTCCGCGAAACCGCCTTTCCGGAGATGTTCCTTGGTCGCTTCGGTGCGGCGCGTATCGCCTATTGCTGTGCCTACGGCGCCGCGCGCGCGGCAGAGCCGGCGCATGTCTTCGCGCAGATGGGAACGCCGCTTCTGATCCAGATCGGAACCTGCGGCGGGCTTTCGGCGCGGCTTCGAGCGGGACAGGTCATGGTGCCGGACCGGGTTCATGCGCGGGACGGAGTTGCGGGCGGCTACGATCCCGCCCCCGTGCTGCACCTCGCGCAAGACTGGTCGGCGGCCGCGCGCGACGGGCTGCGCCGGCGCGGTGTCGAGCCGGTCGGCGGCACGCACCTGACATGGACGACACTGTTTGCCCAGTCCGACGCCTTGTGTGCGGACTGGGCGGCCGAAGGCCTCGAAACCGTCGACATGGAGACCGCCACGGTGGCCGCGGTTGCGCGCCGGTTTGGTGCCTCGGCCGTTGCCTTGCTGGCGGTCTGGGACCATCTGGCCGAGGGCAAGACCTTTCTCGACCCGCTGGAGCCGCAGGCGCTTGCGGCGCTCAAGGCCGCGAATGCCGCCACATGGTCGACGGCGCTGGACCTCGCGGCGCAGGTCGCCGACCGGCGCCCGGCATAAACAGATGACGAAACGACCCGCAAAGTGAGTTCAGGGAGGACACCATGAGAAAACTCGCACTTTCGGTCATGCTGGCGTCGACATCGCTCGGATCGGCCGCCTGGGCCGACACGGCCGATGGCGACAGCCTGATCGGCCAGGACTGGGACAGCATCGTCGCGATGGCGCGCGGCGGCACGGTGAACTGGTTCATGTGGGGCGGGGCCGACAACATCAACGCCTATGTCAACGACTATATCGGCGGCATCCTGCGCGATCAGTACGGCATCACCCTTCGGCAGGTGCCGGTGGCCAACACCGTCGAGGCGGTCAACATCGTCCTGGGCGAGGTCGAGGCGGGCAACATGGCCAACGGGTCGGTCGACCTGATCTGGATCAACGGCGAGAACTTCCGCACCATGAAGCAGGGCAACCTTGCGTGGTGCGGCTATAACGAGACGCTGCCCAACAACGTCTATGTCGACTGGGACAATCCCGCCGTGGCCAACGACTTCGGCCTGCCGGTGGACGGCTGCCAGTCGCCGTGGTCGCGCGCGCAATTCGCCTTCGCGTATGACCCCGCCCGCACCGAGAACCCGCCACGGTCCATCGGCGAGCTGATCGACTGGGTCCGCGCCAACCCGGGAGAGTTCACCTATCCCGCCCCGCCCGACTTCACCGGTTCGGTGATGATCCGCCACATCTTCTATCATGTTGCCGGCGGGGTCGATGACCTGCTGGGCGACTTCAACCAGGAGGTGTTCGACGATGTCTCGTCCCGCACCTGGACGCTGCTGAACGAGCTCAAGCCCTACATGTGGCGGCAGGGGCGCACCTTCCCGGCCAGCGTGACGCAGCTGAACGAGTTGTTCGCGAACCAGGAGGTCGCGCTGACGTTCAACTACAACCCCAGCCAGTTCGGCATCGCGGTCGAGGCGGGGCTGTTTCCGGATACCGTCCGCAGCTACGGTCTGGATGACGGCACGATCGGCAACACCAACTACACGCTGATCCCGATCAACTCGCCCAACAAGGCGGCTGCGCTGGTCCTGCAGAACGTGCTGCTGTCGCCCGAGGCGCAACTCGAAAAGGCCCGGCCGACCGTCTGGGGAGCCCCTCCCGGCATCGAGATGGACCGCACCAGCCCCGCGATCCAGGCAGAGTTCGCGGCACTGCCCCGGCATCCTTCGGTCGTCTCCACCGCAGAGCTGGCGCAGAACTCTCTGCCCGAGTTGCAGTCCGAGTGGCTCACCGCGATCGATCGCGGCTGGACCGAGAACGTCCGGCAGTAACCCCCCGGCACGCTGGCTGCCCACCCCCTGCACGGCGGTGGGCAGCCCCCTGATCCGAACCGAGGGAGCCGGCCGATGTCGGACCGTCTCAAGATCTTCTTGTTGCTCGCGCCGGCGCTGCTGGTGATCGGCGGGCTGTTCTTCGGCGGGCTGGTCGTCGCACTGATGCGTTCGTTCAACTACATGCCGCTGATCGGCCTGACCGAACCGAACTTCGACGCCTACATCGCGGTGCTGACCGACCGTCGCTTCGTGATGTCCTTCCTTCTGACCTTCTACGTCGCCGCCGTCTCGACGCTGATTTCGGCGGCCGTTGCCATCGCGGCCGCACTGATGCTCCGGCGGACCTTCGTCGGGCGGGGAGTGATCAACTTTCTCTTCCAGTTGAACCTGACGGTGCCGCATATCGTCGGGGCCATCGGCATCCTGTATCTCTTCTCGCAGTCGGGCAGTTTCGCGCGCCTCGGCCATGCCGTCGGCCTGATCGAGCGGCCCTCGCAGTTTCCCGAACTGGTGTTCGACCCCTACGCCATCGGGATCATCCTGCACTATACGTGGAAGGCGATCCCCTTCGTGGGCGTGATCGTGCTGGCGCAGATGCAGGCGCTGGGC
>Ga0213835_101502_pt1 | contig 13851 bp, 14 predicted proteins | sample SWPATP01_FD_160576 | JGI IMG/M metagenome (GOLD analysis project Ga0213835, IMG submission 160576) | Coastal seawater microbial communities from Marineland, Florida, United States - SWPA TP0 #1 | ecosystem: Environmental > Aquatic > Marine > Coastal | place: USA: Florida | collected 2016-08-05
CCTATGAATCCACCGTCAGCGCGCAGTTGCGCGACGCGGGCGCGGTGATGCTGGGCAAGCTGAACATGGACGAGTTCGCCATGGGCTCCAGCAACGAGACCTCGGTCTATGGTCCCGCGGTTAACCCCTGGCGCTTGCCTGACGGCCCGGCGCTGACCCCGGGCGGCAGTTCGGGCGGCTCGGCCGCCGCGGTGGCGGCCAACCTTTGCCTGGGCGCGACCGGCACCGACACCGGCGGCTCGATCCGCCAGCCCGCGGCCTTTACCGGCACTGTGGGGATCAAGCCGACCTACGGGCGCTGCTCGCGCTGGGGGATCGTGGCCTTTGCCAGTTCGCTCGACCAGGCCGGGCCGATGACCCGCACGGTGCGCGACGCCGCGATCATGCTGGGCGCGATGTGCGGGCATGACCCGAAGGACTCCACCTCCGCCGACCTGCCCGTCCCGGATTTCGAGGCGGCGCTGACCGGCGACATCCGCGGCAAGCGCATCGGCATCCCGGCCGAATACCGCGTGCCCGGCATGCCGACCGAGATCGAGGCGCTGTGGAATCGCGGCGCCGACATGCTGCGTGACGCGGGCGCCGAGATCGTCGACATCAGCCTGCCGCACACGAAATACGCGCTGCCGGCCTATTACGTCATCGCGCCCGCCGAGGCGTCGTCGAACCTCGCCCGCTATGACGGGGTGCGCTATGGCCATCGCGCGAAGCTTTCGCAGGGCGAGGGCATCGTCGAGATGTACGAAAAGACCCGCGCCGAGGGCTTCGGTCCCGAGGTGCAGCGGCGGGTGATGATCGGCACCTATGTGCTGTCTGCGGGCTTCTACGACGCGTATTACAATCGTGCCCGCAAGGTGCGCAGCCTGATCAAGCGCGACTTCGATCTGGCCTTCGAGGCGGGCGTAGATGCGATCCTGACGCCGGCGACTCCGACAGCGGCCTTTGCTCTGGGCGCAAAGGCCGGCGCCGACCCGGTCGAGATGTACCTCAACGACGTGTTCACCGTGCCGGTGAACATGGCCGGCTTGCCGGCGATCGCGGTGCCTGCCGGGCTCGATTCCGCCGGGCTGCCGCTGGGGCTGCACCTGATCGGCCGGCCCTGGGACGAGGCGGGGCTGCTGTGCACCGCCGAGGTGCTCGAACGCGCCGCGCAATTTGTGGCCAAGCCCGCGAAATGGTGGTAAGTCTGTCGCACACGTGAGGCACATCACGGGCAAGAGGCAGATCGATGCGGTTCATCCACGCGGCCGGCGCGGCACTTCTGCTGTGCGCCTGCACCCCTGAAATTCCCGACAGCGCGGCCGGCTTTGGCCCGATGGCGACGCAGCGGCCGGCGCCGTCGGACATCTCGCCGGTGATCCCGTCGCCTCAGGTCGTTTCCTTGCCGCCCCAGCAGCACCGCCCGGTCGAGACGCCGGCGGTCGCCGCCGCGCCCCTTAGCGCGACGGCGCAGCCGCTTGCCGCGCCGGTGGCGGCGCCCGTGCCCATGACCGCAGCGCAGGTGGCCCGGCAGGCCGGTGCCGCGCAGCCGGCACGGCAGGCCGCCCAACAGCCCGAGCCGCAGCCGTCGGGCGGCATTTCCGAGCAGGATTTCCCGACCCTGCTGGCCCGGGGCGGGCAGGGGGGTGACGGCGCCCCGCGCGCGCAGGGTCCGGTGACGGTCGATCCGGTGGCGCGCCAGCCGGTGCCCGAGCGGCCTGCAGACATGCCCAACGTCGTGCATTATGCGCTGTCCACCACCCACGGCGTCGGCGAGCGCCGTTGGCGGCGGTCGGCGGTAAGCCTGCAAAGCCACCAGCGCAACTGCGCGGGCTTCGTCAGCGCCGACCTTGCGCAGGAGGAATTCCTGCGCCGCGGCGGGCCCGAGCGTGACCCGATGAACCTTGATCCCGATGGCGACGGCTTTGCCTGCTGGTGGAGCCCCGAGCCCTTCCGCGCCATGGTGCGCGCCGCGAACTGAGCCGGGCCTTGGCCCTTCGGCCGATCCCGCACCCTTCGCCCAACTGCGGGCCGCGGCGCGGGGGCGCGCGGCCCTCCATGGTGGTGATCCACCATACGGCGATGACCGACGCGGCGGCGGCACTGGCGCGGCTGTGCGACCCCGTGTCCGAGGTTTCTGCGCATTACCTGATCGGCGCGGACGGGCGGCTCTGGGCGCTGGTCGACGAGGAGGCGCGCGCCTGGCACGCGGGGGCGGGCGGATGGGGGGGCAGGGGCGACGTCAACTCGGCCTCGATCGGGATCGAACTCGACAACCCGGGCACCGCGCCCTTTGCCGCGCCGCAGATGGCCGTGCTCGAGGCGCTGCTGGCCGATATCATGGCGCGCCGCGCCATCCCGGCAACCCGCGTCATCGGTCACGCCTGCATGGCACCCGATCGCAAGGACGACCCCGGCCCGCGGTTCGACTGGCGGCGACTGGCGCGGGCGGGGCTGTCGGTCTGGCCCGGCCCGGTCATGCCCGCGCGGGCCCCCGACTGGCCCGCCTTCCGTGCCGCCGCGACCGCCTTCGGCTATCCCGATGCCGCACCCGACAAGCTGCTTGCGGCCTTCCGCGACCGTTTTCGCCCCCGCGCGACAGGCCCGCTCGACGGTCTCGACCTGGCGCTGATCCGCGACCTTGCCGCGCGCTTCCCGGTTGACGGCACGGGTCGGCACCCCTAACTGCAAGGCGCGCGGAGGGCCGGATGGCCGCGGGCGGGCAACCGTCCGAGGAAAGTCCGGACTCCCTGAAGCGACGGTGCCGGGTAACGCCCGGCCGGGGCAACCCGAGGGAAAGCGCCACAGAGAAGCAGACTGCCCCGCCGGCCGGCGACGGTCGGGTGCACAGGTGAAACGGTGGGGTAAAAGCCCACCGCGGGACGGGCAACCGGACCGGCACGGCAAGCCCCACCGGGAGCAATGCCGCATAGGGGCCTCGCGCCGACCGGGAAACCGGCGGCAGGGACGCTTCAGCCCGAGAGGCCCGGGTTGGCAGCTTGAGCGGCACGGCAACGCGCCGCCCAGATGAATGGCCATCCACGGGGGGCAACCCCCTGGACAGAATCCGGCTTACAGGCCCTCCGCGCAGATGGCCCGCCGGTTGCGCAGACGGTTGACACCGCGCCCGCCTTGGCGGATATGCGGGCCTCGGGATTTTTCGGCGCGCGCGACTGCGGTGCGCCCGATTGCAGGAGACGCGACATGGCCAAGCCGACCACCATCAAGATCCGGCTGAACTCGACCGCCGGGACCGGGCATTTCTACGTGACCAAGAAAAACGCCCGCACGATGACCGAGAAGATGTCGGTGCGCAAATACGACCCCGTCGTGCGCCAGCATGTCGAGTACAAGGAAGGCAAGATCAAGTAAGCCCACGCCCCTGCAGGCGCAGGTCCGGGCCGCCCCCAGGGCGGCCCTTGTCGTTTCGGGCACGGCGATGTTGTCGGGCGGGCGACTTCCGCCTAGCTTGGTGCGACTGCGCGGTGTTCCGATGACCGGCACCGATTCCCTGGTCCGGATGCCGAAGGGGGCCGATGCCACGCGTGATCCCGGGATTGGTCCTGCTGCTGCTGACGGGGTGCGTCACCTCGCCCGGGGACAAGCCGCCTGCTTCCCATGTCTGCACGACAGCGCCTTCCGGCCTTGTCGAATGCGAAAATGCAGGCTGAGCCGTGGCAGGGGGCCGTCGCCTTCCGCTCGGCAGTCTTGTCGCCAGGGCACTGATCGCGGGACTTGTCACGATGATCGCCCTGCCGCTCGTGGCCTTTGCTGGCGTGCTGTTGATCGGCCACCTTGCCGGCGCATGCGGTCCGGGCAGTTCGGGCGGCTGCGAGATGGGCGCGGCCACATTCGCCCTGCTCGCCATCATTCCCGGTTTCGTGCTGGGGGCGGGCGTGTCGCTGTTGCGCGACCTGCGGCGCCCGCCGGGCTGAGCGAGCGCACCACCCCGCCGCACGCGCGCGGCATGCGCATGTCGGTTGCGGGCAGCGGCGGTCGCTGGCAGGCTGCCGCGGTGGCGGGTATGGTTGGCACGGGATCAAGGGTATGGCGGCGCCGATTGTTCTGCTTGTCGTTTCGCTGGTCGGTGTCGCGGTCGCGATTGTCGTCCCGGACCTGTCCGATCTGCTGCTGGTCGCCGTGCCGGCGCTGCTGGCCAGCCTGTACCTGCTGCTCCGGGCCCGGATTGCCGCGCGCCGGGCGGGCAAACCGAAGTGGATCGTGATCGATGGCTCGAATGTCATGCACTGGGCCGACGACACGCCCCGCATCGAGACGGTGCGCGACGTGGTGCAGCATCTGCAAGGCTTGGGTTTCACGCCCGGCGTCGTGTTCGATGCCAACGCCGGTTACCTTCTGCACGGGCGGTACCAGCATGATGGCGCCCTGGGCAAGCTGCTTGGCCTGCCGCGTGACCGCGTGATGGTCGTCAGCAAGGGCGAACCGGCCGACCCGACGATCCTCGTCGCCGCGCGAGACATGTCAGCGCCGGTCGTCACCAACGACCGCTTCCGCGACTGGGCCGAGCAGTTTCCCGAGGTGCGCAGGTCAGGTTTCCTGATCCGCGGCGGGTATCGCGACGGCCGGCTGTGGCTGTCGCCCGATCCCGCGCGCCCAACTTCGCCCGCCGCCACGACCGTCACGGCGGCGCGGGTGTAACCGTGCGGGTCCGCCCGACGAAAAAGGCCGGCGCAACGCGCCGGCCTTTCGGGGTTCATCCGGTTTCTGCCGTCACTCGCGCTGGCCGAGGAACTGCAGCAGGAACATGAACATGTTGATGAAGTCGAGGTAGAGGCGCAGCGCGCCCATCGTCGCCGACTTGTCCAGCCACTCCTGATCGCCCTGCGCGGCGTGCGCGATGTACTCGTTCTTGATCGACTGCGTGTCATACGCGGTCAGGCCCGCGAAGATCAGCACGCCGAGCGCCGACACCGCGAACATGATCGCCGGCGACTGAAGCCACAGGTTCAGCACCATCGCGACGATCAGGCCGATCACGCCCATGAACAGGAACGTGCCCCAGCCCGACAGGTCCTTCTGCGTGGTGTAGCCCCACAGGCTGAGGCTGGCGAAGGCGATCGCCGTGACAAGGAAGGTTTGCGCGATCGAGATGCCGGTGAAGGCGACGAAGATCCAGCTGATCGACAGGCCCATGACCGCGGCAAAGGTGTAGAATACCAGCTGCGCGGTCGCGGCCGACATGCGGTTGATCATGCCGGCGAACAGGAACGCCATGGCGAGCGGCGCGAACATGACGATCCAGCCCAGGATGTTCGGCGACAGGGTGACCGGATCGCGGAAGATGCCCAGCAGCGCCGGCGAGGTGCCGACGGCCCAAGCGACGCCGCCGGTCAGCAGCATGCCGACGGACATCAGCCCGTAGACCTTGTTCATGTGGGCGCGGAGGCCCTCGTCAATGCGAACGCCGACCTGGCCGGCGGCGGTGCGGCGCATCGTCTGATACTCGGCCATTAATCCCTCCAGTTACCGATACGGTTCGGACCGGCCGGGCGGCCGTCCGTTGCTGTTGAATATCGTCAGGAGTTATGGCATTTTCAAGGAAATACCGCCGCGCCGTTCACCGTCGCGTGATCACGATCGCGAAAGGTGCATGCCGTTTCGGCGCGCTCAGTCCATGGTGATGACGACCTTGCCCGTCGCCTTTCGGCTGCGTAGCAGAAAGAGCCCTTCCTCGGTGCGGTCGAGCGGCAGAACGTGGCTGACATGCGGCCGCAGCCGGCGGGCCGAAAGCCAGCCGAACAGCGTCGACAGCGAGGCGTGCAGCAGGTCGGGGGCAAAGTTCAGGTAGCCGCCCCAGTAGAAGCCCGCCGCGGTGATGTTCTTGACCAGAAGGTGGTTGGCCGGGATCTGCTGCACCTCGCCACCTGCGAAGCCGATGATCAGCATCCGCCCGCCGGGTCGCGTCGCCCGCATCGCGGCGCCGAAGGCCGGACCGCCGATCGGGTCATAGACGACGTCCGCCCCGCCGAGATCGCCGACGGCAGTCCGGATGTCCACGGCGTCGGTGTCCAGCAGATGCTGCGCGCCGGCGGCCCGCGCCACCGCCAACTTGTCTGCCCCGCGCGCCGCCGCGATCACCCGCGCGCCCATCAGCGCACCCAGTTCCACGGCCGTCAAGCCGACGCCGCCCGCCGCACCCAGCACCAGAAGCGTCTCGCCCTGCTGCAGCCGCGCGACATGGGTCAGCGCGAGGTGCGATGTGCCGTAGGCGATCTGGAACCCGGCGGCGATGATCGGGTCGATGCCGCGCGGCAGCGGCACGCAGCGGTCGGCGGGGAACACCCCCACCTCGGCCAGGCCGCCGTGGCCGGTGAACACCGCGACCGGCGTGCCGACCGAGGGGCGCAGCACGCCCGGGCCCGTCTCCTCGACCACGCCGGCCACCTCGAGGCCCGGCGTCAGCGGCCAGCCCGGCATGGACTGGTAGCGCCCCTCGATCATCAGCAGGTCGGCGAAGTTCAGCCCACAGGCGGTGATCCGCACCCGCACCTCGTCCGGGCCGGGGCGCGGCTCGGGTGCCTGGTGCAGGACCGGGCGGGCATTGGGGGCGTCGACAACGATCTGGCGCATCGGTATCCGTCGGGTGGCGGCCTAGCGATGTTTCTGGACCGCCGCGGGCCGGGCTGCAAGCTGCGAGCGGTTTCGCAAAACGGAACGGTCCTGCCGACTCGGACTTTGCAAAATGCGATGCGTGCTGCAAATACCGCTTTACGGGAATCCATCCGGGCGCACGCACCTTTTGCGTTAGCGATCGTCCTGCCGCGCGCCCCGTTCCCCCGCTTGTCGGTCCGAACCGCTGTATCCCCTTGTTTCTCCGCCGCCTTCGGCGTCCCGCAAGATTTTTTTCGCGCCACAAGCCGTCTTGGCACGATAATTGCTTACATCTTACGTATCGGCCACGTGCCGGTGCTGCACGCCATTCCATCCCGGCACCGTGCCGGGGCAAGACGACTTGAAAGGGAAACCATGAAACACCCCGTTGATGCCCATGTCGGCAAGCGCATCCGTCATCGGCGCTGGATGGTCGGCATGACCCAGCAGCAACTTGCCGACAAGGTGGGCATCAAGTTCCAGCAGGTGCAGAAGTACGAGACCGGGATGAACCGCGTCAGCGCGTCGCGCCTCTGGTCGATCGCCGATGCGCTCGAGGTGTCCATCGACTTCTTCTTCGAGGGGCTCGAGGCGGACGGCAGCCTCGAGGCGCGCGATGATTCGCTGCTGGCCGATCGCGAGGCGATGGAGCTTGTTCGCGCCTATTCCGCCATCCCCGAGGCACAGCGGCGCAAGCTGTTCGACCTTGCGCGGGTGCTCAGCAGCGCGGCCTGAACCCGCGCGCCGCTTCCTTGACCGGCCGGCCGGGCCGCGCTAGCCCGGCGCGGCCGCTTGCAGGGAAGGGAATGCCCGCCGTGTCCGACGATACCCCCGAGGCCGAAGCGCTGCTGCGGATCGCGCTGGCGCTGGCCGATGCGGCCCGCGCCGCCACCTTGCCGTGGTTCCGTCGGGCCGACCTGCACGCCGAGGACAAGGGCACCGCCGGCCGTTTCGACCCCGTCACCGCCGCCGACCGCGCCGCCGAGGAGGCGATGCGCGCCATCCTCGCCCGCGAGCGTCCGGATGACGCCATCCTGGGCGAAGAATTCGGCGCGACCTCCGGCACCTCCGGCATTACCTGGGTGCTCGATCCCGTGGACGGTACCCGCGCCTTCCTGGCCGGCGCGCCCACCTGGGGCGTGCTGATCGCCGCCAGCCGCGACGACGGGCCGGTCGTTGGTGTGATCGACCAGCCCTTCATCGGCGAGCGCTTTGTCGGAACCCCGTCCGGCGCCTGGACCGACGGGCCGCAGGGGCGCGCCGCCCTGCGCACCCGCGCGCCGCGTCCGCTGGCGCAGGCGCTGCTGCTCAGCACCTTTCCCGAGGTCGGCACCGAGGCCGAGCGCACGGGCTTTCACGCCCTCGCCAGCCGGGTGCGGCTGACGCGCTACGGCCTTGACTGTTACGGCTATGCGCTGCTGGCCGCCGGCGGCGTCGATCTGGTGGTCGAGGCCGGGCTTCACCCCTACGACATCCACGCGCCGGCCGGCGTCATCGCGGCGGCCGGCGGGCTGGTCACCGACTGGCGCGGCCGCCCCGCGCTGGCCGGCGGCCGCGTCCTGGCCGCCGCCAACCCCGAAATCCACGCCGACGCCCTGGCGATCCTGTCGCAGGTGCCCGAGTAGCCGCCGGGCCGCTCAGCCCTGCAGGGTGGCGTCCAGCGCCGCGACGATCGCGTCGCCCATCGCCGCCGTCCCGATCGGGGTACCCCCCTCGGGCCCCAGCAGGTCGGCGGTGCGCAGCCCCTGCGCCAGCACCGCCTGCACCGCGCCCTCCAGCCGGTCGGCCTCGGCCCCGGCGTCGAAGCTGTAGCGCAGCGCCATCGCGAAACTCAGGATGCAGGCGATCGGGTTGGCCTTGCCCTGCCCGGCGATGTCGGGCGCGCTGCCGTGCACCGGTTCGTACAGCGCCTTCGGCCGGCCGTTGGCCATCGGTGCGCCCAGGCTGGCCGAGGGCAGCATCCCGAGGCTGCCGGTCAGCATCGCCGCGCAGTCCGACAGGATGTCGCCGAACAGGTTGTCGGTCACGATCACGTCGAACTGCTTGGGCCAGCGGACCAGCTGCATCGCGCCGTTGTCGGCGTACATGTGGCTCAGCGCGATATCCGGGTAATCGGCGTCGCGCACCGCCTGCACGACGTCGCGCCACAGCACGCCCGACTCCATCACATTGGCCTTCTCCATCGAGCAGACCTTGCCCGACCGGCGCCGCGCCAGCTCGAACGCGGCGCGGGCCACGCGGTCGATCTCGGCCTCGGTATAGCGCTGGGTGTTGATGCCGACGCGCTGGTTGTGCTCGACCATGATGCCGCGCGGTTCGCCGAAATAGACGCCCGAGGTCAGCTCGCGCACGATGACGATGTCGAGGCCCGCGACCACCTCGGGCTTGAGGCTCGAGAAATCCGCCAGTGCGTCGAAGCACTGCGCCGGGCGGAGGTTGGCGAACAGGTCCATCTCCTTGCGCAGGCGCAGCAGGCCGCGCTCGGGTTTTTCCGAGAAGGGCAGGTTGTCGTACTTGGGACCGCCCACGGCGCCCAGCAACACCGCGTCGGCGGCTTGCGCGCGCGCCATCGTCTCGTCGGTCAGCGGCACCCCGTGCACGTCCCAGGCGGCGCCGCCGACAAGGTCTTCGGAGACGTCGAAGGCCAGCGGCGTGTTGGCGCCGAACCAGTCGATGATCTTGCGGACCTCGGCCATCACCTCGGGGCCGATGCCGTCGCCGGGCAGGATCAGAAGGGTGGGGTTCGCCATCATGCGCCTCGCTGCGGTTGGGGTCGCGCGGTGCTAGCGGCTGGCCCCGGCGGGGTCAAGCGGCCCTCCCGACAGGGGCAGGGCGATGTCCACCCAAACCAGCCGGTGCCGCGAGGCCGACGCCACCGCCCCGGCCAGCGGGTGATCGGGCAGCGGCCAGACGACGCCCGCGTCCAGCACCCGAAGCCCCGCGCCGGGAAGCACATAATCCACCCGCAGGTTGCCCGGCTGGCGCGGTCCGTCCCACAGCACCGTGTCCAGCGCAGGATCGCCCCGGTGGCCCGCGTCGCGCGGCCCCTGCGCGGCGATGGCGCCGGGGCTGCGCGGCGCGGCGTCCTGCAGGGCGGGGTGGGCCAGCAGGTCGCGGATCGCCGCGTGTATCCCGTCGCCGTCCTCGGGGTCGAGGTTGGCGCCGCCGATCACCGCCAGCGGCCCCGGCGGCGACGGCATCGGCAGCGCGCCGTCCAGCAGCAGCGTCCAGAAGCGCACCTCGTCGTGGTTGCGCCGGCGGTTGCGGTCGTGCGGGCCGCCAAAGGCCGGCGGGCCGGCCTGAAAGGCCAGCAGGTGCAGCCGGCTGCCGTCGGGCAGGATCACCGGCACGTCCCAGTGCGCCGTTGTCGACAGGCGCTGGATGGCGAAGACCTCGGCCGAGGGATAGGGCACGCCCGGGCGTTCGGGGTCTTCGGGCAGCAGGGCGCCGGGCAGGTCGCGCCAGAGAAAGGCGCTGAAATCCCGCACGGCGCCCTCGTCCGGCGGCAGCCGCGACAGCAGCGCCAGCCCCCGCGCGCCGGCAAAAGGGCCCCAGCCCTGCGCATCGTCCGGCGTGCCGAGGCGCCCGTCGCCGTCCATGTCGAGGCCGGTGTGCATGCCCGTATTCGGCCGCAGGGCGAAGCGGTGGGGATAGTCCAGGCCGTGCACCTCGCGCAGCAGTTCGGACAGGGCCCCCAGCGCGGCAAGGCCGTGGTCGAAATCGGTTCCGGTCAGCAGCAGCACGTCGGCGTCGGCCGCGGCGATCACCTCGGCGGCGGCGGCGACCTGCGCGTCGCGCCCGCCGAGGATGTCGCGCAGCAGCAGCCCCGGCCCGGCACGCGACAGTCCGGCGTTGTAGACGGCCAGCCGCAACCGGTCGGAGGGGCCTGGCGTTTCCGCCAGCACGCCGTCTGCGGCGACCAGGGCGAGCGCCGCACTCGCCACGAGGCCGTACATGGCCCGGACAGCGCAGAAGGCAGCCCGACGGGGTGCCGGTTGTCGGGCATGGCGGCAGGAAGGGCGCGCGGGTTCCATGGCGGCACGGTAGATCAGGGGCGCGCCCGATGAAAACGGGTCGATTGATCCGGGCGTTGGGGGGCGTTCGATCGATCCGGGGCGCGCCGTGCACGGGGCGGTTGGGCCCCCGGCACCCTGCATCGCGGGACCGGGGGGTCGTGCGCCGACCTCTCGCCGCCGGCCGCCGGCGCGCTCCCCGCACATCGCAGCCGGCCGCCGGGCCGGCGCGCGCGTTCAGCCGGTGGCGACCGCGGCCGCGCCGGTGTCGGCCAGTTCCGAGCGCTTGTCGCGGATCATCCGCGCCACGCGCCACATCGCCACGCCGCGCATCAGCATGCTGGCCGGCAGGAAGGCCCAGGCGGCCACCACCCAGATCAGCGACTGCGCGCCCGTCAGCGTCAGGGTTGCCGATGCGCCCGAGGCAAGCTGCGCCATCGCCGGGATGACGAAGGGCAGCAGAAGCCCGATGGCGATGTTGAAACGCGCGTCGCGTTCAAGCCGGATGACGACATCGCCCCCCGCCGTCGGATCGAAGGTGGGAAGGTTCACCCAGACGTTGAAGGTTTCCTGCCCCGCCGGCCAGTTGGCCAGCCTCAGGGTCAGCAGGAAGACCACCAACACCAGCGTGCAGATCACGAGGCTGATGCCGGCCAGGCTGCGCACCAGCGCGACCTGTTCCAGCGTAACGGTGTCGGGCAGCGCCAGCAGCAGCAGGCGCAAGGGGCTGTAGGGAAAATCCAGTGACTGGCCGACGGCCGCCCCGATCCCCTACAGGATCAGCGAAAGGCTGGTGGGCGCGAACTGTCCGCGCAGGATCGTCGCCAGCGCCAGCACGGTCAGCGCAATCGCGAGGAACCGCAGTCGGTTGAACGGGGGTGCGTAGCGGAACTCCACGAGCGAGGGATAGGTTGCCGAATATTCGATCAGCGTGAGCGCGCCGGCGATCAGGCCGAACAGCACCACGATCTGGCGTGTGTCCGCGCCAACCCCCGGCACCAGCAGGGCGGGCAGGATGACCAGCGTCATCACGAGGAAGCCCCGGGCAATCGCCCCGGTCAGTTGCCAGATCACAGCCCTGCCCACTCCCGAACCGGACGGGCCCGGTACGATGCCGAACCCTTGTTCCCTGTCCGGCGCCCCGCCTCGCGCGGGTTGCCTCGAATTTGCCGTAATTCTGCCCACTTTCGCTTTGCCTCGCAACAGCATGCCGCGCATTGCTAAAGTCGCCGGCTGATTATCCGGTTAACTGTCGCCGGATTGCATCAAGATTGAGGCAAGAAACGGGCGGCCGGCCTGACCGGGGCCGGGGGTGGTGGCACATCTTGTGGTGGGCCGGGCGCGGGATACCACGCGCCCGGAATTTTCTTGTTCGGCGCGATCAGACCCAGGGCCGCTCGCCGGCCGCACGGGCCTCGAAGCTGTCGATCCGGGCGGCCTTTTCCATCGTCAGCCCGATGTCGTCGAGGCCGTTGAGCAGGCAGTGCTTGCGGAAGGGGTCGATCTCGAAGGAAATCGACGAGCCGTCCGACAGCGTGATCGTCTGCGCCTCGAGGTCGACGCCGATGCGCGCGTTTGCGCCGCGGCGGGCGTCTTCCATGACCCGGTCGCGCTCGGCCTCGGGCAGAACGATGGGCAGGATGCCGTTCTTGAAGCAGTTGTTGTAGAAGATGTCGGCAAAGCTGGTCGAGATCACGCAGCGGATGCCGAAATCCAGCAGCGCCCAGGGCGCATGCTCGCGTGACGATCCGCAGCCGAAATTGTCGCCGGCAACCAGGATCGAGGCGTCGCGATACGCCGGCTGGTTGAGCACGAAACCGGGGATTTCCTTGCCATCGTCGTCATAGCGCATCTCGTCGAACAGGTTCACCCCCAGCCCGGACCGCTTGATGGTCTTCAGGAACTGCTTGGGGATGATCATGTCGGTGTCGATGTTCACGAGCGGCATGGGCGCGGCGATGCCGGTGAGGGTGGTGAATTTTTCCATGTCCGTTCCTCCTCACACCGTCTCGCGCATCAGCTCGCGCACATCCGTCAGCCGCCCGGTTACCGCTGCCGCCGCCGCCATGGCGGGGCTCATCAGGTGGGTGCGGCCGCCGCGGCCCTGGCGGCCCTCGAAGTTGCGGTTCGAGGTCGCGGCGCAGCGCTCGCCCGGTGCTAACTGGTCGGGGTTCATCGCCAGGCACATGGAGCAGCCCGCAAGCCGCCACTCAAACCCCGCATCGATGAAGATCTGCGCCAGCCCCTCTTCCTCGGCCTGCGCGCGCACAAGGCCCGAGCCGGGCACCACCATGGCGCGCTTGACCCTGATCTTGCGGCCCTTCAGGATTTCGGCAGCGGCGCGCAGATCCTCGATCCGGCCGTTGGTGCAGGAGCCGATGAAGACCGTGTCGATCTCGATGTCGGTCAGTTTCGTTCCCGGCGTCAGGCCCATGTAGTCGAGCGAGCGCTGCGCCGCCTCGACCTTGCCGCCGGAAAAGCTGGCCGGGTCCGGCACCGTGCCGGTGATCGGCAGCACATCCTCGGGCGAGGTGCCCCAGGTGACCACGGGCGCAATATCCTCGGCGGCGATGGTCACGACCTTGTCCCACTGCGCGCCCTCGTCGGAGTGCAGCGTCTTCCACCACGCCAGCGCAGCCTCCCAGGCCGCGCCCTTGGGGGCGTGCGGGCGGCCCTTCACATACTCGAAGGTCTTTTCGTCCGGCGCGATCAGCCCGGCGCGCGCGCCGCCCTCGATGGCCATGTTGCAGACCGTCATGCGGCCTTCCATCGACAGCGCGCGGATCGCCTCGCCGCAGTATTCGATCACATGGCCGGTCCCGCCGGCGGTGCCGGTGCGGCCGATCACCGTCAGGGTGATGTCCTTGGCGGTCACGCCCGGCGGCAGGGTACCGGTGATCTCGACCTTCATGTTCTTCGATTTCTTCTGAATCAGCGTCTGGGTGGCCAGCACATGTTCCACCTCGGAGGTGCCGATCCCGTGCGCCAGCGCGCCAAAGGCGCCATGGGTGGCGGTGTGGCTGTCGCCGCAGACCACCGTCATGCCCGGCAGGGTCCAGCCCTGTTCCGGCCCGACGATATGCACGATGCCCTGACGGATGTCGTTGACCGGGTAATAGACGATCCCGAAGTCGCGCGCGTTGCGGTCCAGCGCCTCGACCTGGATGCGGCTGTCCTCGTTCTCGATGACGCCGCTGGCGCGGTCGGGGGTGGTGGGCACGTTGTGGTCTGGCACGGCGATCGTCTT
>Ga0213835_101506_pt1 | contig 13772 bp, 16 predicted proteins | sample SWPATP01_FD_160576 | JGI IMG/M metagenome (GOLD analysis project Ga0213835, IMG submission 160576) | Coastal seawater microbial communities from Marineland, Florida, United States - SWPA TP0 #1 | ecosystem: Environmental > Aquatic > Marine > Coastal | place: USA: Florida | collected 2016-08-05
AACATTGGAGTAGGCCGGGACGAGCAGCACATCATCGAACGTGAGTGCTTTTTGAAGTAGACGCATAGCATTTTCCTATAGGCGCAAAAGCGAATTATACAGAAAGCAGCGAAAGCCGTCGCACGTGGCCAAAAAAAGACCATTTGCCCTTCGTTCATTGACACCCCGGTTCAATCATGGAGAATCGCAGTTAGTTACCACAGGAAAATATTTTGACCATGCCCATGCTTCGCCACCATCTCTCCGCCCTGCTCCTGCTTTGCTGTGCGGGCGCCGCCCAGGCGCAGTTCGTCTGGATCGCCCCGAACGGCACGCGCCAGTATTCGGACCAGCCGCCCCCGCCCGGCACGCCGGCCTCGAAAATCCTGAAGGCGCCCGGCCGCAGCGCGCCGGCCCAGGAAACGCCGGAGGCAACTGCCCCGGCCGCCGCCAGGCCGAAGGCGCCGACCCTGGCCGAGCGCGAGGCCGACTATGTAAAACGCGGCAAGGAACGCGAGGAAGCGCAACGCAAGTCGCAGGAAGGCGCCGAACAGGCCGCCAGGAAGGCCGCGTATTGCGAAGGCCTGCGCAAGAACCAGCGCCTGTACGAAGCGGGCGGGAGGATCGCCGACGTCGGGCCGGACGGCCAGAAGCGTTTCCTGGGCGACGCCGAACGCGCCGCGCTCATCGAGCGCAACGCCAGGCAGATGGGCGACTGCCGCTAGACGGCGCCAGCTTCGACAGGAACCGGCGGCGCGGCGCCGACGACCCGGTTGCGCCCTTCGGCCTTGGCCGCATACAGCGCCGCATCCGCCCGGGCCAGCAGCGCGGCCAGCGTTTCGCCGGGCGCCAGCGTGGCGACGCCGATGCTGACCGTGTAGGCGACCGGGACGCCGGGCGCGCCCGCCGGCAGCGAACGGTCGAGCGCCATGCGCAGGCGCGCCGCGACCTCGAGCGCGACCTCGCGCTCCGCGTCCGGCAGCAGCACCCCGAATTCCTCGCCGCCCAGCCGGGCGCAATAATCGATCTTGCGGATCACTTCCTGCGCGCGCAGCACCATATCGCGCAGCACCAGGTCGCCGGTGGCATGGCCATGGGTGTCGTTGATGCGCTTGAAGTGGTCGGCGTCGAACACCAGCAGCGAGAGCGGAGTCCGGAGGCGTTGCGCACGCGCATGCGCGTGTTCGGCCACGGTGAAAAAGGCGCGGCGCGACCAGGCGCCGGTCAGGTAATCGTGATCGGCCGCATGGGCGGCCTCGCGGATGACCTGGGCATTGGCCATCATGACCGCCCCCAGGGTCAGCGCCGGCAGCGCCAGCGTGCCGAGGGCGACGAAGGCCAGGTTCCAGGCCGCGATATCGCCCGGCGCCGACGGCGACCAGGTTTGCACGGCATAGAACAGGCCGCGGAACGTGTGCGCCGCGCCCAGCAAGAACGCGGCGCCGCGGGTAAAGCCGAAGGGATAGCGCAGGCGCGGTTCGCCGATGGACGGAATGGCGGCGGCGATCGCGAAGCAGACGCTGGCATGGTAGATCGACACGCTCACGGTGCGCAGCGGCACCGAGTCGAGGACGTAGTGGAAGACGGCCACGCCGCCCAGCGCCAGCACCCCGCCCACGGCGAGCGGCCAGCACGGGACCGGCCGCCCCAGGTGGCGCCGGAACCCGCAATACATCAGGGCGATGGTGACCAGGAACAGCCCGTTCGCGCCCTCGATCGACAGGACATCGGGCACGACGCCGCGCCCCGCGAACAACAGCAGGGCCAGCACCGCGATGGCGTTCGCCTGCGTCCATTCGCGTACCCCCGCGACCTTGCTGCCGATGAGCGAAGTGAGCACGAACAACATCACCACCGACATGGCGGTCGTAACCAGCAGCAGACTCAGGGCACTCGGCATCGGGAAAAAAATAAGGCAGGACAGCGGCGGCGCCGCGCGGTGCTTTCCATCCGGACGGCGCACATCTGCGTGCGGATAAAAGCCAGCCATCTTAGCAAAGATTGCCAGGCAATTACACCCTAAGTTGCAATACTGCAACCAACTGCGCCCGTCAAACGCCTGGTTTGGCGCCCGCTTCTTTCTTGTTCGCGCGCCTGCGCCGCGAATCCTTGGGATCGGCGACCAGCGGACGGTAGATCTCGATGCGGTCGTGCTCGCGCAAGACCGTGTCGAGCGTCTTTTTCTTGGCGAAGATGCCGACCGGCTGGGTCACCAGGTTGATGTCGGGGAAGGCGGCCAGTACGCCGCTGGCCTCGATGGCCGCGCCGACCGTCGTGCCCTGCTCCACCGCGAGCTCGCGCAGGAATTCCCGAGACGGGGTGGCGTAGCTGACGACGACGTGCACTTGCTCAGCCATACACCGTCTCGGCGCGCTTGCAGAAGGAGTCGACCATGCTGTTGGCGATCATGCCGAACACGGGGCCGACCAGTTGTTCGAGGATAATGCTGGAAAACTCGTAATGCATGTCGAAGTCGATCTTGCAGGCATCGGCGCGCAGGGCCTTGAAATTCCAGGTGCCTTCCAGCATCTTGAACGGGCCGTCGACCAGGTGCATCTTCATCTGCGTCGGGCGCAGGTTGTGGTTCGAGGTCGTGAAGCTTTGTTTGACGCCGTGGAAATTGATGGCGAGGTTGGCGACCAGCTTGTCGTCGCTGCGTTCGATGAGTTTCACGCCGCTGCACCAGGGCAGGAACTTCGGATAATCTTCCACTTTGGCCACCAGATCGAACATCTGTTCTGCGCTATAGCCCAATAAAACTGATTTGTGCACTACTGCCATTGGTCAACCGTTTGTTATGATGTTGGACAAGTTGCAATCTGCGCCCAGGATTTTGAAGACCCGGCGCGACAGCAGTAGTTTAACCGACCCGGGGATTTTCGCTATTTCATGAGCATCGCTGACAACAAAAAAGCATTTTTCGACTACTTCATCGAAGACCGTTACGAAGCCGGCCTCGTCCTCGAGGGCTGGGAAGTCAAGGCCATCCGCGACGGCCGCGTCAACATCAAGGAAGCCTACGTCGTCGTCCGTGGCGACGAGCTGTTCCTGTTCGGCTGCCACGTCAGTGCGCTGTCGACGGCCTCCGCCTTCAGCCATCCCGAGGCGCTGCGCACGCGCAAGCTGCTCCTGCATCGCGCCGAGATCGACAAGCTGCGCGGCAAGGTGGAGCGTTCGGGCTATACCCTCGTGCCGCTCAACCTGCACTACAAGGGCGGCCGCGTGAAGTGCGAAGTCGGCCTGGCCAAGGGCAAGAAACAGCACGACAAGCGCGCCACCGAGAAGGACCGGGACGCCAAGCGCGAGGTGCAGGCGGCGATGAAGACCAACAAGCGTTGATGTTTCGCGGTGCATGCATGCGTTGAACGCGTGCACCGCGATGCATCACGCCAGCTTGCTCGCCCGCCAGGCCCCAAAACTGAGCAACAACCCCACCCCCACCCCGCACGCCAGCTTGAACGCGCTGTCGAACAAGACCGGCGCCACCAGCCCCGACACCAGCGCGAACGACATCATCTGGATAAACCCCAGCATCGACGAGGCCAGCCCGCGGTTGTCCGGGAACAGCGACAACGCGCTCATCTGGATGGCCGGCATCGCCACCGCGAGGCCGAAGGTGTAGATCGCCAGCGGCAGCACGGCCCACGGAACCGCCGCCGGGAACAGCGCGTTGTAGCCGATGTTCAGCACCGCGGCCAGCAGCATGATGCCGAAGCCGATCCACTTCAGGCGACCCGGCGCCATGCCGGCGGCGCGCTTGCCGCCCCAGGCGGAACCGGCCACCATGCCGCCGATCAGCGGAATGAACATCCAGGCGAAGGCCGTCTCCGGCAGCGCGAGAATGACCATCACGAAGTTCGCCGCCGAGCCGATGTAGAGCGACAGGCCGCCGAAGGCCATGCCCACCGCCAGCGACAAGAGTAAAAACTGCGGGTGCCTGAGCACCTTGCCGTAATTGCGCGCGATCGTGCCCGGGTGAAAAGCCTGGCGCTTTTCGGGCGGCAGGCTCTCGGGCAGCAGGCGCAGCGTCATCACGATCAGGAGCAGGCCGAAGCCCGCAAGGAAAATGAAGGTCGAGCGCCAGCCGAAGTGCACGTGCAGCCAGCCGCCGAGCACCGGCGCGATGGCCGGCGCCAGGCCGAACACCATCATGATGTGCGACATCATCTTCTGCGCCTCGGCGCCCTTCAGCCTGTCCTGCACGATGGCCTGGCCGATCACCGAGCCGGCGCCGGCCGACAGGCCCTGCAGCGCGCGGCAGGCCAGCAGCACGCCGAAGGTCGGGGCGAAGGCCGCGCCGATCGAACCGACCGTGTAGAGCACGAGCGAGACCAGGATCACGCGGCGGCGGCCGAAGGAATCGGACAGCGTGCCGTAGAACAGCATCATGAAGGCGAAGGTGAACAGGAAGACCGACAGGGTCTGCTGGACGGCCACCGCACCGACGCCAAACTCGCGGCCGATGGTCGGCATCGAAGGGAGATAGGTGTCGATCGCCAGGGCGCCGGCCATGCCGAGGCAGGCCAGTACGACGGTGAGAATTCTGTACATCGGGGACTTTCATTGAAACGCGGGCCGCAGATTGTACAGAGATTTGCGGCCGAGCATCGGGCGCCCCCCCTCGGTCATGCACGGCCCAGCTCCCTTGCAGTTCATCGACCTTGCCCTAGACTGAGTTATCCGCAATCGCGGTCCACCACCGCCATTGCGGCACGTCGACGGTTCGGCGCCGCCCGGTGGCGACGCTTGGCCGCAGCCATGTCAACGCTTCGTGAAGGAACCATCATGCGCACACTCTTCCTGCTCCCCGCCTCCCTGCTGCTGGCCGCAAGCACGGGCGCCCAGACCCTGCCCTACCCCCGCACCGAGACCGACCCGATGTCGACCGTGTCGGTGAAAGCCCCGCCCAAGACGATCCGGGTGCGTCCCGACCAGGCCGAGCTTATCGGCGGCACCTACGCCATGTCGAACGGCTGGCGCCTGAAAGTACGCACCGCGTCGCGGTATATCGACGCGGCCATCGACAACGAAGCGCCGATGCGGCTGTACGCGGTCGCGCCCTACAAGTTCGCCTCGAGCGACGGCAACGTCGACATGGTGTTCAACCGCGGCGCCACGGGCGAAGACATGGCGATGAGCTATGTGCCCGACCAGCGCCTCGGCCAGGTCGTCGTCATTTCGTCGCAGGTGGCGCAGCGCTGAGGGAGCGCTGTCGCTGCGATACGAAAAATCGCGCCGCCCCTGCGAATCCGAGTCATGTCGCGCCGATCTGGCTTCCGTCGAAGTCAGATCGTTTCGTGATGCATGCCGCATGCGCCTTGTGCTTGGCGAACCCTGCCCTAGACTGGATTATCCGCCCGGCGCCGCGCCGGGCAGGATTACCCATCCGGCTACTCTCGCTTTGTGAAGGAACGATCATGCGCCCCCTCCTGATGCTCCCCGCTTCCCTGTTGGTGCTCGCTTCCAGCGCCCTCGCCCAGACCACGCCCTATCCGCAAGTCGCCGACGAGCCGATGTCGACGGTGCAGGTGACCGCTCCCGTCAAGCCCATGGCGATCTTCAGCGACCAGGCCCAGCAGCTCGCTGCGACCTACGACATGTCGAACGGCTGGCGCATGCGGGTCAAGCCCTCGTCGCGCTTCATCAGCGCCGCGATCGACGACCAGAAGCCGATCCGCCTGGTCCAGGTCGAACGCGATAAATTCGTCTCCGGCGACGGCCGCGTCACCATGCAATTCAACCTGGGCGAATGGGGCGACGACATGGTGATGAGCTATGTGCCCGGCCACGACCTGGCGCAGGTCATCGTCGTCTCCACGCGCATGGCGCAGCGCTGACTGCCGATTACTCGCGCAGCGACTTGCCGAAACGGTCGAAGCGCGGGCCCCAGTTGTCCAGGATATCGGCCGACACCAGCACGCGCTCGGCGCGGCCGATCAGGAGCTTGCGCGGCACGAAGCCGATGTAGCGCGAGTCGGCGCTGTTGTCGCGGTTATCGCCCAGCATCATGTACTGCCCGGCCGGCACCGTCACCGGCCCGAAACTGCGCGCCGGCGTATCGATCTGCGGGACGAACTGGACGCGGCGCGCGTGGCCGCCGAGCGTCTCGCTGATGCGCAGCGCCGGCACCTGGCCGGCGCCGGCCGGCTCCATCACCTGCTGCAGGCTGTCGTAGCTGGCCTGCTGGCCGTTGATGATCAACATCTCGTTGCGCATCTCCACCACGTCGCCCGGCAGCGCCACCAGGCGCTTGATCAGGCGCGTGCCGTCTTTCGGCGAGCTGAAGGTGACGACGTCGCCGCGCTGCGGCTCGCCCGTGTGCGCGACGATGGTGTCGGTCAGCGGCAGTTTCACGTCGAAGGCCAGGCGATTGACGAACACCACATCGCCCTCGAGCAGGTTCGGACGCATCGACCCGGTGGGCACCGGATTCCAGTCCGCGACCGCCGTTCGGAACACGCCGAACAGGCAGAGGAACAGGATAAAGCCCTTGTTTGCGCGGATGAAGCCCTTCATTGCAGTCTCCGATGTGGTGGTTGGTGTCCACTTTATACCGGGGGATTCTTTGGCAAGGCTTAAGCTTCAGACAACCATCATGCACGCCGCCAGCCGCGCAGGCCGTACCAGGCGCCAGCCGCCACCGGCGCCCCGAGCGCGCAAGCGGACACGGTGTCCCAGATCCCGTCGCCCAGCAGCGCGCTCACCAGGCCAATCAGGGTGAGCACGCCGAGCAGGATCGGCGCGCCCCAGAGTTTCAGGAAAGGGCTGTTCATCGCGCCGCTCCCGCGCGCACCGGCGCCGGGGCGGCCTTGCCGCCTTGCGCGACGGCGTGCGCATGCCGTTTCACGGCGCGTCCGCGCTGCACCCACAAATACAGGCCGCTGCCGAGCACCACGATGGTGGCCGCGTCGAGCAGCGCCCACAGGAACTGCATCCAGCCGCCTCCGTAGTCGCCGAAGTGCAGCGGCTGCGAAATCAGGAGCGCCGTCAGGTACCAGGGCAACTCGCGCTGGTCGGTGATCGCGCCGGTCTGGGCGTCGATCAGCACCGGCTTGTAGAGGCGCGACGAGAATGCCGCGTTACCCCTCATGTAGACGCCGTAGTGATGCGGACTGGCGAAGGGCGTGCCCGGGAAGGCGATGAAGGCGACCTGCATGCCGGGCGCCGCGGCTTCCGCGCGCTTGACGGCGGCGTCCATCGAGGCCAGCCGGGTCGGCGGCGCCGCGCCCTTGTAGGGCTCGAGCATGGCGGCGATCTCGGTGGCCTGCCAGTATTTCAGCAGCACGTCGGCCCAGGTATTGACCATCCCGGTGGCGCCGACGACCAGCGCCCAGACCAGGGTCACGATGCCGAGCAGGTTGTGAAGATCGAGCCACTTCAGGCGGCTGGTGCGGCCATGGCGCACGGTGCCGAAGTCGAGTTTGCGCGTGAAGGGCGCGTACAGCACCACCCCGCTGACGATGGCGACGATCAGGAGCAGGCCCATGCAGCCGAGGAAGAGTTTGCCCGGCAGGCCGGCGAACAGGTCGACGTGCAGGCGGAACATGGTCGACATGAAGGCGCCGCCCTCGAAGGCCGGCTCGGCAATCACTTGCGCCGTGCGCGCGTCGACGGCGATCGGCTTGTAGTGTTCGTCCGTCGGATGGTCGCCCAGCGTGACGTTCCAGATCGCCGGCTCGTCCGCCTCTTGCGACATATACATCATGATCTTGTTCGGATACAGGGTGCGGCCGGCCTGGACCACGTCGTCGAGGTTGGCGCGCCCGGTGCCGGGCTTGACCCGCGGCGCCACCACATCGTTGCCGAGCAGGTGGCCGATTTCGTGGTGATAGATAAGCGGCAGGCCCGTCAGGCACAGCAAGAGCATGAAGACGGTGCAGACCAGGCTGCTCCATTTGTGAATCCAGGACCAGCGGCGTAGGGAGTGCGATGACATGGGGAGGCGGGTCGAGGACAAGATTCGGGGAAAAGCGCAGATAATAATGGTTCTCATTTACAGCCGCAAGCTTTGCGGGCATAATAATGAGAACCATTCTCATCTAAAAAACCCCTCATTTCATCGTCATGAACCAGCCCCGCCACTGCCTGACTCCCCTTGCCTTTGCCGCCGCCCTGCTGGCCGCCGGCCACGCAACTGCGCAAACCGCCGCGCCGGAGACCGACCAGCCGATCCAGACCGTCGTCGTCACCGCCTCGGCCGACGCCTCGGCCCAGGGCCTGCCGCGCGACTTCGCCGGCGGCCAGGTCGCGCGCGGCGGGCGTCTCGGCCTGCTCGGCAATGTCGACATCATGGACACGCCCTTCAACACCACCAACTACACCCATGCGCTGATCCAGGACCAGCAGGCGCGCAGCGTCGCCGACGTGGTGCAGAACGATCCGTCGGTGCGCGTGGCGCGCGGCTTCGGCAATTACCAGGAGCTGTACGTGATCCGCGGCTTCGCCGTCAACTCGGACGACCTCGCCTACAACGGCCTGTACGGCCTGTTGCCGCGCCAGTTCGTCGCGGCCGAACTGCTCGAGCGCGTGGAGGTTTTCCGCGGCGCGAACAGCTTCGTGAATGGCGCGGCGCCCGGCGGCGGCGGCATCGGCGGCATGATCAACCTGCTGCCGAAACGCGCGCCGAACAAGCCCCTGAACCAGGTCACGGTGGGGGTCGAGAGCGGCGGCCAGGTCTATGGCGCGGTCGATGTGGCGCGCCGCTTCGGCCCCGGGAACCGTGCGGGCTTGCGCGTCAACGCCGTGCGGCGCGACGGCGAGACCGCCGTCCAGGGCGAACAGCGCGAGCTGTCGGTGTTCTCGATCGGGCTTGACTACCGCGGCCGCGGCTACCGGGTCTCGGCCGACGCCGGCTACCAGAACCACAAGCTGGAAAATGCGCGCCCGAGCGTGACCGTCGCCACCGGTTTGCCGATACTCGAAGCGCCCGAGGCCGACAGCAACTGGGCCCAGCCCTGGACCGTATCGAAGGAGCGCGACGTGTTCGGCACCCTGCGCGCGGAAGTGGATTTGCCGGGCGGCGCGGTCGCCTGGGCGGCGCTCGGTGCGCGCAAAGGGAACGAAGCGAACATCCTGTCGTCGACCACCGTCACCGGGGCCGACGGCAGCGCCAGCATGACGCGCTTCGACAACGTGCGCGTCGACCGCGTGCGCACCGGCGAGATCGGCGCGCGCGGCGAGCTGCGCACGGGCGCCGTCAAGCATGGCATCTCGGCCACGGCATCGGCCTTCCATATGGAGCAGCTGGGCGCCTATGCCTTCGGCGATTTCGCCGGCTTCGCGACGAATATCTACCGTCCGGCGGCCGTCGCGGCGCCATCGAACGGTTTCCTTACCGCCGGTAACATGGCCAATCCGGTACGGGTCCAGCGCAGCATCCTGAGCAGCGTGGCCATCGCCGATACGCTGACCTTCATGGACGACAAGGTCTTGCTCACGCTCGGCCTGCGCCACCAGCGCATCCGCGACGCCGGCTACAACTACGGCACCGGCACACCGGCCTCGGATTACGACTCCACCGCGAACACACCGGTCGTCGGCTTCGTCTACAAGCCGGTGAAGGGCCTGTCGCTGTACGCGAACTATATCGAGGCGCTGCAAAAAGGGACGGTCGCCAGCAACGGCGGCTTTGGCCCGGCGCTGAACAACCAGGGCGACGTGTTCGCCCCCTACACCTCGCGCCAGAAGGAAATCGGCGTGAAGCTCGACGCCGGCAAGTTCGGCGCCAGCGCCGCCCTGTTCACGACGGGGCAGCCGCAAGCCTATGTCGCCAACAATACCTTCGGCCTGTTCGGCGAGCAGCGCAACCGCGGCCTGGAGTTGTCCGTGTTCGGCATGCCGGCGCGCGGCCTGCGCCTGCTGGGCGGCGCCACCCTGCTGGGCAGCGAGCAACGCGGCACCTTCGGCGGCTTCACCGACGGGCGAGATGCGATCGGGGTGCCGAAGACCCAGGTCAACCTCGGCGCCGACTGGGACGTGCCCGGGGTGCAAGGCCTGTCGCTCAACGCGCGCGCCGTGTACACGTCCAGCCAGTATGCCGACGACGCCAACCTGCAGAAGCTGCCCTCGTGGTCGCGCCTGGACATCGGCGCGACCTGGATCACGCGCCTCCTGGAGCGCGACCTGACGCTGCGCGCGCGCATCGACAACCTCACCGACAACAATTATTGGGCCTCGGCGGGCGGGTATCCGAAGTTCGGTTACCTGGTGGCGGGTGCGCCGCGCAGCGTGGTGGTGTCGGCGACGGTCGATTTTTGATGGATGCGGGCCGCGTCAGCGCAGCGACTGCACGAAGGAACCCAGCGCCGCGGTCAGTCCCATCAGCACCATGAAGCCGAAGCAGCGCAGCAGCGCCCTGGCGCGCTGGCCGCGCGGGCGGCTGCGCAGCAGGTAGATCGGCAAGCCGACGATGTTCAGGGCGACGACGCCCGTACTCATCCAGCGCGAGCGGTGGAAGCGGCGGCCTTCGCTGTCGAGCCGGTACCAGTAATACGGCAGGAAACTCATCAGGAAAGCCGACAGCACCGCCCACCACACGGGCGGCGGCGGCGCGTTCGATTCCACCGGTTCGATCACGCCGGAGACCAGCATCACGGCCAGCAAGGCATACAGCACATGGCGTGCCCGCATCGTTCGATTCCCTTTCTACTGCGGCCGGACGTCGCTCTTGAGCGCCGCCAGCGCCATCTTTTCGACCAGGCCAGGGGCCAGCAGCTTGATGAAGCGTCCCAGCTTGCCCTTGGCCGTCATGACCACTTCGCGCCGGCGCGCGTTCATCCCCAGGATGATCAGGCGCGCACATTCTTCGACGCGCATCGCGCCCTCTTCCTTGAGTGAACTCGTGCCCATCGGTTCGCCCTGGGCATTGAAGCCGCGGTAGCGGATGCGCGTGGCGACCACGCCGGGATAGGCGGTCGTGACGCTCACGCCGGCCCCCTTCAGCTCCGCCCGCAGCGCCTCGAAAAAGCCGGTCATCGCGAACTTGGTGGCGCTGTAGGCGGTGCGGCCCGGCACCCCGACCAGTCCCGCCAGCGAGGATACCGCAACGATGCTGCCGCGCGCGCGCTTCAGGTGCGGCAGCGCCGCCTGCGTGCACCAGACCGCACCCCACAGGTTCACCCGCATCAGCTCTTCGTACCAGCCGAGGTCCTCGACCTCCTCGAACAAGGCGTGGGCCGAGCGGCCCGCGTTGTTGACCAGGACATCGATGCGCCCGAAGCGTTCGACCGCCGTGATGACCAGCCGGCGGCACTGGATCTGCACGCCCACGTCGGTCGGCACGCTCAAGGTCTGCGCACCGGAGGCGGCGCATTCGGCCGCCACCGCCTCCAGCTGCGCTGCGTTGCGCGCCGCCAGTACCAGCGCCACGCCGGCGCCCTCTTGCGCCGCCAGCTGGCGCGCCATCTCGGCGCCGATGCCGTCCGAGGCGCCGGTGATCACGACGACGCGGGGCACGAGAGCTTGCATCATTTCTGGGTCTTCACGATCTGCATCGCACTCGCAATCAGCCCGCTCATCTCGCCGAGGTTGGCCGGCACGATGATCGAATTGTTCGTCTTGGCGAGTTTGCTGAAGGCGTCCACGTAATGCTCGGCCACGCGCAAATTCATCGCGTCCTCGCCGCCCGGCTCGCGGATCGCGGCGCCAACCTGGCGCAAGGCGGTGGCACTCGCTTCGGCCAGGGCGACGATGGCGCTGGCCTCGCCCTGGGCGCGGTTGATCGAGGCCTGGCGTTCGCCTTCCGAGCGCGCGATCGAGGCTTCCCGTTCGCCGCTGGCGATGTTGATCTGTTCCTGGCGGCGGCCTTCGGAGGCGGCGATCAACGCGCGCTTTTCGCGCTCGGCGGTGATCTGGCGCTGCATCGAATGCAGGATCTCGGCCGGCGGCGTCAGGTCCTTGATTTCGTAGCGCAGCACTTTCACGCCCCAGTTCGCGGCCGACTCGTCGATCGCATTCACGATGGTGGTGTTGATGTGGTCGCGCTCTTCGAAGGTCTTATCGAGCTCCATCTTGCCGATCACCGAGCGCAGCGTGGTTTGCGCCAGCTGGGTGATGGCCTGGATGTAGTTCGAGGAACCGTAGGAGGCGCGCATGGCGTCGGTCACCTGGAAATACAGGATGCCGTCGACTTGCAACTGGGTGTTGTCGCGCGTGATGCAGACCTGCGGCGGCACGTCGAGCGGGATTTCCTTCAGGCTGTGCTTGTAGGCGATGCGGTCGATGAAGGGAATCACGATGTTCAGGCCGGGCGCCAGCGTCGCGTGGTATTTGCCGAGCCGCTCGACCACCAGTGCGTGCTGCTGCGGCACCACGTTGATGGTCTTGAAGACGAATACCAGCGCCACGATGAAGAGCACCAGCGCGATCGTACCGAATGAGAATTCCATGAGTGTCCCTAATAAATAAATTGTTGTATTGATGATGCGGCGTTATGAATTCGTGACGATCAGCCGGCTGCCCTGTATCTCGACGATGCGGAACTCGCCCGCTTCCGCCAGCGCCCCCGGCCCCAGCTCGACATCCCACGGCGCGCCGCGGTACATCACGCGCGCGCGGCCATCCTGCCAGCCAGGCACCCTGACGCGCTCGCCGATGTCGAGGTTGACGTTGTGGTCGCGGTTGGGGCTCCCTTTGGCCGGCCGGCCGAAGCGGCTGCGGTGCAGCAAGCTGGTGGCGACGAGGCCGACCGCGGCCGCCGTCAGCGTCTGCACCGGGCCGCTGGCGCCCAGCAGCGCGGCCAGGCCGCCGAAGCCGAGCCCGATCGCGATCATCAACAGATAGAAGGTGCCGGTAAACATTTCCGCGACCACGAGAATGCCCGCGCCGATACCCCAATTCACCCAGTTGTCCATATGCCCTCCTCCAGTCAGCTCCAGAATAAAAAACCCCCGCAGCCCGCAAGGGACGACGAGGGTTCTTGAATACGATACGATGCGTTGGTAATGGTGTTGTTCTTGAACATTTGATACCACCAGTCTAACGAGTTTTGGCCTGGAGTCAATTCATTTGTCCTGCGCCCATTTCTCGGCAAAGGGCGCGCCCGCACTTGCCGACGCAATGGCGGGCGCACACAATACAGATCAAGCCCGCGCATTCATCCGCTGCGCATAATCGCCAGGGTTTCAACTTCATTCACGTTCCGGACAATGACAATGCGCAGTCAGATCAGCGAAGAGATCACCTTCCGCAAGCTCGAAATACTGATCGCGTTCATGGAGGGCGGCAGCCTGAACAGCGCGGCGGAAACGCTGGGCATCAGCGTGGTCAGCGTCCACCGCGCGCTGCATTCGCTCGAGGAAGGCATGGCCTGCCAGCTGTTCGGCCACAAGGGCCGCAATCTCATGCCGACCGAGGCCGCGCGGGTGCTGGCCGAGGCCAGCCGCGAGGTCGTCAAGCTGATGGGCGACGGCCTTGCCGCCACGCGCAAAACGGCCGGCTACTCGTCCGGCCACCTGAAGATCGGCTCGCTCTATTCGCTCACCAACAGCACCGCGCCCGACGTCATCTTCGACCTCAAGCTGCGCCGCCCCGAACTGCAGGCCGAACTGGTGCTCGGCTCGAACGCCGACCTGCTCCACAAGCTGAAACACAACCTGATCGACGCCGCCCTGATGGCCGTGCCCGCCACCGACCCCGACGTCGAATCGATCGCGCTGTTCGACGACGAGATCTTTTTCGCCGCGCCCGCCGGCTCGCCCTACGCCCACGAAGCGGCGATCGACCTGCGCCAGTGCGCGGCCGAAAAATACGTCAGCCTGTCCGAAGGCTTCGTCACCTACCACGGCTTCGTCGAA
>Ga0213835_101507_pt1 | contig 13770 bp, 12 predicted proteins | sample SWPATP01_FD_160576 | JGI IMG/M metagenome (GOLD analysis project Ga0213835, IMG submission 160576) | Coastal seawater microbial communities from Marineland, Florida, United States - SWPA TP0 #1 | ecosystem: Environmental > Aquatic > Marine > Coastal | place: USA: Florida | collected 2016-08-05
CCACCGTCGCGCCAAATTCCTTGGCGATCGCCACCGTTTCATCCGTTGAACCCGTATCGAGAATCGCGATTTCCCCCACGAGATCCTGCACACTCTTGAGACAATCCCCCAGGGCATCCGCTTCATTCTTAACGATCATGCACAAACTTAAGCGATCTTTCATGGCGGCCACTGGTTTACATCCCAAACTCAATACAACATTCAGGCAAATTGTACCGGAAAGTGCTTCACTCTCTTTTCCAATCGCTAGACAAAAAAATAAGGGAGTTACCTCCCCTTGGCGAATCTTGAAATTATTCAGCAAAAGCTAGTTAGTCAATTAACTGCTCAGCGCTACGCCTGTAAAATCTTTAAGCTAAGAGATTCACCGTAATGGCCGCACCAATTAATAGAACTCCCACAGCTAAGGCAATTACCCCTAGCATCGTGTAATCCAGTCGTCTCTGCGCCGAGGACTTTTCCTCTTCATAAACCTCAGGCGTTACCGCGTAATTATTGACTAAACCCTGCTCACTGACTGTATAACCAGCCGTTGTATCAACGCTTTTATCTGTTTCTTGTTTCGGGTCTGGGGTGAATTCGCCTTCCCGCGCTTTCCTTGCTGCGACTTCTGCTGGCACAAGCTCTTCACCACTACTAATATCTTCAGGTTTTAGGTTTTCAGGAACAGAAATATTTTGGGTATCCTTATCCATAAAATGAAATACCTCGCTTTCTTGCAATAAAGATTAAAATTGACGATTTTCCAAAGCTTTGAAGCTTATTTCAATTTTAATCGACACTTTCATTATAACAATTCAATAACAGGCCATCATCTATCGAACGTAAGAGATTAATGCCAATCAATAATATTTATTATTCTGCTTTTTTCTCTTTTAAGAAGAGTTACCTTGGTTTTTTTAAATAATTCTTAGGCTTGATTTAAATGACTCAAATAACTGACTTTCACTAACCTTAATCCGGTAGTTACCGTCGTGGAATCAAGCTACAAACAAACTTTCGTCGATCATTTGCCAAGTCGAGGTTGTGGAGGCAATCAAACTTTTGTACCGGAATTTTTTTGCCATTAATGCGTAATACAGCGCGATACTCCCAATAATACTTTGCACTGCGCTTCAGAGATACCAAACAAATTTGTTGTTCCCCATAAACACGGCATAACTCACCGTAGGCTGGTGCTGCCCACCAACAAAGCCCGATTAGAATAACGAAACAAATAACGCGCCCCATACTGCCCTAAACAAAAAAAAGCCGAATACCAACTATAGTATCCAGCCCTCGGAGATTGACAATGAAAATTGAAGAGGTTAGTGCAAAGACTTAGAGGAGACCGAAGAAGTGGAGTACCCCTTGACCTGTTGCTACTTCGAGAATGATCGCTGCGATGAAACCGATCATTGCCATGCGGCCGTTGAGGTTTTCAGCAGAAGCGGTGAAACCAAATTTCTTGTCGTCCATGATGGGTACCTATGTGAAGAAAATAAAATTGCTTGCTGGTATCAGCTTAACAAACTGTTACGTTGATCCGCCACAACTCTAGGGCCATGATTGTTTGATTTAAGTTTTGAAATTCATAAGCAAAAATTATATTTCGACCTAGATAACCGTGAAGCAGGAGAGCCAAACAGACAAAAAAGTAGCCGTAGGCTTGAAGCTACGGCCTTTGCAGTCAAGGGACAATCATGTTTGGTGGTTAGTAGCCAGATTCCTCTTCGTATTCGTATTCTTTCTTTTTCTCCGGAATGTTAACCGCCGGAGGTTGGTAGGGAGTTTCGTCAAGGGTGTCGTCGTCCCAAACGTCACCGGCGACGTCTTGGGGATAGCTAGGGGCTGGTTCTTCGTACTCATAGGCTGTGTCGTCGCCCCAGTTGCTACTTTCGTCGTAGTCGTCATAGCTCATGGCGCGGGCCTGCTGGCGTTGGGGTGGGGGTGGGGCGATCGCCTCTTCTTCCCACTCATCTTCCCAGGTGTTAATCGGTTGGCGCGTTTCCACAGGACGGGAAATCGGCTGCTGGAGGGGCACCCCAGTACCCAATTGATTTTCCGGGCGGGCAGTGGGCGCGTAGTAGATATCTTCTTGTTCTCGTTCCCAGGGAGGGCGACCAATGCCTAGGCGTTCGAGGAAACCCACACTAATTTGACTGAGGCGCTCCTCGGCCCCTTCAAAAACAATGAGTCGGTTAGGGCCGCTGCTCACGACTTCTTCAATGGGGAGTTCGTAGGTGCTGATCACCTGTTCTGGAATTTGGGGTAAGCCAATGGAAGCGATAATGATCGAAGAGACGGTGCCGCTCTCGAGGTCAAACTGAAAATCACGCACCCGGCCTAGGGGTTCACCCGCTTCCGTAATCACTTCACTGTTGATCAGAGGACTGTAAGCTTCGACATCCACATCAGCCAGTACATCCTCATCTTCAACGAGAATGACATCTCCGGTTTTGGTGATCGCCTCTAGATACATATATTTGGGCATTCCAGAGACCGAGAAAATACTATCCCGTAGCCCTAGGGAAACGACTTCGCGACGGTCAATGTCCACTAATACATCCTTGACAACCCCTAGGCGCGTCCCTCGGTTGCGGGTAATCACCTGGGTGTTAATGAATTCGTTGCGTAGGCGGATAGAATCAATGCTCATATTGTCTAAATTAATGGCGATGCGTTAGTGGAAACAGGAAAAATCAGCTTAAAGGTAACGGGGACATGTGAAGGTTCAGGGGAAACAGCACCGGAAAGTTCCGTACAATAGCAAAAGCAAAATGTTGAGAGAATTGATCTCGACTGTGCACCGTAGCCTAGTGGCAATTATTCAGCAGACTCTATCATTTCGGGGTATTCTTGACAACTTTTCCATTGCGTGGGTGGTTTTATTTTAGCGAATCGCGCCGGAAATTTGAGATGATCATTTTTTTCCAGCAAGGGATTTCGTTATAATTATCTGCCGATATTGCCGGCTGTCTCTGTACTTTTTGCGTATTTGCCACAACTTCCAAAGATCTATGGTGGAATTAACCGATTTAAAGCGTTTCCTCGAAACTGTCCAAGCGCACCTGGGGAAAACCCAGGACTATCTTTGACCTAAAAACCTTAGATGCGAAGATTTTTGACCTCGAACAACAGGCGGCCCAGCCAGAATTTTGGGAGGATCAACAAGGGGCCCAGGACATTCTCCAGGAGCTAACGGAGCTAAAGGGCACCGTGGCTCAGTATCAACAGTGGCAGGGTCAGTTTGAAGATGCGGCGGCGATCGCCGAATTATTGACCGAAGCAGAAGACCCGGCTCTCCTCACGGAAGCGATGGAAAACCTTGATGATCTCCAGAAGGAACTAAACCGCTGGGAACTGCAACAGATGCTCTCCGGGGAATATGACAACCTCGGTGCGGTGCTGACGATTAATGCCGGGGCTGGGGGCACCGATGCCCAGGACTGGGCGGAGATGCTGTTGCGAATGTACACCCGCTGGAGTGAAAAACAAGGCTATAAGGTACGGCTGGCAGAAATTTCCGAAGGGGACGAAGCGGGCTTAAAATCGGCCACCCTCGAAGTGACCGGGCGTTACGCCTTTGGTTATCTCAAGCATGAAAAAGGCACCCATCGTTTGGTGCGAATCTCGCCCTTTAATGCCAATGGCAAACGCCAAACCAGTTTTGCTGGGGTGGAAGTGATGCCCATTTTGGGAGACAATGCCGTTAAAGTCGATATTCCCGAAAAAGATTTAGAGATCACCACCTCCCGTGCAGGCGGTAAGGGGGGACAAAACGTCAATAAAGTCGAAACGGCGGTACGGATTGTCCATTTACCTACGGGGGTGGCTGTGCGCTGTACCCAAGAGCGATCGCAGTTACAAAACAAAGAAAAAGCCCTGGCGATCCTCAAGGCAAAATTATTAATCATTGCCCAGGAACAACGGGCCCAGGAAATCGCTGAAATTCGGGGAGATATGGTGGAGGCCGCCTGGGGAAATCAGATCCGGAACTATGTTTTTCACCCTTATCAAATGGTCAAGGATCTGCGCACCAACCACGAAACGACCGATGTGGATGGGGTCATGGATGGCGACCTCGATGCTTTTATTGAAGCTTCCCTGCGCCAGGACACCTGGGTGGGAGACTAGCACCGGGGAATGGGGAACGGTGAGCTAAAATGCAAGGTGGCAAAATTTCGTGGCTTCTTCAGTTTTGGATATTTTTCGCCTCAAACGCTTCGATCAAGTCGTCCTCGCTGCCCTTTTTAGCCTTACGTTAGCGGTGGCACTGCTGTGGGGATTTGGCGATCGCACCCTCACCCAAGTGCAGGCTTTCAGTTGGGAGGGGCAACAAATTGGGGTAGCAGACCAAAAATTTCAACTGTCCTTTAACCAGGCCCTCGATCCAGCCATCGTCACGGAAAATTTCACCATTGAACCACCCCTGGCAGGCCGTTGGAGTTGGGTCGGCAAAACATTTTTCTATAGCCTTGATGAACGCCCCATCTACGGCCAGGATTATCAATTCAAACTAGCTGCTCCTACCCCAGAAGCGGCAGAGAAGCCCAATATCGTGCCTTTCTTGAGTCGGGTAAAAAGTCGAGACCGGGCCTTTGCTTACATTGGCACCGACGGCACTGACCGGGGCCGCTTGATTTTGTATAACCTGACTCGCCAGGAAAAAAGTGTCCTCACCCCAGCCGACCTCATCGTTCTCAATTTGGATGTGTATCCTGAAGGCGATCGCCTATTATTTTCTGCCATTCCCCGGGGATCGGCCCAGGCTGAGATTGGCGACCAACAACTCTATACCGTGAGCACAGGCTTAAATTTCCAAGGCTCTACCGACAGCCCCCCACCTGCCGGGCGCATTCAGTCTGTCTTAACAGCCAAAGACTATCGCAATGGGGCCTTTCAACTTGCGGACAATGGAGAACGGATCATTATTCAGCGCACAAATCGAGAGAATCCCCGCGATCGCAGTTTGTGGGTCATCGAAGGCCAAGCCGAGCCCCGCGCCCTAGGGATTCCCGCCGATGACTTCCTCCTCGCCCCCAATGCCGAAGTTGTTGCCATTTCCCAACAAAATAAACTCTCCCTCGTGCCCCTGAACCGCAACGGTGGTGCCATCCAAGCCAAGGAAGAATTTACGAAGCTCCTCGCCTTTTCCCCCGACCAAACCCAACAAATCGCCCTCCAGCAGGCCAATGGCGTTTACTCTCTCCACCGCATCGACGCCCAGGGAGAAGCCACAGAAATTTTACGCACCCTCACGCCGATTATTGATTGTCGCTTTGAACCCCGCGCGGCGGAACTTTTGTATTGCCTCAAGCTGGATCGAAATGAAACCTCAGGCCAAGTGGTTGAGGAACCTTTTCTCAGTGCCTTGAATCTCAAAACAGGGGAAGAAACCGCCCTCCTCGCTTTACCGAATTACCGGGATGTGGGCCTGAGCATTGCTGCCGATGGGGTTGCCCTCCTCTTCGATCAGGTGGTCACGACTCCACCAACGCCCACCAGCGATCTGTTTACTTCCACGGGCCTGGCGGTGGAAGGGGGCCGACTCTGGCTATTGGCGCTCCCGGAGTTGGAGACAGATACAGAAATTCAGCCTGTTCCACCGGAATCTCTGCTGCCGGGCTATCAACCCCAGTGGATTCCTTAACGATTTTTTTGCTGCACTTTCCTTTTTTAATGGGAGCAATTAGCCCCCGTAGATCCTATGACCGTTTTGAAAACCATGACCCGCATTGATCGTCTTGCCCTCCTGTTGATTGTGATCTTTAGCCTGATGATCGGCATCGGTGTCGGCGGTGAGCAACTGTGTGGCGTGGATTGTCCGATTAATACCGGGCCGAGGGTGCGGGAATTTTCTTGGCAGGAACAACGCATTGGTGGTGATGATACGGCCTTTATTTTGACCTTCGACCGACCGATGGATGCGGTGGGGGTCGAGGACAATTTAGTTATTGATCCACCGCTCCCTGGCAAGACCAGTTGGGCGGGTAAACGCTTGGCCTATACGCTGTTGGCACCGGCTCCCTATGGCCAGGATTATCAATTAACCTTACGGGGGGCGCGGGAAAAATTTGCGGCTTCGGGAAATCTAGGCAAGACGATGCAGCCATTTTCCAGTAGTTTTCGCACCCGCGATCGCGCCCTGGCCTATGTGGGCACCGATGAGACACAGCAGGAAAAGGGACGGTTAATTTTATACAACTGGACAAAGGACGAGAAACGCATTTTAACGCCGCCGAATTTGGTGGTGCTGGACTTTCAGGTGTATCCGGAAGGGAAAGCAATTTTGTTTAGTGCGGTGGATCGGACGCGCCCAGCAGAAGGGATTCAGGATAGTCAACTTTATCGGGTAAGCACAGGCCTTGGAGAAGATGATGCGTCTGCGGATTTGGAACTGGTTTTAGATAATCGCACCTACCAAAATTTGCAATTTCAACTCGCAGCGGATGGGGAGGCGATCGCCGTGCAACGGGTCAAGCGGGATGATCCGGCGGACTTTGGGCTGTGGCTCGTGATGCCTGGGGAAGAACCGCAACCGTTGGGCTTGTCGGGGGGAGATTTTGCGATCGCCCCGGATGGGAAAACCATTGCTCTACCCCAGGGGAAAGGGATTGGTATTTTTTCCCTAGAAGATATCCAAGAAGAACCCCTCGACTTTTTGCCCCGTTTTGGTCAGGTGGTCACCTTTTCGCCCGATGGAACAACGGCGGTATTGGTGGATTTCAACAGTGATAATCCGGAGTTACGCTATCGGCGATCGCTTTATTTGGTCAATAGCCGCAACCAGGAGCAAAAATTACTGGATACGGACGGCTCGGTGCTAGATTGCGACTTTAACCCCACAGAAACCCAGCTTTATTGTTTACTGACAGAATTAATCCCTGGGGACGAATACCGGGAGCAACCCTATTTTGCCCAGATTGATCTCGAAACCCAGACAGTCTATCGCCTCGCCCAGTTGACCCAATACCAAGATATTGCCCTCAGCATGGCCCCCGATGGTCTGGGGTTGCTGTTTAGCCAGGTGGTGACGGACATTACCGACGTGGAAGAGCCTTTTTTCCGGACGGCATCCGGGGAGGCGATCGCCGGGGGGCAACTTTGGCTTATTGTTCCTGGTGAAACGCCTGACCAAACTCAGTTGGAGGCGCTACCCTTTGCGGGAGTCTATCCCCGTTGGCTGCCCTAGAGTTCGTCGCTAAAGCAGGATTGAGGCCCGTTCTGCCAATGGCGATCGTTCACCTTTGAGGAGGGTAATGTGACCGGCGATCGCCTCCTGTTTAAATTTTTCCACCACATAGGTCAGCCCATTACTGGACGCATCCACATAGGGATTATCAATCTGCTCCACATCCCCGGTGAGGATAATCTTGGTGCCTTCCCCCGCCCTGGTCAAAATGGTTTTTACCTCGTGGGGCGTTAAATTTTGCGCCTCATCAACGATCAAAATTTGTCGGGGAATCGTGCGGCCCCGGATGTAGGTCAAGGGTTCGATTTGCAACAAGCCTAATTCCATCAGTTCCTCGTAGCCGTGCCGCCAGTGGCGCGGTTTATCTTTCAGGTCTTGGGTATTGAAAATCAGATCTAAATTGTCGTAAAGGGGCTGCATCCAGGGGGTGAGTTTCTCTTTTATTTCCCCCGGCAGATAGCCCAAATCTTTGCCCATGGGCACAATGGGCCGTGAAATGAGCAGTTGATTATAAAGGCGTTCCCCGGCCACTTTCGCCACCCCAGCAGCGAGGGCCAAGAGAGTTTTACCTGTGCCCGCTTTCCCGACCAACGTCACCAGTTGAATCTCATCCTGTAGCAATAATTCCAGGGCAAATTTTTGTTCACGGTTGCGCGCTTGGATATTGGAAACCGGGGCTTTCGTTGCTTTATGGAGGGGCACCACCTGATGCTCGTCGCCGCGACAAATCCCCAGGGCAGTGTGGGTTGGCTTTAGGCGATCAACGAGGGTTACCGCCTGATTGGGAAAAAAGCTTTCGGGTAGGGTAATGGTTCCGTCTTGGTAAAATTTGGCGATCGCCTCTGCATCCACAAAAACTTCCGCCGTCCCCCCATAAAACTCATCGAGGTTGACCTTGCCCGTTTCATAATCTTCGGTGGTCAGACCTAAAACTCCGGCTTTAATGCGTAGGTTCGTGTCCTTACTGACGAGGACGACCGGACATTGACAATTATTTTGTTCCGTTAGGGCCACCGCCAAAATTTCATTATCGCCAGAATCCCCTGCCAATTCCGTCGGCAAAGTTTCGAGAATTTCTGGTTTACAGAGGGCGACCCGCAGCAAGCCTCCCTGATCGAGGGTGATTCCCTGCACCAAAGATCCCCCATGGCTGAGGGCATCAAGGGTACGGGAAACTTGTCGGGCATTGCGACCGATGGAATCGACTTGTTTCTTGAAACGGTCTAATTCTTCAATAATCGTGATCGGCAAGACCACTTCGTTATCCGCAAAGGACAGCATCGCCTTGGGATCATGGAGCAGGACATTCGTATCCAGGACAAAGACTTTTTTCATAGAGATCTGCCAGGGGATCAATAGCTCATAGTTCTATCGTCCTTTGTTTGATCCCGTCAGTGTTACCTTTGCAATAAAAATTCTTTTAGGGAGAACTGAGCTTATGGGTTAATAAAGTATTTAGGCAATTAATTCTCAACAAAGTTAACCCGTTTATATAATTCTGAAAGTTTAATTTCTAGCGCAGCAAACTTGAATTTGATAACAGCATTTTCCCCCATTAATTCAGTTAATAACCATTGGCGATCGCCTACCTTTTGATAAAGCTCTACCCGTGGGTAAGTCTGATCGATTAACAAATACTCTTGTAACTGGGGAATCGTGCGATAAAGGGCAAATTTTTGATTTTTATCAAATCCTTCGGTGGAGTTAGAAAGTACCTCAGCGATCATAGAGGGGTTGGTCACCGCCATTTGGCTCTCGTCTAGAAAAACTGGTGCGCCTTCAATCATCATCACATCAGGATAAAGATAACTAGCCACATCTGGTAACCAAAGACGCATATCACTGACGAAGATTTCGTATTGGCGATCGCTGATTTCAAACGGCAATAAGCGACTTAGATTTAAAGTCAAACGATTGTGATTTGCGGAAGCCCCTGCCATGGGAATAATTTTTCCTTGAATAAATTCATGTCTTAAGGCTGATCTCGCTTCCTGTTCGAGATAATCTTCTACCGTAAAAAGTTGAGGGACTGTAGAAATCATTATCGATCTCCGATTTCATTGAGCCGATAGACAGTTAACGTTGCTTTGAAGCCAATATTAAGAGTCTTTTTCTATTTTTAACAAGATGGTCTTTAAAATAAAAAGTAACGTTGGGCCATAGGTAAAACAGTGGCCGGTTCACAGACGAGCATTTCCCCATCGGCCCGCACATGGTAGGTTTCGGGATCTACCTCCATTCTAGGCAAGTAATCATTCAACTTCAGATCGCGCTTCGTCAGGTTACGGCAGTTGGCAACGGGTAAAACGGTTCTCTGGAGACCCAATCGCGTCGCCACATCCGCTTCCATGGCTGCTTGGGAAACAAAGGTGAAGGCGGTAGATTGCATTGATTTCCCAAAATTGGCGAACATTGGTCGCATGTGGATTGGTTGCGGCGTCGGGATGCTGGCATTGGGATCTCCCATCTGGGCATAGGCGATCGCCCCCCCTTTGATCACCAGTTCTGGTTTGACCCCAAAGAAAGCGGGTTTCCAGAGACAGAGATCGGCGTATTTTCCTTCCTCAATGGAGCCGACGTAATTGGAAATGCCGTGGGTGATCGCTGGGTTAATTGTGTATTTGGCAACGTAGCGTTTAATGCGAAAATTATCGTTCTCCCCAGTGTCCTGGGCCAGAGCGCCCCGTTGAACTTTCATCTTGTGGGCCGTCTGCCAGGTGCGAATAATTGTTTCCCCAACGCGCCCCATGGCCTGGGAATCTGAGGAAATCATGCTAAAGGCTCCCAGGTCATGCAAAATATCTTCGGCGGCAATGGTTTCCCGACGGATGCGCGACTCGGCAAAGGCGACATCTTCGAGGATACTGCGATCGAGGTGATGGCAAACCATCAACATATCCAGGTGTTCTTCTAGGGTGTTGAGGGTGTAGGGACGGGTCGGGTTTGTTGAAGACGGCAGCACATTCGCTTCACCACAAACTTTGATAATGTCCGGTGCGTGGCCGCCCCCAGCCCCCTCGGTGTGGTAGGTGTGGATGACACGATTTTTAAAGGCGGCGATCGTATCTTCCACAAAACCTGCTTCGTTTAGGGTGTCGGTGTGAATTGCGACTTGCACATCAAACTGATCGGCGACAGAAAGGCAATTGTCGATAGCGGCAGGGGTTGTACCCCAGTCTTCGTGGAGTTTGAGGCCGATCACCCCAGCTCTGACTTGTTCAATCAGTCCTTCTGGTTTGGCGCTATTGCCCTTCCCTGTAAATCCCAAATTTATTGGAAATCCTTCTGCGGCTTCGAGCATCCGAGAAATGTGCCATTCCCCAGGGGTGCAAGTGGTCGCGTTGGTACCGGTGGCGGGGCCAGTGCCGCCGCCGATCATTGTGGTAATCCCAGAGGCGATCGCCACCTCGATTTGCTGGGGGCAAATAAAATGCACATGGCTATCGATGCCCCCAGCAGTGAGAATATGTCCTTCACCGGCGATCGCCTCCGTGCCGGGGCCAATAATAATGTCGATATTGTCTTGGATGTCAGGGTTGCCAGCTTTGCCGATTTTGTAAATTTTGCCGTCTTTGATACCGACATCGGCCTTGACGATGCCCCACCAGTCGACGATCAGCGCATTGGTAATCACCGTATCTACCGCCCCATCAGCACGGGGAACGGCGGACTGTCCCATGCCATCGCGGATCACCTTCCCGCCACCAAATTTCACCTCGTCCCCATAGGTGGTGAAATCCTGTTCCACTTCCAGCCACAGTTCCGTATCTGCTAAACGCAGGCGATCGCCCACCGTGGGGCCATAGGTTTCTGCATAGGCACGGCGCGACATCCGGTAACTCATGGGGACTCCTTCTTGCGTTGAGGCTCAAATTCTCAGTCCAGATTACCCCATCTCCCAAGCCCCGAACCGTAGCTGAGACAACTTGTTAGATCAGCGATATTTCACTCGCAAACTTCAGGATTTGAACTTTCATTACCCAAAGTGATGGCGGGGTTCTTTTTCCCTTGGGGAGGCGCTACCTTAAACGAAAAAATAACAAGCAATACGCCCCCATGGATTTAACCTGCCCGCTTCCCTTACAAAATACTTCCCATGTACTGTTAGCCCATGGCGGCGGTGGCAAACTGATGCAAGACCTCATCGACAAAATGTTTGCCACGGCCTTTGGTGAGCCTTGCACGAGCCATGATGCAGCGGCCTTACCAGTATCGACGGAGAAACTCGCGTTTACGACGGATTCCTATGTGGTGCAGCCCCTCTTTTTTCCGGGGGGAGACATTGGCAAATTAGCGATTTACGGCACGGTGAATGATCTGGCGATGGCGGGAGCGCGGCCCCTGTACCTTAGTGTGGGCTTCATTTTAGAAGAAGGCTTGCCCTTAGAAACCCTCTGGCAGGTGGTGGTCTCGATGCAGCAGGCGGCCCAGGTCGTCGGCGTACAGATCGTCACGGGGGATACGAAGGTGGTGGAGCGGGGTAAGGGAGATGGTCTGTTTATCAACACATCAGGCATTGGCATTATTGAATCTAGGCTTAATATTCAACCAAAGGCGATCGCCCCTGGGGATACGATTTTAGTCAGCGGAGATCTCGGTCGCCATGGCATCGCGATTATGGCCCAGCGGGAGGGGTTAGCCTTTGAAAGTCCCATTGAAAGTGACTGTGCCCCCTTGGTGGAGCCGGTACAGGATTTGTTAAAAGCAGGAATTGAGATTCATTGTTTACGGGATATCACGCGGGGTGGGCTAGGGGCGGTCTTGAATGAGTTGGCGATCGCCGCTGGATATCAGTTTAAAGTCCATGGCAATCAAATTCCTGTAATCGAAGCGGTGCGCGGGGCCTGTGAAATTTTTGGCTTTGACCCGGTACACATTGCCAATGAGGGCCGCTTTGTGGCGATTTTGCCAGAGGCGAGGGCGGCTGAAGGCTTGGCTCTTTTGCAGCATTACAATGCCAACGCCCGCCAAATTGGTCTCGTGACGACCCAAAACTGTGGGGAACAACATTTGGCGATCGCCCCCGTGGTTGTAGAAAATGATCTGGGGGTAACACGCATTTTAGAACGTCTGAGTGGTGAACAATTACCGCGAATTTGTTAAGTATTTTTTGTACATTGATTAAAATTATGAGCTGCCAATTTTTTCCGGAATTAAACAACAAAATAATTGTTTTATAGCGCGATCAAATTTATATTAATTCGCAAAAAGCTGGTGCTGATTTTTGTACAATCAAGGTTCGTTTGTAAGACTTAACATTTTAGAGAAAAAGCTTAAATTTTTCTGTAGAATTCTGAGGTTTCAAGGCGTTTAATTGATCCTTGGGATTAATCCTTTTTAAGATGAAAGCAAAGGCGATCGCCGCCTGATTTTTACTGTCATTTGAGACGATTACCATGGCCATTTCCCATGCGGTTCCTGCGGATAAACGTTTTCGGGTGCTGGAAGTCGCCATGAAACGGAATCAATATCGCCAAGATACCCTGATTGAGATTCTGCACAAGGCCCAGGAAGTCTTTGGTTACCTCGAAGATGAGGTACTTGAATACGTGGCGCGGGGATTGAAACTGCCCCTCAGCCGGGTGTATGGGGTGGCGACGTTTTATCATTTATTTTCTTTAAAGCCGAAAGGAAAACATACTTGTGTCGTGTGTTTGGGGACGGCGTGCTATGTGAAAGGCTCCCAAGAACTCCTCGATAAAATTGATGAAACTCTCCACATTAAACCCGGGGAAACAACCCCTGATGATCAAATTTCTTTGGTTACGGCGCGCTGTATTGGGGCCTGTGGGATTGCGCCAGCGGTAGTTTATGACGATGAGGTGTGCGGCAAACAGAACGCTGATCAGGTGATGGCAAGGTTGCGGCAGTTGTCTGAAGGAAGTTGACAGGTATCAGGGATCAGAATTTCGGTGTTTGATTTGTAGTCAGGATTTGCGGGAAAGATGACGGATTTAGCGGAATTGTTTGAAATTGCGGAAGCGGAACAGGACAGCCACACAAAAATTCAGATTCGCTGTTGTACGGCGGCGGGTTGTATGTCCTCCGGCAGTTTGGCGGTGAAGGAGGAACTGGAAAAACAGATTAAGGAAAAAAATTTGGGTGATCGCCTGGAGGTGGTTCCCGTCGGTTGTATGAAACTCTGTGGCTTTGCGCCGTTGGTGGATGTGAGCGATGAGACTTGTTTCCAGCAGGTGATGCCAGAAGTTGCCCCAGAGATCGTCGATGTAGCATTGGGGGAAACGCCCTCGGATAAGCTGGAAATTTGCGATCGCCAAGCGCCATTTTTCACGTTACAAAAACCCGTGGTGCTGGAAAATAGCGGCAAAATTGACCCCGAACGGATTGAAGCGTACATTGCGCGGGGCGGCTATCGGTCATTGCACCAAGTGCTCGAAGATCTGACCCCGATGGCGGTGGTGGAAGAAATTACCCAGAGCGGCCTACGGGGGCGTGGCGGCGGCGGCTATCCCACGGGATTGAAATGGGCGACCGTCGCGAAAATGCCGGGGGATCAAAAATATGTCGTCTGTAACGCCGACGAAGGGGATCCGGGGGCATTTATGGATCGGGCGGTGCTCGAAAGTGACCCCCAC
>Ga0213835_101511_pt1 | contig 13757 bp, 10 predicted proteins | sample SWPATP01_FD_160576 | JGI IMG/M metagenome (GOLD analysis project Ga0213835, IMG submission 160576) | Coastal seawater microbial communities from Marineland, Florida, United States - SWPA TP0 #1 | ecosystem: Environmental > Aquatic > Marine > Coastal | place: USA: Florida | collected 2016-08-05
TCGACACCCTTCATATGGGCGTGGTCGTGCTGGACGCAGACCTCAACACCACGATCATCAACCGTGCCTATTTCGATCTATGGGGCATGGCACCCTACGAGGCCGAGATCGGCATGTCAGCGAGCGCGTTGTTGGAACGAGCCAGGGCACGTGGCGTTTACGACGTCCCGGACGACGAATGGGAAGACTATGTTGCCAGTCGCATGGATGCTCTTCGCATAGGCAACATCACCGAACAGGAAATCAAGCGTGCCGATGGCGGCACCATGATCTACGCCGTGCGCAATCTGTCGGGCGGCCGACGGTTGGTGACGTACTACGACGTCACCACAATGAAACAGCGAGAAGCCGATCTGGCAGCGGCGACGGAACGCGCGGAACTGCTTCTGCACGACCTTGAGCGCACGCTCGACGCGGTCGATCTGGGCGTGGTGTTGCTGGACCCGAACCTCAATGCCGAGATGATCAACACCGCATTTTACCGGCTGTGGTCCCTCTCCCCCGGACAGGCGCCGCGAGGCACCAGCTTCGGCGAAATAATGAACCTTAACCGTCACAACGGCATCTACGACGTGGCCGACGATAAATGGGAAGAATTCGTCAGCTGGCGTCTGGATGAGATTCGTCGGGGGGCGGTCGAGCCACGCGAGTTTGCGCGGGCTGACGGCAAGACCGTGATCTACGCGGTGACTGAACTCTCCGGCGGCAAGCGCCTCGTAACCTATTTCGACGTCAGTTCTCTGAAGCAGCGCGAAGCGCAACTAGCCGAGGCTTTGGAACGATCGCGCCTCGCCGAAGCAGTTTTGGACAGCTTGAGCAGCCCGATCTTCGTGAAGGACGAGGATCTAAGCTTCGTGATGGTCAACAACGCCTTCGCAGAGTTGTTCGAGACAACACCGGCCGGGATGATGGGCAAGCGCGCGATTGACTTCGTCGGATCGGAAGATGCCGACGATTTCGAGCGGACCGAGCGCGACGTTCTTGCCACAGCTTCACCTTTCGAAGTCGAAGAGGACTACGAGGAAGGCGGGCACATGCGGACCCGAATGGTTCGCAAAAATCGTGTGTCGACGGGCGCCGACCGCGATTATGTCGCCTGTTTCATCTTCGACGTCACTGACATGAAACGCCGCGAGATGGACGCCGTCCAAGCTCGCCGCCACCTTGCAAACGTCCTCGATACGTTGCCGGCAGGCGTCATCATCTACGATAGCGATAACCGCTTCGTGCTTGCAAACGGCAAAATACACGAGGCATTGCCTGCTATGGTGCCGGCCATGCAGCCCGGTAAGTCGCTTCGGGAGGCCGTGCAAACGGCTCACCAGGCCGGCTATTTCCGTCAGAGCGGCGATCCGGATCTGGATGCGATCTACGATAGCGATCCTCACGCGTGGGTTGACCGTTATCTGGCTCGCTACGATGCAAGAACGCATGTATTCGAACGCAAAAACCCCGACGGGCGCTGGTTCAAGGCCTTCGACACCCGGCTTGAGGATGGCACCTATGTGGGCGTACGCGTCGACATCTCGGAACTGAAGCAGCGCGAGCAAGATTTGCGCACCAGCATGGACAAGATCGAGCTTTTCAATCACGTGCTCGACGAGTTACCTGTCTCCACCTACGTTAAGGACGAAAAGCTTCGCTTCGAGTTCGTCAACAAGGCGTGGTGCGACGTTTCCGGCGTCACCCCTGAGGAAGCTCTGGGGCGTACGGACAATGATTTCTTCGGCGTAGAGGCTGAAGGTTTCGCGGAGCGCGATCGCCTGGTTCTTCAGACGGGACAGATGAGCGTGTTCGAGGAAACGGTGACGCATCGCGACGGTTCCGCTCGCCACCTCATCGCTCGCAAGAGCCGCCTCATAGGCAGCGACGGCAAATTGCACCTGATAGGCTCAAGCGCGGATATTTCCGATCTCAAGCAGCGCGAGGCCGAGCTTCAGGAGGCACAGAACAAGGCAGTTCTGGCTGACAGAGCGAAATCTGAGTTCCTTGCCAATATGAGCCACGAAATTCGCACTCCGATGAACGGCGTGCTGGGCATGGCTGAACTGCTATCGAAATCCGATCTCGACCCCAAACAGAAGACCTTTACCGACATCATTATGAAATCGGGTCAGGCTCTGCTGACGATCATCAACGATATTCTTGACTTCTCCAAGATCGATGCCGGCCAGATGGTTTTAGACCCGGCCCCCTTCAACCTGGCAGAAGCGATCGAAGACGTCGCCACCCTGATGTCGACCCGCGCGAAGGAAAAAGACCTGGAAATGATCGTCCGGTTCCAGCCCGGGCTTTCTCACCGACATGTCGGCGATGTCGGTCGTATCCGGCAGATTATCACCAACCTGATGGGCAACGCCGTCAAGTTCACAGAGGCCGGCCACGTCCTCGTCGAGGTCACGGGCAAGCAAGTGGATGATGCCACCCGCCTTCGAGTGTCGGTTACCGACACCGGCATCGGCATTCCAAAGAACAAGCTCGACAAGGTCTTCGAGAAATTCAGTCAAGTCGATTCATCATCGACCCGTCGGCATGAAGGCACCGGCCTAGGCCTCGCGATAACGTCGCGCCTGATAGAAATGATGGGTGGCAAGATCGGCGTTGAAAGCGTTGAAGGCGAAGGTTCCACCTTCTGGTTCACGGTCGATTTGCCATGCTGCCAACATGATGTTCAAGACCGCATAATGCCAATCGATGTCAGCGGCGCCCGGGTCCTTGTCGTCGACGACAATGCGGTCAACCGAACCATTCTAATGGAGCAGATGAACGCGTGGGGTTTCGATTCCTGCGCCGCCCAGAATGGAGCAGAAGGCTTGGAGGTACTCAAGGCTGCATCGAATTGCGGGATCAGTGTGGACTGCATCGTACTTGACCACCAGATGCCGGGTATGTCGGGCATCGATATGGCACGAAAGATGCGCCAGAGTTACGGCATCAAGGATACGCCGATCGTTTTGCTGACCTCGGTCGACCAGTCCCTTGGAACCGCAGCCAACAGCGAGCTTGGCATCGATGCGCAACTAACCAAGCCCGCGCGGTCGTCGGCTCTCCTGGAAGCGCTGGTTGAGACCATTCAGAGGCGCCGTGAAAGACCGCTTTCGCTCGAGCGCAGCAGCGTGGCCGATGAATGGAACGCGCGCCTGAACCCCAAAGCAAGCACCGATCAGGCGCCTGAGGAACCGACGCTAAGCCGCAAGCCTGTATTGCCTGCCGACGACGGACATCAAGTCGACATTCTGGTCGCCGAGGACAATGAGGTGAACCAACTCGTTTTCACCCAGATTCTCTCCGAGACGGGCTACACTTTCGCTTTGGTCCGCAACGGCGCGCTGGCGCTGCAAGCTTGGCGGGACATGAAGCCGAGAATGATCCTCATGGATGTCTCCATGCCGGAGATGAATGGTTTGGAGGCAACCGGCAAGATCCGTGAGGATGAGCAATCACCAGACCGCAGGACACCCATTGTCGGGGTCACCGCCCACGCACTGAAGGGTGACCGCGAACGGTGCCTGGAAGCCGGAATGGATGACTATCTGTCGAAGCCGATAAGCCCGAAAGCACTGCTGGAGAAGATCGAACACTGGATCGGATCGACCTCTTCCGAGACCCGTCTCCAGGCCTGAAAATCGGAGGAACTCAGGCAGCCCCTGCCTGCCGGGGCATGGCAGTCGCCGGGTTGGCGAAGACATTCTCGTCGACATGGGCTAGGGCGCTATGCGCACAACCGGCTCTGATCAGTGGGCGTTCATCGAGTTCCAGTTCGAAACGTAGGGAGCCGGCATCCTGTCCACCGGCTGTCCTCGCCAGAGCCTCCCTTAATGCCGGTTCGATGATGTCGAAGGCCGCTGTGCCGGGTCCCACTATCGCCACGGGCGTCGGGTCGATCAGAGCGAAAAGGCTGCCTAAGCCATAGCCGATCGCTCGCCCGGCGATCTGAAAAGCCTCGCGTTCTGGTCCTTGCCGTTCACGTGCCTCGGCCGCAAGAGCGACCATCGCTCGCTCATCGATATCGGCATCTGGCTGGGCCCATCGGCACTGCGATCTTGCATTACGTACAATAGCGTAGTTGCCGGCATAGGCTTCAATGCAGCCATGACGACCGCATCGGCACAAGGCACCATCCGGCTCGTGGGTCATGTGGCCGAATTCGCCACCTGACGATACGGACCCGTTGAACAGCCGACCGCCCAGGATCAAGCCCATGCCGATGCCGTTCGACAGCATGATAGCAGTCAGATTGTCGCGATAGCGTTCCGGGGAGCGCTCTCGCAAGGCAATGGCGATCATGTTGCAATCGTTTTCTATCGTGACCGGAAACCCGAAACGTTCCTCGAGCACGTTTGCGAAAGGCACGTGAGTGTGTGGAGTGATTGGAGACCAGAGCAACTCCCTGCCATGAGCGTCAATGATGCCTTGAACGGCCATCGACGCGCGCACCGGCATGGTAGGAGGCGCTTGAGCCGAGAGGAGGTCCTCGATGGCAACAACCACTACATCGGTCAATTCTCGTCGACCCATCGTGGCAGTCGGCAGGCGAACGTGGCGCTCGCCAATCGTGCCACCAGCGTAGTTCACCAAATTCAACGTGAGCGTATTCAGTGCCAGAACAATGGTCAGCACGTATGCGGCATCTGGATTGAGGCCGAGCGCCACTTGGGGTCGCCCACGCTTAAGCGCAGTTGCCTCCGCCCCCTTTATGGGGAGCAGGATGCCCTCATCGATCAAGTCGGAAGAAATTGCGGAAATGGTCGAGTGGCTCAATCCGGTCATGGAGGCGATCTCGGTGCGGGATACGCCTTCCGCCCGACGCACCGCCGACACGACCATTGCCCTGTTCTGCCTGCGCAGATCGTCGTGCCTGATCCCGACCGTCATCCCCTCACCTTCCCTCGAGTCCTGCTCTACCGCAGCTTGAGTACCCAAGGAAACCATGTTGACATGATTTCCAAGGTGCGTCATTATTTTTTTCGAAGCTCGAAAAAAAGCTTCTGCACGTGTAACAAGCGCCTTGCGAGGCGCAGGGAGGAAATCATGAAGAGAATTGCAACCGCCATGCTGGCGGGCGCTGCCCTGTCTTTGGCGCTCTCGGCCCATGCATTCGCAGACGGCAAGGTCATCGGCGTCTCCTGGTCGAACTTCCAGGAAGAACGCTGGCAGACAGACGAGGCGGCCATGCGCGCCGCGATCGAAGCCGCAGGAAACTCCTACATCTCGGCCGATGCGCAGTCTTCTGCAGCCAAGCAGTTGACCGACGTCGAGTCTCTCATCGCGCAGGGCGCTGACGCACTCATCATCCTGTCGCAGGATGCCTCGGCAATCGTCCCCGCCGTCGAGAATGCCGTCAACGAAGGTATTCCGGTCGTCGGCTATGACCGCCTGATCGAACACCCTGACGCTTTCTACCTCACCTTCGACAACAAGGAAGTGGGCCGCATGCAGGCCCGCGCCGTGTTCGAAGCTCAGCCGACCGGCAACTACGTGTTCATCAAGGGTTCGGCAGCTGATCCCAATGCCGATTTCCTGCATTCCGGGCAGCTCGAAGTGCTGCAGGAAGCGCTCGATTCCGGCGCCATCGTGAATGTAGGCGAGGCCTATACGGATGGGTGGTTGCCGGCCAACGCGCAGCGCAACATGGAGCAGTTCCTGACCCAGAACGACAACAATGTCGACGCGGTTGTTGCCTCCAACGACGGTACCGCAGGCGGTGTTGTAGCCGCACTTGACGCGCAGGGCATGGCCGGTTCTGTCCCGGTTTCGGGTCAGGATGGCGACCACGCCGCGTTGAACCGCGTTGCTCTCGGCACTCAGACGGTGTCGGTGTGGAAGGATGCCCGAGATTTGGGTCGGGCGGCTGCCGAGATCGCCAACCAACTCGCCGATGGCGTCTCCATGGGAGATGTCGATGGCGCCGAGAAATGGTCTGATGGCCCGCAGGGCGTCGAAATGAACGCTGTCTTCCTGGCACCGGTCCCGATCACCCGGGAGAACCTCAACCTCGTCATCGATGCCGGCTGGGTATCGAAGGAGGTTGTGTGTCAGGGCGTTTCCGCTGGCACGGTCGCTGCCTGCGACTGACGCCGGATTGCAACCAGAGGCGCCACGGCCGTGGCGCCTTTTTGGAATAGGCTCGGCTTGCCGTCGGGCGGCTCATAGCGCGCCCTGCAGATGCCATGGCGCCGGGAGGATAGAATGACGGACAGCACGTCTCCCACCACGCTTGATACCGCTCACGCGGCCAAGGCCGGCCCGATCGGCCGCTTCATGGCGGCAACCGAACTCGACACGCGCATGCTCGGCATGATTGGCGCACTGGGCTTGATCTGGATCGTCTTCCACATCATGTCGAACGGCCTCTTCCTGACCCCACGCAATCTCTGGAATCTGTCGGTACAGTCCGCCTCGGTGGCGGTCATGGCCACCGGCATGGTTCTGGTCATCGTGACGCGAAATATCGATCTGTCCGTCGGCTCGGTGCTCGGCGTCACGGGCATGATAATCGGCGTCACGCAGGCAGAAATCCTGCCTCAATATCTTGGCTTCGGCCATCCCGCGATCTGGATAATCGCCATTCTCGCCGGACTCGTGGTCGGACTGGCGATTGGAGCTCTGCACGGATATCTCATCGCCTATCTCGGCGTTCCCGCCTTCATCGTCACACTGGGAGGCTTGCTTGTCTGGCGAGGTGCGGCCTGGTGGATCACCAGCGGTCGGACCGTCGCCCCGATGGATCCCACGTTCCGTCTCCTTGGCGGCGGACCCGAAGGTGCGATCGGGGCAACCTGGAGCTGGATTTTCGGTGTCATCGCCTGTTTGGCGGTTCTCCTGATGATCTGGAATGGTCGCACCCAACGCAAACGCTTCAGTTTCCCGCTACGCCCGGTCTGGGCCGAGGTCTTCCTGGCAACGGTAGCCTGCGTGGTCATTCTGGGCGCTGTCGCCATCGCCAACGCCTATCCATGGCCAGTGGGCATCGTGCGCCGCTATGCAGAGGCCCAGGGCATAGACATTCCCGATGAAGGTCTCTTCATCGCGCACGGCATCGCCGTACCAGTTCTGATCGCGCTTGCAGTCGGGATCGTGATGACTTTCATCACGCGGCGTACGCGCTTCGGTCGCTATGTGTTTGCCATTGGCGGCAATCCCGAAGCTGCGGAACTGGCCGGCATCAACACGCGCTGGGTGACCATGAAGATCTTCATGATCATGGGCATGCTTGCCGCCATCGGTGCGGTGATTTCCACGGCAAGGCTGAACGCAGCCACCAACGCCCAGGGCATGCTGGACGAACTGCTGGTCATTGCGGCGGCCGTTATCGGAGGAACGTCTCTGTCAGGTGGTGTCGGCACTGTTGCCGGCGCCATGATCGGGGCCGTTCTCATGCAGTCTCTGGCGACGGGCATGATCCTCATGGGAATCGATTCCCCGTTGCAGAACATTGTCGTGGGATCCGTTCTGGTCTTCGCTGTCTTCCTCGACACGCTCTACCGCAAACGTGTGCAATAGGAGCAGGCCACGATGGAAAATACTGCGCCGCTCATCGAAATGAAGAATATCTCGATTGCCTTCGGTGGCATTCACGCGGTCGAGAACGTGTCTGTAGACCTCCACCGCGGCGAGGTTGTTGGCCTTCTGGGCCACAATGGGGCCGGCAAGTCGACCCTGATCAAGATCCTGTCGGGTGCCTACAAGCGCGATGCAGGAGATATTCTGGTCGACGGAGAAGTGGCTGCGATTGCCAATCCGCGTGATGCCAAGGCTTATGGCATCGAGACGATCTACCAGACGCTGGCGCTCGCAGACAACGTGGATGCGGCAGCAAATCTGTTTCTGGGGCGCGAACTGCGGACGCCGTGGGGGACGCTCGACGACGTCGCGATGGAATCGGAAACCCGAAAGGTGATGGGTCGCCTCAATCCGCGCTTCCAGCGTTTTAAGGAACCCGTCATGAAGCTTTCAGGTGGCCAGCGCCAGTCGGTCGCCATAGCCCGCGCGATCTATTTCAACGCGCGCATCCTCATCATGGACGAGCCGACGGCAGCGTTGGGGCCTCAGGAAACCGCCCAGGTCACCGAACTGGTACGCAGCCTCAAGGAGCAGGGTCTCGGGATTTTCCTCATCAGCCATGACATCCACGACGTCATGCATCTGGCCGACAGGGTCGTGGTGATGAAGAACGGACAGGTCGTCGGAACCGCGAAGGTCGGTGACGTCACTGAAGACGACATACTGGGCATGATCATCCTGGGAAAATGCCCGCCCGGCGCCATTCCGGGACCCGGGGCCTTGGCAACGGCATGAAAAAGAGCGGATCGGCAAGCCGATCCGCCCTTTCTCGTTGATATCAGTACTGGCCTTAGCGGTAGTGGCCCGGGCAGCGATCGTAGAAGATCGTACCGTTCGGGCGGCGATACTGGCAGTATCCGGGGCGGTCGGAAGCACGACCCACCAGATAACCGCCAACTGCGCCAATGAGGCTGCCGACAGCGGCGCCTTCAATCGTTCCGGTCGCAATAGCGCCCACGCCAGCGCCGACGCCGGCGCCTACCGCTGCGGTCCGCTCGGCCGTGGTGCAGCCAGCAAGAACGGCCATGGATGCAGCCGCCACGATGATCATCTTCCTCATTACAAGCCTCCGTCATGTTGGGCAGACATCCATCTCTAGCACGGCATGCCTGCTTTTGAAAAACCCGACCGTCAGTTCCTGTACGACAATGTTGATGGGTCGTCTTGGCCCGCAAGAACGATTTCTTCGTCGATCACAGGTTCCAGAGCCACCTCGAGACCCTTGAGAATGGAAACGTCCCAAACGATCTCGACGTCGAATTGCAGCAGATCTGGGTCGAAATACGAACAAGCACCGAAAACGTGATCGAACATGTCGGATTTGCCGTTGATCACGTCGACCATGTCCTGTTCGCATTGCCGACTGGAAATGTAGTGCGGTGCCGGCACGGAGATTTCCCGACAGTCTTCAAGACCCCCGGAGCATCCAACAACCATCAAAAGAATTGCTGCAGTACCCAACGTTTTCGCGCTCCATTCGACGCATTAAACAAATTTCAGCGGCATAGGTTCCAAGGTGACCGGCCTTAGGGCGTTCACTCCCCGCTTACCCGAACGCGCTAGCCTTGCCCGATGAACAGTTCTTCAGCCATTGAGGCGTTCCTCGAAATGTTGGCCGCCGAACGCGGCGCCAGCGACAACACGCTCCTGGCCTATAGGCGCGATCTTGAGGACGCGAATGCCTTTCTCCGAGGCGGCCTTGCCGGCACCGAAGACGATCGGCTGCGCGCCTATCTGGCCGATCTGGCCGCCAGGGGCTTCGCGCCATCCTCGCAGGCCCGGCGACTTTCCGCGTTGAGGCAGTTTTTCGCCTTCCTCTACGCCGAAGGGATCCGGGGCGACGATCCGACAGGCACGCTGGACAGGCCAAAGCGGCGTATGGGCCTGCCAAAAGTCCTCGGTGAAAGCGAAGCGTCTCGGCTGATGGATCAAGCCGCACGAGAGGCGGAAACGGGCGAAACCGCTGCAATCCGGCTTCGTGCCATGGTCGAAATTCTCTACGGTACCGGTCTTCGCGTCTCCGAACTCGTTTCCTTGCCGATTGCCGTGGCGCATATGCGTGAGCGTTTTTTCCTGGTGCGCGGAAAGGGCGGGCGCGAACGTATGGTGCCGCTGTCGGGCGGGGTGAAGACGGCGCTCGCGGATTGGGCCTCGGCCCGCGAGGCGCTGGGAGATCTTGCCGAGAGCATCTGGCTCTTTCCGGCCCACTCGGACAGCGGCCACGTGGCACGCCAGGTCGTTGCGCGCGAATTGAAGGGGTTGGCCGCGCGCGCAGGCGTCTCGGCGAAGGCAATCTCACCTCATGTGATGCGCCATGCCTTCGCAAGCCATCTGCTTCAAAACGGCGCGGACTTGCGTGCCGTGCAGCAATTGCTGGGCCATGCTGACATTTCAACTACACAAATCTACACCCACGTGCTCGATAGCAGGCTCGTCGAACTTGTGAGCCAACACCATCCGCTTGCCGATCAGGGTTGAGCCGTTTATGTGATGCCAGCCCGCGCCGACCGAGGTCTGGTATTGCGTGTCGGGCGACGATACGGGTAGTGCAGGACGCATGTACAACTATCTCGACTTCGAAAAGCCCGTCGCCGATCTCGAAGGCCAAATTCTTGAATTGAAGAAACTCGCCGAAAGCGGTGAGGCCGTCGACGTCGCCGAGGAAATATCGCGCTTGGAAAAACGCGTCGCTGACGCGTTGCGCGATATCTATCGCCAGCTTACCCCGTGGCAGAAGGCGCAGGTGGCGCGCCACCCCGACCGGCCGCATTGCCTCGACTATGTGAATGCGCTGTTTACAGACTTCACGCCGCTGGCTGGCGACCGCTCGTTTGGCGAAGACAACGCCATCGTGGGCGGCTTCGCCCGCTTCCGCGGCGAACCGGTCGCCATCATCGGCCAGGAAAAAGGCTCCGACACCAAGAGTCGGCTGAAGCACAATTTCGGCATGGCCCGGCCCGAAGGCTACCGAAAGGCCGTCCGCATCATGGAACTGGCCGAACGTTTCCAACTGCCGATGGTCACGCTCGTCGACACGGCTGGTGCATATCCCGGCATCGGCGCGGAGGAGCGCGGTCAGGCAGAGGCGATCGCTCGGTCGACCTCGCAATGTCTTTCGATGTCGGTCCCGACGATATCCGTGGTCATCGGCGAGGGTGGCTCGGGCGGCGCAATCGCGATTGCCACCGCCAACAAGGTCTACATGCTGGAGCATTCGATCTACTCGGTCATTTCGCCGGAGGGTGCGGCTTCGATCCTGTGGCACGATCCAACCCGCGCGCGGGACGCAGCGACCAATATGCGCATCACCGCCCAGGATCTGCTTGAACTCAAGGTCATCGAGGGGATCATCGCCGAGCCGATCGGCGGCGCACACCGTGCTCCCGAAAAGGTGATCGCCGACGCAGGTGACCAGATAGCCGCAGGCTTTGCCGAACTGCAGGCGGGCAACATGGATTTCCGCGAACACCGGCGGGAGAAGTTTCTGGCGATCGGCCGCAGCCTCTAGGCCCCGCCGGCCAAGGAATTCTCGACCGTAAGCAGTCCACCTGTTTGGAACCTGAGCTGCCCAGCCACAAATTTGCCGCTTACTTATGGGCAACATGCCTCGTGTGGTCATCGGGTGGGGTCCTGCTCGGCATCTTGCAGAAAATCGGTTTCAAGTTTAACGGTCTGGTTACCAGACTGGAGTCATAGCCAGAGGTCGAAAGCCGGCTGCTGCCGGCAGGTTTAGAGCGAGCAAGACTGGGGACATGAGGGTCAAATTCGCCATTGCCGGCCTGATCGGCGCCGGCCTAGCCCTCGCCGGCTGCAACGGTTCTCTCGAGGACATTGCGCCCAAGGCGGAGCGCCAGCTTCCGCAGAACATCATCAACCAGATGCAGGCGCGCGGGATGAGCAAGTCGTCCCCCATCATGGTCCGCATCTTCAAGGAAGAAGACACGCTCGAAGTCTGGAAGCAGCGCGACAACGGCCGCTTCGACATCATCGCGACCTATGACATCTGCACGTGGTCGGGAAAGCTTGGCCCCAAGTTCACGGAAGGCGACCGGCAGGCGCCTGAAGGGTTCTACACGGTGCGTCCACACCAGATGAACCCCCGCTCAAGCTACCACCTTTCCTTCAATCTTGGCTTCCCGAATGCCTTCGATCGCGCCAATGGGCGCACCGGCCAGCATCTGATGGTGCATGGCGCGTGTTCTTCGGCGGGCTGCTACTCGATGGAAGACGGCCCGATCGAGGAGATTTTCGCCTTCGCCCGAGAGGCCTTCCGCGGCGGACAGACCGAATTCCAGGTGCAGGCTTTTCCTTTCCGCATGACGGCAGCCAATTTGGCCCGCTACCGGGACGATCCGAATTTCGAATTCTGGAAGATGCTCAAGGAAGGCTACGATCATTTCGAGCTGACCCGGGTGCCGCCGAAGGTTGACGTTTGCGACAGACGCTACGTGTTCAACCAGTATGCGGAAAACGGCCGCGACTTTGTCGCCACCGCCGCCTGCCCGCCAATGAGCCAGCCGGAAGCGCTCCAGACCGCCTTCCGTTCGCATCAGCGCAATTTCCAGGCTGCATTCGAAGCTGCGATCTCGGAGCCCAACGGCGTGAAGCCGCCAGCGCCGACCATCGCCGGCCTGGCCGAGGCTCGGGTCGTGGCAGACTGGTCGCGTCGTCGTGCGCGCGGCGAGCGCGTCTCGCGCGAACCGCCGAACATGTCACGTCCAGCGGAAACCGCCGTTGCCGCAGCCCCCGCTCCCGCGCCGCGCGAAACCCCTGCAGTCGCCGCAACTTCAGCTTCGCAAACGAGCCAGGTTTCAACTGAAGGTGGGGCACCTGTTCCCGCGGCCAACCCCTTGCGGGCCACTGCCGAAGCACCGCAGTCGGAGGGCGTGCGCAGCCGCATGGGGCGCCTGCTGGGCATGTTCGGTAACTGATTCCCGGCTTCTGAACTGCCGATCTGACTCGCATGCCGACTTGCGGCGATGCTGCGCCGCAATAGTATGTCTCCCCATCACGACCTGTATCAGTCACCAGGGAGACTAGCCTATGCCTGCCGGAAAAACCGCCATAATAACGGGTTCTACCTCCGGTATCGGGCTGGCTATTGCCAGTTCGCTGGCGGCCAAGGGCGCTGATGTCGTTCTGAACTCCTTCAGCGATTCCGACGCGGACCGTAAAGCGGCCAGCAAACTGGCCAAGGCGCACGGTGTGAAGGCGATCTATGTGCAGGCCGACATGTCGAAGCCGGAGGATTGTCGCCGACTCGTTTCGGATGCGGCAAGCCGGCTGGGAACGGTTGGTATTCTCGTCAACAATGCCGGTATTCAGCACGTGGCCCCGACGGAAAAATTTCCACCCGAGCGTTGGGACGCCATTATTGCCATCAATCTCTCGTCTGCCTTCCACACAATCGCCGCCGCCCTGCCAGTGATGCAGAAGTCCGGCTTCGGGCGGATCGTGAACATCGCCTCGGCACATGGCCTGCGCGCTTCGATCAACAAATCGGCCTATGTCGCCGCCAAACACGGCGTTGTCGGTCTGACCAAGGTTGTCGCGCTGGAGAATGCCGAAGCCGGCATCACGTGCAACGCCGTTTGCCCCGGCTTCGTTCTCACCCCTCTGGTCGAGAAACAGATTGACGACCTGATGGAGGAAAAGGGACTTGATCGGGAAACGGTGGTTCGCGATCTCATGCTGACGAAGCAGCCGAGCCGGCAATTCGCCACTGTCGAGCAGATCGGCGATACGGTCAGCTTCCTGTGCTCCGACGCTGCTGCTCAGATCACCGGAACGACGATTTCCGTCGATGGCGGTTGGACCGCGCAGTAATTGTGGCCAAGCGCGTCAAGCTCGCTGGGCAAGAAGGTTCGTGAATTCCTTGCGGCACGGAAGCGCCCGGCATCTGCCGAAGACTAAAGCGTTCAGCCTCTCAGGATAGCCGCCAGTGCACTGATGTACTGAGCGTGGAGCATCTCCTGCTCCTCTCGGTCTGGCCGCCGCATCTTCATCCCATCAAGTGCGTCGAGCAGCATATTAGCGAGCCCCAATGCCGAAAGGCCGGATGCAGCCAGATCGCGTCCGCTAGCGCGCATCTCGGCGTCGATCGCGTCGGTAAACATCTGCACAAGCTGTTCGCGGCCAGCATTGACGATATCGCTTGCTAGGCTGTTCTGCATATCGAGCAATTCCAGACCATG
>Ga0213835_101513_pt1 | contig 13717 bp, 13 predicted proteins | sample SWPATP01_FD_160576 | JGI IMG/M metagenome (GOLD analysis project Ga0213835, IMG submission 160576) | Coastal seawater microbial communities from Marineland, Florida, United States - SWPA TP0 #1 | ecosystem: Environmental > Aquatic > Marine > Coastal | place: USA: Florida | collected 2016-08-05
GCGGCGCGGCGTCCGCGTGCTGGAACGCGGCGCCTGGTTCGTCTCCACCGAACACGACGACGCCGTCATCGACGCAACCCTCGACGCCGTCAGGGCCGCGGCACGCGAAGTGGCGGACGGGTGAACGCGCCCCTACGGCGTCGGCCCCGGCGGGATCGCCCGGCAAAGCCCGCGCAGCGAATTTCCGACGTAGACGGCATCCGCCGCCGCCAGGTCAGGCAGCCGCAACACCGCCTCGCGCGCCGCGCCACGCTCCAGCAACTCGGCCCGCAGCACGCCGGGCAGCAGACCGCAAGCCAGCGGCGGGGTCAGCAGGACGCCGCCCGCCTGCACGAACAGCGTGGTGATCGCGCCCTCGCACAATTCGTCCCGCCGGTTGAGGAAGATGACCTCGTCCACTCCCGCCGGCAGGCTGGCGCGCGCGGCATCATAGACCGCGCGCCGGCTGGTCTTGAGGCGCAACCACGGGTCGTCCGCGTCCAGGCGGACGGGCGACAGCGCCAGCCGCATCGGGTCAACCGGCGGCGGGGCGGGCGCGTGGTCCAGCCGCAACCCGTCCCGCGTCAGCCCGAGGCGCACGCGCCAGTCGCCGGCGGGCAGTCGCGCAAGAAGCGCCTCGGCCGCCGCGCGGTCAAAGCCGAGACCCAGACGCGCCGCCGTTCCCGCCATCCGCGCCAGGTGCCGGTCGCCCCGCAAGGCCCGACCGTCGGTGACGCGCAGCGTCTCGATGATCTCGAAACCCGGCTCTGCCGCGGCGGCCCTCAGCGCATCGTCCCTGCCCGTCTCCACATGCCCCCCCGTTGCGACCCGTCCCCGCTGTGCCACCTGCGGGCCCGGCCGGGCAAGCCCTTGCATCCGGACCGGCGCTGGTGTCTTTACGCAGCACATCGCGCCGGACAGGGAGGAACGCCGGCCATGGACCCAATCGCACGCGACCGGGCCTTTGTCGCCCGCATGGCCGCCGTTGCCGGAACCCCGCCGGACGCGGGCGACCGTCGCCTCATGGCGCGCCTGGTGGCCGATACCGTGGCCATCGCCATCGCCGCCCGCCGGGGGGGCGAGGGGGCGTGCGCCCATGATGCGCGGGCCCGCGCGCCGCTGCCCGCCGGCCCCTGCACGGTCTGGGGCGGGGGCGCCACGACGCGGGCGCTGGATGCGGCGTTCCTGAACGGCAGCGCGGCCGAAGTGCTCGACTATCAGGAAGTGCTGCTGATGGGGCGCAACAACGGCCATGCGGCGGTGGTGATCGTGCCGGCGCTGCTGGCGCTGGTGCAGGCGCGGCCCGAGACTGCGCCGCGCCTGCCGGGCGCGTTGCGCGCCGCCTTCCTGGCCAACATCGGGCTGATGGCGGCGCTGGGCCGCGGGCATCGGGCTGGAAGCGTGGGGTTCCGCACCACCTCGCTCGGGGCGCCGATCGCCGCGGCGCTCGCCGGGGCCTGCCTGCTGGCTCTGCCCGCCGATGCCGTCCGCCACGCGACGACGATCGCCGCCAGCGCCCTGCCCGCGGGCCTTCTGGCCGCGATGGCGCCTTCGGCGGGCAGCTATTCCGCCGACAAGGACCTTTCCGTGGGCTGGTCGGCGGCCTGCGCGGTCGATGCGGTGCTGATGGCCGAGGCCGGCTGCGACGGTCCCGAGGCCGCGCTGAGCGGGCCGCGCGGCTGGCTTGCCAGCTACGGCTTCGACACGGCCGAGGCCGGGGCGCTGGATGCGGAGCCCGAGGGTGACGGCCTGTCGCGCTATGCGATCAAGCGGTTCCCGGCCAATTTCGGCTGCCAGGCGGCGATCCGCGGGGCGCTGGAACTGGCAATGCCGGCCGACCGGATCGCTTCCGTGACGATCCGGGTCAAGTCGTCCTCGGCCGCGTCGCTGTCCACGCGGGCATTGCCCAACCCGCTCGCGGCGCGCTTTTCGCTGCCCTATGCGGTCGCGAGCACCCTGGTCCGCGGCCGCTGCGGGCTGGACGACTTCGCGCCCGAGGCCCTGAGCGATCCCGACGTTCTGGCCGTGATGGAGCGTTGCACCCTGCTGGCCGACGACGCCTTCGAGGCGCGCCACCGCGACACCGGCGTCTTTCCCGGCGCAGTCAGCGTCACCACGACCGACGGCACCACCCGCACCGCCGCCCATGACGGCCCGTGGGAGGGGCTGTCCGAGGACGACATCGATGCAGCCTTTGCCGGCAAGCTTGCCGCGCTGACAGGCCCGGAGCAGGGCGCGCGGCTCGCCGCCGCCGCCGACCGGCTGCTCGCGGGCGCACTGCCCGACGACATCGCGGCGACAGCCTAGTTTCACCCGGCGCCGGGGAACCCATTCCCCGCCCCGACGCCGATCCGCAGACCCGGGACGAAAGGACGACCGATCATGCGAACACCGATCCTTGCCACCACATTCGGCGCGGCACTCGGCCTCGGGCTGGCCGCCGGCGCCGCACTCGCCGACGACCGCCCCGACATCGTGATCGCGGTCGAGGGACTTTTCCGCACGATGGAGCCGATCGACGGCAACTCCACCACCGGGGGGCGCGTGCACCCCAACATCTACGACATGATCGTCGCGCGGAACTACCTCGACGATCCCGAGGGCGACCTGCTGGAACCCTCCATCGCCACCGCCTGGGAAACCGACGATGGCATGACCTGGCGGTTCACGATCCGGCAGGGCGTGACGTTTCACAACGGCGATCCGCTGACCGCGCGCGACGTCGCCTTCACCCTGTCGGAAGAGCGCGCCTTCGGGCCGAACGCCATCGTGCCGGCGGCGCGGCGGTTCACCGACTTCTTCGTGCGGGTCGAGGCGGTGGACGACTACACCGTCGAGGTGGAGTTGTCCGACGCCGACCCCAACCTGCCCTACCGCTTCATCACCCCGCTGGGCTATGTGGTTCCGATGGATCACTACCTCGAGGTCGGTCACGAGGCCTTCGGCCAGATGCCGATCGGCACCGGCCCCTACAAGGTGGTGGAGTTCGACAGCACCTCGCACATCCGGCTCGAGGCCTTCGACGACTACTGGGGCGGCACCCCGCCCGCGCGCAGCATAGAGTTCCGCGTGGTGCCCGAGTATTCCGCCCGGCTGGCCGGGATGGTCGCGGGCGAGTTCGACCTGATGGTCAACGTCCCCACCGACGAGGTCGAAACGCTGGCGCGGTTTCCGCAACTGACCTACATCGCGCGGTCTATCCCCAACGTGGTGATGCTGGCCTACAACACGCTGGAGATCCCCGAGTTCGGGCACAATCCCGTCGCCGACCGCAAGCTGCGCTGGGCGATGACCGCGGCGATCGACTTCGAGGGTCTGGCCGAGGCGTTGTGGGGGGATGCGACCTTTGCGCCCGCACCGTTCAACCTGCCCGAGTTCACGACCTTCTACGATCCCGAGGTGCGGCCGCTGATCGGCTACGATCCGGCGCAGGCGCGCGCCTGGCTGCAGGAGTCGTCCTACGCGGGCGAGGAAGTGGTGATCAACGTCACCCGCAACGCCTTTCCCAATTTCCAGATCGCCGTCGAATACCTGGCCGAGCAGTGGCGCGACCTGGGCGTGAACGTGCGGCTGAACGTGGTCGACAGCTGGGCCTTGGCGCTTCAGCACCCGTTCGGGCTGCTCAACATGTCGATGAGCACCGAGTTCGACGGAACGCCGACCCGGGCGATCTGGGGCTTCTGGGGCCCGAATTCGGCCCGCGCCACCCGCGCGGCGGACCGCAGTTGGGAACCGCCGGCAGAGTTCGTCGAGGCCGGCGAGCGGTTCCTGGTCGAGACCGACCCGGAGGCGCGCGTCGCCCTGTTCCGCGAGATGGTCCGCATCTGGGAAGAGGACCAGCCGGCAATCATGCTGTGGCGCAACGTCGCCAACTGGGTGGTGCGCGACGGGCTGGAGTGGCGCTCGATCAACTCCACCCGGATGCCGATGGGGCCGGGCTTCCTGACCGTGTCGAACTGACCGGACCCTGGCGCCGGAACGACAACAGACCCCGGCCATCCCGGCCGGGGTCTTTTCGGTCCGGGCCCGGGCTTCAGCCGCGGCGCAGGGTCGGGTCCATGCGGTCGCGCAGGGCGTCGCCGATCAGGCAGACCGACAGGGTCGTCGCAAAGATCAGCGCGCCGGGAAACACCGCCAGCCACCACGCCCGCGCCAGGCTGTCGCGCCCGTCGCCAAGCAGCTGGCCAAGGCTGGTCAGCGGCGGCTGCACGCCGAGACCCAGAAAGCTGAGCCCGGTTTCCAGCAGGATCGTCTGCGGAAAGTTCAGCGTCGCCTGCACGATGACGAGGTTGGCGACGTTGGGCAGGATATGGCGGGCATCGATCACCGCCGGCGGCACCGCCATCGCCCGCGCGGCCTCGACATAAGGCTGGGCATGGGCGGACAGCGCGCCGCCACGCACCATGCGCGCATAGGCTTCCCACCCGAACACCCCCAGCAGCGCGACGAACACGGTCAGCGAGTTGCCGTAAAGCGCCAGCACCCCCAGCGCGATGATGATGAACGGGATGGACGCCTGCAGATCGACCAGCGCCATCACGGCGGCATCCACCAGCCCGCGCAGCCGCGCGGCCAGCAGGCCCAGCAGCGTACCGAGGATCATCCCGATCACGGTGCCTGCCAGCGCCAGGCCGATCGACACCCGCGTGCCCGTCACGAGACGCGCAACCATGTCGCGCCCCAGCCGGTCGGTGCCCAGCGGATAGGTCCAGTCGCCGCCCAGCCAGACCGGCGGACGGTTGCGGGCCATCAGGTTCGACTGGTCGTGCGCGAAGGGGGTCAGCCAGTGGCCGAAGACCGCAAACGCGACGATCAGCACCAGCACCGCCACCGGCAGCCACAGCCCGCCCGGAAGGGCCCGGCGCCGCCTCGGGGCGCGCGGCACGGGGTGCGCGGCACCGCTCACCGTCCCTGCCTTCGCTGGGTGCCGATGCGCGGATCGAGCAGGCCATAAAGCAGGTCGACCGTCATGTTCGCCACCGCCATGGTCGCGGCCGCCAGCAGCACGATCATCTGCACCACCGCGAGGTCGCGCTCGGCCACCGACACCACCAGAAGCCGCCCGATCCCCGGCCAGGCGAAGACCGTCTCGGTCACCACCGCCCCGCCGATCATCGCGCCAAGGGTGAAGCCCAGCAGCGTTGCCAGCGGCACCAGCGTCGCGCGCAGGGCATGCACCAGCATCTGCCGGCGCCAGCTCAGGCCCTTGGCACGCGCGGTCCGCATCCAGGGGGCGTTCATCACCTCCAGCAGCGCCGAACGGGTGAAGCGCGCATAGCTCCCCGCCGCCGCAAGCCCCAGCGTCAGCGCCGGCATGATCAGCGAAGCCGGCCCTGCGAACCCGCCCGACGGCAACCAGCCCAGCCACAGCGTGAACATCAGGATCAGCAGGATGCCGAGGAAGAAGTTCGGCATCGCATAGCCGAACACCGCACCCGCCATCAGAACCCGGTCGACCGCCGTGCCCCGCCATGTCGCGGCGGCGATCCCCGCCGGCACCCCCAGCACTAGCGCCACCGCCAGCGCCGCCCCCGCCAGCGTGAGGGTCGCCGGAATGCGCGCCAGCACCAGATCGCTCGCCGGGCCGCCGGTGCGGAACGAGATGCCGAAGTCGCCCTGCGCGATGCCCGCCAGATACCGCAGATACTGCACGGGCAGCGACGCATCGAGGCCGAAGCGCGCCCGGTACTCGGCGATCAACGCATCCGGCAGGTCGGGCGGCACCAGCACCGCCAGCGGATCGCCCGACAGGCGCACGGCCACGAAGACCAGCGTCACCGCCGCCCAGACGGTCAGGACCAGCCGCAGCAGCCGCCCCAGAATGAATCCTGCCGAAAGGCCCATCTGCACCCCGTCCCCGCCGCGACGCGCGCGGCTTCGGGCGGACGTTCGCACCGCACCCGGCCGGGTGCAACCGGCGAACCGCCCCGATCCGACCGCGATTGACAGCACCCCCTTCCCGACTAGGCTGCCGGCATGTCGCCCCTTGCCCCGACCTCGACCCTTCCTGCCGCCCCGGTCCTGGAGGTGCGCGACCTGCGCGTGTCCTTCGAGACCGCGCGCGGTCCGGTCGAGGCGGTGCGCGGCGTCGACTTCACCGTCACTGCGGGCGAGACGCTGGGCATCGTCGGCGAATCCGGCGCCGGCAAGACACAGATCATGCTGGCGCTGGCCGGGCTGGCGCCGCCCAACGCCACGGTAACGGGCAGCGTGCGGCTGGCCGGCCAGTCGCTGCTCGGCCTGGGCGAGCGGCAGCTGTCGCGCATCCGCGGTGCGCAGATCGCCTATGTCTTCCAGGACCCGATGACGGCGCTGAACCCCTACCTCACCGTCGGCACCCAGCTGACCGAGGTGCTGCGCCGGCATCTCGGCCACGACCGCGCCACCGCGCGGGCGGCGGCGATCCGGGCGCTGGACCGGGTGCGCATGCCCGATGCCGCGGCCCGGCTGCACCAGTACCCGCACGAGTTGTCGGGCGGCATGCGCCAGCGGGTGATGATCGCCATGGCGCTTGCTTGCGCGCCGCGCCTGCTGGTCGCGGACGAGCCGACAACCGCGCTCGACGTCACCGTGCAGGCGCAGATCCTCGATCTGCTCGACAACCTTCGGCGCGAGACGGGAACGGCGATCCTGCTGATCACCCACGACATGGGGGTGATCGCCCGGCTGGCCGACCGCGTGGCGGTCACCTACGCCGGCCGCATCGTCGAGACCGGGCCGGTGCAGGCGGTCTTCGATGCCCCGCGGCACCCCTATACGGCAGGGCTTCTGCAGGCGGTGCCCCGACTGGACGGCGGCGACGGCGCGCCCCCCGCCGGCATCCCCGGCCAGCCGCCGGACCCGCGGACCCTTCCCGAGGGATGCGCCTTTGCCCCGCGCTGCGCCCGAGCCTTCGCCGCCTGCCGGGCCGATCCCGCGCTGGCGGGTGTTGGCGGGGGGCGGGCCGTGGCCTGCCACCTCGCGACCCGTCCGGCGGACGCGGCATGACCGCCCCGCTGCTTCAGGTACGCGACGCGCGGGTGCATTTCCCTGCCGGCGGCTGGCTGCGCGCCGCGCCGCCGGTGCGCGCCGTCGATGGCGTCAGCCTGACCCTGCACGCGGGCGAGACCCTGGCCGTCGTCGGCGAATCCGGCTGCGGCAAGTCCACGCTGGCGCGAGCGGTGCTCGGGCTGCAGCGGCTGACTTCCGGCGCCGTGCTGTTTGACGGCGCGCCGGTGCCCGACCGGCCGGGGCCGGCACGCAGCGCCTTCGCCCGGGCCGCGCAACTCGTGTTCCAGGACCCGGTCGCGGCGCTGAACCCGCGGATGCGTATCGACGCCGCACTGGCCGAGCCGTTGCAGACCCACGCACCCGAACTTGCACGGCCGGCCCGCGAGGCGCGCGTGGCCGACGTGCTGGCGCAGGTGGGCCTTGATGCCGGCATCGCGCGACGTTTCCCGCACGAGGTCTCGGGCGGACAGGCGCAGCGGGTGGGCATCGCGCGGGCGATGATCCTGCGCCCGCGGCTGCTGGTCTGCGACGAGCCGGTCGCCTCGCTCGACGTGTCGATCCAGGCGCAGATCCTGTCGCTGTTGCGGGCGCTCCGGGCGGAACACGGGGTGTCGATGCTGTTCATCAGCCACGACCTGTCCGTTGTGCGGCACATCGCCGACCGGGTGATGGTGATGTATCTGGGCCGCGCGATGGAGGTCGGTCCGGTCGCGTCGGTCCTGGGCCGGCCGCTCCACCCCTATACACGGGCCCTGATCGACGCCGTCCCGCGCCCCGACCCGGCGACCGAGCGAACGCGGCCGCGCATCCTGCTGGGCGGCGACCTGCCCTCGCCCAGCGCACCGCCTTCAGGATGTCGCTTTCGCACCCGCTGCCCGCTGGCCGAGGCGGGCTGCGCCGCGGTCGAGCCCGCCTTCGCACCCGCCGGTCCGGACGGTCACGAGGTGGCGTGCCCGGTCGTGCTGCGCACGGGCGCCGTGGCCTGAGCCGAAGCTTGCAGGGCCGGCAAGCGACGTCCGCAGGCCCCGGATCGGGCCCGGCCCCGGCAGTGCCGGGGCCGGCCTCCGAATCAGAGGCTTACGGCTGCGCGCCGTGCGGACTGGTCATAGAACCCGGCGAGGGCCCGGACGGTGTCGGTCGCCTCGGCGATCTCGCCGGCCGTGCCCGGAAAATGGGCAAGCGCCTCGATCAGCAGTTCCTCGCGCACCGCGCGGTATCCCGCCACAAGGTCGGCCCCGGCGGGCGAGGCGCGATAGAACTTTTCCTTGCCCTGGCGGACCGAGTCGAGCAGCCCCAGCCGCTCCAGCTTGCGGATGGAATAGGCGACGACATGGCTGTCGTCCATGTTCAGAACGAAGCCGATGTCGTTGAGGCGGGTCGAGCGCGCGCGGTGACAGACCGCGTGCAGGACCATGCAATCGACAAAGGTCAGGCGCGTTTCGCCGATGCTGGCCATGCATTTCTGCACCCAGCGCTCGAAGGCGGTGTGCGCGGTCCACAGCGCATGCTCGAAATTACTGACGAGCCGCTCGGCCTCGGCGGTGGGGGTCAGGGCCGGGGCGGCCCGGCCGTGGCGCCGCGCGGGCGTCACCGACGCGCTGGGATGGTTCATGCCGGTCGCTCTCCTCTGCTGCCTTCGGCGCGGGCCTGCCGTTTTGGTTCAAACGGCTGCGGGCGGGCATGTCAAGCAGGGTAAGTGTGGCGAAAGGCGGGCGATTCGAATACAAAACGCTTGCGTAACGCAGGTGTCCGCCTACACTCGGCCGCATTCGCCTGGAGGAGCCGATGATACCGAACAAGGAAGCCCTGCTCGCCCTGCCCGCGCGCCTCGGCCTGCGCGCCGTGGTGATGATGAGCCCGGAGAACTTCGCCTATGCCAGCGGCAGCAACGTCATCACGGTGCGGCTGATCCGGCCGCGCCACGGCTATGTGATGATCACGCCGGCCGGCGCCGAGCTGATCGTCTGCTCGATCGAGAAGACGCTGGTCGAGGCCGAAAGCTGGATCGACGCGATCACCGTCTATACCGAGTTCGTGGACAAGCCGGTTGCCGTCCTGGCCGCGCGCCTCAAGGCGCAGGGCATCGACAGCGGCCGGGTCGGCATCGACCTCGACTATCTCAACAAGGTTGCCTTCGACGACCTGCGGGCCCTGCTGCCGAACGTCGAATGGGTCAACACGACCGAGGACGTGGCCGCGATCCGCGCCGTCAAGACCGCCGACGAAGTCGCGATGCTGAAGATGGCCACCTGCGCGACGCACCGGGCGGTGCTCGACGCGATGGCGGGCAGCACGCTGGGCGACACCGAGGCGCAGATGGCCCGCCGGATCATGGACGGCATGCTCGAGGGCGGAGCGGACGGGGTGCTGTTCCTGTGCTTTGCCAGTGGCGACCGCACCGACCAGCCGCACGCCCACGCCACCGACCGCGTGCCCGGCCCGGGCGAGCTGATCCGCTTTGACGTCGGCGCGACCTGGGGCGCCTGGGCGTCGGACTTCGCCCGGACCTATTCCACCGGCGAGCCGACGCAACTGCAGCGCGACACCTATCGCAAGCTGTCGGAAATCCAGCAGGAGACGATCGAGTTCATCAAGCCCGGCGTCACCGCCGAATCGATCTTCGAGACCTGCAAGGCCGGCTATGAAAAGCGCGGGCTGCGCTTTCACATGCCGCATATCGGGCATTCCTTCGGGTTGGAACTGCACGAATCCCCGATGCTGCGGCCGGGCGAGAAGACCGTGATCACCGAGGGCATGGTCCTGAACATCGAGCCGATCGTGATCGACGAGAAGCGCGGCACCTATCACCTCGAGGACCTGGTCGAGGTGACGTCCGACGGCACCCGCCTGCTGACACTGGGCCTCGCGCCGCGCGAAATCCCGACGATCGGCACGAAGATCGGCTAGACCGGCCACAGCGCCCGGCACCTGCGGGGCGGGTGCCGGCAGACCCAGCATTCGGGCGACACCGGACCAACCGGTCCGGACCGCCCGTGAACAAGACCTGACACGGAGGGTATGACCATGACGATCGACCTGCGCCTTTCCCCGACGTCCCGTGACGGCACCCGCCGGCGGGGCGGTGCCGTCGCCGCGCTTGCGGCCTTCGCCCTGATGGCCGGCGTTGCCGCGGCCGATGCCCAGACCCTGCGCCTGGGCCACCATCACGCGGTCGGCGGCTCGGTCGACCGGGCGGCCAACAAGCTGGCCGAACTGGTCGCCGAACGCAGCGGCGGCGCGCTGACCATCGACGTCTTTCCCGCCGCCCAGCTGGGCCAGGAACTGGAGGCGTTCCAGCTGGTCGACCAGGGCGCGATCGACATGTCGATCACCTCGCTGGGCCTGATGGACCAGTACTATCCGCCGATGGCCGTCACCTCGCTGCCGTTCCTGATCACCTCGTGGGAGCTGGCCGAAACCCTGTTCGAGGGCGAGTTCGGCGAAACCCTCGCCGCCGGCCTGCGCGGCGTGACCGACGTGCAGCTGCTGGGCTACATGCACCTCGGGTTCCGCGACATGCTGTTCCGGGGCGATCCGGTGACGGCGGCGGGCGGCATGCAGGGGCTGCGCATGCGCTCGCCCGAGTCGCTGGTGTGGATCCGCATGTTCGAGTTGCTGGGCTCGCGCCCGACCCCGGTGACCTGGGGCGAGGTCTATACCGCGATGCAGACCGGGGTGGCCGACGGACTGGAATCGCCGCCCATGGCCGCCCGCGACATGCGCTTCAACGAGGTGACGACCGCGCTGGTCAAGACCGGCCACATGTTCGGCTCGATGGCGATCACCATCAACGCCGACAGCCTCGACCGGCTTTCGGCCGAGCATCAGGAACTGCTTCGCCAGGCCGCCTTCGATGCCGCACGCTATCACAACGACGAAATCTCGAAGCCCGGCGAACAGGCCGCCTACGAGGCACTGGCCAGCGGCGGCATGACCGTCCTCGAGCCCGAGGACATCTCGGCCTGGGCCGAAAAGGTGCGCCCGCTGTGGGACGAGATCGCGCAGGTCCGGCCCGGCACCGCCGCCTACATCGAGATGATCCTGAGCGCCAATGACTGAGCCCGTCGTCGGGGCCGGGGCGGCGGAGGAACCCCTCCGCCCCCTCGGCCCCTTCGCCCGCACGGTGCTGCCGGTGTTCCAGACGCTGGCGGCGCTGCTGCTGGCCGCCGCGGTGGTGGTGACCTCGTTCCAGGTGATCTCGCGCTTCGGCTTCAACCGGCCCTATCCCTGGGCCGAGGAAGTGGGTCGCTACCTGTTCGTGTGGACCGTCTACGCGGGCTTTCTGGTGGCGATCGTCAAGGGAACGCATATCCGCGTCACCTTCCTGGTGGACCGGCTGCCGCTGCTGGTCACCACGATCCTCGATGCGGTGCTGCGCCTCGTGGCCATCGCGACCTTCAGCTGGGTGGCCTGGCTGGGATACGGTCTGGCGCTGCGGAACATGCGGCGGTCCTTCTTCACGATCCCGGACATGACGCTGGTCTGGCTTTATGCCGCGGTGCCCGGCGCCATGGCGCTGGCGGCAACCTTCCTGATCCTAGAACCCGTGGTCGACCGGCTGATCCGGTGGCGGCGCGGCCCGGAGTCCTGATTCATGGCGATCCTTGCGCTGTTCGGCGTGTTCCTGTTCCTGCTGTTCGCCGGCACCCCCGTGGGCGTGGCGATGCTGGCCGCCAGCCTGTCGAACATCCTGGTCTTCGGGATGCCGCAGGTCATCGCGGCCGAACGGATGACCGGTGCCATCAACAGCTTTCCGCTGCTGGCGATCCCGTTCTTCATCCTGGCCGGGGTGATCATGAACCGCGGCGGCATCACCCAGCGGCTGGTCGATGTCTCGCGCGCCTTCATCGGCCACCGTCGGGGCGGCACCGCGCAGGTCAACGTGCTGGCCTCGATCTTCTTCTCGGGCATCTCGGGCTCGGCCTCGGCCGATGCGGCGGCGATCGGCTCGATGCTGATCCCGGCGATGAAACGCGAGGGCTATCCGCCCGGCTTTGCCGTCGGCATCACCGCCGCCTCGGCCACGATCGGGCCGATCATCCCGCCGTCGATCGTGCTGATCATCTACGGCTCGATGACCAACATGTCGATCGGCGCGCTGTTCCTGGCCGGGGTGATCCCGGGGCTGATGATCGGGCTGTCGCTGATGCTGATCGTGGCCGTCATGGCGCGGCGACAGGGGTTTCCCAGCCAGCGGCGCATGCCCTGGCGCGACCGGCTGGTTGCGACGGTGGTGGCGCTGCCGGCGCTGGTGGCCCCGGCGATCATCCTGGGCGGCATCCTGGGCGGGCTCTACACCGCGACCGAAGCGGGCGTGATCGCCTGCCTTTACGGGCTGTTCGTGGGCGTCTTCGTCTATCGCGAATTCCGGCTGCGCGACCTGCCGGCGATCCTGGTCGATGCCGCCGAACAGGTGGCGATTCCGGTGTTCATCCTGGCCAGCGCGGCGGTCTTCGGCTGGCTGCTGACGGTGCACGGATTCGGCCGCATCGTCATCAGCTTCATGAACATGCTCGACCTCGGGCCGCTGGGGGTGCTGTTCTTCCTGATCGTGGCGCTGCTGCTGGTGGGGCTGGTGGTCGAGGGGCTGGCGGCGCTGGTGATCTTCGTGCCGATCGTGATGCCGCTGGTGCCGGCCTTCGGGCTTGATCCGCTGCAGGTGGCGCTGATCATGGTGGTCACCGTCCTGATCGGCACGGTCACGCCGCCCGTCGGGTTGCAGCTGTATATCGCCGCCACAATCGGGCGCGTGTCGATCACGCAGGTGGTGGTGTGGCCGTTCGTCTTCGCCATGGTGGGCGTGGTGGTGATCATGGCGCTGGTCCCCGAACTGGTGACCTGGCTGCCCCGGCGTTTCGGGTTCTGACGAAAACCGGCCGCGGGTGCGCCCGCGCTCAACCGCCGTGGCGTTCGAGGAAGGCCTCGACCGGCATGCGGCGGAAATCCTCGAGCGCGGCGCGCAAACGGTCGTGCGACCAGTCCCACCACGCGAGCGACAGCAGCCTTTCCGCGACCTCGGCCGGGAAACGGGCGCGGATCGGGCGGGCCGGCACGCCTGCAACGACGGCGAACGGCGCCACATCACGCGTGACCACCGCGCCGGCCGCCACCACGGCGCCGATGCCGACCGTCACCTCGGGCCGCACGATCGCGCCGTGGCCGATCCAGCAGTCATGCCCCAGCGTGCAGCGACGGCTTTCGCGACGGGCGAAGAAACCCGCGTCGTTGTCGGCGTCGTCCCAGTAGCTGGCCGAGCGATAGAGGAAATGATGCTGCGCCGTCCGGTCCATCGGGTGGTCGGTCGGCCCGATGCGGGTGAAGGCGGCGATGTTGGCGAAGCGGCCCACGGTGCAGTTGGCGATGTCGGCATACCGGTCGCAATAGGCGTAATCGCCGAAGCTGCTGTTCAGGATGCGGCTGCCGCGGCCCACCTCGCACCAGGCGCCGAAACTGCTGGCGGTGATCTCGCAATCGGGGTGGATCAGGGGGCGGTCGGCGGAAAGTCGCGGCATTGCGGCGGGCCTTTCGGGGGGTTGGAAACGGGCAGTTGCCGGCAACACGGCTGTCAGCCGGGAATGAGGCGGCCAAGGTCGGGCGCGGCTTCCAGCAGGTCGCGGGTATGGGCGGCGGCCGGGCGCGCCAGCACGGCTTCCGTCGGCCCCTCTTCGACGATCCGGCCCTTGTGCATCACGGCGATCCGGTCGCACAGCGCCCGCACCACCGACAGATCGTGCGAGATGAACACCAT
>Ga0213835_101514_pt1 | contig 13713 bp, 14 predicted proteins | sample SWPATP01_FD_160576 | JGI IMG/M metagenome (GOLD analysis project Ga0213835, IMG submission 160576) | Coastal seawater microbial communities from Marineland, Florida, United States - SWPA TP0 #1 | ecosystem: Environmental > Aquatic > Marine > Coastal | place: USA: Florida | collected 2016-08-05
CGATCGCCCAGCAGCTCAACGAGATCAACCTGAAACGGCGCGAGATCGAGGCCGACATGCAGGACACGGCCTTGCTGCACCTGGATGCCTTCGAGCCGAGCGACAGCAGCACGATTACCGTGTTCGACGATGGCTGGCACCAGGGCGTGATCGGTATCGTCGCCTCGCGCCTGAAGGAAAAATTCTTTCGGCCGACGATCACCTTCGCGCCGGGCGGGCCGGGCCTGATCAAGGGCTCGGGACGCTCGATCCCGGGCTTTCACATGCGCGACGCGCTGGACCTGGTGTCGAAACGGGTGCCGGGCCTGATCGACAAGTTCGGCGGCCACGCGATGGCGGCCGGCCTGACGATGAAGGCGGAGTGCTTTGCACCATTCCAGGAGGCGTTTGAAGCGGTCGGGCGTGCCTGGCTGACCCAGGCCCAGCTCGAGCGCGTGGTCGAGACCGACGGGCCGCTCGAAGACGAGTTTTATTCCACCTCGTTTATCGAACTGATGGATGCGCAGGTCTGGGGCCAGGGGTTTGCGCCACCCGTGTTTTGCGACGAGTTCCGGGTGCTGAGCCAGCGCATCCTGAAAGAGAAGCACCTCAAGCTGCTGCTCGAGAAGAACGGACGCCGCTATGATGCGATCTGGTTCGGGCATACCGATGGGCTGGGCGAGCGCGCGCGGGTGGCCTTCCGGCTCGATGCGAACGAGTACAACGGGGTGACCAAGGTGCAGTTGCTGGTGGAGCACGCGGAGCCCGCGTAAGGGCTGCTCATCGGGTCTCCTGACATGCTACTATCGCCACGAACCGCGTCACGTAGTGTGGCCGATTGCAGGAGAGGCATGCATGAGCGAATTAGAGCAAGTTTCTTTGGTGACCGGCGGCAGTTCCGGCATCGGCCGCGCCATCTGCGAGATGCTGCTGGCCCAGGGCCGCAGCGTCGTCAACCTCGACTCTAAAGCCCCGGACTGGAGCCACGACCGGCTCGTCTCGCTGCAGGCCGACCTGACCAGACAGGACGAGATCGAGGCCGCCGCGCGCGAGGTTACCACCGCTTACGCCGTCACCGCCCTGGTCAACAACGCCGGCGCCACCCGCCCCGGCAGCATCGACAGCGCCACCATGGCCGACCTGGACGATGTCGTCGGCCTGCACCTGCGCGCGCCGATCCTCCTTGTCCAGGCCTGCCTCCCGTCCCTGCGCGCGTCAAGACAAGGCCGCATCGTCAACATGGCCTCGCGCGCGGCGCTCGGCAAACCCGAACGCATCGTGTATTCCGCCACCAAGGCCGGCCTGATCGGCCTGACGCGCACGCTGGCGCAGGAACTGGGCGGCGACGGCATTACCGTCAATGCGGTGGCGCCGGGCCCGATCGCCACCGAGCTTTTCAGAAAGAGCAATCCCGAGGGCGCGCCGCACACCCGGCGCATCCTCGACAGCATCCTCGTGAAACGCCTCGGTACGCCCGAGGACGTGGCGCGCGCCGCGCTGTTCTTCCTCTCGCCGGATAACGGTTTCGTCACCGGCCAGGTGCTGTACGTTTGCGGCGGCACCACGCTTGGGGTCGCACCGATCTAGATTCCCCCCACCATAACAATGTCAGGAGACCCGTCATGATCCGTACCCGTGTTGCCGTCCACCCGAAGCGCCGCCTCGCGCTTGCCGCCGCCGGCGTCCTGGCACTCGCGCCTTTCGCTGTCCACGCCCAGGCCGCCTTCCCCTCGAAAGCGCTGACGATCGTGGTGCCCTTCTCGGCCGGCGGCACGACCGACATCCTCGCGCGCGTGGTCGGCCAGTACGTGTCGAAGGACCTGGGCCAGCCGGTCATCGTCGACAACCGCGCCGGCGCCGGCGGCAACATCGGCGCGCAGATGGTGGCGCGCGCGGCGCCGGACGGCTACACACTCCTGATGGGCACCGTCGGCACCCACGCCATCAACCAGAGCCTGTACAAGAAGATGCCCTTCGACCCGATCAAGGATTTCGCGCCGATCACCCGCGTGGCGCTGGTGCCGAACCTGCTGGTGGCCAATCCCGGCCAGCCGTACAAGAACGTCAAGGAGCTGATCGCCTACGCCAAGGCGAATCCCGGCAAGGTGACCTTCGCCTCGTCGGGCAGCGGCACCTCGATCCACCTCTCGGGCGAGATGTTCAGCCAGATGGCCGGCGTCGAGATGCAGCACATCCCGTACAAGGGCAGCGCCCCGGCCCTGACCGACCTGCTCGGCGGCCAGACCGCGATCATGTTCGACAACATGCCCTCGGTGATCGGCCACGTCAAGGCGGGCAAACTGCGTCCGCTGGCGGTCACGACGCCGCAGCGCTCGCCGGCCCTGCCGGACGTGCCGACGATTGCCGAAGCCGGCGTGCCGGGCTACAGCGCCACCTCGTGGTTCGGGCTGCTGGCGCCGGCCAACACCCCGGCGCCGGTGATCGCGAAGCTGAACGCCTCGATCCTGAAGGCGCTGGCCGATCCGGAAGTGAAGAAGAAAATGGCGGAACAAGGCGCCGAGCCGCATGGCGAGAAGCCGGAGCAGTTCGCCGAATTCATTCGCAGCGAGACGGCGAAGTGGGGGCAGACGGTGAAGAAGTCGGGGGCGACGGCGGATTAAGTTCGCCGATGATCGGCCGGTGAAAACGCGCGGAGTCGGGACTCCACGCGTTACGCCGGCCCAGAGTTAGCGCCCGCCGCAATCACACCCGCGGTCAAACACCACCCGCCAGGTCCCCGGCCCCTCCAGCCGCCACACCGAATTGAAGCGCCCCACCTGCTTGCCTCCCGCATCGAGCACCGGCCCACTGCTGAAGGCCAGCGTCCCGGAAGCGAGCACCTCGACCTCGCTCGGGGACCACGAAAACGGCGCCGCCGGCTTGTCGAAGTAAGCGCGCCAGGCCTTCGCGACCGCGTCCTTGCCGTGCAAGGCCCCGCCCGGACTCATGAACACCGCCTCGCGCGAGAGGGAGCCTTGGAAGCCTTCGAAATCGCGGCGCGCCATGCTGTCGGCAAACGCGCGCTCGGCCTCGAGCACCTGTTGGCGCAAGTCGCCCGGAGCCACGCGCGACCCGCGCGCCATGCCGATCGCAGCCGTTGCCACGCACGCCACCACCAATAAGAACAAGCCCGCCGATCGCCACCGCATTGGAATAACCTTTTCCTTTTGACAAGTCGGCGCCAATTCTGGCACGACGCACACGGCTTGACAACCGTCAGTTGCGAGCAGTCCGGAAACGGAGTATAAATACTCCAGAAATGGAGGATGCCATGAACCTGGCCTATGCTTACCCACGCAGCCGCTTCGAGCCCGCGGTGCTGGTCGACCTGAATTCCCGTGCCGAGCGCGAGCGCCTGTCGAAAGCCGCCTTGACGGGATTCTTCAAGCTCGCCCTGGCCTGGCAGCTGCGCGACGAAGATGCACGCGAGCTGCTGGGCGGCCTGTCGCCATCGAGCTTCTACGACTGGAAGAAAAACCCCGACCGGGTGCTCGAAGTCGACCGCATCACGCGCATCTCCTACCTGCTCGGCATCTACAAGGCGCTGCACATCCTGTATGGCGACAAGCTCGCCGACGAATGGGTGCATCTTCCCAACAGCAACATCATCTTCGGCGGACGCACCCCGCTCTCGCGCATGCTCGCCGGCGGTTTGCTGGCCATGCAGACGGTACGCCAGCTGCTCGACGCCCGCCGCGGAGGGCTGTGATCTTGGCGGCCCATCCCCATGTTACGGCCCTGCGCCAGTTCGATACCTGCCGCCTGATCCCCTCGCGCTTTGCCGACATCGAGGATTCGGTGCTGGCGCCGCTGGCCGACAACGACGCCACCCTGCGCGACCTGTTCGACCTCGATAACGCCACCAACGAGCGCCTGCGCGGCGAATCGGGCCTCTTGCCCGGCATCGGGATGGACGAACTGGTGTTCGGCCTGCCGAATTTCCGCATCGTGAACGCGGCCTATACCTATGCGCGTCCGGAAGGCAGCCGCTTCAACGACGGCGCGCGCGGCGCGTGGTACTGCGCCTTCGATGCCACCACCGCCCTGGCCGAAGTCAGCTTCCACAAGACAGTCGAATACCAGGAAATCGACCGCTTCGACGACAGCGTCACCTACCAGGCGCTGCTGGCCGACTTCAACGCCCCTTTCCACGATATCCGCGGCGCCAAACGCTTCGCCAACTGCCTTGATCCGCAGAGCTATGTCGCATCGCAGGAACTGGCGAACACACTGCTCGAGGCCGGCTCGATGGGCATCGTCTACCCCAGCGTGCGCGCCAGTGGCGGCGTCAACCTCGCGTGCTTTCGCCCTGCCCTGGTCGGCAATGTGCGCAAGGCGCAGGTGTATCGGTTAACATGGGCGGGTTCGGCCATTCCTTCGGTCGACATTATTTGATTTTAATAAGCGCATGAAAACCAAGCCCGAGAACGACACCGAACTGCACGACAAGATCAACCGCGAGACCGGCCGCATCGAATGGAGCGAGCTGGAACGCCATTTCGCGCAGGGCAACGTGATCTATGTGAGCGAACAACTCGACCTGATCGACGTCGCCGTGCGCGTTTCGCACGACGACAAGGACAGCATCGCGCGCTGGATGGGCGCCGGCCAGGTCGCGCCAGTGAGCGACCTGCAAGCCCAGACCTGGAGCGCTGCCGGCGCCGCGCTGTGGGCGGCGGTGGTGCATCCCTTCATTCTCGTCCAGCCGGAAAAGAAACAAGTGCACTAGCCCGCAAATTGCAACATTACCAACCAGGAATGTTGCAAATTTGCCGCAGAGCATCTATTGTCGTCCCGGCACTGGTATACTGTCCTGATCAGTTCGATTGATGCGCGCCCGCGAATCAGCCGGCCGTATCGACTTCAACAGCGGCTGCATGCTGCTCACTCATCAGGAATTCAACGTGAAGAACCTCAAGATCGGTGTCCGCCTGGGCATCGCATTCGCTATCGTGCTGGCGCTGCTGCTGGCCGTCACCCTGACTGCCCTGGCGCGCATGCAGGAAGCCGGCGACATGACCAGCCGCCTGGTGCACACCAGCATCAAGAACCAGCGTTTTGTGGCCGAATGGAGCAAGCTTGTCGAACTCAACAGCGCCATGCTGCAGACCGCCTATGTGACCGACGACAGCGCCGTGATCGACAAGGTCGAGGCGCGCATGAAAGCGTTCTCGGCGCGCTCGGACGAACTCCAGAACAACATCGAAGCATCGCTGCGCAACGAAGCCGTGAAGGCGCAGTTCGCGGCCGTGGTGGCCAAACGCGAACCTTATCGCGCCGCCCGCGCCGCGCTGTTCGCGGCCAAGCGCGCGGGCGACGTCGTCGGGGCCGACAAGATCTATGACCAGCAGCTGATGCCCAGCAGCAGTGCCTACCTGGCCGAGATGACCAAGCTGGCCACAATGCAGATCGACGCCGCCGATCGCGTTGCATCGAGCATCCTCGACTCGTACGCCAGCACCCGCGTCATCCTGGTCACGCTGGGCATCGCCGCCCTGCTGCTGGGCGCTGCCTGCGCCTGGATCATCAGCCGCTCGATCACGGTGCCGCTGCGCCACGCCGTCGGCTTCGCCCAGCGCGTCGCGCGCGGCGACCTGACCAGCCGCGCCCCCGCTACTGAACGCGACGAAACCGGCGACCTGCTGCGCGCCCTGGCCAGCATGTCGGCGGCGCTGGCCGGCATCGTCGGCAGCGTGCGCGGCGGCACCGGCGCGATCGCCACCGCCTCCAACGAAATCGCCAGCGGCAATGCCGACCTGTCCGTGCGCACCGAGCAGCAGGCCGGCTCGCTCGAGGAAACCGCCTCGTCGATGGAAGAACTGACCTCGACCGTGCGCCAGAACGCCGAGAATGCGCGCGAAGCGAACAAGCTGGCCAAGACCGCGGCCGGCATCGCCGGCGAAGGCGGCGCCGTGGTGGCCGAAGTCGTGGCGACCATGGGCTCGATCAACGCATCCTCGCGCAAGATCGTCGACATCATCAGCGTCATCGACGGCATCGCCTTCCAGACCAACATCCTGGCGCTGAACGCCGCCGTCGAAGCGGCGCGTGCGGGCGAACAGGGCCGCGGCTTCGCGGTCGTCGCGGGCGAGGTGCGCAGCCTGGCCCAGCGTTCGGCCAGCGCCGCCAAAGAGATCAAGCTTCTCATCGACGACTCGGTCAGCAAGGTCGCGGCCGGCACCGGCCAGGTCGACCGCGCCGGCGCCACCATGGGCGAAATCGTGCGCAGCATCGAGCACGTGACGACGATCATCGCCGACATCGCCAACGCCAGCGAAGAGCAAAGCGCCGGCATCGAGCAGGTCAACAGCGCGATCGTCGACATGGACGCAGTCACCCAGCAGAACGCGGCCCTGGTCGAGGAAGCGGCGGCGGCGGCCGAATCGATGCAGGAACAGGCGACACGCCTGGCCCAGCTGGTCAGCACCTTCAAGCTCGACGATCCGGCGGATGCAGCGGCGCGCGTGCCGGCGGGGAGCATACCAAAAATGATGAAATCGCAACATTTGCTAGAAAGTAGTTTCATCAGCAGCAATTAAATCTGCTATCTTTGCTGCTTTCGCATGCTTTTTGCGGGGCAGACCCGGAACATAGTTTTCATTTCATCAAATCGTATATACTTCCATAAACTGTAGGAATATTGATGACCAGCAACGTAATGGAAGAGGATCCAATCCTGACGACCAGCGCCGCCGCGCGGCTGCTTGGCGTAGCGACGAGTACCGTCCAGCTCTGGATGGAAAGCGGCGCGATCGAGTCATGGAAGACCCCGGGCGGACACCGCCGTACGCGAGAGAGCCATATCCGCGCCCTGATGACCAAGGTCTCCGGCCAGTCCGGCACCCTGGAACGGCGCATGCCGCCGACGCCGACCGACCCCGAGTTCCTGCCGAATCCGGACCCGGGTTTCCCCGTGCCTGACGACGAAGCCCAGCGCCTTGCCGCCGTGGCGGCAACGCGGCTGGTCGACACGCTGCCGGAAGAGCGCTTCGATCGCATCGTGCGCCTCGCCTCGAAAGTGACCGAATCGCCGATCGCCCTGATTTCGCTCCTGACGGCGCGCCGCCAGTGGTTCAAGGCGCGCGTCGGCCTGCCTGCGCAGCAAACTCCGCGCGAATGGGCCTTTTGCACCCACGCGATCCTGCAGGACGGCCCGTTCGTGGTGGAAGACGCGATGAGCGACGCACGTTTCTCCGGCAACCCGCTGGTGCTGGCCGACCCGCACATGCGTTTTTACGCCGGGGTCCCGCTGCGCGACAGTACGGGCATGGCGATGGGCACCCTGTGCGTGATCGACCGCGAGCCGCGCAAGCTGCGCGCGAACGAATTGCAGTCGCTGGTCGACCTGGCGGCGATTGCCGCGGGCGAGATCGAGGCGTCGGTCAAGGTGTAGGGTGCTGTAACGCGTGCGCCGCCTGGCGCATCAGGAGCTCCGCCTGGCGCGGGTCCGGCTCCTGTAACGCCATTTCCTGCAAGGCCGCCGGATAGCCCGACGCGGCCGACGCTTCCAGCCAGCGCCGTGCCGCGGCGGCATCCGGCGCCACGCCCTCCCCCGCCGCCAGCATGTTCGACCAGGTAAACATCGCCTCCGGCAGTCCGCCACGCGCGGCCAGCGCGATCCAGCGCGCCGCCAGCACGGCGTCACGCGCCACCCCCGTCCCGTTCCTGGCCATCAGCCCGGCCTTGTAGGCAGCGCGCGCGTCGGCGGGCTGCGCCTGCACGGCGCCGCCGCACAGCAAGGCGAGCAGCAGCGCCAGGGTCTTCATTGCGCCAGGTCCAGCGCGTACAGCGCAAAGCCCTTGCCGAGGCCATCGTCGGCGCGCACCAGGCTGACCTCATCGAGCCCGGCCTCCCGGGCCAGGTCCAGCATGCCCGGCGCCGAATGGAATACCACCGGCCCGGCCGTCTTCACCTTCGTGAAATGCCAGCTGCGCAGCGCCCCATCCGTCGCGCGCGTCAGCTTCTTCACATCGCGGATATAGGCGATCAAGACGTCGCGGCTGGTGTCCGGCGAGGCCAGGATGGTCTTGCTGCCGTCCAGTCCCGGGAAGTTGCCGCCGCCGCTGGCGCGGTAGTTATTCGTGGCGACGATGAATTCCTGCTCGGGCGTGACCGGCACGCCGCGCAGCGCCAGCTTGCGAATGCGTTGTCCCGGCGCCTGCGTCACGTCGATCTCGTAGCTGATCTCGCCCGATGTCGGCGTGTCGAAGTTGTAGCTCGGGATAGCGGCATTCACCAGTTCCTGCGGCTCGGTTTTATTCGGATCGATCGTGTTGAAGCGCCGCGCCGAGGTCTCGAGCCAGGCCTTCAAGCCCGTACCGTCGACCTTCACCGCATACAGCGCATTCGGATACAGGTAGAGGTCGGCCGCATTGTTCAGCGCCAGGTTCCCGGCCGGGACGTCGGTGAAGTCGAAGGCGCCGGCAAGGCCGCTCTTGAACGGCGCCGACATCGACAACACCGGCAGCTTCGCGTACTGCGGCAGGTTCGCCGCCACATAGTTCTTCACATAGCGCGTCTGCGCCGCGTTCACCACCGCCAGCGCCGACGGGTCGCCCACATCCGCAAAATAGGTCGTCATGCGGAAGTCGGTGCTGCCGACCGGCGTCTTTACATAGCCGATGGTCGCTTCGTGCTCTGCGCGGATCAGGGCCAGCACCGCCGGGTCGGCCGCGACAAAGCTTTTATCGGCATGCTGGGCGCTGCGCGCTTCGACCACGGTCCTGTCCTTCTCCACCGTCCAGCGCTTGCCGTCGGCGCGCAGCTGCAGGGCGATCACACCCAGGTGCTTGCCCCACAAGTTCGCCATCACGGTCGGCACGCCATGCACCAGGCCTTTGGCCTTGTCGACGCCCGGCAGGTTGAATTGCGGCGCCGTGCTGGCCGCGTTCGGGAACAGCTGGTGCGCATGCCCGAGCAGCATCGCGTCCACGCCCGGCACCTGCGCCAGGTACCAGCCGGCGTTCTCCATCTCAGGCGTGTACGGGTTCGCATCCAGGCCGCCGTGGGCGATGGCGACGACGATGTCGGCGCCCTGCTTGCGCATCTCGGGGATGTATTTCAGGGCCGCCTCGCGCACGCCGGTCGTATAGACCTTCCCGTCGAGCCAGCGCTTGTCCCAGGACATGATGGTCGGTGGCGTGAAGCCGATGATGCCGACTTTAATGGTCGCCGTGATCGCGCGGCCGTTCGCATCCTGCGCGCTTACCGTCTTCTCGATGATGCGCCAGGGCGCGAACAGCGGCTTCTTCGTTTTCGCGCTGTAGACATTGGCCAGCACCTGGGGGAAGGCCGGGCCGGCGCAGCGTTTCGGCTGCTTCAGGCCCGCGACCTGGAAGCGATTGCCCGTCACCTGGGACAGGAAACCCAGCCCGTAGTTGAATTCGTGGTTGCCGATCGAGCCGCCGTCGTACTTCAGCGCGTTCATCACCTTGTAGATGCCGAGCGTCTGGTCGCAGCGCAGCGGTTTCACCAGCGCCTGGTAGTCGGCCAGCGCATTGCCCTGGATGGTGTCGCCGTTGTCGAGCAGGACGCTGTTGGCGAATTCGGCGCGCGCCTGGGCGATCAGGCGCGCGGTGCGGTCTAGGCCGATCGAAGGCTCGGCGGCCAGCTTGAAGTAGTCGTAGCCGACCACGTTCGAGTGCAGGTCGGTCGTTTCCAGCACGGCCAGCGTGGCGCTGGCGCCCTTTGGGGCGGAAGGGCTAGCGTTCGCGGGGACGGTCAGGACTGCCGGGAGGACGGCAATGCCGAGGCGGTAAAGAATGAAGTGGCGCATGGGAGGTCATCGATTGGGAACCCGCCGATGATACGGTAGACGACAGGAAAGCGACAAATCTGCCGCGTTGGCAAAGTGATTCCGGCATTGTGACAATTGGCAATATTTTTCCGCATGGCAATGTATAAAATGGTCGGATCCTCCTCGAACCCGGTCTGCGCCATGATGGAACTGCTCTCCACCTTCTTCCTGAGCTACGGCCGCATCGCGCGCGGCGCCTGGCTGTCGCGCATCGTCATGCTGGCGATCCTGGGCAGCGCCTTCGGCCTGCTGGCGGGGGAAGTCGGCGGCGAACCCGCGCAAGCGCTGGTCGCCGTGGCCTTCGCCTGGGGCGCGGGAGCGGTCTCGCTCCAGCGCCTGCACGACATCGGCCGCGGCGGCGCGAGCATGCTGCTGCTCCTGATTCCCGTGATCGGGCCGCTCTGGCTGTTCCTGCTGCTGTGCCGGCGCGGCGCCGAAGGGCCTAACCGCCACGGCCGTGATCCGCTCGCGCGTCTCGATTACCTGCGCGTCGACATCAGCAAATAAGCGAGCCAATCCATGCCAACCGTTAACGACGTCACCCAGATCAACCCGATCGAGGTATTCGCGGTCGCGACGCCGGCCTCGACCGCCGAGTTGCAGGACGCGCTGCGCCGTACCGCGCTGCCGGTCTCGATCGGCGGCGGCCACTTCAGCATGGGCGGCCACACGGCCAGCCCGGGCAGCCTGCACCTCGACCTGCGCGCCATGAACCGGGTGCTGGCGTTCGCGCCCGAACAGCGCCTGATCCACGTGCAGGCGGGTATCCGCTGGTGCGACATCCAGCGCTTCGTCGATCCGCACGGCCTGGCAGTGAAGATCATGCAGACCTATGCCAACTTCACGGTGGGCGGCGCGCTGTCGGTGAACGCCCATGGCCGCTACATCGGCCTGGGCCCGGTCGTGCTGTCGGTGCGGCGCATCGTGCTGGTGCTGGCCAGCGGCGAGACCCGCAGCGCCAGCCCGTGCGAGAACGCCGCGCTGTTCTACGCCGCCATCGGCGGCTACGGGGCGATCGGGATCATCGCCGAGGCCGAGCTGGAATTGGTGCCCAACACGCGCATCGAACGTCGCAACGTCAAGCTCGCCACCAGCAGCTATCCGGCCTGGTTCGACACCAACGTGCGCGGACGCAGCGACGCGGTCTTCCACAACGCCGACCTCTACCCGCCGCACTACACGCGCGCGCGCTGTCACCTGGTACGAGACCGACCTGCCGGCGACCAGCACCCGGCTGCAGCCGCTGCGCCGCGCCTACCTCGCGGAACTCTACTTCCTGTGGTCGATCTCGGAGACGCCGCTGGGCAAGCTGCGGCGCGAGTACCTGATCGACCCCCTCCTTTTCGCGGGCAAGAAGGTCCATTGGCGCAATTACGAGGCCGGCTACGACACGGCGGAACTGGAACCGGTCGCACGCCGGCGCCGCACCTATGTCCTGCAGGAGTATTTCGTGCCGCACGACCGGCTGCTCGACTTCGTTCCGAAAATGGCCGCCGTGCTCGACAAGCACAAGGTCAACATGATCAATATCTCGATCCGGCATGCGGCGCCCGATCCGGGCACCCTGCTGGCCTGGGCCAAGGGCGAAACCTTTGCCTTCGTGCTCTACCACAAGCAGCGCACGCGCGATAACGCCAGGGAGCGCGTGGGCGTCTGGACCCGCGAGCTGATCGACGCCGCCCTGTCCTGCGGCGGCACCTATTACCTGCCCTACCAGCTGCATGCGACCGATGCCCAGTTCCACGCCGCCTATCCCGGCGCGCGCGCCCTGTTCGACCTCAAGCGCGAGCTCGACCCGGACTACCGCCTGCGCGGCGCGCTCTGGGACAAATACTACGCACCGACTCTGCACTCCGAAACGACCTCCCCCATGGCGCCATCCCTGTTCCACTCCGTCTACGCCCGTGCCGCCGAGGCCGACAAGTTCTACGCCTTCCTGCAAAATATCTTCCACCTGTACCCGGAAGACCGTTTCCACACCCTGATCCGCCAGGCGACGCAGGCGAGCGAGGACGAGGAAACCATCTACCGCGCGCTCCAGGCCGGCCTGCCCGGCATTACGCCGCCGCTGTCCCTGCTGCGCTACGCCCTGCCGGCGCTGATGGTGCAACAGCAGGAAATCGGACGCCAGACCGCGCGCTTGCTGGGCCAGGCGCCGCTGCGCGACTATGTCGAAATCGGCAGTACCGGGCGTTATGTGAAGGCGATGCGCAAGCACCTGCGCCTGGCGGGCGGCGTGGTGCTGGTGCACGACAAGGCGCCGACCAATTCGCCGGTCGACATCGTCGAGCGCGGCGGCCTCGCCAAGCCGGGCCGCTTCGTGCCGCTGAACGATTACGCGCCGCTCGACCTGCCGGCCCAAAGCGCAGACCTGGTCAGCTGCTTCGTCGGCCTGCACCATATGGCGCAGGACAAGCTGGCGCCCTTCCTCGCCTCGGTGGCAAGCGTGGTGCGCCCGGGCGGGTATTTCGTGGTGCGCGACCATGACGTCAAGGACCGCCAGATGCACGATTTCGTCAGCCTCGCGCACTGCGTGTTCAACGCCGGCCTGGGCGAGCCCTGGGCCGTGAATGCGGCCGAGCTGCGCTTTTTCGACGCGGTCGACACCTGGATCGCGCGCATCGAGGCGACCGGATTCACCCACACCGGCGAGCGCATCGTGCAGGACGGCGACCCGTCGCAGAACGTGCTGATGGCGTTCCGCAGGAACGGCCATGCGTAGCCGCGCCCTTTGCCTGCTGCTGGCCGGCGCCATCGCCTGTGGCGCCGCTTGCGCGTCCGAAGCCAGTGCGGTCGCGCCCGAACAAAGGCGCAGCGTCGAGCAGACCTTCCTCACCTATCCGGAATGGTTCCTGGTGCACAGCCCGGCCGAGTACGCACGCCATACCCGGGCGCATCCGGCGCACGGCTTCCCCTGCCTCGGCCACGTCCGCCAGATCTGGTCGAGCTACGCCAGCGTCACGCGCGAGCAGGTGCGCGCCGATTATCCGGGCAATCTCGGCTACCACGTGATGATCGGGGTGATCGCCGGCAGCACGACGGCCGAGTACGGGTTGCGTTGGGCCTACGAAAACACGGTGGGAAGGATCAGCGCGGCGTCCGCCTCCGGCCGCTTGAGCGCCGAGGACCGCTACGGCGCCGAGGTCGCCCAGGATTACGTCGACTTCATCCGCAAGGAGCCGTGGTACCTGTACGACTTCAGCGGCAAGCTGGGCGGGCTGTGGAAGACCACGCCGGCCTGGGGCCCGGACATGCTGCGCAAATGGGAACGCCGCTACGCGCTCAGCACCGAATACCTGGTCAAGGCGGCCTACGGCAAGCTGATCAAGTTGGCGACGGCCGCCGCCTACGATCCGGCGCTGATGACGACCCAGGTCGTGGCCGCCCGGCTGCCCGCGAGCTGGACGGCGCCGGAGGGCGTCAAGCTGGTGCGGCGGCTGGCGGACGGCCGCGCCGTGCTCGACCTGCCGCGCTATTACGCATTCCGCATCGCCGCCACCAGCCTTGCCGCGCAGGGCGTCGCGCTGGTCGACATCGCCGGCAACGATACGGTGATCCTGGTAACCGTCCTCAATCACGAACGGACCACGGTCGCGGCGCCGGGCAGCCGCGTGCTGTTTTCGCAAGCGATCCTGACCGAGGCCGGACGCCGGCGCACGGCGCTCGTGCTGCCGGTGGCGGGGCTGTCGTCCTTCCTGGCCGGGGCGGCGGCACAGGGAATCGAGGTCGAACACGTCTACGACTACTAAGCCAGCTGAAGCCAGCCGGGGCGACTGGGGTATAATCGACGGTTCGATTACACTCATTCTAGACGCCAAGATCATGGAAGCTGAACGCATCAACGCCATCTCCGCCCTGCTGAACGACCTGACCGGTCGCGAGGCCGAACTTCGGAGGTATCTTTGACTTCGATCGGAAGTCAGAGAAACTAGAGCAGG
>Ga0213835_101515_pt1 | contig 13702 bp, 13 predicted proteins | sample SWPATP01_FD_160576 | JGI IMG/M metagenome (GOLD analysis project Ga0213835, IMG submission 160576) | Coastal seawater microbial communities from Marineland, Florida, United States - SWPA TP0 #1 | ecosystem: Environmental > Aquatic > Marine > Coastal | place: USA: Florida | collected 2016-08-05
CTCTTTGATGCCCTGAGCCTGCCAAAACCCGCCTGACGCCACATGTCGTCACACAAACGCCAATCTGGTGTAAACAATATCAATTGCTTACGCGATTAGCTGTCGAACTTGGGTCGCCCGGCCGCCGAAGTCTACGGCGAATGGACCGGGGGGCGTATCCTGCCGCCGGCGTCCGGCAGCCGGTCGATCCTGTCCGAGGCCACGCTGTCGCCCCTGGGCCGCAGGCAGACCGAAATCGCCGGGATCCCGATTCACCTGCTCGCGCATCCTGCCGCATCGCGGGCCGATGGCGGCCTCGACCTGTTCGCCAGCGTCCGGCCGGGCGAGGACATCTGCCTGATGGAAGGGTCCGAGACCAGCCTGGTGCAGCGGGCGGGCCGCATCGCATGGGCCAGCCGCGAACAGCTCGGCTCCGAGCCCGCCGCCGGGGCCCTGATGGTCTATTGCGGGGGATGCATGCTGGCCATTCGCGACCGCATGGACGAGGTGGCCGCCGGTGTCGCGGACAGCCTCGGCGGCATCCCGTTCCTCGGTGTCTTCAGCTTCGGCGAACAGGGCGAGATGCTGGACGGCGACTCGGCCCATGGCAACCTGATGATCTCCTGCACCACCTTCGGAAGCGTCCGCGACAACGGCGCGGGGGGGCGCCGGTGACCCGGGTCGAACACCTGCTGTCGGCCCTGGCCGACCGGGAACGCCAGTTGCGCGATGCGCGTATCGCCGAGCGGCACGCCGGCACGCTGATGCAGGCGCTCGACCTGATCTACGGGTGCGACGATCTGGAACGCGGGATCGGCGATGTCCTGCGGCTGTGCCAGGAGGCGGCGGGCGCCGACATGTGGGCCCTCCTGCGCCGGTCCGAGGGGGCGCTTTCGCCGCTTGCGATCGGCGGGGCAGGGGAGATCGGCACGCAATCCTGGCCCGACACCGGTGACTTTCTTGCCCGCGCGCGGCGCATGACGGACATGCGCGACGCGCCGTGGTTCGACGGGCTTCCGGCCGGGTGGCAGGCCTTCCGGTCCTTCCTGTCGGAACCGCTGGCGGTCACGGGCGAGCCGCCCATGGCCATCGCGCTGCTGTCGCGGGAGCGCGCGGCGTTTTCGCGCTTCGATCAGGATCTGGTGCGGCGGGTCGGCAAGCTTCTGGAGCGGGCCATCGACAACCGCCACCTGGCGCATCGCAACGCCGTCCTTGCGCGCGTGGTCGACGCCAACCCTGCCGAACTGCCGCCGGCCTCGGGGTTCCTCGATGCCTCGTTCGAGGCGCTGAGCCGTGTCTATGCCCGCCTTGCCATGTGGCAGGGCAACATCGTCGAGATCACCAACGACCTGCTCAGCGCCCCGCCCGCCGAGGCCGGGGCCGCGATCAACCGGGCGCTCGCCCGCACCGGTGCGCTGGCGCGCTCGGACCGGACCTATGTGTTCCGCCTGCGGGGAACCGACCGGCTGGACAACACGCACGAGTGGGTCGCGGACGGCGTCGAGCCGATGATCGACCAGCTTCAGGACATGCCGGCCGACCTGATGGACGGCTGGCGCGACAACCTCGGGGCGGGTCGTGCCGTCTCGATCCCGGATGTCCGGGAACTGCCCGAGGACGATCCGCTGCGCGAGGTGCTGGGCATGCAGGGCATCCGCTCGCTGCTGGCGGTGCCGATGCTGCGCGGCGGGCAGATCGCCGGTTTCATGGGTTATGATGCGGTACATGCCCCGCGCCGGTTCCTGCCGGTGGAGATTCAACTGCTTCAGGCGGTCGCCAATGCGGTGAACGTCGTGCTGGAACGCGCTGCGGCCGAAACCGCGGCCGAAGCGGCGCGGGCCGGCCTCGAGACCGAACGCAACCGGCTTCAGGCCACGCTGGCGGCGATCCCCGACCTCGTGCTCGAACTCGATTCCGCGGGACGCTTCGTGTCACATGTCCCCGGCGCGGGCTTGCGGCCGGTGTTTCCGGCCGAGCGCTTTCTGGGCAGCACGCCCGAAGCGCTGTTTCCCCCGGAACTCGCGGCTCTGGCGCGGCGTGTCATGGGCATCGTCGATCGCGAAGGACGGTCCGAGGGACACGAATACCAACTCGAGGTCGGCGGCGAATTGCGCTGGTTCATGCTGTCGGCCGCGGCCAAGCAAGTCGACGGCATACCGGCCGGCTATGTCTTTGCCATCCGCGACGTGACCGTGCGCCAGAACGCGCGGCGGCAGTTGCTGCGGCTGGGAAAGATTGCCGGACTGACGTCGAACCTCGTGGTGATCACCGACGCGCAACAGCGGATCGAATGGGTCAACCCCGCCTTCGAGCAGCGGACGGGCTGGACGCTGGAGGACGTGCGCGGCAAGGTTCCGAGCAGTTTCCTGACCGCGGACGAGACCGACCCCGACGCGCTGGCGCGGATCGAGGCAGCCTGCGCGGCCGCCGAACCTGCACAGGTCGAGATGGTCCAGCGCAGCCGGGGCGGCGAACGTTACTGGGTTCGCAAGGATATCCAGCCGGTTCTTGACGATGACGGCCGGCTCGAGGGCTTTGTTGCGGTCCAGACCGACATCACCGACCTGACCCGATCGCACCAGCGGGCGCTGCGCGACCGGGCCGCGGCCCTGGACGGTTCCAGCGACGGGATCGCGATCACCGATTCCGATGGCTACTATGTCTACATGAACGCGGCGCACCGTAAGATGTTCGGCATCGGCGCGACCGAGAACATCCGCAGGATCAACTGGCGCGACCTGGTGCCCGCCGAGGCGTCGGCGCGGTTCCTCGAACGCGAATGGGCCCGCTTCGAGGCCGAGGGCACCTGGCGGGGCGAGATTCCGGGGCTTCACCGCGACGGCAGCATCGTCTCGCAGGAAGTGTCGCTGACCCTGCGCGACAACGGCATGTTGTGCATCACCCGCGACATCGGGGAGCGCCTGCGGCTGGAAGCCGAGCTGGTGCGCCTGCGCGAGGAATTGCAGCTTGCCCAGCGACGCGAGACGATCGCCCATCTGGCCAGCGGCGTTGCGCATGACCTCAACAACCTCGTGGCCGTCGTCTCCGGGTCGGCCGCGCTGCTTGGCGAGCGTATCGGCGGCGACGAGGAGGCGCGCGCGGGGGTAGAGCGGATTCTGCGCGCCACGGATGCGGCGCGCGACCTGGTCGGCGGCCTGGGCCACCTGGGGCGCCCGCCGGCGGCCCGGGCCATGCATGACCTGCGCAAGCTGCTGGCCGAAGGGATCGAGTTGCTGGGCACCCGTCGCGTGCGCGAGCACGCGGTGTCGGCCGAACTGCCCGACCGGCCCTGCCCGGTCTGGGCGAATGCGACCGACCTTCTTCAGGTGATCGTCAACCTTGCCCTGAACGCCTGCGAAGCCGAGGGTCGGCATCGCAACCGGGTCGTCGTCCGCGTGCCCGCGGACCAGTCCCTTCCCGACCGCGTGCCGGACGCGGGCGGCCTTCGGCCCGGCGGCGGGCACGTCGTGTTCACCGTGTCCGACACCGGCGCCGGGATCGAACCCGAGGTGCGCACCCGCCTGTTCGAGCGGTATTTCACCACCAAGGGCGCGACCGGCAGCGGCCTCGGGCTGCCCATCGTGGCGGGCATCCTGCGCGAGAACGCCGCCGCCCTGTGGATCGACGGCAGACCCGGATGCGGCACGACCGTGACCGTCGCCTGGCCGACGCATCCGCAACGCGGTCCGGAGGCGGCGGCCACGGCGCTGCCCGCCACGGGCGCGCCGCCTGCCGACCTTGCCGGGCGCCGGATTCTCGTGGTCGACGACCTTGCCGACGTGGCCGACGTGCTTTCGGAAATGCTCGAGACCACGGGTGCGGTCGCCGTGGCCGTCAGCGACCCGCACGAAGCCGCTGAGCTGCTGCGCGACCATCCGGGGCTGTGGTCGGCGATGGTGACGGACCTGGACATGAGCGGATTGCGCGGGCCGGACCTTGCCCGGATCGCGGCCGACTGCCATCCGCCCGTGCCGGTCGTCCTCGTTACCGCCCTTCCGGACGAAGTCGGCCCGGATGCGCAACTGTTCCACGCCGTGCTGGCCAAGCCGACCGAGGCCGCGCCCCTGATCGCCGCCGTGAGCGAGGCGCTTGCGGCCGGACGGAGCTAGGGTACCGATTGCCGGGTTGCGGTGGCCGGCCTTGTCCGGTCCGGGACGGCGCGCAGCGGTCGCTTGCCCGCAGCACACACGCCAGGGTTCAAATTTGCGCGGCACAACTCTCCAAAGAGACGAGTGAGTCGACGTAAGGGCAAAGGCGCTTCGGATGGCCTGCGGGTAATGTCGGCCCCGGGGGCGTATTGCGGAGGCAACGCACATGGCTGCTCAGCCGAACCACTCCTTGCGCGGCGCAGTTCCCGTGATGGGACTTGCAACGCCGGATCGCCGGTATGCCGGCTACCACGACAATCATGCGGCGATGCCGCCGTCCGAACGGTACATGAGTGCCGGCTGGTGGCTGGTGCCTTCGGCGGCGATCGGCTTCATCCTCTGGGTTCTGATCATCCGCGCCCTTTTCGGGTGGCTGGCGTGACCGTCACCGCGGTGCCCGACGACGCCTGGCCGTCCCTGCTGACGGACATGCATTCGCGGGCCTGCCTTGCGGCCCTCGACTGCGTCGGCGTGCGCAACAGGGGCGTCATCCTGCTCGAGTGTTCGTCACCGCGCGGAATGGAACTGCGCTGGGCCCTCATGGCGATGGGCCTCGACGTGTTCGTCGGACCGGTGGTGCCCGCTGTCGAAGTCCCTCCGCTGCTGGTGATGACATCCGAAGGAAGCAAACTGCCGGAAGTGCGGATGCGCCTCGAGGTTGCGCGTCGCATCCATCCGACGGCGCCCGTGTGCGTGGTGACCGGTCTTCTGCCCTATGCCCCGCCGCCGAACGACCCGGCGGATTGGCCCCATGACGATGCCCGCGCCCTGCTCCAGGCGGCCTGCATCGGCTTTGTCTGCGAAACGGAGGTTCGTGATGCAATTGCGGCCTAGCATCGCGGCGACCTCTGCGCGTCCCTCGCGCGGCGCCGGCGCGCTTCCGGGGGGCGTGGTGGCGCGCCTTGTCGACCGGGACGATCCCTTTGAGCGTCTCGTGCGTTCGGCCGCCATTCGCATGGACGGGGATGTGTTTTCCGATGCGCGCGTGCTGCTCGTCGGTTTTCCGCAAAAGCATCTTGCCGGCCTCAGGCGTGATCTGCGCGATCTGGGCGTTCGCGCCACCGCGGCCGCGCCCAGCGTCCGCCAGTTGCCGGATGTGGCCGGGATGGGTCTGGCCTTCAGCCACGTGATCGTCCACTTCGACGCGTTCGAGGATGTCGAGGCCGGCGTGAATGCGCTTTACGACTTTCGCCGCAGTTCTCCGGGCATGGTGGTGATCGCCTGCTCCGAATTCGTCAGCGGTGACGACCTGGGAGGTGAAAGGGCGGCGATCTGCGACGCGACCCTTCGCCTGCCCGTCTCAACGCCGCGGCTGCGCGACGGCTTTGCCGCAGCCTCGGTCAACCATCACGACCGGGCCGTCTCGGGCGAGGCTTGACGTTCGCGGGCATGCCGCAAACCCCGAGGTTCCGCCGATAAACATCCCCTGACCCGAGGGCGCCGGCACCGGCGCCCTTTACGCTCTGACCGGGTTCGGTCCGAGACCCGGCGCCGCCCGTTCGATGATCCGCGCGACCTTCTCCGGTGGCGAGGCTGCGCTGCGGGCCGCATCCGCCCCGCGCACGGCCACAGCCGAAGCTTCGTCGTGACTCCCCCCTAAACTTGACATATATCAAGTCGTAATCCCGAGTGATCCGCTAGGTAACCTCGGAACAAGCGGAGGGCGGGACATGGCGGGCACGATGGCGCAATCGCGGGGATGGACGGGGCCGGCGGTGCTGTCCTTCGGGTTCCGGCCCTTCTTTCTGCTCGCGGCGGCCTGGGCGTTGGTGGCGATGGCGTTGTGGGTGGGCTGGCTGGCAGGGGCGGTTCCGTTCGATCCGCCGCTTCCGCCGCTGGAATGGCATGTGCACGCGCTGCTGTTCGGGTATGGCGGCGCGGTTGTGGCGGGCTTTCTGCTGACGGCGGTGCCGAACTGGACCGGCCGTCTGCCGGTGGTCGGATGGCCGCTGGCGTGGCTGGCGGGCCTGTGGACCGCGGGGCGGGTGGTGACGACGGTGCCGCTGGGGCTGCCGGCGGCGGCGGTGGCGGTGCTCGACCTCGCCTTTACCGTCGCGGTGCTGGGGTTTCTGGCGCGCGAGGTGGTGGCGGGGCGGAACTGGCGCAACCTGAAGGTGCTGGTGCCGCTCGGGGTGTTCCTGCTGGCGCAGGGGCTGTTCCACTGGGGCCCGCCGGGGCCGGGCCAGCGCCTCGGGGTGGCGGCGATCGTGTTCCTGATCCTGCTGATCGGCGGGCGGATCGTGCCCAGCTTTACCCGCAACTGGCTGTCACGCCAGGCGCCCGGCGGGGCGCTGCCGACCCCCTTCGGGCGGCTTGACGCGCTGGCGATGGGGCTCGCGGCGGTGGCGCTGCTGACCTGGGTGGCGCTGCCCCGGGAACCGGTATCCGGCGTCCTGGCGCTAGCGGCCGGCATCCTGCACCTGGTCCGGCTTGCGCGCTGGCAGGGGCATCGGACCGGGGCCGAGCCGCTGGTCTGGGTGCTGCATGCGGGCTACGGCCTTGCGGCGGCGGGGTTCGGGCTGCTGGGCGCGGCGGTGCTGGCGCCGGCGCATGTGCCGCTGGTGGCGGCGCTGCACCTGTGGACGGCGGGCGCGATGGGGGTAATGACGCTCGCGGTGATGACGCGGGCGACACTGGGCCACACCGGCCGGCCGCTGGTGGCGGGGCGGATGACGACCGCGATCTACGGCCTCGCGCTTGCCTCCGTGGCGGCGCGCCTTGTCGCGACCGTTACCCCGCTGCCGGGGCTGGTCGAGGCGTCGGGCGCCCTGTGGCTGGGCGCCTTCGGGCTGTATCTGGCGGTCTACGGGCCGATGCTGCTGGCGCCCAGGGCCGGCGGCTGATCGCCGGCGCCCTCCGCCCCCTGCGACGCGCGCCGCCCGGCCCGCGGCTGGCGCCCGGAACGCAACGGGCCCCGCCGGTGGCGGGGCCCGCGGGCCGTGCGCGAGACGAGCCCGCCCGACAGGCGGAGACTGTCGGCGTCAGGCGTCCACCTGCTCGAAGCGCGCAAACAGCACCTCGTTCTCCAGATGCATGTGGCGGACCAGGTCGGCCGCGAACTTGTCCAGCCCGGCATAGAGCGCCTGCCACGACCGGCAGGCGCCCTCGGGCGGGGTAAAGCCGTTCGTCATGTGCTCCAGCGCCTTGAGCTGGTCGGCGTGGCTGTCGTGCTCGTGGCGCATCATGGCGATAGGGTGCCCGATCATCGGATGCCCGCCCGAGCGCATCATCGGGAACAGCACCTGCTCTTCCTTGGCCATGTGCGCCTGCATCTCGTCGTACATCGCCATCAGCAGGTCCACGAGGCCCTGCGGCGCCGCCTCGTGGTCGCCGTGGACCGTCTCGACCTTGGCGGCAAGGGGAATGAGGTCTTCCAGTTCGGCACGGTGGGTGGCGTGATAACGCGTCAGGATATGGTCGATCAGCGCGTCGGTCGCCTCGGGCGCCTGCGCCGCGGCGTCGCGCTGCAAGGCCTGCAACCCCGCGAGCAGGCCGGCCGCGTCGATGCCCTTTTCGGCGGCCGTTTCCGCCAGCGTTTTGCCGGCGCCGCAACAGAAGCTGATGCCGGAGCGGCGGAACAACCCGGCGGCGCCGGGCAGGGTGGCGGCGACATCGCCGATGCGGGTTTCGAGCGTCAGGTCGGTCATGGACAGGCTCCGTCCGGTCAGGGGTGGGGCGCGGGATGCGCTGACGGGATGAATAAGCATCAAGAATACCGATTGCCTTGATCTGGATCAGTATCCAGAATGCATATTCATGCCAGAAGTCCTGCAAGGAGACCCCGCCATGCGTCTGACCAGCTTTACCGACTTCGGCCTGCGGGCCTTGATGCGCATGGCCGCCGAGCCGGGGCGCGGGTTCACCACCGACGAGATCGCGCGCGAGTTCGCCATCTCGCGCCACCATCTGACCAAGGTGGTCGGCGACCTGTCCCGGGCCGGGTTCATCGTCACCCAGCGGGGCGGCGGCGGCGGGCTGCGGCTGGCCCGTCCGCCCGCCGACATCCGCATCGGCGCCGTCGTCCGCGCGCTGGAAAGCCGCGAGGCGCTGGTGGAGTGCTTCCGTCCCGATGGCGGCGCCTGCCGGATGACCCGCGGTTGCGTGCTGGCCGGGCGGCTGGCCGGCGCGCGCGAGGCGTTCCTGCGCCATCTCGACGCCACCACGCTTGCCGAATGCGCCTGGGCACCGGAGGAGGCCTGATCGGTGGCGGGCTGGGCCGAATTCGCCGCCGCTTTTACGGTGTTCCTGCTCAGTCATGCGCTGCCTGTCCGCCCGGCGGTGAAGGCGCCGCTGGTGCGCATGCTGGGGGCGGGCGGTTATACGCTCGTCTACAGTCTCGTGTCGGTGGCGGTGCTGGCTTGGTTGATCGTCGCCGCCGGCCGGGCGCCCCATGTGCCCCTTTGGGGCTGGGCACCGTGGCAGCCCCGGGTGCCGTTCGTGCTGATGCTGCCGGCCTGCCTGCTGGTCGCCTGCGCCATCGGCGCACCGAACCCGTTTTCCTTCGGCGGCCGGGCCGACGGCTTCGACCCCGCGCGGCCCGGCATCGCCGGCGTCGCCCGCCACCCGTTGCTGTGGGCGCTGGTGTTATGGGCCGGGGCGCATCTGGTACCCAACGGCGATCTGGCCCATGTGCTGCTGTTCGGCAGCCTTGCGGGTTTCGCCCTCGCGGGGATGGCGATGCTCGACCGGCGCCGGCGGCGGCTTTGGGGCGCGCGGGTCTGGGCCGAGCTTGCGCGGGCCACCTCGCAGGTGCCCGGGGCCGCGCTGCTGTCCGGGCGCTGGCGTCCGGCGGGCGGTCCGCCGCCTTTGCGACTGGCGGCGGGGCTGGCGCTGTACGGCCTGATGTTGTGGCTGCACCTGCCGGTGATCGGCGCACGGCCCTGGCCGCCGCTGTGACCCGGTGATGCCTGCGGAACGTTCCGGCCCGGCCAAGCCGGCGGCCGGAGCCGAATGCCTACCAGCCGACCGAGATGTATTGGGTCTCGAGGAACTCCAGCATGCCCTCGCGCCCGCCTTCGCGCCCCAGGCCGGATTGCTTGGTGCCGCCGAAGGGCGCGGCGGGATCCGAGACCAGTCCCCGGTTCAGCCCCACCATGCCGAAATCAAGCCGTTCGCTGACCCGCAGTCCCCGCGCGAGATCACGGGTGAAGACATAGGCAACCAGCCCGTACTCGGTTGCGTTCGCACGGCGGATGACATCGGCTTCGTCCTCGAAGGTCTGGATGGCGGCGACCGGGCCGAAGATTTCGCCGTAAACGCAGTCGGCCGTGTCCGGCACGTTCGACAGGACGGTCGGCGGATAGAAGAACCCCTTGCCCGTCGGCCGGGTGCCCCCCAGTTCCACCCTTGCGCCGCGCGCAACCGCATCGTCGACAAAGGCCGCGACCGAATCGCGGACACGGGCGTTGATCAGCGGACCCACCTGCACCGCGGGGTCCAGCCCGTTGCCCGTCTTCAGGGCTGCCATGGCGGCGGTGAAGCGGGCGATGAAGGCATCGGCGATGCGCGCGTGAACGTAGATGCGATTTGCGGCCGTGCAGGCCTCGCCCAGGTTGCGCATCTTGGCCAGCATCGCGCCTTCGACGGCAACGTCCGGATCGGCATCCTCGAACACGATGAGCGGGGCGTTCCCGCCCAGTTCCATCGCGGGTTTCAGCACCTGGTCGGCCGCCACCCGCAGCAACTCGCGCCCGACCTCGGTGGAGCCGGTGAAGCTGACGACGCGCACCCGCGGATCGTGCAGCAGATGGCCGACCACCTCGCCCGTGCGGCGCGAGGGCAGCACGTTGACCAGACCCGCCGGCACGCCCGCCTCGTGCAGCAGCGGCATCAGCGCCAGCATCGTCAGCGGCGTGTCCGAGGCCGGCTTGATCACCATGCCGCAGCCGGCGGCCAGCGCCGGGGCGATCTTGCGGGTGCCCATCGCGGCCGGATAGTTCCAGGGCGTGATCATCACGGCCAGCCCCGCAGGCCGGTGGTGGACCAGGATGCGCGCCCCGCTGGCCGGCGCGTGGCCCAGATGGCCGGGCACGCGCACCGCCTCTTCGGCGAACCAGCGGAAGAATTCGGCGGCGTAGGCGGCTTCGGCCATGGCGTCGCCCCGGGCCTTGCCGTTTTCCCGGGTGATGAGGGCGGCTATCTCATCCTGCCGCGCCATCATCAGTTCCCAGGCACGGCGCAGCACTTCGGCTCGCGCGCGGGGCGGGCGCGCGGCCCAGTCGGCCATCGCGGCTTCGGCGGCATCGAGCGCGCGGGCGGCATCGGTCGTTCCGGCCGAGGCGACGGAGGCCAGGACCTCTTCGGTTGCCGGGTTCAGGACGTCGAAGCGCTCGCCCGAGGCCGCGGCCTGCCAGCCCCCCGCGATGTAGAGGTCGGTGTGCAAGGTCATGGCTGCCCCGTGTCAGACAAGGAATGGGAGCGGGTCGTCCAGCCGCGCGACGAGCCCCTCGACAAGGCCCGCGGCGCGGTCCTCGTCCAACTGTGCCGGCGCGCAGACAAGCGCGATGTCGAGATCGTCGCCGCGTGGCGACAAGGTCAGTTGCGGCGCCTTCGGGGCCGACAGCGCCAGCACCGTCGCCCGCACGCCCGACCGGTCGCGCAGGACAAGGTCGGGGGTGCGGCTGTCGGGGTCCGGGCCGGCCGCGGCCTGCAGTGCGGACAGGCGGCACAGGTCGGGGTTGCACAGCAGCCGGACCGGTGCCCCCGGCCACCGATGGGCCACCCACAGGTCGCCCGCCTCGGGGCGCACCGCGCGCAGGGCGGCCGCGGCAAAGGCCAGCCACAGGGCGGATTCGTCCAGATCGACCGCGGCCTCGTCCCGGAAACGCGCCTGCAGCGCCTGCACCGCCGTCCGGCCGGCGCGGGCCGTCACAAGCAGGACGGGGGCGGGCAGGTGCAACGCCGTTGCCCCGGTCGGTGGCTCCGGGGGGGCGGTGCGGGGCGCGGACAGCGCCCGCAGGCGGGGCAGGTCGGCGGCGTGAAACGGCTGCGGATGCCCCGCCGCGACAAGCAACCCGAGGTCGAGGCCGTCCTCGGCCGCCAACCGGCGCAACCGGGGCGAGGCAAGGATGCGGCCCGACGGCGCCGGCGCGAAGGCAGGCACGGCCGGCGGCCGGTCGCCTGCAGCCGGTGGCGCGGCGTCGGCCGCGTCGGGTGCGGCGACGGCGTCGGGCGGGGCGGTCACGGCCGCAGGCGCCGCCGCGGGCCGAGGGGCGGCGGGCGGGTCCACGGTGCCACCGCCCGGCGCCGGCGCCGTGTCGCGCGGGTCGGCGGGCGGCTCGGACAGGATGCGGGCAATGGCCCGGCCGACCGGCACATCCTCGCCCTCGGCCGCGCTGATATCGCCCAGCCAGCCGGCGGTCCCGGCCTCGACCTCCATCACCGCCTTGTCGGTCTCGACCTCGAACAGCGGCTCACCCGCGCGGACCGCTGCACCGGGCGCCTTGAGCCAGCGCACCAGCCGGCCGGTTTCCTGCGCCATGCCGAGCGCGGGCATGATCACCTCAGCCGAAGTCATGGCATTTCCCCCGCATCAGCCTGCGGGCATTGGCCACGACCGCGTCCGGGGTCGGCACGGTCAGGTCCTCCAGCACCGGCGAGAACGGCACGGGCACGTCCATCGCGCCCATGCGCAACACCGGCCCGTCGAGGTGATAGAAGGCCTTTTCCATGATCCGGCTCGCGATTTCGCCGGTGATGCCATAGCTCTGGTGGCCCTCGTCGATGACGATGGCGCGGCCGGTCTTGCGGACCGAGGCCAGGATCGTCGCCTCGTCCAGCGGGACAAGGGTGCGCGGGTCGATCACCTCGGCCTCGATCCCCTCGGTCGCCAGGACCGCTGCCGCCTTTTCGGCAACCTGCACCATCGACGAGGTGGCGATGAGCGTCACGTCGCGCCCCTCGCGCCGGATGTTGGCCCGGCCGAAGGGGATCAGGTATTCGGCCTCGGGCACCGGGCCCTTTTCCTGATACATCAGCTTGTCTTCGAAGATCACCACCGGGTTGTCGTCGCGTATGGCGGTCTTGAGCAGCCCCTTCGCCTCGTAGGCCGACGACGGCATGGCCACCTTCAGCCCCGGCACATGGGCGACGAGCGCATGCAGCGACTGGCTGTGCTGCGCGGCCGAGCGGCGGGTCGCGCCGAGGTTCGTGCGCAGCACCAGCGGCACCTTCAGCTTGCCGCCCGACATGTAATGCGTCTTGGCCGCCTGATTGCAGAGCTGGTCCATGACCAGAAACAGGAAGTCGCCGAACATCAGGTCCACGACCGGGCGCATGCCCGACATCGCCGCGCCGACCGCGAGCCCCATGAACCCCGGTTCCGAGATCGGCGTGTCGACGACGCGGTCGGTGCCGAACTCTTCCACCAGGCCCGACAACACCTTGAACGGGGTGCCGGCCTCGGCCACGTCCTCGCCGATGATGAAGACGGACGGGTCGCGGCGCATCTCTTCGGCCAGCGCCTCGTTGACGGCGCGGGACAGGGTGATTTCGCGCATGGGCCCCTCAGTCGGCAAAGACATGGCGGTCCACCTCGGCGGTATCGGGCCAGGGCGCGGACAGGGCATGGTCGACGGCCGCCTCGGCCTCGGCGCGCACCTCGGCCTCGATCGCGGCAAGCTCGGCGGCGGTGGCGGCACCTTCGCCCGTCAGGCGCGCGGCAAGGTTCGCGATGGGATCGCGTGTCTCGCGCCACACCGCCTCCTCGTCGCGCGAGCGGTAGTAGTCGCGGTTGATGTCGCCGACGTGGTGGCCGTGAAAGCGGTAGGTCAGAAGCTCGATGAAGAACGGCCCCTCGCCCCGCCGCGCCCGCTCCACCAGCCCCTGAGCCAGCGCGTTCACGGCCAGCACGTCCTGACCGTCGACCTGGTGCGCCTCGATCCCGAAGGCACGCGCCCGAGCAAGGATCGACCCGGCGGCGATCTCGGCGGTGGCGGTGTATTCGGAATAGCCGTTGTTCTCGCAGGCATAGATGACCGGCAACTTCCATAGCGCGGCCATGTTCATCACCTCGTACATCAACCCCTGCGCGGTGGCGCCGTCGCCGAAGAAGCACACCGCGACCTCGCGCCGGCCCTGACGGCGGGCGGCAAAGGCCGCGCCGGTCGCGATGCCCATCGAACCGCCGACGATGGCGTTGGCCCCGAGGTTGCCGTTGGCCTGGTCGGCGATATGCATGGAGCCGCCCTTGCCCCGGCAATAGCCCTCGGCCTTGCCCAGAAGCTCGCAGAACATCGGGCGGAACTCGGCCCCCTTGGCGACGCAATGGCCATGCCCGCGATGGGTGGAAGTGATCTTGTCGCCGGGGCGCAGCGCCTCGCAGATGCCGACCGCGACCGCCTCCTGCCCGGAATACAGATGCGTCAGCCCGGGCATGCGGGCCGAGAGGTAAAGCTGGTTGGCGTGTTCCTCGAACACGCGGATGCGCAGCATCTGGCGGTAGAAGCGCAACAGCTGTTCGCGGTTGGCCGATCGGTCGGCAGCCATGCATGTCCTCCCTTGTGGCGCCGGGGATGCCGGGCCGATGCCCGGTCAGTAGCGGGCGGCGATCGGCAGGTCTTCGGCCGGGAACAGGC
>Ga0213835_101516_pt1 | contig 13693 bp, 3 predicted proteins | sample SWPATP01_FD_160576 | JGI IMG/M metagenome (GOLD analysis project Ga0213835, IMG submission 160576) | Coastal seawater microbial communities from Marineland, Florida, United States - SWPA TP0 #1 | ecosystem: Environmental > Aquatic > Marine > Coastal | place: USA: Florida | collected 2016-08-05
CCGGCTTGTAACTCCACTTCAACCAATAATTCACTAAATAATATTTGAGGTCTCTCAACAGCTGAACCAAGAAGATCAATTGTAATCACCTCATTATTCAAATCATTTGTAGAGAAAGTTAGAGTACCTGATTGAGATCCAAGTTCACTTGCATTGAATATCACTGATATTGCTCTTGAACTTAGTGGGGGAACTGCGAGTTCATTTACATTAGTGGCAAATAACTCATTAGAAATAGAAAAGTCCGATAGCTCAAGTGATCCTGTTCCTGCATTTGTGATGAAAAGGTTTAACTCTTTAGCATCATTTTGAAATACATCTCCAAAATCCAGCACTGTGCTTGCAATTTCAATTTCAGGAATGCCATTTACGGTAAGACTGACGGATACATCAACAACAGGATTGAGCGGATCATTGCTGAAAATTGCGATTTTTGATTGATAATCCCCACCAATAAGATCAAAAGAACTTAATTCTAAATTCACTGTTTGTGTCTGACCGGGTTGAAGTGTTCCACTTGCAGGACTAACATCTGTTATAAATGAGCTTTCTGGTCCTACTCCAAAAAGGGTAATATTTCCTGACCATGTAGTTTCCAGTGAAGTTGAAAATCCATTTCCAATTAATGCAATGGCATTATCTAAAGAAATTGAATTTTGAAGTGAAATCATTGTTTGAACTTCAGTTCCAGGGGCCGGACTAAAACCGGTAGGCCAATGAATAAAATTATCTGAATATTGATTAGTGCCACCCACTTGGAGAACGATATCATCAAGTGTAATTTGTGATAGATCTTCTTTATTGATAATCAATAAAGTAAGATCATCTGCAGCTGTTACAGTTGATTCATTTGCTACTAAAACAAAATCGCTCGCTAAAGCACTCAAATCCCCAGACAATCCTTCTCCAACTATCGTGAATAATCCACCGGATGCGCTAAAATTCTCAAATTCAAGCAACACACTACTCCCATTTTTAAAGAGAACATCATCAATTGAATGATCCACAGTGCTTATTACAGAACGATTTCCTACTCTTTTTAAAGATGAAGTATGATATACAGTTTTTAGTGAAGATAGGTTGAATAATAATTGATCTTTAACCCGATTTAAATCATTACCTGATAGAGAATTCTTACCATTTGAAAATTGAGGAATATCAAACTGCAATTCACCTTCACCAGTGTTGCTAATTTCAAACGAAAGCTGAGTAGTTTGATTTGATTGTAACTCTATTTGTAAGGATTCAGGTGCCACTGATATTTGTGGAGCAGAAATAGATTCAGCATTTAAATTAATTGAGACCAATTCATTTGAAGCATCATTTGTATTAAATGTTAATGCACCTGAAATACTGCCTACAGAGCTCGTGCTGAAAGAAACAAGCAAAGTAACTGATGAGAAAGGTGGAACTTCTAATGTTTGTGCTGATACAGAAAAATCAGTATTTGTAGTAGTAATGTTTGATAGTATCAATGGACTATTACCATTATTATTTACTGCGAAAGTATCAGTAACCTGAATACCTTGAATTATGTCTCCAAAGTCTATTGATTCGGTATCTGATTCAAAAAGAGGATTTTCAAGGACATTTAATACAGTATCAATTTGAATGAGACCGGTTTCTACATCGGTAGTTTCTAATTTCAAAATGGACGAATATAATCCTGCCAACATATTACCAGATGAAAATGTTAGTGAGATTGTTGCACTTTCATTTGGTCCGAGTTCACCTGATACCGGAGCAATATCTGTGATATATGAAGGAGTACTGCCGATTCCATATAATACGATTTCACCACTCCATACGCCTGGGTCAAGCCAGCCATTACCAATCCATACATATAGCCCATCTACTTCGTACGGAAAACTAAACATCACCTCCTCTTGTACAGGAGAGTTTGAATCATCTCCTGTTTGAAATAGGATCTGTGTAGCACCAAATGAGCCATAGTTACCCCCTAACTGATATACAATCGTTGAGTTATTTAAATCAGGCCCGTCCGTTAACAAAACTGTAAAATCATTTGCGAAAACAAATCCAAATGCTTGGTCTAATTCAAGATTCGCATAATAGCCAGTCCAAACCCCTGACAATTGTTCTTCGGAGATAAGTTTGAATTGATAGCCATCCAAAAATTCATTTTCAACATTAATGGTGTATCCTGAATTATTTCTTTCAACACCGGTTTGTGAACCAATTTCAAAAGACTTTTTTCTCTCATTTAACCAGATTCTCTGATTTGAAGAAGTCCTACTAGGAACTCCCGTTTTTAAATCTCTCAGGAATTGGGATTTTTCCGATTCTAAAGGTTGGATTAAACTCGAATTACTACTTGCAGTTGCTACTGTATTAAAACCGGGAAATACAAATGATGTGGGTTGGTTTGAAGTATTGGATACCAGTAGTTGTACAGTTTCTGTCTCATTCTGCGAAAGCTCTACTTGTAAAATTTGTGGATTTACTTCTATTTGCCCATTTGCTGAATGAACTTGGAAAATCAATGCGGTACAAAGACATAACAGCCACTTGAAGGTAAGATGCAGGTTTTTCATAATTGTCAAGTTTGTTAAAAATATTTACTTGATCTTGATACACTTCAAGAATCATACATGACTAGTCTTTCGTTCAAATAAATTATTTTTTTAAGACATTTAATCCTGAAATAATATTCTGCTCTCAGAGATTTTTTTATTGCTTTAAAAAATTGGATTTATTTTCAAATTCTATAAATAAAAAACGTTTATCGCAGGTGAATTACCCCAACGATAAACGTTTTAAAAAATCAGAGAAATAAGATTCCCTAAAAATCTATCCCAATACTGAAATAATGAATGCGGCTTCCAAACCTTCCTGTTTCAACATCATAAGGCCAGCCAATGTCGTATCGGAAAGGGAGCCCTAAAAGAATAGTTCTTAAACCGAAGCCTGAGCCAATAAGTGTTTCGTTGTACCTTGCACCTGTCCAAGTTGCACCGGCATCAACAAATGCGGCACCCTGAATGTTAAATAATGGGAAAAGTGGAATTGGTCCGGGAATCAACGCTGCAAACAGTGGAAATCTAAACTCAGCGTTTCCTAAAACAAATTTATCTCCAATTCCCTGATTATAAGAATATCCCCTCATCGGCATTGCCGGTATGGTAAAGAATAAATTGCTGATTTCAGCATCGGTAAGTTGTCTTCCAACTCGATAGTTAATCCAGTTCCCCATCCCCCCAAGTAAAAACTGTTGAGGGTCAGGCCCAAAAGATGATGCCCCTGATATTCTGAACGCAAGAGTGTATCGTCTTCCCAAGCTTACATATTGGCGCGCATCAGCTGAGACAGTTAAGAATCCTAAAAACTCATCTGTTATTTTAGGACTTCCGGAAACTCCAACTGCCAGCCTGTGTCCTTTTTGAGGTGTTAAAAAGCCCGGAATTGTAACATCTCTCACGTATGATGCCTGTGGAAAAAGTAAATATTCCCGATCATTTCTCTCAAATCCCAAACCAGGAATTGCATTATTCGCTTCTCTGCTTACTGTTAGCATAGAAGTCGTTACCTCGAGCCTTTCGAATCTGTTTAAAGGATATTGAAGCGCAAAGCTCAAACCATAATTACGATATCGGATGACTTCTCCAAAGAAATTTTGGAACTGCCAAGCATTGTGTGAATAGGTTACGAAATAATTGGTTCTGTTTCGCAGGTAAGCGTACCCTAGAAAGTAATTACTGTTTCTAAGGTCAAAAACGAGATTTGTTGCAAAACTTAGCCTATGGTATCCAAGAACATCACTCACAGAAATTTGTGAAAACGTAAATGCTCCATAATAAGTACCAAATGAAGCACTAGCGTAACTGAAATCGGGCGTGAATGTCAGACGTTTGGTTCTTGGAATAAACAAACCATCTTCATTTCTGTTATTCTCAGGCTGAAATAAATCTCTACGTGATGGATCTTCAAATTCTTCTTCAATTTCCTCAGAAAAAACATAATTTCTAAAATCTATGACGTCCGGTCTTGATGGCGTAGTTGGTGGATCAGACTCTTTTTCTTCCTGAGTTGTATCAGGTGCCGGGGTTACAGGTGCTTCTGCTATATCGCTTCCTGTAAATCTTTTTCCATCAGCCCTGAATTCACTAACAAAAAAATTACGTCCATATCGTAGAGCCGGAACACGTGTTTCCTCTGACTCAAGCGCTCGTCTTTGCGCCCAAAGATTTGGAGCTAAGTCTTCGTTTCTAGCTCTGTTTAATGGATTTTGTATCACAAAAATATCCAAAAAACCACCATTAATACTGTTTACAGCTACTTTTGAACCATCTCTTGTAGCGGACATCTGCATCACACCGGTAACAAGATTTGTTAATGGTCTTGATACTCGGGTGTTCAGATTCATGCTGTAGATGTTGGTAATCCCGTTTTGATCAGATAAATACAAAATGGTATTTTCGTTAATCATAATAGGACGAGATTCAATCCAACCGGCTGTATTTGTGAGACGGGTAGCTCTTCCTTCCCCTAATCTCACTTTATAGATGTCTGTTTGCCCCAGATTGGGATTTGCAAGAATGAAATAATTTTCGCGATAGGTTCCTAACTCTACTCTACTGCCTCTATCAGAAGCAAACAATATAGATTGTGAATCATACGACCAAGCCGGGTCACTGTCACTAAATACATCATTCGTTACGTTGAAAAAATCTCCGGTTTCAAGGTCATAAACGTAAATATCAGGGAATGACCCACGACTGGCCTGAAACGCAATTTTTCTGCCATTTGGTGACCATGCCACAGAGCGAATAGCATCTAAATCGGGGAATTGAATTTTTTCAACTCTTCCGGTTTGGTAATCTACAATGGCAATATCTCCCTTGCCCCTTGAAGTTGTAGAGAGTGCAATTCTTCTGCCATCCGGTGCCCATGATAAATTCGGGCGAAGGATATTCAGTTCTTCGAAATCTACATTATCTTCTCCTCTTACAAGCGTTTTTATATGTCTTCCATCAATGGCATTCATAACGACCACATCAAAAAAGCCCCTACGATTTGTAATAAATGCAATTCTATCCCCTTGAGGCGAAATTGCAGGACTTGTATTGTAACTTCCTCTATATTCTCGTTCAGTGGCAAAAAAGCTGATTTGTCTCAGGTTTTCTCGTTCAGCAACTTCCGGCCAATAGCGCGTTCTTAGCCAATCGTGCCATCTTTCTGAAAGTTCATCAAGCGTGAGTCCGAGGGATTGACGCATGGCTAATTCAAAATTACGATGCGTTTTAGTACGTTGCATGATTTCACCGATTTTCTCCCGACCATACTGTTGCACTATAAAATCCCATACGGCCTGCCCACCTCTGTAAGCGAAGTATCCTCCCAGAAACGGAATAGGAGGCAAATATGTATTGATAACCGCATCTCTCATAAACATATCTGTGTTGGTATCCCACCCTAATGCAGTGTATTCAGCCAAACCCTCCTCAAACCATAATGGAAAAATTCGTCGCCCTTCAGAGAGAAGAATATTTATATTTCCGCCATAATACATATCATTAATAATGGCATGTACAAGTTCATGATGCAACACGCGTCTGAAATCATTGTAGTCAGCCATAAACGGGATGGTAATCCTATTCTTAAACAGGTCGGTTACCCCACCGATTCCCTGTGCATTTACAGGAAGTGGAACTACGTTGGTTTGTGAAAAGTCAGAGTGTGAGTCATACACAATTACTCTGATACGATCATTAATTTCATGTCTGAAATCAGTTTTAAGCTGCAAATAGGCCGCTTCTAAAGAATATGCTGTAAACTCAGCCAAATAATAATTTCTGGGATCGTAGTAGTAGATATCAAAATGTTCTGACTGAATAATTCTCCAGTCAAACGTTTCGTACTGAACCCTGTTTTTGCCAAAACTAAATGCTTGCGAAAAAGCATCATCAGCAAAAAAAACAAAAAATATCAACGCAATAAGCAGGGTACGGAAAGATCGTATCATAGTAAAAGGTTGAATTGAAAAACCGTTTGTGTGATTTATTAAGTTGTGAACGCTACAATTCTAAATATCGTGCGATTTCAGCTTAGTTTGTAACATATTACTGAATCAAAAAACGCTATGCTAATTCAAAATCAATTTGTCTTAGCTCTGTGTTCGTATTAACTACTCTCACGTTTAACTCTTGACCCAGTTTATAAGTTCTACCTTTGTTCTTTCCATACAGGCAATTCCTCTGCTGATCATAGATGTAATAATCATCATTCAAATCACGCATTTGAATCATACCTTCACAAAAAATATCACTGAGCAGAACATACATACCTTTTTCTGTGACACCACTAATTACACCAGTGAATTTTTCACCAATCTTAGTGGACATAAACTCAACTTGTTTCAGTTTTATGGAGTCTCTTTCTGCCGTACTCGCCATTTTTTCTTTTTGGCTGCAATGTACGCCAAAATCTCCCAACTGAGCATAACTATACGACGGAATGCTAGAGCCATAATGTTTGAGCATGCGATGGACAATCACATCCGGGTAACGTCGAATGGGGCTTGTAAAGTGGGCATAATGCTTAAATCCCAAACCAAAGTGTCCAATATTATTGGGACTATATTCCGCTTTTGCCATCGAACGTAATACCTGATCATTGACTGAATATTCAATCGGCTTGTCTCTTACCATACTCAACAACTCATTAATTTGCTTCGCCGTTAAATTTTCACCTCGGTGCGGATAATCAAAGCCGGCCATTTTTACGTTTTGGATGACATCATTCAAACGCTCCATATTGGGTTTATCATGCACCCGATAGAAAAACGGGAAGGAATTTTTATCTTTCGGCTTTCCGGCTTCCTTCCTGAGTTTGAAGACATGTTCAGCCACTGTTTTATTCGCTAATAACATACACTCTTCAATCAGACGATGCGCTTTGAGTCTTTTTTTGACGTACACACTTGTAATCTTACCTTGGTCATCAAGTACAAATTTTGGCTCAGGAGTGTTTAAATCAATGGCGTTTTTCTTCATCCGATTGTCTGTGAGCGTATCCGTAAGGACTTTCAATTGCGCCAATGGCTCACTCAATTGTTCATGCTGCACTCTTCCCTGAATAATTTCCTCTGCCTGTTCATAAGTCAATCGGAAATCTGAGTGAATGACAGTTTCATCGATACTGTAATCTACTACTGAACCTTCTGGAGTGACTTCCATAAAACAGGAATACGTGAGCTTATCCTCATTCGGACGCAAACTGCACACTCCGTTACTCAGGGTTTCCGGAAGCATAGGGATCACACGATCCACGAGATAAACCGAAGTTGCGCGTTCAACCGCCGCTTCATCTAATACGGTAGATGGTCGCAGGTAATACGTTACATCGGCAATGTGAACTCCAAGATAAAAATTGCCATTTTCAAGCATTTTGATGCTTAGTGCATCATCAAAATCTTTGGCATCATCGGGGTCAATAGTAAATACAAGTTGATCGCGGATGTCTTTTCTACGCTGAATTTCTTTTGCCGGCGGATCAAATGGAATTTTCTTACAGTAATCCTCCACTTCTTTGGAAAAGGTACTCAACACCTGATTTTCTGCAAGGATTGATAGAATCTCGGCATCGTTTGATCCTTTTTTTCCCAACACTTGAATGACTTTCGCTTCGGGAAGTGATTTAGGATGAATCCAATCCACCAACTCAAAAATTACTTTGTCATTGGGCTTGGCATTCATGGTGTTGGATGGATGCACAAAAAAAGGCGTATGCGCAGATTTTTCATCCGGTTGGATGACGATAGCTCCCTTTCCTTCTTTTTGGAGTGTGCCCACATAAAACGGTTTGCCTCGTTTAATGACAGAAAGCACCTTCCCTTCCGTACGTCCTCGGTTGTCTTTCCCACTTAACCTTATTTCAACCGTATCGCCGGCAAGTGCCAAACCGAGACCTTTTGAAGGAATTCGGATATCCTGATCATGATTCTCTAACGTTACAAAACCTACCCCATGGCGATTTATGGAGATAATACCTTCATTCGAGGCATGTCTAACATTCTCTGTAGCAAGTTTTAGATGGTCTTTATCATCTCGGGTAACAACACCTTTCTCCTCTAACTTAGAAAGTGCTTTATTGAAGGCCCGCGCATTTCCACCATTATAAATGATAGCCGTTTCAATCATTTCTAAGGGAACCTGAAATTTCTTGTGGCGCCTTAAAAAATCAAGGATAAACTGTTCGAGTTCTACTACTTTTTTCTTTTTTCCCATGTTGGTTATATTTCAGGATTCAAATGGATTGAGTTAAGGCTTCTTTTTTCTCATCTCTTCCAAAAGTAAATGTTCTTCGAATAGGTGTCCAAATTCTTCTCCTTAACTCAGGCCAAGAATTGAACTGAACGCGCCCTTCGAGACCGACACCGTTTACACTTTCAAACTGACTTTGTGCGGAGGTCAAGAAATCTCTCAGCAGAGGGTCTCTCCGGTGGAAGGCCTGAACGGAAAAATAACGATTTATCCGATACGTAATATCAAAATCTCCCAAATTAGCATCGGGACCGGTAACAACCCCTTCTCGGCGCAAGGTTAGGCGATCATCAAACAATCTGAGTGCTACTCCTAAATCTGCCTGATCGAAGCCGCTTAAGTTTAAATCGATATCCAGATTACTCAAGTTTGAGTTTAGAAGATTATTTATTTGGGATGATAGCAACGTTCCAAGACCAATCTGACCTGCCCTACCTTGCAATGTGGCACCGGCATCGCGGGTATCCGTACCTACCGGAATGAAGTTACCTGTGAAAAGTAAAGACGTAGCTTGAAGTAATTTCTGATCTTCACTATTAAGTAGAGCCAAAAAAGCGGTCGTTTGAGAAGCATCGACTCCTGATGGGAACTCAAAAAAGAAATCGTTTTCGATACTTTCCAGGTTACCGGTAATGACAAGGATGAGTTCTACCGGAACACGAACCGGGTCGCCTTGTCCTATTTCCGGGCGTAGAATAGAAATATCCGGACGTGCTCGGTATGAAGCAGTAACATTAATTCTTGCATTCACAGGATCGCCATCCCAGCTAATTGAACCACCATCGCGTATAGCAAAACGACGCGAAAAGATGTCTCCGCCAACAAAATTATAATCACCGCCACTTACATCAAAACGACCAAAAACACGAAATTCTTCATCTTGAAGAGTTAAACGAATACGTCCATTCCCTCTGGCATTTAAGATTTCAGAAGTTACCTGATCAAATACAAGCCGCACGTTCATATCCTCAGAAGCAATAAATTGTAAGTCGAGAGAGAATTGTTCCATGAAAGTTAACTCAGGGCGCTCAGTATCGGTTTGAGTATCACCGGTTGATCTTGGTCTGAAAGCAACATCAAAACTTTCTACAAATTCAATAAACCGGCTGCGTTCATCAACATAACTATCTGTTTCAATGGGGATGGAAATTGTAGAATTTGCAGTGATGATTACAGGCTCGGGAGTTGAAATAAACGGGCTTCTATCAGTCCCGCTAAGGTTTACTAGTCCGGTACCCTGAACACGGCCAAAAAATGCTATTTCAGGTTCATACGTATTGTTCAAAAATTGTAGTCTATTCATGCTTAAAAATACATTCATTGGCATTTCAGACTCAAAATCACCAACTCCAATACTTCCATAAAGCACCCCTGTACCGCCTCTGTTATCTCTAACATTTACATTCTTAATCACAACACCATCACGTTTATTCAGGTCAATATCTCCGTTTAGCGTGAGTCGAGTGTTGAGAAAAACAGGTACCAATTCAACATTAGTGAGCCTAAACCGGGCATCATAATCGAATGTATCTTGATAGAGTAAAAATTTTCCGGAACCGGTTGTTCTACCACTAACATCTGTGAAAATTCCAGTTACAAAATAGGGTAATACCCAAAGATCTAATTCGCGGAAATCAAAATCTAACTCAGCTATAGTTTCACCGTCTTGTATAGTATTGGGATTTCTTGCAAATCCGGTAATTCGCACATCTTTTCCAACATTTGAAACCCTGCTCAAATACTCGCCATATTCATTGGGGTCAGTCAAAATCCGAATGCTTACATCTAAGCGCTCAGCTTCTCTGTTTAAGGTACTGTTAAAATCAATATCACCTACCACATATTCATCAACTTCTACTCTGTTGATTCTAATACTTCCTTGAAATTCCGGGTCTGTCCGTAGCATTCTGGTTTGGAACTCACCATTCATAACACCAGCAAAAGTGACTCCGATGTCTGTTAAATCAGACAATGTGCGCAATTGAAAATTACTAAAACGGTAAATAACCGAATCCGATTGAGTCTCACTGAAAACCCCATCAATAAAAACACGCTCATCTTGATTCGCAAATTCAAGTTGATCAACGCGAATCCTTCCCAAACGATCAATTACAATTGGATTTTGAGAAATATTCACCCATGAATAGTCCTGATCACCTACAAAAAATTCCATTATTCGGATATCAACATCAAACTCAGAAAAAACAGTACTTAAGGTTAATCCAACTTGAACATCATTTCCAGCAATAGCTTCAAACTTTTCCAATACAAAAGCTTCATCATAAGCTGAGAGCATTATATCTGCATGCTCTACTAAAATCACACCGGTTTGTAATTTATCAAATGATGTTATAAGTGCTCCATTAAAAAAATCATACCTCCGATTTGTAAATAAATCTGCTTCGATATCGATGAGTAAATTTTCAACGGAAATATCTCCTTTGTTCAGAAACTCAGCATTGACCTTCCCCATAACCTGAACAGCCTCTTTAGATGATGATAGCACTAATTCGATCTTGGTTAATGTTTCTATAAGTGGAAAGTCAGGTAAAAAAGTATGGATGAGCGATAAATCTTTTACGGTAGCATCTAAAGACAAAAATAATTGAGATTTATCATCCTGCGATAAAGCGCCTGTTTGGGTAGCTGCAAGTCCGAAATCTGTAAAAATAGTGCGATCTCGGATAATGTGTTTTATTTGTTTATCCCAGTAGTTAACGGTTTCTGTAATTAAGGAAGGAAACAAACTTCCAGTGACTTTTGCTTGAAGGATGTTCCCGTCTATCATTAATACCCTCTCAGGAGCAGTTGGTGAATTGAGTGAAAGGATGAACTCTTGCTCATTTATGGGAAGTTCGCGATACATAGATTCGCGAAATTCTATAAATAAATCACCATAAAATGTATCCATTTCAGAACCATTTAACCGAAGTGTATATCTGAAATTCAAGTCACTTTCATGTACATCTTCTGCTCTTATGAGTTTACTTAAATCGAGATTCTCAATTTCACCGGAAAGTTGAGTAATCAGCTCGTCTTGCATTAAATCAATCCAACCTGAACCTGCAATTGTTCCCTGCTCATTTCTCAAAAAATACGTTGGCTCAATAAAACCATCTGATAGTTGAACTACAAACTCAGCCCTATCTGCTTTAACATCAAACAATCGAGAATTTGTAAACGTAGCCCTAAAGTTTGTAGAAGCCGATTTCAGGTCGGTTCCAATACCATCTATCTTAAAAGAAGCATTTAATCGACTTTGAGGTTGATTTAATGAAGGAAAATGTTTGAAATGTAGATTTTTAACCAGTGCTTCAGCTTTGTAAACCGGAGTTTCCGAAAAACTCACCTCAGCTTTCAATGTAATATTTCCTTCCGGAGCAACAATATTCAAATCAGCGTTAACTTCACTAAAAGAACCTGATATATTGCCATCGAGTCGTAGAACGCCAGCATCTCTGAAAGGAGAGTTTTTGTCGGTTATACCCAGGATATCAAGGTGACGTTGCTCAATGGTTAGCACATCGAGCACAATATTTGCTGCTAAGGTTTCGGAATCTAAAAAATCAAACAGCTCAGCCATTAACTTCACACGGGTATCACCGGCAATCATATTCAGATTGTTGACTGATACCTCTGAAAAAGTCCCTTCGGCCCGAAGTTCCATAAACAAGGAATCTTCGAAAGGTTCAAGTACCGGTATGATGTCAGCGAACTCAGATGAAGTAATGTCTTGAAAATCGGCCTGTATGTTGAATTTTGATTCAAGTATTTGCTTTTGTAACTCAGCTTTATGTAAATCAACACCATCAAAAACCAGATTCAAAAAGATATTACTTTGTGGTGTTTGTATTCGTAAGGCATTGAATTCAAGAAAACGGTTATCAGAAAAAAACTGTCCTCTAAACTCCCATTCTGAGGCTTCCAGTTGGGGCGTTTTAAATGTCAGTTTATTAAGATTCAGAAATCTAAATTCCTTTGCTATCTGTGCTGAAACGTTTAGATTTATTTCCTCTGCAATAAATAAATCAGGCAGGCTGATGTGCTCTGAGATATATTGATGCTGAAAGCTAAGGCTTCCATCAGAAATGACGAATCCGGACAGGAAAAACTCAGGTAGGTTCGGTAATGTGGCTTCATATTCCTGATCCAACACATCAAGTGTGGGAGTATTTTGGCGAAGTGCATTAGCTAAATTAGTATTCCCAAAAGCATCCGTTGTAATGTAAAAATCAGGGCGATGTAGCCGGGCGCCGTCAATTCTGAAATCACCACTTAATAGCGAGCGAAAATCTATTCGAAGAGAAAGTTGTTCTGCAGTGAAAATAGTGTCCGGTTCAGAATTATAAGCTTCATAGTACAAAACAATGTTTGATGCACGAATATTAAAAGGTAAAACCCCACCGAAACGCTCAATTGAGAGACTACCTTCAAAAGTTTCGTTAAAGGATTGCTCGATTTTTCCGGCTAAATAATTTTGAACCGGTTTCAACTGAATAATAGCCCATCCCATTAAAAGCAAGAATGCTAAAGAGCTTATGATGAAAATCACCATAAACCAAAAGTATGACCATATTCTATGAAACCAGCGAAGAAACAAAAGTTAGTTCGATTTTTGGGATTGATCTGTTATGAATTCCAGGGCTTTTTCCCAGGAATCATATACAAATTGGATATTTTTTGACTCTGACACATACGGTCGTCCATAACGATTGAGTAGCACGAATCTTAATGTAGCCTCTTTTTTCTTTTTATCTGATTGCATCGCTTCTACTAGGTTTTGAGGCGTAAAAGTGAATGCATCTATTGGGATATTCATTTCTTTAGCATGCACACCCAAAAGCTTATGGTCTAGGTTGCCATTCATGCATTCTGATAAAAATCCGGCAGCTATCATACCTGTATAAACGGCTTGACCATGCGAAATGGTACCATAACCTAGAATCTTTTCTAAAGCATGAGCAAAGGTGTGTCCATAGTTTAGGAATGCTCTGTCTCCAGACTCTTTTGTATCACGACTCACAATATCTGATTTAATCTTAATACACCTCTGTAAGATACTTTCCAGCTGCGTTTTATTCTCTTTCAGTTCTGAGAGTTTTTTTGTTTTGAGAATATCAAGTATCGCGGTATCAGAAATTGCTCCATATTTAAGAATTTCACCAAAACCACAAATAAACTCTTCGTGTGGTAAAGTATCCAGTGTATTCATCTCACTTAAGACAGCCTGAGGCTGATAAAACGTGCCTATAAGATTTTTTCCGGTTGCATGATTCACGCCTGTTTTCCCACCAATTGCACTATCAACCATAGCAAGCAAAGTAGTTGGAAAGTGATAGAGGGGAATTCCACGAAGCACTACCGATGCAACAAACCCTGCAAGGTCCCCAACAACACAACCTCCAATTGCA
>Ga0213835_101517_pt1 | contig 13678 bp, 10 predicted proteins | sample SWPATP01_FD_160576 | JGI IMG/M metagenome (GOLD analysis project Ga0213835, IMG submission 160576) | Coastal seawater microbial communities from Marineland, Florida, United States - SWPA TP0 #1 | ecosystem: Environmental > Aquatic > Marine > Coastal | place: USA: Florida | collected 2016-08-05
CGCTGCGAGTCGCTGGGCGCGCGCCACATGCCCGGCAGCGCCGGCAACATCGACGCCCGCATCGCCCATGATGCCGCCCGGCGCGGCTATGCCCGGGTGCGGCAGGCCTCGGACATCCCGCTGTCGGTTGCGGCCGGCTACATGGTGCGCCACCTTGCCACCGGTCGTCCGATGCCCGACGGCGCGCGCGAGGCGATGGAGTTGTGGCGCGGCTTCATCGAGGAACAGGCCGGCAGCACGCTGACCGGCCTCGACGCAGCGCTGGCCGACCAGGGCGCCTTTGCCCGCCTGTGCCGGCAGGTGATCGCCGATCTGGGCTATGGCGACCAGCTGGGCGACGACCCCGACGCCGACAGCGACGAGACCGAGGAAGGCGGCGACACGGCCGAGCAGGACGAAACCTCGGACGACACACCGGACACGACCGGGCAGGAACAGGACGACTCCGACAGCGACGACAGCAGCGAGGACAGCACCGGGCAGGACGCGGCGCAGGCGACCATGTCGGCCTCCGAGGACGCCGACGACACCAGCGACGCGCTCGGAGACCTGCCCGAGGGCGAAATGCCCGACGAACCGCCCGCGCCGCCGCCGCTGTCCGACGCCGACCCGACCTATGCCGCCTGGACCACCGCCTTCGACGAGGAGGTGCGCGCCGAAGACCTTGCCGAACCGGCCGAGCTGGAGCGGCTGCGCGCCTGGCTCGACCAGCAGCTCGACCCGCTCAAGGGCGCGGTGGGGCGGCTGGCCAACAAGCTGCAACGCCGCCTGCAGGCCCAGCAGAACCGCGCGTGGGAGTTCGACCGCGAGGAAGGCATCCTCGATGCCGGGCGGCTGGCGCGGGTGGTGGCGAACCCGACCACGCCGCTTTCCTTCAAGGTCGAGAAGGACACCGAGTTCCGCGACACCGTGGTGACGCTGCTGCTGGACAACTCCGGCTCGATGCGCGGCCGGCCGATCAGCATCGCCGCGATCTGCGCCGACGTTCTCGCGCGCACGCTCGAGCGGTGTCAGGTCAAGGTCGAGATCCTCGGCTTCACCACGCGCGCCTGGAAGGGCGGGCAATCGCGCGAGAAATGGCTGGCCGCCGGGCGGCCGCCGGGACCGGGGCGGCTGAACGACCTGCGTCACATCGTCTACAAGCCCGCCGACGCGCCCTGGCGGCGGGTGCGCGACAACCTCGGGTTGATGATGAAGGAAGGCCTGCTGAAGGAGAACATCGACGGCGAGGCGCTGGAATGGGCGCACCGCCGGATGCTGGCCCGGCGCGAGGCGCGCAAGATCCTCATGGTGATCTCGGACGGGGCGCCGGTGGATGATTCGACCCTGTCGGTGAACGCCGCCAATTACCTCGAACGGCACCTGCGCAGCGTCATCGCGATGGTGGAGCGCCGCCGCGCGGTGGAACTGATCGCGATCGGCATCGGCCATGACGTGACGCGCTATTACAACCGCGCGGTGACGATCACGGATGTCGAGCAACTGGCCGGCGCGATGACCGAACAGCTCGCCTCGCTGTTCGACAGCGACCCGCGGGCGCGGGCGCGGTTCTCCGGCATCAGGAAGGCGATGTAGCCGCCAAAGGCTGCCGGGGCGGTTCAGCCCTTGCCGCGACGCGGATTGCCCGACGGCGCCGCACCAAGCCAGCGGTTGATCGCCGCGGCGGCCTCGCGGGGGGCGGGCCCGCTGATGTGCGACACGGTCAGCGGCGCGGACGTGCCGTCGCGCAGGCGCAACACGACCCGGTGCGTCGGCGTGTCGGGACTGCCCGGCCGGCTGCGGTGGCGGATCGTCTCGACCCCGGCGCCGGCCACGGCATCCAGCGGCCACTGCCGCGACGTCCGCCCGGTCAGCGTGACGGTGCGCATCTGCACGACGTTCTCGGAGCGGGACAGCCGCACCTCATCGAGCCGGGCGAACAGGTGCAGCGCCAGACCGCCAAGGCCGACGCCCAGCGCGATCACCGCGATGCCGCCCGCCACCTGACCGGACGCGATCGCGGCCAGCCCGATGCCCAGCGCAAGCACGATCGCGGCGACGATCACCAGCCCGGTCAGCCAGGGCCGGCTTTCCAGCCGCAGGACATTGGCGGTGTTCTCGACGACCTGCACGGCGCGCAACCCCGGACCGGAGGATCGCGACGAGCGTGCCCCAAGTTGCCGGCCCGGTCCAGCGGCTTGGCGGCGCGGCAATCGGGCACGGTTGACACCGCCGACCCGCCGACCCTAGGCCGTTGGCAACGCGACCTCGTGGCGGCGATCGGCGCCCCGGAGGGGCCGCCCGCACGTAGGAGCCGCCATGCCCGTCCCGTCCCTGCCCCGCACCCTGGCGCACAGGCTCTTCGCACCGCTCGCGGCCCTCGTGTTGCTGGTCGGCCTGCTGATGCCCGCGCCCGCGGCCAGCCAGACGCAACCGGCCGAGCCGCCGGTGCTGCACCTGTTCTGGAGCCTGCAATGCCCGGTCTGCATCGCGCAGAAACCGTGGATCGACGCGCTCGAGGATCGCTTTCCCGGCCTGACGCTCGACGCGATGGAGCTGTCGCGCTCGGACCGTCACCACGCGCGGTTCGTCGAGATGGCCGAGGCGCGCGGCATCCCCGTGGGCTATGTGCCCACGATGATCCTGGGCGAGCGCGCCTGGATCGGTGACACACCCGCCATCCGGGCCGAGATCGAGGCCGCGATTTCCGCCGCCCTCGCCGGGTTGACCCTGCCCGAGCCCGAGGCCGGCGGGCCGGTCAACCTGCCCATTGTCGGCGAGGTCGACATTGCCGGCGCATCGCTCGTGGGGCTGACGGTGCTCATCGCCTTCGTGGACGGCTTCAATCCGTGCAGCGTGTGGGTGCTGACGCTGCTTCTGGGGATGGTGATCGCCTCGGGCTCCAGGCAGCGGGTGGCGGTGGTGGGCATCACCTTCCTGCTGACCACGGCAACGATCTACGGCGCCTTCATCGCGGGGGTGTTCAACGTGCTGGCCTTCGCCTTCGCGCTGCCCTGGGTGCGCTGGGCGGTGGCGCTGTTCGCGCTGGGCTTCGGCCTGGTCAGCATCAAGGATTATTTCGCGCCCGGCCGCGGCCCCAGCTTTTCGATCCCCGAGGGGCAGAAGCCCGGCATCTATGCCCGCCTGCGCCGACTGCGGCAGGAAGACCTTACCACTCCCGGCCTGATCGGCGCCACCGTCGCCATGGCCGCCGGCATCGCGCTGGTGGAACTGCCCTGCACGGCGGGCTTTCCGGTGCTGTGGTCGGGTCTGCTGGCCGACCGCGGCGTGTCGGGCGGCACATTTTGGGGGCTGCTGGCGATCTACGTGCTGGTCTACCTCGGGATCGAACTGGTGATCTTCTTCGTCGCCCTGACCGGCATGAGCCTGGGCCGCATGGGCGAGGGGCAAGGGCGGGTGCTGAAGCTGATCGGCGGCGCGGTGATGGTGGCGTTGGCAGGCGCGCTGGCCCTGCGCCCCTCGCTGATGGAAGACCTCGGCGCCTCCACCGCCCTGTTCGCTGCCGCGATGGCGGCGGCGCTGCTGGTCATCGTCGTGCACCGCAGGCTGCGGGGCGCCCATTGACCGGCGAAGATGCGCTGTCTACCACCGGCGCACGGCCACACACCCGGGGCGCCCCGCGATGTTTCAGAGCTTTGACGCCACGACCCGACCCGGCGACGGACCGCCCCGGCTTGCGGCGCTGCGGGCGGAACTGTCGCGGCGGCGTCTGGCAGGTTTCATCGTGCCGCGCGCGGATGCCCACCAGGGCGAATACGTCGCCCCACGCGACGAGCGGTTGGCCTGGCTGACAGGCTTCACCGGCTCGGCCGGGTTCTGCATCGCGCTGCCCGAGGTGGCGGGCGTCTTCGTCGACGGCCGCTATCGGCTGCAGGTGCGGGCGCAGTGCGACATGGAGGCCTTCAGCCCGGTGAACTGGCCCGAGGTGAAGGCCGACGCCTGGCTGCGCGAGCATGCCGGCCCCGGTGCCGTGATCGGCTTCGACCCCTGGCTGCATACGCCCGACGAGGTCGTGCGCCTGCGCGACGGGCTGGCCGGCAGCGGGATCGAGCTGCGCGCGCTGTCCGACAACCCGCTGGACGCGATCTGGCCCGACCAGCCCCCGCCGCCCCGGGCGCCGGTGCTGCCGCACCCCGACGACCTGGCCGGCCGCACCTCGGCCGCCAAGCGCGCCGACCTGGCCGCGGAGTTGCGCGCCAGGGGGCAGCGGGCGGCGGTGATCACCCTGCCCGACAGCCTGTGCTGGCTGCTCAACATCCGCGGCGCCGACGTGCCGCGCAACCCGGTGGTGCACGCCTTCTGCGTGCTGCACGACAACGGCCGGGTCGACCTGTTCATCGACCCCGCCAAGCTGGACGGCGTGACGCTCGATCCCGAGTTGGTGGTGCATCCGGTCGACGCCCTGCTGCCGGCGCTGGCGGGGCTCGCCGGGCCGGTGCGGATCGATCCCGCCTCGGCCCCCGTCGCCGTGGCCGAGGCACTGGCCGCCGCCGGCATCGAGGTTGCCCGGGGCCGTGACCCCTGCGCCCTGCCCAAGGCCCGCAAGACGGAAGCCGAACTGGACGGCGCCCGCGCCGCGCATCGTCGCGACGGGGCGGCGATGGCGACCTTCCTGTGCTGGCTCGAAAGCCGGATCGACGCGCTGGCCGGCGGCGGCGCGGCGGCGCCGACCGAAACCGATCTCGTGCGTGAACTCGAGGCATGCCGCCGGGCGACGAACGCGCTGCGCGACATCTCGTTCGACACCATCGCGGGCAGCGGGCCGAACGGGGCGATCATTCATTACCGCGTCACCCGCGAAACCGACCGCGCCCTGCGACCGGGCGACGTGCTGGTGCTGGACAGCGGCGGGCAGTATCGCGACGGCACCACCGACATCACCCGCACCATCGCCATCGGCGAGGCACCCGAAGAGGCCCGCGCCGCCTGCACGCGGGTGCTTCAGGGCATGATCGCGATGTCGCGGGCGCGGTTCCCCCGCGGGGTGGCAGGGGCGCATCTGGACGCGCTGGCCCGCTATCCGCTGTGGCTGGCCGGGCAGGACTATGACCACGGCACGGGCCACGGCGTCGGCAGCTTCCTGTCGGTCCACGAGGGGCCGCAGCGGCTGGCGCGATCCTCGGACCTGCCGCTGGAGCCGGGCATGATCGTCTCGAACGAACCCGGCTACTACCGCGCCGGCGCCTTCGGCATCCGGATCGAGAACCTGCTTGCGGTGCAGCCCGCCGCGCCGGTGCCCGGCGGCGACGACCGCGACATGCTCGCCTTCGAGACGCTGACACTGGCGCCGATCGACCGCAGGATGCTGATCCCCGGGGCGTTGTCCGGCGCCGAACGGGACTGGCTGAACGCCTATCACGCCCGTGTCCTGGCCGAGATCGGCCCGCTGGTCACGCCCGAGGTGCGCGCCTGGCTGGAAGGGGCGACCGCGCCGATCTGAGCGGCGCGCGCCGCCGTGTTGGCAACCGGGCACGTTGCATTACGTTCCCCGACACCGGCCCCGCCGGCCCACCCCGACAGGACGCAGATGATGACCGAGCAAATCCGTATCGAGCCTGCCGACGGCGTCTGGGTGGTCCGCGCCGCCGGTGCCGTGATCGCCGAAACCCGTGCCGCCCTTGCGCTTGTCGCGGGGACGGCGGCGCCGGTGATCTATTTTCCGCCGGGGGACGTGGCGATGATGTTCCTCGATCCCTCGCCGCGCCGCGAGGATGCCGCCGACCGGGGCGCGACGGCGTTCTATCACCTCACCGCGCCGGGCGAACATATCGCCGATGCCGGCTGGTCCCATCCCGCGCCGACGGGCGCGATGGCCGCGCTGGCGGGCTATGTCGCCTTCGATGCCGCGCGGGTGGCGGTCGAGCGGGTCTGACGCCGCCGCCTCAGGGCCGCGAGCGGATCATTCCCGTGATCTCGTGGCACCGCGCGAGGATCGGCGCGGCGATGGCGTCCGCCCGTTCGGCCCCCGCGCCCAGCAGCCGGTCGATCTGCGCGGGGTCGCGCATCAGACGCGCCATCTCGGTGCTGATCGGGCGCAGGCGGTCCACCGCCAGATCGGCCAGCGCCGGCTTGAAGACGCCAAAGCCCTGCCCGCCGAACTGCGCCAGCACCGCCGGCACGTCGCAATCGGCAAGTGCCGCATAGATGTTGACCAGGTTGCGCGCCTCGGCCCGCCCCTCCAGCGCCTCGACGGTCTCGGGCAGGGGTTCGGGGTCGGTGCGGGCCTTGCGGAACTTCTGCGCGATGGTGTCGGCGTCGTCGGTCAGGTTGATGCGGCTCATGTCCGAGGGGTCGGACTTGGACATCTTGCGCGTGCCGTCGCGCAGGCTCATCACCCGGGTGGCGGCGCCCTCGATCACCGGCTCGACCACCGGAAAGAACTCCACCCCGAAGTCGTGGTTGAACTTGATCGCGATGTCGCGGGTCAGCTCCAGGTGCTGGCGCTGGTCCTCGCCCACCGGGACATGGGTGGCGTGATAGGCCAGGATGTCCGCCGCCATCAGCGCCGGATAGGCATAAAGCCCGAGGCTCGCGGCTTCCTTGTCCTTGCCGGCCTTGTCCTTGAACTGGGTCATCCGGTTCATCCAGCCGACGCGCGCGACGCAGTTGAAGATCCAGGCAAGCTCGGCATGGGCGGAAACCTGGCTCTGGTTGAACAGGATCGACCGCGCCGGGTCGATGCCCGCGGCGATGAAGCCCGCCGCCGCCTCGCGCGTGTTGGCGCGCAGCGTCGCCGGGTCCTGCCAGACGGTGATCGCGTGCAGGTCGACAAGGCAATAGATCGTCTCGATCCCCTCGTCCTGCTTGGCGACGAAGCGCTTGAGCGCCCCGAGATAGTTGCCCAGCGTCAACCCGCCCGAAGGCTGGATGCCGGAAAACACCCGCGGGGCAAAGCGGGGGGCGGGGCTGGCAGCGGCCTCGGACATCGAAGGCTCCATCTGGATCGGGTTCGGCGGATCGCATAAGCCGGGGGTCGGGGCGCGTCAACCGGACCCGCCCCGGGGGGACGCCGCCATGACCGAACCCGCCGCGCAATCGCCGCTGCTGCCGCTGCCCGGGGCGGTCTGGGCGATGCTGTTGCCGCTGGCGGCGGTGGAAGCGGTGCTGCAGGCCGCGGCGGCGGGCTGGATCGGGGGGCCGGCGGGCATCGGTTGGCGGCTGGCCGCGATCGAGCGGACGGGGTTGGCCGGCGCGCTGCTGCTGCACCAGTGGGAGACCGGGCGGCTGGGATGGGCCGAGGCGGCGCGGCTGTGGTCGTTCCTGCTGGTACAGTCCTCGGGGCTGGTGGCGGTGCTGGCGCTGGCCCTGATCGCGGCGCTGGGCAAGGCGGTCGGGGCGGTGCTGTCGGGCCCGGCGCTGCTGGCGCTGGTGGGGGTGGCGGCGCCGGCGGGCGCGCTGGTCTGGGCTCTGGCGACCGCCGCGCCGATGTGGCTGTTCGGCGCTTATCCGGCGGTCTTTGCGCTGCTGGGCGGCTTTGCGTGGCTGCTGTGGCGGGGCCATGTGGCACAGGCGGCCGACCGACCGCGGTTCGCGGCGCTGGTTGGGTTGCTGCTGGCGTTGCGCGTGGCGGTCGGTCTGTGGATCGGCGGAAACCAGGACTGGATCGCCGACCTGGGCGCCTTTGCCGCCGGGATGGTGCTTGTCCCGGCGCTGATGCCGGGGGCGGCAGGCCGCCTGCGCGACCGGTTGCGCCGGCGCGACTGACCCCGCCGGCGCGTCGGATCAGCCCAGGTCGTAATAGCCCATGTCGCCGCGCAGGAAGCCGGTGACATCCAGGGACATGTCGTCGTCCATCTCGGCGACCCGGATACCGTCGAACTGCGCGGCCGTCGGCAGGCCGTTCAGGCCGAAGCCGACGCCGGTCAGCGCCTCGGTCGGCGCAAAGATCCATTCGGGCGACGCGGCGTCCGGCAACGACACGACATGCCGCAGGATCCCCAGCGCATCGATCGCGGTGATGGCGCCGTCGCCGTCGAAATCGGCAACCAGCGCGTCAAGCGGGTTCGAGACGGGCGTCAGCCCCACCACCATCTTCAGCACCTCGAGCGCGTCGACGGCCGTCAGCGTACGGTCGGCGGCGACCCCGGTGGTGACATGCGCGCGGCTGACGCTGAGCGTGCCGGCGGTGCCCGCGGCCAGCGAGAACGAGAACAGCCCCGCCGCATCGACCTGCGTCACCATCGCCTCGCCCTCGTCGGGGGTGAAGGTGACCTGCGTGCGGGTCGGGTCGACCCCGTTGCCGCGCAGCGTCACGCTGCCCGACAGCGTGACCGTCGCGACCTGCGGCATGAGGTCGATCGTGTCGTCGGAAAACGCGAGGAACCGCACGCCGGTCAGCGTGTCGGTCCCGTCGTTGACGGGACCGGTGCGCTGGTCGGCCACGGTGGTCACGCCGCCCTGCGTGACGATCTCGTAATCGGCCACACGACCGCTGAAACGCGCCGTGTTGATCCCGCCGCCGCCGATGATGATGTCGTTGCCGGCGCCGCCCTCGAACACGTCGTTGCCGGCGCCTCCGGTCAGCACGTTATGGCCGGAGTTGCCGATCAGCAGGTTGCCGGCGTCGTTGCCGGTCAGCGCAAGGTCGGCCGAGCCCAGAAGCTGGCCCTCGGTCAGCCCGGCGCCCAGTTGCGTGTCGGCCGAGGCAAGCAGCCGCAGCGTCCCGCCCGCGCCGGCCTCGCCGAAGCCCTGCACGAGGTCGAGCTTGACGTTGCCCGCGCTGGCGTCGGTGATCGCGGCGACGGCATGCGCGCCCCATGTCATCGTGACGCTCAGTTGCGCGGTTGCGGCGACGGCAAGCGCATAGCCGCCGGCGGGCTGGGTCAGCGTCTGCGCGCCCTGCGCCGCGATCACCACACCGCCCGCGCCTTCGCCGATGAAATAGAAGCTGTCGCCGTCAAGGTCGGCATAGGCCACCCCGGTCAGGAACACCGGCCCGGCCGATGCGGCGAACTTGTGCGTCAGCATCGAGGAATTGTAGGTGATGCCGTTGGTGTGGGTGAACTGGCCCGACAGCTGGGCGATGCCCGCTTCCTTGAACCAGTGGGTCAGGATGTTGGCGCGGTGCCCGTCGCTGGCGAAAAGGCCGATGTGGTGGCTGAGCACCTGCGACTCGAGGTTGATCGTGCCGGTCGTGCCGCGCCACGACAGGTTTTCACCGCTGCCGCCGGGTGCCTTGATGACGTAGCCCGCCGCGGTGATCCGGTCGACCCAGCTGCTTCCGCCCGATCCGGTGTGGCTGAATTCGTTGGAGTCGAGCATCCATTGCGAATGCGCCTCGGCGGCATCCCGCAGCAGGGCGTTCGGCGCCAGCGGCTGCAACGCCTCGCCGGTGATGGGCGATCCGCTCAGGCCGCGATTGAGGTCGAAGAGCGACTCGATGCTCAGCCGGGTGGGATTGTCGGCCGGCAGGCTCTGGACAGCCGCCTTGAGGCGGTCGATCTCGCCGATCGGATCGAGGCGGGCGCGGTTGACATACTCAAGAAACAGCTGCTCGCGAGCGTCGTGCATGCTGGGCATCGGGTGTCATTCTCCTGCGATCGCGACGCGGGCTCCATCCGGTCGCCGACGTTCGCGGCCCTGCCGGAACGCGTGATGCGACAACCTCTGCTTGAGCCTTGTGGCGTAATTCGGGCCGGGACGGGCCTTCAGCGTGGCGCGTCGGCGTTCACGACGGCGGCGATCGCGGCCGCGATCCGGTCTGCGTCGCGGGCGCGCATGCCGGCCAGGTTGGCGCGGCTGTCGGCGACCAGATAGACGCCGTGCGCCTCGCGCAGCGCGGCGACCCGGGCCGGATCGAGGCCCAGCAGCGAGAACATTCCGCGGTGCCGGGTGAGAAAGTCGAAGCGGTCCGACTGCAGCCGTTCGCGCAGCGCGCGCGCAAGGGCCGCGCGGTTGGCCGAAATCCGCCCGCGCATCTCGGCCAGCTCGGCCTCCCATTCGGCGCGCAGGCCGGGATCGGTCAGCACCTCGGTCGCAATGCGGGCGCCGTGGTCGGGCGGAAAGGCGAAGTTGGTGCGGTTCAGCGTGGCCAGCAGGCTGCGCACCCGGCCGGCGGCCTCGGCCCCGGAACAGACGGCCAGCACGAGGCCCACCCGCTCGCGGTAAAGCCCGAATGTCTTGGAGCCGCTGGCGGCGACCAGCACCTCGGGCAATCGTGCGGCAAGCTGCCGCAGCGCCGCCGCGTCGGCCTCCAGCCCGTCGCCGAAGCCGAGGTAGGCGACATCGACGAGCGGAACGAGGTCGCGCTCGGCCAGAAGGTCGGCCACGGCCGCCCATTCGTCCGGGTCGGGATCGGCGCCGCTGGGGTTGTGGCAAGCGGCGTGCAACACGACGATGTCGCCGGCGCGGGCGGCGCGCAGGTCCGACAGCATGCCGGCGGCATCCACCCGCCCGGCCGCCGCGTCGAGATAGCGATAGCTCCGCGCCCCCAGCCCCACCGCCGCCGCGATGGCCGGGTGATTGGGCCAGGACGGATCGCTGATCCAGACGCTGGCCTCGGGTCGCGCGGCGCGCACCAGCGCCAGCGCCTGATGCAGCGCGCCCGACCCGCCCGGGGTGGCCGCCGCGGCAACCCGTCCCGCTTCGACCGCATCGCCCAGCAGCAGCGCCTGCATCGCCGACAGGAACACCGGATCTCCGGTCAGCGCGACATAGGCCTTGCCGGCCTGCCGCGCGACGATCCGGGCCTCGGCGGCGGCAACGGCGCGCATCAGCGGCGTGGCGCCGGCTTCGTCCCGATAGACGCCGACGCCCAGGTCGATCCGGTCGGGGCGCGGATCGTCGCGAAAGGCCTGCATCAGGGCGATGATCGCATCGGGCGCGGGCGGGGTGATCCGGTCGAACAGCATCGTGGCGCGCCCCCCTCAGACCGGCACCCGCGTCAGGTCGAGGTCGCGCACCAGCGTGCGCGAGCAGCTTTCCTGGCGGACCACCGTGAAGCCGTTTCGCTGGTAGTTGGCCAGCGCCCGCGGATGATCGAGCGAGCAGGTGTTGACCGTCAGCCGCCGCAGCCCCGGACGCTCCCATGCCGTCAGGATTGCGGTCCGCAAGAGCCAGCTTCCCAGTCCCCGCCCGATCGCGCTGCGCTCCAGCCCGAAATAGGCCAGCTGCGTCTCGTCCTCGCCCGCCGCATCGAGCAGGAAGAACCCCTGCGGCCAGCCCTGCCGCATCATCGTCCAGAGCGAGGTCGCCGGATCGGCCAGCCAGCGCGACAGCTCGGCCTGCGGCTCGCTGTGCATGTCTTCCCAGCCATAGTCGCGGCCCACGGCGTCATAGAGCGTCAGGAAATACCACGGCGGCGGGGCCTCGGCCCGCAGCAGGCTCGCGCTTTCGCCCCAGGGCAGTTGCGGCCAGTCCCCGTCCGGGCGCCGCGTCATCTCGAGGTAGGTGACGCGGTAGTGCACCGTGCTGCCGGCCGGGTGGCGGGTCATCCCCGGGTGACCTTGAGATCGCCGTACATCCCCCATTCCGACCACGACCCGTCATAAAGCGCGTGCTGGCGATGGCCGATCCGCTCGAGCGCGAGGCTGAGGATCGCGGCGGTCACGCCCGAGCCGCAGGTGGTGATGACCGGCCGCGACAGGTCGACACCGGCCGCCTGGAACGCGGCGCGCAACTGCTCGGGCGTCTTCATCGTCTCGTCGGGGTTGAGAAGCTGGCGGTAATGCAGGTTCTTGGACCCGGGGATGTGGCCGCTGCGCAGACCGGGGCGCGTCTCGGCCTCCTCGCCGGAAAAGCGGCCGGGCGAACGGGCGTCGACGATCTCGTGGTCGCCCAGCTTGCTGGCCGCGGCGACCTGGGTGACGTCGCGCACAAGATTGGCCTGGCGGCTGACGGTGATGTGGCGGTCGCGCAGCACCGGGGCGATATCCTCGGTCGGGCGCCCTTCGGCCAGCCATTTGGGCAGGCCGCCGTCAAGGACCGCGACATCGGCCTTGCCCATCAGCCGGAAGGTCCACCAAACCCGCGGCGCCGAAAACATGCCGACGCTGTCGTAGACCACCACCTGATGCCCGTCGCCAACTCCCATCGCCCGCATCCGGCTGACGAACTTTTCCGGCGGCGGCGCCATGTGCGGCTGCGGCGAGCGGGTGTCGGCGATCTCGTCGATGTCGAAGTGACGCGCGGCGGGGATGTGGCAGGCCTCGTATTCGGCCCGGGCATCGCGGCCCGACGACGGCATGTGCCACGAGGCGTCGATGATCCGCAGGTCGGGATCCTTCAGGTGCCGCTCCAGCCAGTCGGTCGAGACCAGGGTGCGGGGATCGTCGGACATGGCATCAGCGGACATGGGCGTGCCTTTCGCGATAAGCCGTGTCTGCGGCATAGCCCCGCCCGCCCTGTCAGGCAAGGGCTAGCCGCCCCGGCACCGACCCCGCGCACCCCGCATCAGGCCCGGTTTTCCTGCGGTAAAGCGGCAAATCCGGGCGCGGGGATCGCGCGCTGGCGACGGGCGGTCAGGTAAAGCGATTGTCGCGCGGAAAGCCGCGCGGGGCCATGCGGCCGGCGGTGGCGCGCTTGCCCAGCCACTCGGTCAGGTCGGTCTCGGTGCGGGTGCGGCCGGCGGGATCCTTCCAGCTGAGGCCCTGCGCGATCTCGAAGGTGGTGGCATCCGACAGCCCGCCGTCCTTGTACTTCTGCAGGCGCACGCCCTTGCCGCGGGTCATCTCGGGCAGTTCCTCGAGCGGGAAGACCAGCACCTTGCGGTTCTCGCCGGCGACCGCGACGTGATCGCCCGCGATCCAGCGGCAGACCTGCGCGACGGCCGGCGCGCGCAGGTTCAGCACCTGCTTGCCGGCGCGGGTCTGGGCCAGCACCTCGTCCGCCGGCACGACAAAGCCGTCACCGGCCGACGAGGCGACCAGCAGCCGCGCGCCGGGGCGATGCGCCGTCACCGCGACGATGCCGGCCTCGTTCGGCAGGTCGATCATCAGCCGCAGCGGCTCGCCCATGCCGCGCCCGCCGGGCAGGTTGGCCGCCGACAGGGTATAGAACCGACCGTTGCTGCCGAACACCAGCAGCCGGTCGGTCGTCTCGGCATGCAGCGCCAGCGCCGGTCCGTCGCCGTCCTTGAAGCGCAGCGCGGCATCCGGCGCCGCGTGGCCCTTGAGCGCCCGCACCCATCCCATGCGCGAGACGATGACGGTGATCGGCTCGCGTTCGATCATCGCCTCGATCGGCACCGCCTCGACCGTAGCGGCGGCGGCAATGGCGGTGCGGCGCGCGCCCCCCGGGCTTGCGGCGCCGAAGCGGGTGCGCACCTCGGCCAGTTCCGAGGCGATCCGCTTCCACTGCAGCCGGTCCGAGGCCAGCAGGTCCTCGAGCTCGGCGCGCTCCTTCAGGAGGGCGTCGTACTCGCGGCGCAGCGCCATCTCTTCCAGCCGGCGCAGCGCGCGCAGGCGCATGTTCAGGATCGCCTCGGCCTGCTCGTCGCTCAGCCCGTCCGCGCCCTCCTCGGCGGCGGGGGGCGGGACATAGTCGGCCTCGGATGTGGCGCGAACATAGGGCTTGCGCCAGGCCTCGCGCATCAGCGCGGCCTTGGGCGCGTCGTCGTAGCGGATGATGTCGATCACCCTGTCGAGGTTGAGGAACGCGACCAGCAGCCCCTCCAGCACCTCGAGCCGCCGGTCGATCTGGCCCAGGCGGTGCCGGGTGCGCCGGCCCAGCACGTCGCGGT
>Ga0213835_101518_pt1 | contig 13672 bp, 10 predicted proteins | sample SWPATP01_FD_160576 | JGI IMG/M metagenome (GOLD analysis project Ga0213835, IMG submission 160576) | Coastal seawater microbial communities from Marineland, Florida, United States - SWPA TP0 #1 | ecosystem: Environmental > Aquatic > Marine > Coastal | place: USA: Florida | collected 2016-08-05
AAGGGGTCGCAAGGTTGCATCTCGATGCCGAAGGCGCGTTCACAATAGTCTTGCCAATCCTCACCGGGCAGTGCCGCGATTCCGGCTAGAGGACCGTGGGCCAGTGGCGGCATGGCTGCGGGGGGATTAGCGGCAACGCCCTCCGGCATTGGCTCGAAATCCAGCATATAGGCGCTATCGAAAAGAAGCCCGCTACCGGCGTCGATCATGCCTGCATTGATGACCAGATAGCGTGCCAGCGTCAGCAGATTGCCGTACTGCTCAACGGTGTGCTCATGGAAATGATGCTCGTAGCGATCGTTTGCGGGCGTCACGTTTCAAAAGCCACGCTGAACGGTTCTGCCGGAAGAGGGCCGAACGCAATCGGCGCGCAGTCCCTGACAACTTGGTTCAGGTAGATGTCTCGCAGCCCCAAAACCGCCAAACCGGCCAGCAGAACAGCCAGCAACATGGCGGAGGCCATGACGAACCTACTGCGAAGGATCATGGCGGCGGTCTCCATTTTCCATAACACAGCACGGAATTCAGTTTCGGTCTTGCTCGTCCAACCCGCGGGCCCGGACCAGCGATGAACAGTGTGGAGCGGACGACACGGCCACACCGGCGCAGATTACGGGCGACGGTCATTCGCGCCTCAACAGATCCTCAAGGGTTATGGGGACGGGATCGTGGCCATAGAGGGCGTCGCAGGCATGCGCCTGGGCGATCAGTTGCTCGAGCGTTATTTCTCCATTTTCCAGCGCCGACAGCATCTCCGTCTTGCGTCGCTCCGCTTCCATTCTGACGGCACGTTTGGAAATCGGCTTGGCTTCCAGATTGTACATGTGCTGCGCGTAGCCCGAGCGTGGTGCGATCTTGAACATAAGAAAGATCCCCGGCAGGTACGGCAGAGCCAGACTGAGTGCCGAATAGATGCCGGCGCAGTCGCGGTGATCGGGCGCGGGTTGGTCGGCGGATGCCTGCACCTTGGATGATGGCAGGACCAGTGCGATTGCGATCGCAGACAAGAGCGCCATCCGACCGAGATTCTTGCCAGAACGGGGCCAACCGCATCGGCGATCCGGCCTTCGGACCGGTCGTCCTCGCTGCGGACACACTCCCCGTGTCATCCCCGCATGCGCCAGCATTGCTGCAAGGTCCACAATCCGGTTTTGCATCATCGGCAGTCTCCACCGTGAATTTTCACGCCGGGAAATGGCTAAGCCCGCATGCGCATGGCGACACCCCCCCGTTCAGGGGGTTATGGCAAAGGCCCGTGGCAATAGGCTAGGAAGGGTAGCGGGGTCATTTGGGCCTTCGCGGCGACCTTGATCGGTCAAGGAGTTCGGTCCGTCGTTACAGGAGGCTTCTCGCGCGTGCCCACCCGGTTGGCCCCGCTTGTCCGTTTCTATGCCGTCATAGCGGTCAGTCTCGTTCTGGCGGCGGTCATGGTCGGCCTGGCTATGGATCAGCGCTGGTTGGGGTTGCGGCTGACGACGGAACCCAGACTGGCCATACCCGTTGCTTTTGAGGGGTTGTGGATCGAGGGCATCGAGAACGGCAGCCCGGCAACGGAATTGCCGGGACCGGGCATTCCGGCTTCTGTCGCGTCCCTTGTCGCCATCACCGGCATTGATGGATCGACGGTCCGGCTCAAGCGCCTGGACCTTATCGAGGAACCCGATACGCTGGCCACCTATGAGGACATGCGCGCCTTTTTCGCGCGCCAAGGCGAGATCGCCGCGATCCTGCGACAGGGACCGGTCGATCTGGAAATCGCGTTCCAGGGTGACACGTCGACCCATTCCATCTTTCCCAAACGCCAGCGGCCGGTTTCCTCGCTGCAGCCAGCCTTCTGGATGCAGATCGGAGTTGGGCTGGCAGGCCTCTGGATTGGAGCCTGGGTCTGGTGTCTCAAGCGCGGCGAATGGGCAACGCGTTTTCTGGCACTCGCCGGCGGCGGATTGATGGTCTCGGCCTTCGCCGCCGCGGTCTATTCGACAAGGGAACTGGCGCTGCCTGGCGGGCTTTTCCAGCTGCTGTCGGCGTTAAATTCCATTGGCGCTCTCACTTTCGGGGTCGGCGTGATCGGGCTGTTTCTCGTCTATCCGCAACGGCTCGTTTCCGGCCTGTGGCTGACTGCCCCCGCCCTGGTTCTCGGGCTTTGGCAGACCGCTGATCTGATGGAATGGGTGGATGGCCCAGGCACGGGCCGGCATATGCCGATCGTGTTGGCCATGATCGCGATCGTGATCCTTGTTGCCATTCAGCACCGGGTCACGCGTGGGAATGCCCGCGACAGGGCGGCTCTGACCTGGCTCGGCCTGGCGGTGGTCGTCGGAGCGGGTGCCTTCGTCGCCACGGTCATCACGCCCCACCTTCTGGGGATCGGTGCCATCGTTTCCCAGGGAGAGGCTTTCCTCTTCTTCCTGATCGTCTATGTGGGGGTTGCGCTGGGTGTCGCTCGTTTCCGGCTATTCCAGCTAGACGAGTGGGCCTTCCGCATCCTGTTCTACGTCGTCGGCGTGTTGCTGCTCATCGTGCTCGACGCGATCCTGATATTCACCATCATCGATGAGCGCGCCCCCGCCTTTGCGCTATCGCTTCTTGTCGTGGCGCTGGCCTGGCTGCCCCTGCGCGACACGCTGGCCCGGCTCGTCCTGCGCAGAAAGGAGCCTGTGCGCGAGAACCTGTTCAGGCAGGTGATGGACGTGGCGCTGACCCCGCCCGGCCGGGATCAGCAGGCGCGCTGGCACGCTTTGTTGGAAAATGCGTTTAGGCCGCTTTCCGTCGCCCTTTGCGAAGAGGCGCGGAGCCCCCAACTCATCAAGGACGGGCTGGCGCTCGCCGTGCCCGGTCCCGGCGGCTTGCCGGGCTATCGGCTGGACCATGCCGAAGGTGGACGAAAGCTGTTTTCGCCCCGCGATGTCGACTTGGCCGCCGAACTGACGGCCATGCTTGCCAATGCCATGGAGAGCCGCGAGGCATTCGAAAGAGGCGTCGAGGAAGAGCGCGAGCGCATTGCGCGGGACATACACGACAATATCGGCGTGCAATTGATGGGCGCACTTCATAGCAAGGACCACGGTCGCAAGGACATGATGATCCGCGAAACGCTGACCGACCTGCGCGACATCATCAACAATGCCTCCAATCCCGAACTGTCTTTCGACGAGATGCTGGCCGATCTGCGTTCGCAGATTTCCGAGCACCTCTTCGCTGCGGGCGTGAAGATGGAATGGCAGGTTGAGAATGACGAGACCACGGTTTTGCCGTTCAGCACCGCGCACACGATCCGCTCGGTCATCCGTGAGGCGGTGCAGAACACGCTCAGACATGCCCAGGCAAAGACGATCCGCATCGCCATTCGCCGGCACAAGGGCACCATGGAAATGTCCGTGCATGACGATGGCGTCGGGTTCGATCCTGGCAGCGTTCAGGCCGGCAATGGTCTTGCCAACATGCAGGCGCGGGTAACCGGTTTGCGCGGCCGGTTCGACCTCACCAGCCGCCCGGACGGCACCCGTCTCGAAGTACGAATACCGGTAGATACCGCGCGGAGTGTCCGATGACGAAGGTACTCATCGTCGAAGACTTGAGCGAAACCCGTAGCTGGCTGCGCGAGATCGTCGGCGCGGCCTTTCCCGAATCTGAAATCCAGGAGGCGGCGAGCATGCGCGCCGGCATCGCCCAGGCGGCGACCAACGACTTCGATGTCGCGCTGATAGACCTTGGTCTGCCGGACGGTTCCGGCCTCGATGTGCTTCGCAACATGCGCCTCATCCGCCCCGAAACGGTCTGCGTGGTCACCACGGTGATGGGTGACGACGCTTCGATCGTCGGCGCGCTCTCTGCCGGGGCGCAGGGCTACCTTCTCAAGGAACAGTCGCAAGATCTTCTGATCCGGCAGCTCAAGCAGATGGCCGAGGGCATCCCGGCTTTGTCACCCTCGGTGGCACGCCGCATCATGGAGCATTTCAGAAGGACCGGACCGGCTGCTCCGGAAGACGATCTGACGGGGCGCGAACGCGAGGTTCTGGCCCTGATCGGTCGCGGGCTGCGCAATGGAGAGGTCGCCGAAACGCTCGGCATTTCGGAAAATACAGTGGCGGGCTACATCAAGGACATTTACCGCAAGCTCGGCATTTCTTCGCGTGCCGAAGCATCCTGGCATGCGGCAAGGCTCGGTCTGGGAGAGGAGCCTTTCGCCAAAAAGAGACCCAAGTGATCGAGGGCAACTGGAAGCCAAGCCGGCCTGCCGTCACCGTGGCGCTCGTGGAGACCTCGCAGTCCCGTATCGGCAAGCCCGATTCGCCTGATCGCGGCATTGCCGATCCCGCCATTGCGGAACGTCTTGCGACCTCTAGACGGGGTTGAGGACAGCAGCCTGCTGTGTGTCGACAACTGGAAACCGCAGGCTGATACCTCTGTGCTCCAGCGCCCGGAGCGTTTCAGCCAGAGGCGGCCTGTCGGTCACGATCATGTGGAGCCGGTCGAGGGCCAGCGCGGTTACGGGTGCCCGCAGCGAGAACTTGCTGTGATCGGCCACCACCATGGTGCGCTCCGCCCGCGCTGCCATGGCCCTCGCCGTTTCGGCTTCCGGCAGGTGGTAGTCCATCAGCCCGGTCTCGGGATGAATGGCGCCAGCCGACAGGATGGCGCGATCGACATGGAAGCGGGTCAGGAAGTCGATCGCCGGTTCGCCGAAGACGGCCCCGTCATCGCCGCGAATCTCGCCGCCGGCCACATAGACCTTGTTGCCTGATCCAGCCGTCAGGATGCGGCCGATCTCGCCATTATTGGTGATGACGGTGAGATTGCGATGACGCGCCAGCGCGCGCGCGACGAAGAGCGTGGTGCTGCCCGTGTCGATCATCAAGCTTTCCCCGTCCCTGATGTCGGCCGCGACCAGCTCGGCGATTGCCCGCTTGGCCTGGGCATTCATGCGCAAACGAGCGGCAAAAGGGTCCTCGCGGACGCCATAGGCCGGCATCAGAACGCCGCCATGAACCTTGTCGACCAGGCCCTTGGCGGCAAGGACCCTGAGGTCGCGTCGAACGGTCTCGTCGGAGACGCCCAGGTGCCGCATCAGCTCCGCCACGCGACATGAGCCGTTCTTCTCGACCAGGGTCATGATCGCCTTGTGGCGCTGGGTCCAATGCATCATTCGTGTCTCGGGTCGTTGCACGCGAGGAAGGCTGCCGGCGCATCTTGGCTGCCTGTGGGCCGCTCATCAAGCCGGTTTGTGGTAATTTGTGGGTTTTGGATTGACTAGTGTGGAAATCGGTCCTCTAAATTGGTGACGCAGTCAGGGACAGGATCCGCAGCCATGCCGACGAAGCGCCGGATCCGCAAGGAAGCCTCGGCCATGTAGCCGAGCCACATGCCGGCGCGGCGCGTCGGTCCGGGCCTGCGAAGCCGGCGTGTGAACCCATGCCGTCCAGAGGGAAAAAACGGAGAAAACGACATGAGCAAGCCAACAGCCATCTTGAAGACAGGCATTCTTGCACTCGCATCGGCCGGCCTTCTCGCTGCCAGCAGCCTGAGCCTTCACGCGCAGAGCTTCCCCGAATCGGCCGACCCCATCCGCATCACGCTTCACGACTGGACGGGCCAGCATGTCACCTCGCGTATCATGGGCTCGGTTCTGGAGGAGATGGGCTACAATGTCGAATACATCCAGGCGGATTATCTGGCCCAGTTTGCCGGCCTCGAAAGCGGCGATCTGCATGTGGCCATGGAGATATGGGAAACCACCGGCAAGGACGCGCTCGACGCATCGCTGGCGACCGGCGACACTGTCGACCTGGGCGAGACCGGCATGGAGGCCATCGAGGAGTGGTGGTATCCGCTTTACGTCAAGGAGCAGTGTCCGGGCCTTCCGAACTGGGAGGCGCTCAACGCTTGTGCCGAACTGTTTGCAACCGCACAAACGAGCCCCAAGGGGCGTTACCTCGGCGGCCCGGTCACCTGGGGCGGATATGACGACGAACGTGTCGAGGCACTGGGGCTGAACTACGAAGTAGTCCACGCCGGCACCGATGCCGCGCTCTTTGCCGAGGTCCAGTCGGCCTACCAGCGCCGGCAGCCGATCCTGGCCTGGATCTATACGCCCCATTGGGCGCCCATTCAATTCGAGGGCGAATGGGTCGAATTCCCGCCCTACGAAGACGCCTGCTACGAGGATCCGAGCTGGGGCATCAACCCCGACATGGCCTATGACTGCGGCAAGCCCCGTGGCTGGATCAAGGCGGTTGGCTGGGCCGGTGGCGAAGAGAAGTGGCCCGCCGCCTACGAGGCTATTCGCAACTTCCAGATTACGAACCAGGAGATGGGCGATCTCATAGGCAAGATCGATCTCGACGGCATGCCGACCGAAGTCGCCGTCGACGAGTGGATGCAGGCCAACGAGGCAACCTGGCGTACCTGGATCCCGCAGAACTGACGATTTCGAGCCGGAGGCGGGCGATCCAAGCATCCCCGCCTCCTTCGGTCCCTGACCGTCACTGGTGCATCCCGCGGGGATGCATCCTTGCCCGAACAATCTGTCAGGATGTGTTGCGTGAAGGAACCCAAACTCAGTTGCCGCAGGGTCTGGAAACTGTTCGGCAGTGGGGGCCAGGCCTTTCTGGCCGAGCACGGCCATGCGCCGGGACAAGAGGAGGTCGCGCGTGCCGGTCTCATCGCTGCCGTCCGCGACGCGACATTCGACATCCATGCCGGCGAAATCTTTGTGATCATGGGGCTGTCGGGCTCGGGCAAATCCACCCTCGTGCGCTGCCTGTCACGCCTGATAGAGCCGACCTCCGGAGAGATCCTTCTCGACGGGCAGGACCTTCTCGCCTGTTCCGAAAAGGAACTGATCGAGCTGCGCCGCCACAAGATGGGCATGGTGTTCCAGCACTTCGCGCTGCTGCCGCACCTGACGGTCCTCAGCAATGTCGCCTTCCCGCTCGAGATCCAGGGCATGGATCGCACCAGGCGCGAGGCACGCGCCCGCGAGGTGATCGAACTGGTTGGCCTCAAGGGCCGGGAGGACTATTTCCCGCGCGAATTGTCTGGCGGACAGCAGCAGCGCGTGGGTATCGCCCGCTCGCTCGCGGTGGAGCCGGAGCTCTGGTTTCTGGACGAACCCTTTTCCGCGCTCGACCCCCTCATTCGGCGCGAGATGCAGGATGAATTCCTGCGGCTGCAGAAACTGCTCAACAAATCGATCGTCTTCATCACCCACGATTTCGACGAGGCGATCAGGCTCGCTGATCGCATTGCGATCATGAAGGACGGGGAGATTGTCCAGATCGGCAAGCCGGAGGAACTGGTCATCAATCCGGCCACCGACTACGTGGCGGATTTCACCCGCGGCGTCACGCGCGCAAAGGTCATGACGGCCGCCACGCTGATGGCGCCGGCCACAGATGACGTCACCTTCGGCGGGGACGTAATGCCGGAGGCCCGCATCGCCGAGATCGCGCGCCGTATCGTCCAGAACGACAGGCCCTTCGCGGTGCGCGACGGCGAGGGTCGATTGCTCGGCCAGCTCGATCGCGAAGCCGTCATTGATGTTCTGGCAGAAGAGGGATGATGTCGTGAGCCTGGCGGCCGGAGCCCCCATGCGCCGAATTCCTTCCAGCCCGCAATCGGTCTGGATGGGCTGGCTGGCTGTCCTGACAATCGTGGCCGTCCTTTGGTATCTCGCCGGGAATCATCGTTGGCTGACCCATTACCCTCAGGACTGGATCATCCCGCTGCGTTACTGGATCAGCGATTTCATGCGCTGGCTCGTGCGGGAAGCCAGTTTCGGCCTGTTCACCTTTCGCGAACTGACCCGCGCATTCGCGTGGTTGCTTGACCTGCCCTTGCAGGCCTGCCTCAACATTCTCGCCCGGGGTATCGACCTCCCGCTCGGCGAGGGTGGCGTGCGCCTGCCGCCGCTGCCTTGGGTCGGGGTGCTCGGCGCCATGGTCTATCTGGCCTGGCGCATTGGCGACCGCGGCCTCGTCATTCTGGTCGGGTGCAGTTTCGGTTATCTGGCCATATTCGGCCAGTGGCAAAGCGCGATGGTGACCCTGTCGTCCATCCTCGTGGCTGTGCCGCTTGGCGTCCTGGCCGGTGCCGGGCTCGGCATCATGGCCTATCGCCGCCGCGGCGTGGAGAAGGCCCTCACGCCGGTCCTCGACCTCATGCAGACGGTCCCCGTCTTCGCCTATCTGGTGCCGGTGCTGTTCCTGTTCGGGTTCGGGCCGGTCTCCGCGATGATCGCGACGATCATCTACGCCATGCCGCCGATGGTGCGGGTGACACTCCTTGCCCTGAAGACGGCTCCGGTCGAAGTCACCGAGTTCGGCCGCATGGCGGGGTGCACATCACGCCAGCTGATGTGGAAGATCCTTCTGCCGGCAAGCCGTCACAGCCTGATGGTCGGCGTGAACCAGGTCATCATGCTCTCGCTCAACATGGTGATCATCGCCTCGATGATCGGCGCGGGCGGCCTCGGACACGACGTGCTGACGGCACTGCGGCGGCTGGCGATCGGCAGCGGCCTGGAGGCGGGACTTGCCATCACGCTTCTGGCGATCTCGCTGGACAGGCTGAGCAAGGCCACCGCCGAATATCAGGCAAAGCCAGTGCGCTTGCGCGCAAGACATGGCCGGCTCGCCCAGGTCAATATCGGTCTCGGCATGCTTGCCATCGTTGCCGCCTCGTATCTGGTCAGTCTGGCGCTGCCCTTCCTCGCCGTCTATCCGCAGCAATTCGTCGTCAGCACGGGACCATTCTGGGACGAGCTGGTGCGGTTCGTGAACATCCACCTCTATGACTATCTGGATGCCTTCAAGTCGGCCCTGCTGATCTATGTGCTGATCCCCATCAAGCGCGCGCTCATGGGCGCGCCGTGGCCGGGTATTGCGCTTCTTGTCGGCTTCCTCGGCTGGCGCCTGGGCGGACCTCGCCTGGCCCTTCTGGTCACGGCCCTTGTTCTCTTCATTGCCATCACGGGCAACTGGCAGAACGCCATGATTTCCGTCTACCTGTGCGGCATCTCGGTGATCGTGGCGATGGCGATCGGCATACCCGTCGGCATTCTCGGTGCCAGCAGCGAGCGCATGCACAAAATGGTGCAGGTCATCGTCGACACGCTCCAGACACTGCCGAGCTTCGTCTATCTGATCCCGGTGGTGATGCTGTTCCAGGTCGGCGAATTCTCCGCCATCATCGCCATCGTTCTTTACGCACTCGCGCCGGCCATTCGTTACACCGACCATGGATTGCGCGGCGTTTCGCCCGAAATCGTCGAGGCGGCCCGCATGTCCGGCTGCCGGCCTTGGCAGACCCTGACCAAGGTCAAGTTCCCCCTGGCCATGCCGGCGATCATGCTTGGCGTGAACCAGACGATCATGATGGCACTGTCGATGCTGGTCATCACCGCCCTCGTCGGCACCAACGACCTCGGACAGGAAGTCTATATCGCGCTGACGCGGGCCGACACCGGACTGGGCATCGTCGCGGGCGTCTGCGTGGCTTTCATCGCCATCGTTGCCGACCGACTGATCGGCGCCTGGGCCGAGCGGCGCAAAACCCTGTTGGGACAGACGTGATGGAGGAAAGATGAGCCTGCCTTCTCCCAGCCCCGAAGAGCGGGTGGCTGGACTGCAGATCTGGAAGGGAACGGTGGAGCCCGTCGCCCTGACCGGTGGCATCACCAACACCAACTTCATGGTGGAGGACGCGGGCCGCCGCTATTTCGTGCGTGTCGGAAGCGACATCCCGGTTCACGGCGTCATGCGTTTCAACGAACTTGCAGCCGCGCGTGCAGCCCAGGTCGCCGGCATCACCCCCGCCGTCCTGCATGCCGAGCCCGGCGTTCTGGTCACCGAATTCATCGAGGGCAGGGCCCTGCGCGAAGAGGATCTGCGCGACGAGGCCATGTTGCGCCGGGTGGTCCCGCTGGTGCGCACATGCCACCAGGAGGTGGCCCGCCGCATATCGGCGCCGGTCTTGATGTTCTGGCCCTTTCATGTCGTGCGCCACTATGCGCAGATCCTGCGCGGCGGCGGCAGCAACTACCTCGAACGCTTGCCAGGACTTCTGGAACAGGCCGACGAGCTCGAACGAGCGGTTGGACCAATTTCACCGGTCTTCGGTCACAACGACCTTCTTCCGGCAAACTTTCTCGACGATGGCAGCCGGCTGTGGCTGGTCGACTGGGACTATGCCGGCTTCAACTCGCCGCTGTTCGACCTTGGCGGGCTCGCCGCTAACTGCCAGCTGGAGCCTGGCCATGAAGCCTTCTTGCTCGAGCATTATTTTGGCAGCCCTCCCGATGCCTCTCTCTGGCACGCCTACCGTGCGATGAAGGCCATCTCGGCGCTGCGGGAAGCCATGTGGAGCATGGTGTCCGAAATCCACTCGTCGATCGAGTTCGACTTCGCCGCCTACACCCAGGAAAATCTGAACCGCTTCGCGGCCGCGATGGCCGAGTACGAGCGCTGAACGTTCGCGACAGGAAAACCAGGATGAGCAAGCTTCCTTCGAGCGCCCAATATGTCATCATCGGGGGAGGCATCATCGGCTGCTCCACCGCCTATCATCTGGCCAAGGCGGGTGCCCGCGATGTGCTGCTGATCGAGCGCGACAAGCTCACCAGCGGAACCACCTTTCATGCTGCCGGTCTCGTCGGTCAGCTGCGTTCCAGCGCCAACATCACCAAATTGCTGAAATATTCTGTCGAGCTCTACCAGAAGCTCGAGGCCGAAACGGGCCAGGCGACGGGCTTCAAGCAGAATGGCGGTCTGCGCCTGGCGCGCAATGCCGACCGCATGATCGAGATCAGGCGCCAGGCCACCATGGCGCATTCCTTCGGGCTGGAGATGCATCTCCTTTCGCCGCGGGAGGCCGGCGAACTCTGGCCGTTGATGGACATTTCCGATCTGGTCGGTGCCGCCTACCTGCCCACCGACGGGCAGGCAAATCCCTCCGACCTGACCCAGGCGCTCGCCAAGGGCGCGCGCATGCAGGGGGTGCGGATTGTCGAGGACGTCTCCGTGACGGCGATCCGGATGAAGGGAAGGCGGGTGGTCGGCCTCGTCACCGATCAGGGCGAGGTGGCGTGCGAGACAATCGTCAACTGCGCCGGTCAATGGGCGCCGGAAATCGGGCGCATGGCCGGCGTGGACGTGCCGCTCCAGTCGATGCAGCACCAGTACATGATCACCGAGAAGATCGAGGGCGTCACGCCCGGCCTGCCGACCCTGCGTGACCCTGACGGTCTGATCTATTTCAAGGAGGAGGTCGGCGGCCTGGTCATGGGCGGCTACGAGCGCACGCCATTGTCCTGGGCCGAGAACGGAATACCGCAAGGTTTTCAGTTCCAACTGCTCGATTCCAATTTCGAGCAGTTCGAGCCGCTGATGGAATCCGCCCTGCGCTGCGTGCCGGCGCTCCAGACCGCCGGCATCCGCCAGCTTTTGAATGGACCCGAAGCCTTTACCACCGACGGCAATTTCATCCTGGGCAAGGTGCCGGAGATCGATGGCTTCTATGTCGGATGCGGCTTCAACGCCTTCGGCATCGCATCGGCCGGCGGTGCCGGCTGGGCGCTTGCGGAATGGGTCGTCAACGGCGAGCCGCCCATGGATCTGGCCGCCGTGGATATCCGCCGTTTCGGCCAGCCGCACAGGTCGCAGGAATGGGTTCGCGCGCGCACGGTCGAGGCGACCGCCCGGCATTACACGATGGCCTGGCCGCACGAGGAAGCCGAGGCCGGCCGACCCTCGCGTATCTCGCCGCTCTATGCCCGCCTGGCGGCGGCTGGCGCCTGTTTCGGAGAAAAGCTTGGCTGGGAACGGCCCAACTGGTTTGCCGCAGAGGGCGAGACCGCGCGCGATGTCTATTCCTTCGGCAGGCCGAACTGGTTCGAGGCCGTCGGCCGGGAGCACCGCGCGGTTCGCGAGGCGGTGGGCATCATCGATCAGTCGTCATTCGCCAAGTTCCTGGTGATGGGACGCGATGCGCCGCAGGCCCTTTCCTGGATCTGCGCCGGCAATGTCGACCGTCCGGTGGGTGCGATCACCTATACCCAGATGCTCAACCGGCGCGGCGGCATCGAATGCGATCTCACCGTCTCGCGGCTGGCCGAGGATCGTTTTTACATCGTCACCGGCACCGGCCACGCCACGCGCGACAGGGACTGGATCCAGCGCAACATCGATTCTTCCCTCGACGCGCATCTGGTCGACGTCACGCCCGGCTACGCGGTCCTCTCGGTCATGGGGCCGAACTCGCGTGCCCTTCTTCAGGACGTCTCGGGCGCGGATCTGTCCAATGACGCGCATCCCTTCGCCACCTGGCGCGAGATATTCATCGCCGGCGCGCCGGTGCGGGCGCTCAGGGTCACCTATGTCGGCGAACTGGGGTGGGAACTGCACATGCCGACCGAGACCGCTGCAGCGGTCTTCGACCGGCTGAACGCGGCGGGCTCCTCCTTCGGCCTAGCGAATGCCGGTTATCGGGCCATCGAATCGCTGCGGCTGGAAAAGGGTTATCGGGCCTGGGGCAGCGACATCACTTCCGACGACACGCCGCTCGAAGCCGGCCTCGGCTTTGCGGTCAAGCTGGCCTCGAACCTGCCATTCCAGGGACGTGAGGCGCTGGAGACGCAACGCCACGAGGGCGTACGCAAACGGCTGGGCTGCTTCACCGTCGACAATCCGGAGATCGTTCTCCTGGGCCGCGAAACGATCTTCCGCAATGGCGAGAAGGCGGGTTATCTCGCCAGCGGCGGCTGGGGATACACGCTCGACTGCAATATCGGTTACGGCTATGTCCGCCATCAAGATGGCGTCGACGACGCCTATCTGGCGGAGGGTGATTACCAACTGGAGATTGCCGGAACGCTCATTCCCTGCCGCTTTCATCCGCGGCCGCTCTACGATCCGCAAATGGCAAGGGTTCGGGTGTGACTGCGGATTGAGCGTCCGGATCTCGGCGGGCTCGCGTGAGTGAGACCCCTGCAAGGGGTGGGTAGCCTGCATCTCGGATATAGGGTGAGGGGGTGGTGGCGATGTGACCGAATTCATGTTCCAGCCGGCGGAACCGGCCAGCGTCGCCATTGCAGGATCGTCGGCGCGTTTTCCGGTACGCCGCATCTTCTGCGTAGGGCGCGCAAACGTCGCATGACCAAGCGAACGGCCGTGCGACCGGGAGATATCACTCGGAAGCGATGTCGTGGCTGATCACGCTGTCGAGAAGCTTGCGCAGCCTTGCGGTCTCGCGTGGTCCGAGATGCTCTTCTATTTCGGCATTGTGGCTTTCGACATGCGCCCTGACGCGCTTGACCGTCTCGGTGCCGCGGTCGGTCAGGAACACCAGCACGCGGCGCTGGTCCGAGGCGTCAGGTGCCCGGTGGACCAGGCCCCGGGCGACCATGCGGTCGGTCATCTTGGTCAGGGCAGGGTGGTTCATCAGCGCGAGATCGGCGATCTCGCCCATCGAACGTCCTTCGCCGTCACTCAATATCTCCAGCATCCGCCACTGTTCGACGGACACGGATTCAGCCTGCAGGCTTCGCTCCAGCTGGCCATGAAGCTTCCGATGCGCATGCGCAACCAGGTAGGCCAGATAGTCGCTGATGTGTTTCTCCGACACCGCAGCTTCCCTTTTGTTTCCTCCGGCCGATGCCAATTGCCACCGGCCGACT
>Ga0213835_101519_pt1 | contig 13669 bp, 18 predicted proteins | sample SWPATP01_FD_160576 | JGI IMG/M metagenome (GOLD analysis project Ga0213835, IMG submission 160576) | Coastal seawater microbial communities from Marineland, Florida, United States - SWPA TP0 #1 | ecosystem: Environmental > Aquatic > Marine > Coastal | place: USA: Florida | collected 2016-08-05
TGTCTGATATGAAGGGAATTGAGAGATGACTGCGCAGAGAGGCAAGGATCTTCTCCTGAAGATGGCGGAGGGGGAGGGGTTCGTCACCGTGGCCGGGTTGCGAACGAAGCGGCTGGCCTTCAACTCCGAGACGGTGGATGCGACGGATTCCGAATCCGCCGGGCGCTGGCGCGAGCTTCTGGCTGGCGCGGGCGTGCAGCGCGCCGCGGTCAGCGGCTCGGGCATCTTCAAGGACACGGCCTCGGACGCGGCGATCCGGCAGGTCTTCTTTGCGGGACAGATCGTGGCCTGGCAGATCGCCATACCGGGTTTCGGGACGGTGGAGGGGCCGTTCCAGGTGACGGCGCTCGAATATGGCGGCAACCACAATGGCGAGGTGAGTTTCGACATCGCGCTGGAATCGGCCGGCCAGCTTGGCTTCGAGGCGGCGTGATGGCGGTCAATCGCAGACGCGGCGAGATCGCCGCCACGCTGGACGGGCGCGAATACCGGCTCTGCCTGACGCTGGGCGCGCTGGCCGAACTGGAGGACGCGTTCGGGGCCGAGGATCTGGGCGCGCTGGCAACACGGTTTTCCAACGGGCGGCTTTCGGCCAGGGACATGGTGAAGATCATCGCGGCCGGCCTGCGCGCCGGCGGGACGCCGGTCGGCGAGGACGAGGTGGCGGCGATGGCCTGCGAGGATGGCGCGGCGGGGTTCGCCAGGATCGTGTCGGCGCTTCTGACAGCGAGCTTTGGCGGCGGGGAGGCCGCCGGCCAAAACCCTCCCTGATCGCCGCGGCGGGCGGCCCGAAACCCTTTCCCTGGGAGATGGCGATGGGGGTGGGGCTCGGCCTGCTGCGGCTTTCGCCCAAAAATTTCTGGGCGATGACGCCGCGCGAATTCGCCGCTGCCTGCGGGCTGGGGGTGTCGGGCGGCAGCGCGGCGCCGGGGCGCGATGAGCTGGCGCGGCTGATGGCGGAATTTCCCGATCGCGGGGAGAAATAGATGGACGAGAACGTCACGGTCAGGATCGAGGCCGACACGCAGCCTTTCGTGGCGGCGCTGGCGGAGTTGGAGCAGCTGTCGCAGGGTTTTGGGCGGCAACTGACCGGCGCGCTGCAGGGCGCGGTGGTTAGCGGGCGCTCGCTGGAGGATGTGCTTCGGCGGCTGGCGCTCAACCTCGCCGGCATGGCGCTCGGCCAGGGGCTGAAACCGCTGGAGGGGCTGTTTTCCTCCATGTTCGGCCGGATGCTGGGCGGCGTCGTGCCGTTTGCGCAGGGCGGGGTGGTGTCGCAGCCGACCTATTTTCCGATGGGTGGCCAGATGGGCCTGATGGGCGAGGCGGGTGCTGAGGCGATCCTGCCGCTCAGGCGCGGGGCCGACGGGCGGCTCGGCGTGGCTTCCGGCGGCGGCGGGCAGAAGGTGAATGTCGTCTTCAACGTGTCGACGCCGGATGCGGCGTCCTTCAGGAAGTCGGAGGCGCAGGTGACCGGCATGCTGGCGCGGGCGGTGTCGCGCGGGACGCGGTCGCTTTAGGAAAATGCAGAAGGGTTTGCGCTCGGCACGCCCCCCTCTGTCCTGCCGGACATCTCCCCCACGAGGGGGGAGATTGGCGGCTTCGGCTTCGGCGCCTCCCAATCAACGGACATGACCATGCAATCCTTTCATGATGTGCGTTTTCCAGCCGGCGTGTCGTTCGGGGCGACGGGCGGGCCGGAGCGGGTCAACGAGATCGTGGCGCTGACTTCCGGCTTCGAGCAACGCAACCAGCGGCTTGCCCATTCGCTCAGGCGCTACGATGCCGGCACCGGCATCCGCACGCTGGACGATCTCAATGCGGTGCTGTCCTTCTTCGAGGCACGGCGCGGCTCGCTGTTTGCCTTCCGGTTTCGCGACCCGTTCGACTTCAAGTCGTGCCGTCCGGGCGAGGCGGTGTCGCCGCTCGACCAGGCAATCGGGACCGGCGACGGGGTCCAGCTGCAGTTCCAGCTGGTCAAGCGGCATGGCGAGGGAGACGACGCCTACGCCCGGCCGATCACGAAACCGGTGGCCGGCACGGTGCGCGTCGCGGTCGACGGGACGGAGAGGGAAAGCCCGGCGGATTTTGCCGTCGATCATCTGACCGGGATCGTGAGCTTCGAACCCGGTTCGGTGCCAGGCGCGGGCGCGGCAGTCACGGCGGGATTCGAGTTCGACGTGGCGGTGCGTTTCGACATCGAGCAGATCGCGGTGAGCCTGGCGGCCTTCGAGGCGGGGCAGATCCCGTCGATCCCGCTGAAGGAGGTGAAATCATGAGCGCGATGCCGGAAGGGCTGAAGGCGCATCTGGAGGGCCGCGTCACCACGCTGTGCCATTGCTGGCGGGTGACGCGCCAGGACGGGGCGCGGCTCGGCTTCACCGATCACGACCGGGCGATTGTCTTCGACGACACGGATTTCGAGCCGCAATCTGGCTTTTCGCAGAGCGAGGCGGAGGAAGCGCTCGGCCTGGCGGCGGACAGGGTGGATATCGAGGGCGCGCTGGATTCCGACCGGCTGGTGGCAGCCGAGATCGAGCAGGGCGCCTATGACGGGGCGAAGGTCGAGACGTTCCTGGTCAACTGGACGGCACCCGACCAGCGCATGAAGTTGCGCGAGGCGATGATCGGCACGGTGGCGCTGAAGGACGGGCGCTTCGTGGCCGAACTTGAAAGCCCGATGCGCCATCTCGACCGGCCGAACGGGCGCTATCTGCGCCGCCACTGCGATGCCGAACTGGGCGATGCGCGCTGCGGCGTCGATCTGGATCAGGCGGCGTTCAAGGGAACGGGCACGGTGTCGGCGGTGCTTGCGGGCGGGACAATCGTGGCGGCCGGGCTGGACGGGTTTGCGGAAGGCTGGTTCGCCTTCGGCGTCGTGACCTGGACCGGCGGCGCGCTGGAAGGACAACAGGCGCGCGTGCGCGAGCACCGTTTCGGGCTGGCCGGCACGCTGCTCGTCTTCGAGGAGGCGCCTTCGGGCGTGGCGGTCGGCGACCTGTTCGAGATCGTGGCGGGCTGCGACAAGGCGTTTTCCACCTGCAAGGCGAAATTCGCCAATTCGCTCAATTTCCGCGGTTTTCCGCATCTGCCCGGCAACGATGCGGCCTATGGCTATGCCAGCGAGGGGCAGGAATTCGACGGCGGGCCGATCGTGCCATGAGCGGGCGGGAAACGGCCGAGGCCGTGGTGGCTGCCGCGCGAGAGTGGCTGGGCACGCCCTATCGCCACCAAGCTTCGCGCAAGGGCGTGGGCTGCGACTGCCTCGGCCTGGTGCTGGGCGTGTGGCGCGAGCTCTACGGGCGGGCGCCGGAGGAGCCGGGCCCCTACGCGCCGGACTGGGCCGCAGGCGGGCCGGCCGATGCGCTGATGGAGGCGGCACATCGGCACTGCCTGGCCAAGGCCGGCGAGCCGGAAGCGGGCGACCTGGTGCTGTTTCGCTGGAAGCGGGGACTGCCTGCCCGCCACGCCGGCATCATGGTGGCGAGCGACCGCTTCATCCACGCCTATGAGGGCCACGCGGTGCTGGTCTCCGCGCTGGTGCCGCAATGGCGGCGGCGGATTGCAGGCACGTTTTCCTTTCCACCGCTTACCAACTGAAATCAGGAACATTCCATGGCAACGATCCTCCTGCAGGCGGCGGGCGCGTTCCTTGGCGGCCTGCTCGGCCCCGTTGGCGCGACGCTCGGCAAGGCTGCCGGTGCCTTGGCCGGCTACATGGTCGACCGGGCGCTGATCTCCTCGACGCAGCATTTCGAGGGGCCGCGCCTGCCTGGCCACCGGCTGTTTGCGGCAGAAGAAGGGGCCTCGATCCCGCGCCTTTATGGCACCGCGCGGATTTCTGGAAACCTGATCTGGGCGACGCGCTTCGAGGAACTGGCGCGCACGACAAGGCGGGGCTTCAAGGGCGGGCCGCGGACGACGACCTATCATTATTTCGCCAACGCGGCCTTTGCGCTCTGCGAGGGCGAGATTGCGGGCGTGCGCCGCATCTGGGTGGACGGGCGCGAACTCGACCGGGAAACGGTGACGATCCGCATCCATCGCGGGACAGAGGATCAGCCGCCAGACCCGCTGGTGGAGGCCAGGCAGGGCGAAGGCAATACGCCGGCCTATCGCGGGCTTGCCTATGCGGTGATCGAGCGGATGCCGCTCGACGATTACGGCAACAGGCTGCCGCAGTTCCATTTCGAGGTGATGCGGCCGGTGGGCAGGCTGAATGCCGATGTGCGCGCGGTGGCGCTGATCCCCGGCGCGAGCGAATACGGGCTGGCGACGCAGGTCGTCACCAAGACGCCGGCACCCGGCGAGACCGTGGCGCTGAACCGGCACGCGCTATGGGGGCCGAGCGACATCGTCGCCTCGCTGGACGAGTTGCAAGCGCTGTGTCCGAACCTTGAGGAAATCTCGCTGGTGGTGGCCTGGTTCGGGGACGATCTGCGCGCTGGCCATTGCCGCATCCGGCCGATGGTGACGGAAAACGATCTGGGTGACGTGTCGCGAGACTGGAATGTCGGCGGGCTGGCGCGGGCGCAGGCTCAGATGGTGTCGCGGGTGGACGATGCGGCTGCCTATGGTGGTACGCCGGCCGACTTTGCCACCGTGCAGGCGATCAAGGAGATCAAGGCGCGCGGGCTGAGGGTGACGCTGCATCCCTTCATCATGATGGACGTGCCGTCGGGCAACGAATTGCCGGACCCCTATGGCGGCACCGAACAGGCGGCCTATCCCTGGCGCGGGCGCATCACCTGCCATCCGGGGCCGGGCGAGGCCGAAACCGCCGACAAGACGGCAGCGGCGCGCACCCAGGTAGATGCGTTCCTGGGGGCGGCGGCGGCGGGCGACTTTTCCGTCGTCGGCGAAAGCGTCTTCTATACCGGGGCGACGGACGACTGGGGGTTCCGGCGTTTCATCCTGCATCACGCCCGTCTGGCGGCTGCGGCGGGCGGTGTCGACGCGTTTCTGATCGGCTCGGAAATGCGTGGGGTTTCCAGACTGCGCTACGCGGCGGACGCGTTTCCCTTCGTGGAGGGGCTGTGCGATCTGGCCGGCGAAGTTCGCGCGGTGCTGGGGGCTGGAACGAAGATCAGCTACGGCGCGGACTGGAGCGAGTATTTCGGCCACCAGCCGGCCGACGGCAGCGGCGACGTCTTCTTCCATCTCGACCCGTTCTGGGCGCATGGCGAAGTCGATGCGGTCGCGATCCATAATTACATGCCGTTGTCGGACTGGCGCGACGAGGACCATGCAGGCGGCAATCCGGACGGGTTTGTCGAGCCCTATGACCGGGCAGGAATGGCCGCGCAGGTGGCGGGTGGCGAGGGGTTCGACTGGTTCCATGCGAGCGAGGCCGACAGGCTGGTACGGGCGCGCAGCCCGATTGCCGACGGCGCGCACGGCAAGCACTGGGTTTTCCGCTACAAGGACCTGATCGGCTGGTGGGAGAATGCGCATTTCAACCGGCCGGGCGGCGGTGAGGCGGCGACGCCGACGGCATGGGTACCGCGCGGCAAGCCGATCTGGTTTACCGAACTGGGCTGCCCGGCGGTCGACAAGGGGCCTAACCAGCCAAACGTCTTCCCAGACCCGAAATCGACCGAGAACGCGGCGCCCCATTTTTCGAGCAAGGGCCGCTCGGATCTCGCGCAGCGGCGCTTCATCGAGGCGCATCAGGCGCATTGGGACGACGCGCATCCGCAGTTCGAGGTGGCCAACAATCCGCAATCCGATGTTTACACAGGGCGCATGGTGGATGCTTCGCGCGCGGCTCTCTGGGCCTGGGACGCGCGACCCTTCCCGGCCTTTCCCATGCGCGGCGATGTCTGGGCCGATGGTGACAACTGGCAGCTTGGACACTGGCTGAACGGCAGGCTTTCGGGCGTCGCCCTTTCCGACCTGATCGATGCGGTGATGGAAGACCATGGGCTGCCAGCTGCGGATACGACGCGGGTGGCGGGCACGCTGTCGGGCTATGTCGTCGACGACCCGGCAACGGCGCGGGCATCTCTGGAACCGCTGGTCGAGCTGTTCGGGCTTGTGGCGCGCGAGCGCGAGGGCAGGCTGGTCTTTGCGCAGGAGGCATTGGGCGGGGCGCGGGTGACGCTGGACGAACTGGCCTTGCCGGACGGCAATGCACCGGTTCTGGAGCGCATGCGCGCGCCCGACCACGAATTGCCGGGCGAGGCCGAACTCGGCTTTCGCGATCCCTTCCGCGATTACCAGAGCGCGGTGGCGCGGACCGAAAGGCTGGATGCCGGCGGTGCCGGCATGGCGGCCTTGTCGCTGCCGGCGGTGATGGAGCCGGCGCAAGCCCGAGGTCTGCTCGAAGACTGGCTGGCGCGACGATGGGCGGGGCGCGAGACGCTCGCGTTCGCGCTGGCGCCGACCATGCGCGAAGCCGAGCCCGGTGGGCTGGTGGCGCTCGACGGCGACCACCGCGATTATCTCGTGACCCGGATCGATGACGGGCTGACGCGTCAGTTGCGCGCGAGACGGGTGCGCAGGACGGCCTCTGCGCCGTGGCGACCGACTAGGCTGCCGCCTGGCATGGCGCAGGCCATCGTGCCTTCGCTACCGCATGCGGTTTTCCTCGACCTGCCGATGGGACCGCAATCGGGGCCGTCGGAGGATCAATTCCGGGTCGCTGCAAGGGCGAGGCCCTGGCGCGGGCAGCTGGTGCTTGCCTCGCCCGAGGCGACAGGCTTTTCCGAACGCGCGACGATCGCCGCGCCAGCCACGATGGGGAGGCTCGTCCAGGCGCTTGGCGGCGGCGTCGAAGGCAGGGTGGACCGGGCGGGCGAGATCGTCGTCGAGCTGATCGAGGGTGAGCTTTCGAGTGTCACGACGGTTGCGATGCTGAACGGGACGAATGCAGCAGCGGTGCGATCGCTCGCGGGCGCGTGGGAGGTGATGCAGTTCCAGTCGGCCGAGGAGGTCGCGCCCTCGATATGGCGTCTGACGACGCTGCTACGCGGCCAGTTGGGCACCGGTGACGCGATGCTCGCCGGGGCGGCGGTGGGTGCGGATTTCGTGCTTCTCGACGAAAAAACCGTGCCGGCGGGGCTGCGGCCCAGCGAGGTCGGTTTGCAGCTTAACTGGCGGGTGGTGCCCTTGGGGGCCGATCTCGACGGCGCGTTTCATGCGCAGGCGATCGAGACCGGTGGGTTGCGGGCGCTGACTCCGCTCGCGCCGGTCCATGCGCAGCTGCGGCGCGAGGGAACGGATGCGGTCATCACCTGGGTGAGGCGCGGGCGCATCGACGCTGACGGCTGGGCCGGCACCGACATCCCGCTTGGCGAAGAGGACGAGGCCTATTCGGTAGAGATCGGTCCGCCGGAGGCCGCGCCGCTGCGCGCCTTCGAGGTGGGAGAGCCGAGGCTTGCCTATCCGCTAGCCGAGATCGAGGCGGATTTCGGCATGCTGCCGGCGGAGATCGAAGTGACGATCCGGCAGTTGAGCCGGGCGGTGGGCGCGGGGCTGGCGACGACGCGGCGCCTGGCGCTTTGACGAATAACCAATCGAAGCTGGAGAAAGCAAACATGGAACAGGCAAAACCCTGGTTCAGATCGCGCACGATCTGGGCGTCGCTGGTGACCGTGCTGGCCGCGCTCGGGGCGCTGTTCGGCATCAAGATCGGTGCGGCCGAGCAGGCGGTGCTGACGGAGACGATCCTGCAGACCGTGACCGCCATCGGCGCCATCGTGGCGATCGTCGGCCGCGTGGTGGCGAAGAGCCGGATCGGGTAGGGGTATGCTGTTCCGGGCGGCGGGCAAAGTGTATGATGGTCGCCGCAAGGGAGTTCGACATGGCGAAGAGAACCTTTTTCGTGAAGGCCGTCTGGGATGCCGAAGCGCGCGCCTATGTCTGCGAGAGCGACATTATCGGGCTTCATATCGAGACGGCGTCTCTGGATGAGTTCGAGGACAGCCTGAAGGAGGTTGCGCCTGAACTGATCGTGGCCAACCACCTGAGCCCGGCGGAACTGGCCGAAAAATCGTATCAGGATCTGATTCCGACGATCGTCTGGCAGCGGCCGAACGAAGAGCCGGTGGCCGCGTGAGGGATGGCCGAGGGCTTCTACGACGAGGTGGTCAAGGAGCTCGCAAAAAGGGGTTTCGAACTGTGGAAATCGGCCAAGGAGTCGCACCAGAAATGGTGCAATCCCGATACCGGGAGAATCCTGATCGTGCCTCGTAATCTCAAGAGTCGCCACACGGCGAACGGCATCCTGAAGGACGCCGGTTCAAGCAAGAAATTCTAGGCGACGAAATTGGACCCCAAACACCCAAATCGTTCATGTGCCGTTCAGCCGATATGCGCTAGAAGTTCGATCATGAACACGAACCGTCTCCTTTCCGCGCTGATTGCGCCCCTGATGCTGGCAGGCTCGTCGCTGCCCGCCACTGCCTCCATGCCTCGCGTGGACGTGCCGGAGGTGGAGGCGTCCTTCGTCAACGTATCGGCCCAATGCTTCCAGGAGGGCCAGCAGATCGCCGCGCGCGAGGGCGGCACGCTCTACAACGCCAGTGCCGAAACGCGCGGCGGCCAGCAGGTCTGCGTGATCGTCGTGGTCATTCCCGGTCCCGAAGGCCAGCGCCCCCTGCGCCGGGAGTTCGTCGTCCCGCGGTGAAGCGTCCCGCCGACCGGAGTTCGATCCGTAAGGGAATAGTCCCAGACCCCTCTCCTCATCCGGAGCTTCCGACAGGTCGTTTGGGGAACCTTTGCTCCTCTCAGAGATTCAATGAGGAGCGAAAGGGATATTCTGATGATCAGCACTCACATATGGCTCATGATCGCCTGCAGCATGGTGACCAGTGCGGTTCTCTTCGGCTTCGGGATCGTTCCGGTGCTGGCCATTCCGGGACTTGCGGAGCACGCCAGCTACCTCATTCCAGTGGTTGTCGTGACAAGCCTCGTGCTCGCGCCCTTCGTGGCCAGCCTGATCGTGCCGCGCATGCGGCTGCGCAACTATACCCGCCAGGAATGGAAGCGCGGCGACCCGATTTCCTGATCGACAGCCGCCAGGGTAGCTAGCCACTATTCTTCGTCATCCCTTAGCAGGCTATCCAAGCCGTCGGCACTCATGCGCTTCACTTTCCGTTCAACCTTGCGGTCATAGCGTCGGTCGTTCGGCTCTACACCCTTTTGTGCTTTGCGCGCGTACAGCGAAGTGAACCGCGCGACCTGCGCGGCTTTTAGCGCGCGCTTTTCCTCGGTGTTCAGGCGCTTTCGCTTCGGTAAGTCTCGTTCGTCCGACACTCAATCCCGTCCATGCTTTCCCGAAACGATACAGATACGTTTGCCGGGGAGCGATATCCAGTCAGCAGCGTCAAATCCCACAGCGGGATATGACGAAACAACCGCGTCGCTTGTGCGGCGCTGCCGATGCTGTCAAAAGGCTGCATGGAGACCTGTCTCGTTCAGGGGAAGAGGACATGCGGATACTGGTTGTCGAGGACGATAAGGACCTCAACCGGCAGATCTGTGAGGCGCTTTCCGATGCGGGCTACGTCGTCGACAAGGCATTCGATGGCGAGGAAGGCCATTTTCTCGGCGATACCGAACCTTATGACGCGGTCGTGCTCGATATAGGCCTGCCGCAGATGGACGGCATCTCGGTGGTCGAGCGCTGGCGTCGCGACGAGCGCAAGATGCCCGTTCTGATCCTGACCGCGCGCGACCGCTGGAGCGACAAGGTCGCCGGTATCGACGCCGGCGCGGACGATTATGTGACCAAACCCTTCCATATCGAGGAAGTGTTGGCGCGCGTGCGTGCCCTGATCCGCCGGGCCGCCGGCCACGCTTCGAGCGAACTGACCTGCGGGCCGCTCAGGCTCGACACCAAGAGCTCCAAGGTCGATCTCGACGGCGTACCGCTCAAGCTGACCTCGCACGAGTTCCGGCTGCTCGCCTATCTCATGCATCATTGCGACCAGGTGATCTCGCGCACGGAATTGGTGGAACATCTCTACGACCAGGATTTCGACCGCGATTCCAACACGATCGAGGTCTTTGTCGGGCGACTGCGCAAGAAGATGGGCATTGACCTGATCGAGACGGTGCGCGGCATGGGCTACCGCATGCGCACGCCGGGCGCCTGACATGGGAGCAGCCTGCGCAAGGCGTGGCGGGACGCAGGCCGGATGAGACTGCGCCTGCCAAATGGCCCACGTCTCGATTCGCTGGCTTTCCGGGTCGTGGCCTCGTCGACCATATGGGCGATCATCTCGCTGGTGGTCGTCGCCACCATCATCTCCACCTTCTATCGCCAGGCCAGCGAACGCGGCTTCGAAAGCGTCCTGTCGGCGCATCTGTTCAACCTGATCGGATCGGTCGGTGTTGACGAGGAGGGCAGGCTGCAGGGCAGCCCCAATCTCGGCGATTTCCGCTTCAACATGCCGGCTTCCGGCTGGTACTGGTCGGTGGAGCCCCTTTCCGACAACGTCGTCGGCACGCTCGGCTCGTCCTCGCTGACCGCTGCAATCCCGGCACCCTCCAGCGAGGATGTGCCTTTCGACGCGGATTTCCAGCGCAGGTACCTGACAGAGGGGCTGGATGGCGAGATCGTCGACGTCATCGAGAGCGAATTCCTGCTCGATGACGAAGATCGCATCGTACGGTTCCGCATCATGGGCAATTACAGCGATCTTTCGGAGGAAATCGACGAATTCAGCCGGCAGCTCTATCTCTATCTGGCGGTGTTCGGGCTTGGCATGGTGGCGATCAATGCCATCGCCATCCTGATCGGGCTGAGGCCGCTGACCCGCGTGCGAGGCGCATTGGCCGACATCCGGGCGGGTACCGCAAAGCAGCTCGACGGCAAGTTTCCCGCCGAGATCTCCCCGTTGGCAAGCGAAACCAATGCGCTGATCGAGAGCAACCGGCGTATCGTGGAGCGCGCGCGCACCCAGGTCGGCAATCTGGCCCATTCGCTCAAGACGCCGCTGGCGGTGATGATGAACGAAGGCCGAGCCATGGACGGCCCGAAGGGCAGGCTGATCGCCGAGCAGGCGACGCTCATGCAGCAGCAGATCGAGCACTATCTGCAGCGTGCCCGCGCCGCCGCGCAGCGCGAGACCGTGGTCTATCGCACGCCAGCCCGCCAGACGCTGGAGCGCATGCTGCGGGTGATGGAAAAGCTCAATCCCGCCATCGACCTCGAAATGGACATGCCGGACGACGAGATCGTGTTTGCCGGCGAGAAGGAAGATTTCGAGGAACTGTGCGGCAACATCCTGGAGAACGCGTTCAAATGGGCGCGCGGCGCGGTTCGCGTGACGCTGAGCGAGGGCAGCGGCGCCAAGTCCGGGATGTTCGAGCTTGCGGTTGAGGACGACGGTCCCGGAATCCCGGAAGACAAGGCCACTCTGGCGCTGAAACGGGGGCAGAGGCTCGACGAATCCAAACCCGGCACCGGGCTCGGTCTGGCCATCGTGGCAGAACTGGTCAACGAATACGGTGGCGAGCTGGCGCTTGATACAGCGCAAATCGGCGGCCTGAGGGTGGTGGTAAGCCTCAAACGCGCGCAAGAGTGATCGGGTGCTGATTGCGGTCGGATCGCGATTCGGACAAAATTCCGCCCAACAGCGTCCATAGTTGGTTGAACATGCGAGAGGACAGGCGACACCACATGATGGCATTCGGCAAGGGCATCAAGGCGACGGGCATATTGGTGCTCGCGGTTGCGATGTCTGGTTGTGTGGGCGCCCAGTCGGGCGGCTCCAGCCAGTCAGCCGTCGGAGCATTCACCGGGACGGCGACCGCGAGCGTCGGTCAGGCGAGCGCTGCGGCGCTGGTCGAGGCGCTTCGCGGCGGGCTGATCGCCAAGGAAATCGGCAACGATCTGCGAAGCGATGAGCGCCGGATGGCGCTTGCCGCGGAGTATCAGGCGCTGGAATACGCGCCGGTCGGGCAACCGGTGACCTGGCGCGGCAGCAATGGCCGGGTGAGTGGACAGGTGTCGGCGGCCGCGCCCTACAGGGTCGGCTCGCAGAACTGCCGTCAGTATGTCCACACGGTTCGCAGCGGTGACAGCGAACGCACGGCCCGCGGCACGGCGTGCCGGGAAGCGGACGGTCGCTGGTCGCTGCTGACCTAGAAGCTGACAGGTCACGAGTGCGCGAAAACGGGCGGTTGGGCCAAAACGCCGCAACGAGCGAACTTGGCCGGGATGTTTTCAAGGGTTATTGAAACGGCATGTTTTTCTGGATCATCGCGGCCTTGCTCACACTGGGCGCTTGCCTGGCCGTACTTGCGCCCTTCTCCCGTCGCCATGAACAGCCTGCGCGTGACGAAGATCACGATCTCGAGGTCTACCGCCACCAACTGGCCGAACTGGAGAAGGATGCCGAGCGCGGACTGATCGCCGAGGGCGAAGCAGAGCAGGCGCGGGCCGAGATCGGTCGGCGCATCCTGCGCGTCGATGCCGAACGCATGGCGCGACCCAGCCCTTCAGGCAGTACCGCGCTGGCCCGCTATGGCAGTCTTCTTGCCGTGCTCAGCATCCCGTTGATGAGTTGGGGTATTTACGCGGCGCTTGGCTCGCCAGGCATGCCTGGTCAGCCGCTGGAGGCGCGTCTGGAGCGCAATCCCGCCGAGGCCTCGATGGTAGAGCTGATTGCCCGCGCCGAGGCGCATCTTGCCAACAACCCGGAAGACGCGCGTGGCTGGGAGGTGCTGGCACCCGTTTATCTGCGCATGGGTCGTGGCGGCGATGCCGTTGTCGCTTATCGCAATGCGATCCGGCTCGACGGCGAAACCGCTATTCGCCAGACGGGTCTCGGCGAGGCGCTTGTCGCGGTGGCGGGCGGCACGGTGACGTTCGAAGCACAACAGGCCTTTGAGGAAGCGCTGGCGATCGAACCTGGCAATGCGCGTGCGCGCTATTTTCTGGCTACCGGCTACATGCAGGACGGTCGCAGAAGCGATGCGATCACGATCTGGCAGGCGATGGCTGCGGAATTGCCGACCGATTCGCCATGGCGGGGAGCCGTTGTCGAGGCGCTGCGCGAAGCCGGGGTCGAAGTCGCTGTGGCCACGCCCGGTCCTACTGCCGAGCACATGCAGGCTGCCGCCGAGATGGACGAGGAAGAGCGGACGGCCATGATCGAGGACATGGTCGCGGGGCTCGATGCGAGGCTGCGTGGTCAGCCGGACGACCCCCAGGGATGGCAGCGTCTGGTGCGCTCCTATGTGATGCTCGGCCGCGAGGATGACGCGCGCGATGCGCTTGATCGCGGACTGCAGGCGCTAGGCCGTGAGAGCACGGATGGCGGCGACCTCGTATCCTTTGCCCTTGCCCTTGGCGTGACACCGACGGAGATCGAACAATGAACCGCAAGCAGAAGAGACTGGCCGTCATCGGTGGTGCGCTGCTGTTTCTGGGTGCTGCGACGGGACTGACCCTGCATGCGCTCGGCAGCAAGGCGTCATTCTTCTATCTGCCGACAGACGTTGTTTCTAAGGGCGTGGCACCTGGCGAGCGCATTCGCCTGGGAGGGCTTGTCGGTGTGGGCTCGATCGAGCGCGGCGAGGGGCTGAACGTGGTCTTCGCCGTTACCGACGAGGTGGAAACGGTGCAGGTGGTCTATAGTGGCATCCTGCCGGATCTCTTCCGCGAGCAGCAGGGCGTCGTCACCGAAGGCACGTTCGGCGCCGACGGCATGTTTGTCGC
>Ga0213835_101521_pt1 | contig 13659 bp, 13 predicted proteins | sample SWPATP01_FD_160576 | JGI IMG/M metagenome (GOLD analysis project Ga0213835, IMG submission 160576) | Coastal seawater microbial communities from Marineland, Florida, United States - SWPA TP0 #1 | ecosystem: Environmental > Aquatic > Marine > Coastal | place: USA: Florida | collected 2016-08-05
GACGATGGTGATCGCCGACGACTCGGTGGACGCCGAACTGGTCGCGACCGACCTGCTGGGCCAGGCCGAACACGGCTACAACTCGCCCGCCGCCCTCATCACCAATTCCCGCAAGCTGGCCGAGGCCACGCTGGTCGAGGTGGAGCGGCTGCTGGGCATCCTGCCCACGGCCGAGACGGCGGCGGTGTCCTGGCGCGACTACGGCGAGGTGATCGTCTGCGACACGCACGAGGAAATGCTGCGCGTCGCCAACGACATGGCCTATGAGCACGTGCAGGTGATGACCGACCGCGACGACTGGTATCTGGAGCACATGCACAACTATGGCGCGCTGTTCCTCGGGCCGCGGACCAATGTTGCCAACGGGGACAAGGTGATCGGCACCAACCACACCCTGCCGACCCGGCGTGCGGGCCGCTACACCGGCGGGCTGTGGGTGGGCAAGTTCCTGAAGACCCACAGCTATCAGCGGATCACCACCGATGCGGCGGCGGCGCTGATGGGCGAATACGGCTCGCGGCTGTGCATGCTGGAGGGGTTCGTCGGCCATGCCGAGCAATGCAACATCCGCGTGCGCCGCCATGGCGGGCGGAATGTGCCCTATGGGGTTGCGGCAGAGTGATGCCGGCCAGCCCCTCAGCCCGGGCGGACCGGATCGCCATAGCGCAGCAGCGTGCGGTCGACGGACAGCAGCACCATCCCCTCGGCCCGCGCCTGCGCCACCAGCATCCGGTCGAAGGGATCGCCATGGATGTCGGGCAGGCCCGACAGGGCCAGCGCATGGGCGCCCATCACCGGAAGCTCGGCCCAGCCAGCCCGCAGCGCCTGTTCACGCAGCCGCCGCGGGGCATGAGTGAAATCGGCACGGCCGAGCGCAGATTTGATCGCGATTTCCCAGATGTTGATGACGCTGAAGGCAACTGCCTCTGCCTCGGTTGCAATCAGGCTCCGGGCACGGGCGGAAAGGCGAGGATCATCTGTGGCCGCCCAGATGACGATCTGGGTATCAAGCAGCAGCTTCACCGCGCGCCGCCTGTGCCGTCGTGTTCGTCGCCATCGCCCAGAAACAGCCGTTCGATCTCGCGATCCGCAGCCTCGTGGTCGATGCTGTCCCACCATTCGCCCAGGCCCGAGCCCTTCAGGAAACCGATCCGCGGCGACCGCTTGGAAGATTCGGTCGGGGTCAGCGGGACAACCTTGACCATCGGCTTGCCGGCCTTGGCGATAATGAATTCCTCGCCCCGCGCTGCGGCCTCGACCAGGCGCGACAGATGGGTCTTGGCTTCGTGGATGTTGACCGATTTCATCGCGCTGCCTGCCTCGTCGACGCCTGCCACATGGACTTAGTCAACTAAACTTAGTTTACAGGGGCCTCCGATGCAATCCCTCCCCCGCACCCCCTCCTTCCGCCTCGACGGCCGCCGCGCGCTGGTCACCGGCGCGTCCTCGGGCATCGGGCTGGGCTGCGCCGTCGCGCTGGCCGAGGCGGGGGCCGAGGTGACGCTGGCCGCGCGCGGGGCCGACCGGCTGGGCGACGCGGTGGCGCAGATGACCGACGCGGGGCTGTCCGCCCGGGCCCTGCCGCTGGATGCCGCCGACGCAGGCGCCACCGCCGCCGCCATCGCGGCGCATGGCCCCTTCGACGTCCTCGTCGCCTCGGCCGGCACCGCGCGGCACGGACCCGCCATCGACGCCACGCCCGGGGATTTCGACACGGTGATCGGCGTCAACCTGCGCGGCGCCTTCTTCGCCGCCACCGCCGTCGCGCGCGGGTTGATCGCGGCGGGCCGACCCGGTTCGATCATCACCATCTCGAGCCAGATGGGCCATGTCGGCGGCATCGACCGTGCGCTTTACTGCGCGTCCAAGTTCGGGGTGGAGGGGATGACGCGCGCCATGGCGATCGAATGGGGACCGCACCGCATCCGCGTGAACACCATCTGCCCCACCTTCGTCCGCACGCCCCTGACCGAGGCGACCTTCGCCAACCCCGACCGCCGGGCGTGGATCGAGCGCAAGATCGCGCTGGGCCGGGTGGGCGAGGTGTCGGATATCATGGGCGCGGTCACCTACCTCGCCTCGGACGCGAGCGCACTGGTCACCGGCACGTCGCTGGTCGTGGACGGGGGATGGACCGCCGAATGACCCTGCCGCGCGTCACCTCGATGGATGTGGCCCGGCGCGCCGGGGTCAGCCAGTCGGCCGTCAGCCGGGTGTTCACCCCGGGCGCGAGCGTGTCCAAGGCGATGGCCGCCAAGGTTCGTCGCGCCGCCGAGGAGCTGGGCTATCGCCCCGACAGGCTGGCCCGCGCGATGATCACCGGCCGGTCGCGCATCATCGGGCTGGTGGTGGCCTATCTCGACAACCAGTTCTACCCGGCCGCGCTGGAACGCCTGAGCCACGCGCTGCAGGCGCGGGGCTATCACATCCTGGTCTTCATGGCCTCGAACACCCCCGGCGAGGTCGAGACGGTGGTGGACGAACTGCTCAGCTACCGGGTGGACGGGATCATAACCGCCTCGGTGGCGGTCAGCACCGACCTGGGCGCACGCTGCGCGGCGGCGGGCATTCCGGTGGTGATGTTCAACCGCGGCCAGCCCGGGTCGGGGCTGTCCTCGATCACCTCGGCCAATGCGGAGGGCGGGCGCAAGGTCGCGCGCTTCCTGCTGGCGGGCGGGCATCGGCGGATCGCCCATGTCTCGGGCTGGCTGGGCGCCTCGACCGGGCAGGACCGGCAGCGCGGCTTCCTCGACGGCCTGGCCGAGGGCGGGGCCGAGCCGGTGGCGCTGATCGACGGCATGTACCGCCGCGAGGTCGCCGCCGCCGCCACGCGCGAGCTGATGGAGGGCTCAGCACCCCCGCCCGATGCGATCTTTGTCGGCAACGACCACATGGCCTTTGCCGTGCTGGACGAGTTGCGGCTGATGGGCGTGTCGGTGCCCCGGGACGTGTCGGTCGTGGGCTATGACGACGTGCCGATGGCGGCCTGGCCCGCATGGGACCTGACCACCGTGCGGCAGCCCCTGAACCGCATGGTCGAGGCGACGGTCGACACGCTGCTCGCCCAGATCGACACCCCCGACCGCCCGACCCAGCGCATCGAGATCGACGGCCCGCTGATCGTGCGCGGCTCGGCCCGGATACCGCAGGAGGGGACGGCATGAAGGGCGTTTCGAACCGCTGGCGGGACTTTCCCGACTACATCATCGGCATCACCCGCGAGATCTGGGAGGGGCGCGACATCGCCGCCCTGAACCGCTGGTACGCGCCCGATATCCCCGTCCGCACGCCGATGGGCGTGTCGCGCGGCAACGCGGGCGTCATTGCCGCCACCCTGGCCACCCTGCACGAGTTTCCCGACCGCGAACTTCTGGCCGAGGACGTGATCTGGTGCGGCGAGGACGGCGGGGCGCATCTGTCCTCGCACCGCATCATCTCGACCGGCACGCACCGCTGCGACGGGTATTTCGGGCCGGCGACCGGCCGGCGTTTCTGCGTCCGGGTGATCGCCGACTGCGCCGCGCGGGGCGAGGTGATCGACGACGAATGGCTCGTGCGCGACAACGGCGGGCTGGTGCGGCAACTGGGGATGGAGCCGCGCGCCTTCGCTCGCGACCTGATCGCGCGCGAGGGCGGCCCCGATGCCGCCCCCCGCCCCTTCACCCCCGCCGCCGACATCCCCGGCCCTTACGCCGGCACCGGCAACGGCAACGCATGGGGCGCGCGCTATGCGGCCACGCTGGAGCGGATCATGGCGGGCGACCTTGCCCATGTGCTGGCCGAATACGACCGCGCCTGCCTGGCCGATCACGCCGGGGGGCGGCACCTGGTCGGCGCCCGGGCCGTGGCCGACGCCTGGCTGGGACTGCGCGCGGCCTTCCCCTCGGCCCGCTTCACCGTCCACCACGTGATCGGGATGGAGGGCGGGTTGATGCCCCCCCGTGCCGCGGTGCGCTGGTCGCTCGACGGCACCCACGACGGTTGGGGGATGTTCGGCGCCCCCACGGGCGCGCCGGTGCATGTGATGGGCATCGCCCATGCCGAATACGGCCCCTTCGGCCCGGACGGCATCGGCCTGCGCCGGGAATGCGCGCTTTTCGACGAAACCGCGATCTGGAAGCAGATCCTTCTGCACACGGGATAGGACATGACCACCGCCACCCTCGACCGCCCCTCGCTGACCCCCGCGCAGATGGAGGCGCGCATCGTCCGCTATGGCGACCTGCGCCCCTGCCGCACCGCCTTCATCGACGCCCACACCCCGGGGTCCGACCAGAAGGAGAACTTCACCATCATCGGCGGCGGCGTGTCGGAATCCGCCGACCAGCACGTGCACATCCGCGAGACGCCCGGCTTCAACATCGGCGCCGCCGGCCAGCCGCCGAAATGCCGCAACAGCCTGCATTCCCACCGCACCGCCGAGGTGTTCTTCGTGCTCAAGGGCCGCTGGCGGTTCTTCTGGGGCCGTTGGGGCACCGCCGGCGAGGTGGTGCTGGAGGAAGGCGACATCTTCAACATCCCCACCGGCATCTTCCGTGGGTTCGAGAACATCGGCACCGACTACGGGATGATCATGGCGATCCTCGGCGGCGACGATGCCGGCGGCGGCGTGATCTGGGCGCCGCAGGTGCTGGAGGACGCGCGCGCGCATGGGTTGGTGCTGGGCGCCAACGGTCGCCTCTACGACAGCAGGAAGGGCGAAAGCCTGCCCGCCGGCGTCGGCCCGATGCCGCCCCTGACCGAGGCCGAACTGGCCGGTTTCCCCGAGCCCGAAGCAAGCGCGGTGATCCCCAACCACGTCGCCCGCTATTGGGACCTGATGGCGCTGGCCGCCCGCGCGCCGGCACGCGTCATCGGCCACGACGCGGTGCTGCGCGACCGCCCCGGCTTTGCGGTCGAGCTGATCGCGCGTGGCTCGCTGTCCGGGACTCCCGAGACCTCCGACCGCCACACCGTGCTGATGCCCGTGCGCGGCCACTGGCGCCTGACCTGGGACGGCGGCACCACCACGCTGGCCCCCGGCGACACCTGCGCGGTGCCGCCCGGCGTGGCCCATGCGCTGGCCCCCTCGATGTCGGGCGAGGCGAGCCTTTATCGCATCCGTAACACCGACGATCCCGCCGGCGCCACCGGCCGGCTGCTGTAGGATGGGCAAGACTGCCCATCCTACCCGCGCAAGGACCTGACCCATGCCCCTGCATGCCACCCATGTCGGCAGCCTTCCCCGCAGCCAGGCCGTCGTCGATTTCCTCTTCGCCCGCGAGCGGGGCGAGGCCCATGACCCCGCCGCGTTCGATGCCTGCATGGCTGCGGCGGTGATGGAAAACGTCCGGCGCCAGAAAGAGGCCGGCATCACCATCGTCTCGGACGGCGAGTGCTCCAAGATCAGCTATGCCACCTATGTCAAGGACCGCTACGACGGCTTCGGCGGCGACAGCCCGCGCAACGCGCCGGCGGACCTGAAGCTTTATCCGTCCTTCCTGGAACGGCTGGCGCAATCCGGTGGAACGCCGAAATACGCGCGCCCGCAATGCATCGGCCCGGTGCGTTCGCGCGGGCAGGACGAACTGGGCAAGGACATTTCCAACCTCAAGGCGGCGATGGCCGCGCATGGGGTCGAACGCGGCTTCATGAACGCGGCCTCGCCGGGGGTGATCGCGCTGTTCCTGCAGAACGCCTACTATCCGGATCGCGACGCCTATCTGGAGGCGCTGGCCGAGGCCATGGCCGAGGAATACCGCACCATCCTCGACGCCGGCCTCGACCTGCAACTCGACTGTCCCGACCTCGCGCTGTCGCGGCACATGCTGTTCACCGACTTGTCCGACGAGGATTTCCTTCGCGTCGCCGCCCGGCATCTCGAGGCGCTGGAACACGCCCTGCGCGGGCTGCCGCGCGACCGCATCCGGCTGCACATCTGCTGGGGCAATTACGAGGGACCGCATGTCTGCGACATCGCCATGGACAAGGTGTTCTCGCTGCTGATGAAGGCGCCCGCGCGCTACGTCCTGTTCGAATCCTCCAACCCCCGGCACGGGCATGAATGGGAGGTGTTCCGCGACCGCGCACGCGAGATCCCCGACGACAAGGTGCTGGTGCCGGGCGTGGTGGATACGACGACGAACTTCGTGGAACACCCCGACCTGGTGCGGCAGCGGCTGGAGCGCTTTATCGCCATCGTCGGACCCGAACGGGTGATCGCGGGGTCGGACTGCGGCTTCGGCACCTTCGCGGGCTTTGGCGCGGTGGACCCGGAGATCGCATGGGCCAAGCTTGCCGCGCTTGCCGATGGCGCGACGCGGGTGGGGTGATGGCACCGGGGACGGACCGGAACGGCGCCGACACCGCCCTGACGCCGGTCGTCCTGCTGCCCGGCATGATGTGCGATGCCCGGATGTGGGGCCAGGTGATGGGCGCCTTCGCCGGGCGCGCCGTACTCCACGCCCCCCTGACCGAGGCGGGCACGATGGACGGGCTGGCCGAGGCGGTGCTGGCGCTGGCCCCGCCGCGCTTTGCGCTCGCGGGGCTGTCGATGGGCGGGATCGTGGCGATGGCGGTGCTGGCCCGCGCGCCCGACCGGGTGGAGCGGCTGGCGCTGCTCGACACCAACCCGCGCGCCGAGGCGCCCGAGGTGCAGACCCGGCGCGGCCCGCAGGTTGCCCGTGCGCTGGCCGGCGACCTCGCCGGCGTGCTGCGGGACGAGATGAAGCCGAACTACCTCGCCCCCGGGCCTGGCCAGCGGCCGATCCTGGAACTGTGCATGGACATGGCGCTGGCGCTGGGGCCGGAGGTATTCGCGCGCCAGTCCGCCGCGCTGCGTGACCGGCCTGACCGGCAGGCGGTGCTGGAGCGTTTCCGCGGCCCGGCGCTGGTTCTGACGGGGGCGGATGACCGGCTGTGCCCCCGCGACCGGCACGATCTGATGGCGGCGCTGATGCCGCAAGCGCGCCTTGTGGTGGTGCCCGGCGCAGGCCACCTGCCGCCACTGGAACAGCCGGCCGCGACCGCCGCCGCGCTGCGCGGCTGGCTGGACGCCTGACTCAGACCATCATTTCCTTGGTAGCCGACAGCCGCACCCGGGGGTGGTCGCGCGCCACCCGGTCGATGTCCCATTGCAGGCGGGTCAGGTAGACCGGGTCGCCGTCGTGGTCGGACGCCATGTGCCCCTTGTTGGCGGCGGTAAAGGCCTCCACCGCGTCGGCCGGCCCCGAGACCCAGCGCGCCGAGGTGAATTGCGAGGCCTCGAACCGCACCGGCAGGCCGTATTCCAGCTCGATCCGGCTGGCCAGCACGTCGAACTGCAGCGCCCCCACCACGCCCACGACAAAGCCCGTGCCGATCGCAGGGCGGAACACCTTGGCCGCGCCTTCCTCGGCGAATTGCAGCAGCGCCTTGTCCAGGTGCTTGGCCTTCATCGGATCGCCGGCGCGCGCCGCGCGCAGCAGTTCCGGCGCGAAGCTCGGGATGCCGGTGAAGCGCAGCGCCTCGCCCTCGGTCAGCGCGTCGCCGATGCGAAGCTGGCCGTGGTTGGGAATGCCGATGATGTCACCCGCCCAGGCTTCCTCCGTCACCGCGCGGTCGGCGGCGAGGAACAGCACCGGCGCGGTGACCGCCATTTGCTTGCCCGTGCGCACATGCGACAGCTTCATGCCCCGTTCGAAATGCCCCGAGGCGAGGCGGACAAAGGCCACCCGGTCGCGGTGCTTGGGGTCCATGTTGGCCTGCACCTTGAAGACGAAGCCGGTCACCGCGGGCTCTTCCGGGGCGACCTGGCGGTTGGCGCGCTGGGGCTGCGGGGGCGGGCCGAACTCGGCGATGCCGCGCATCAGCTCGCGCACCCCGAACGAGTTGATGGCCGAGCCGAACCAGATCGGCGTCAGCGTCCCGTCCAGAAACGCCTGACGGTCGAAGGGCGGCAACAGCTCGCGCGCCATCTCCAGCTCGTCCCGCAGGGTGGCGAGCAGGTCGGCGGGCACGTGGTCCGCCAGCCGCGGGTCGTCCAGCCCGTCGATGCGGATGCTTTCGGCAACCCGGTTGCGGTCGGCGCGGTCCATGATCTCGAGCCGGTCGTTGAGCACGTCATAGGCGCCGAGAAAGTCGCGGCCCTGCCCGATCGGCCACGACGCAGGGGTCACGTCGATGGCAAGGGATTCCTGTATTTCGTCAATTATTTCGAATATTTCCCGCGATTCACGGTCCATCTTGTTGCAAAAGGTCAAGATGGGCAGGTCGCGCAGGCGGCAGACCTCGAACAGCTTGCGGGTCTGGGATTCGACCCCCTTGGCCCCGTCGATGACCATGATCGCGGCATCGACCGCGGTCAGCGTGCGATAGGTATCCTCGGAAAAGTCGCTGTGGCCGGGCGTGTCGACAAGGTTGAAGCGGTGCCCGTCGAAATCGAAGGACATGGCAGAGGCCGAGACCGAGATGCCGCGGTCCTTCTCCATCTGCATGAAGTCCGATCGGGTGCGGCGCGCCTCGCCCTTGGCGCGGACCTGCCCGGCCATCTGGATCGCGCCGCCGAACAGCAGGAACTTTTCGGTCAGCGTGGTCTTGCCGGCGTCGGGGTGCGAGATGATGGCAAAGGTCCGGCGCCGCGCGATCTCGGGCGGCAGCGGGGCGCGGTTGGGGGCGGGGCTGGTCATGGGCGGGGGCTATAGGGCAGCGACGACGGGCCGGCAAGGCGGGGCACGGTGTCGCGCCTCGGGCGAGGTCGGGGCGATGGCGGCGCGGGTATGCGGCGCCGCCTACCCCGCCGGCAGCGCCTCCACCACCACGGCGATGCCCTGTCCGCCGCCGATGCACATCGTCGCCAGCCCGAAGCGACCGCCGGTCCGGCGCAACTCGTACACCAGCTTGATCAGGATGATCGCCCCCGACGCCCCGATCGGATGGCCCAGCGCCACCGCCCCGCCGTTGGGGTTCACCCGCTCCGGGTCCAGCCCCAGGACCTTGGTCACCGCGCAGGCCTGCGCGGCGAAGGCTTCGTTCGACTCGATCACGTCGAGATCGCCCACACTGAGCCCGGCGCGCGCCAGCGCCTGCTTCACCGCCGGCACCGGCCCCATGCCCATCACCTCGGGCGCCACACCGCCCAGGCCATAGGCGCGGATGCGGGCCAGCGGGGCCAGCCCGCGCGCCGCCGCCACCCCCGCCTCGGCCAGCACCAACGCGGCCGCGCCGTCGTTGATCCCGCTGGCGTTGCCGGCCGTGACCGTACCGCCCTCGCGCCGGAACACCGGGCGCAGCGCGGCCAGCCCCGCTTCGGTCACGTCGGGGCGCACATGTTCGTCGGTGTCGAAAACCGCCTCGCCGCGCCCCTTGCGGACCGTCAGCGGCAGGATCTGCCCGGCAAAGCGCCCCTCGGCGATGGCGCGCGTCGCCAGCCGGTGCGAGCGGGCGGCAAAGGCGTCCTGTTCGGCCCGCCCGATCCCTTCGCGCGCGGCGACATTCTCGGCCGTCACGCCCATGTGGCCGTGCCCGAACGGGTCGTGCAGGGCGCCGGTCATCATGTCGACAGCCGCCGCCTCGCCCATCTTCACGCCGGCCCGCGAGCCGGTCAGCAGATGGCCCGCACGGCTCATGTTCTCGGCGCCGCCGGCCAGTGCGACATCGGCGTTGCCGAGCAGGATCTGCTCGGCCGCCGTCACCACCGCCTGCAGGCCCGAACCGCACAGCCGGTTCAGTGTCAGGGCCGGCACGGTTTCCGGCACCCCGGCACGGATCGCGGCGACGCGGGACAGGTACATGTCCTCGGGCGCGGTGTGCACCACGTTGCCGAACACCGTCTGGCCGATGTCGCCGGGCGCCACGCCCGCCCGGGCGATGGCTTCGGCCGCGACCTTCGCGGCCAGCTCGCACGGCGGCACGCCCGCCAGCGACCCGCCGAAGGTTCCGATCGCGGTGCGCACCCCGCTTGCAATGACGACCGAGCGTTCCATCCGGGCCTCCCCCCAATTTGCCGTGCGCAGTCTGCCGCGACGCGGGCGCGCTGCAAAGGGCGAACTGCGCCACCTTTTCCCCCTCGCGCCCCGGCGCCGGCTTTGTTAGAAGGGCGCGGTTTTCAGGGGCGGGCGGGTTTGCGGACCGGCCCGTCCCGTTGTATCGCGGGTGTGGCGGAACTGGCAGACGCACCAGATTTAGGTTCTGGCGCCGCAAGGCGTGGGGGTTCAAGTCCCTCCACCCGCACCAGATGGGATGAAAAGGACGACGGCATGCAGGTCACCGAGACCAACAGGGACGGCCTCAAGCGCAGCTACACGATCACCGTCACGGCGGCCGAGCTTGACGAGAAGGTGGACGCCAAGCTGGCCGATGCACGGCCCAACATCGAGCTGAAGGGCTTTCGCAAGGGAAAGGTGCCGTTCGCGCTGCTCAAGAAGCAGTTCGGCAAGTCGGTCCTGGGCGACGTGATGCAGGAAAGCATCGACGCTGCCATGCGCGATCACTTCGCGGCCTCGGGCGATCGCCCTGCCGCGCAGCCTGACGTGCAGATGGTGGCCGAGAACTGGAAGGAAGGCGACGACCTGACCGTGTCGATGACCTACGAGGCCCTGCCCGAGGTGCCCGAGGTCGACTTCTCGACCCTGTCGCTGGAGCGTCTGGTGGCCAAGGCCGAGGATTCGGCAGTGGACGAGGCGCTCGAGAACCTCGCCAAGGCCGCGCAAAGCTTCGAGGATCGCGACGAGGGCGCGGCAGCCGAGGACGGCGACCAGCTGGTCATCGACTTTGTCGGCCGCATCGACGGCACGCCCTTCGACGGCGGCACCGCCGAGGATTATCCGCTGGTGCTGGGCTCGGGCAGCTTCATCCCCGGCTTCGAGCCGCAGCTGGTGGGCGCCAAGGCGGGCGAGGAAAAGGACGTTACCGTCAACTTCCCGGAGGATTATGGCGCAAGCCACCTCGCCGGAAAGGAGGCGGTCTTCGCGGTCACCGTGAAGTCGGTGCGCGCGCCCAAGGCGGCCGCCATCGACGACACGCTTGCCTCGCAGTACGGCGCGGCCGACCTGGAGACGTTCAAGGGCCAGATCCGCGAGCGCATCGAGGCCGAGTACGCCGGCGCCGCCCGTGCGGTGCTCAAGCGCAAGCTGCTGGACGCCCTTGACGGGATGGTGGAGTTCGAGTTGCCGGCCAGCATGACCGCCGCCGAGGCCAGCCAGATCGCCCACCAGCTGTGGCACGAGGAAAACCCCGAGGTGCACGGCCACGATCACCCGGAAATCCCGGTGCAGCCCGATCACGAGCGTCTCGCCGCCCGCCGGGTCAAGCTGGGGCTGTTCCTGGCCGAGATCGGGCGCAAGGCCGACATCCAGGTCACCGAGGCCGAGTTCAGCAACGCGGTCATCGCCGAGGCCCGCAAGTATCCCGGGCAGGAACGCGCGTTTGTCGAGTTCATGCAGAAGAACCCGCAGGCCCAGCAGCAGCTGCGCGCCCCGGTCTTCGAGGACAAGGTGGTCGATCACATCCTGTCGCTGGCCACGGTCGCCGAACGCACGGTGAGCAAGGACGAGCTGCAGGCCGCGGTGGACGCGCTCGAGGATGATCCCGACGCGGCCGAGACCGAGGCCGACAAGGGCTGAACCGGCACCGCCCGTCCCGCCGGCCTCAGTTGGTCCGGCGGGTCGGGATGAACGGCAGGGGGGCGACGGGAACGCCCTCCTCGATCAGGGCGCGGGCATCCTCGGGGCTGGCCTCGCCGTGGATCATCCGCTCGGGCGCCTCGCCGGTGTGCATGCGCCGCGCTTCGGTCGCGAAGGACAGCCCGACATAATCCGAACGCGCCTCGATCTCGGCCTTGAGCCGACGCAGGGCGGCGGCACGGTCGGCGGGCCGGCCGGCCGGGGCCTCGGGCGCTGACGGCGACGGCGAGGGAACGGCCCGTTCGGTGCGGACCGTGGGCGCCATGAGGGCCTTGGACACCACGCTGCTGCCGCACTGCGGGCAGGCCAGGTGCCCGGCCCGGGCCAGCGTGTCGCAGGCGTCCGAACTGGCGAACCAGCTGTCGAACCGGTGGTCGGAATCGCAGGTGAGGGTATAGCGGATCATCGGAGCGGCCGGTGTTTTCCCTCAAGCTATAGGTCCGGTGGCGAAGTTCAAGCCGCGCGCTTGATCGCCCGCGCCCGTGCGATACGTCCCCGCGGAAAGGCGATGGAGGGATCGATGCGCACGCTTCTTCTGGCCGCGGTGGCCGCATTCCTGCCCATGGGACTGTCCGAGGCCGAAGCTGCGGCGCCCGGCCCGGCGGCTTCGTGTTCGACAGCCTGACAGGCGGCTCGCTGGCACTGGACGACTGGCGCGGGCGGCCGGTGCTGGTGGTCAACACCGCCTCGCTGTGCGGCTTCACCCGGCAATACGACGACATGCAGGCGCTGTACGACCGCTACCGCGACCGGGGGCTGGTGGTGCTGGCGGTGCCGTCGGGCGACTTCCGGCAGGAAAAGGCAAGCGACGCCGAGGTCGCCGCCTTTTGCGAGGTCAACTTTTCGCTGACCTTTCCGATGACCACGATCACGCCCGTCCTGGGCGCACAGGCGCATCCGTTCTATCGCTGGCTCGACCAGACGCACGGGGTGCGGCCGGCGTGGAACTTCAACAAGGTGCTGATCGGCGGCGACGGGGCCCTGGTCGGCCACTGGGGGTCCACGACCCGGCCGACCGCGCGGGCGATCACCCGCGCGGTCGAGGCACAGCTTTCAAGGTGAGCGCCCCGGCGCGGTTCATCGGCTCGGAAATCTACCGCGGGTCGAGCTATGGCGACTGGCACCCGCTGCGCATCCCGCGCGTCTCGACGGTCATGGACCTTGGCCGGGCGCTGGGCTGGCTGGGCCGGGAGGTGACGCTGACCGCCCCGCGCGCGCGCCCCGCCGCGCTGCGGGCCTTTCACACGCCGGCCTATATCGCCGCCCTGCAACAGGCCGAGACCGAGGGCGCGGTGTCCGAGGCCGTCCGCGTCCGCCACCAGCTTGGCACCGCGGCGAACCCCGTCTTTCCGGAGGTCTTTCGCCGTCCCGCGACCTCGGCCGGGGGCACGATGCTGGCCGCCGAACTGGTCGCCGCCGCACCCGGCCGGGTGCATGTGCCCGGCGGCGGCACCCATCACGCGCTGGCCGACCGGGCGAACGGGTTTTGCTATCTCAACGATCCGGTGCTGTGCGTGATGACGCTGCGGGCGCGGGGCATGCGCCGGGTGGCCTATGTCGATATCGACGCGCATCATTGCGACGGGGTGCAGGCGGCCTTTGCCGGCGATCCCGCGGTGCTGCTGATCTCGGTCCACGAGGAGCGGCGCTGGCCCTTCACCGGGGCGCTCGAAGACGACGGCGGCGGCAACGCGTTCAACCTGCCGGTGCCGCGCGGACTGAACGACACGGGCATGCGGGCGATCCTGCACGATCTGATCCTGCCGCGGCTGGCGGCCTTCGCGCCGGATGCGGTGGTGCTTCAGTGCGGGGCCGATGCGGTGCTGGAAGACCCGCTGTCGCGGCTGGCGCTGTCGAATGCCGCGCACCGCGGGGTGGTGGCGGCGCTGATGGCGGCCTGCGCGCGGCTGATCGTGCTGGGCGGGGGCGGCTACAACCCGTGGTCGGTGGCGCGCTGCTGGACCGGGGTCTGGGCGGTTCTGGCGGGGCGCGAGATCCCCGAGCGGCTGCCGGAAGCGGC
>Ga0213835_101522_pt1 | contig 13655 bp, 12 predicted proteins | sample SWPATP01_FD_160576 | JGI IMG/M metagenome (GOLD analysis project Ga0213835, IMG submission 160576) | Coastal seawater microbial communities from Marineland, Florida, United States - SWPA TP0 #1 | ecosystem: Environmental > Aquatic > Marine > Coastal | place: USA: Florida | collected 2016-08-05
GGTTGTTTCTGAGTTGCATCAAATGGATATTGTAGAATTTTATCAGCGCCCAAATCTGCTACGAGCAAAGTCTTATAATCTGGCGAAAAAACAACAGAATGTGTGTGCGCCTTGTCCTGTCTTTTCGCATTAACACCGCTTCCTTCCGTGAATGTAAAATGTTGCGCTATCGAATCGATTTTTCCATTTTCAAGAAGTGGAAACACTGAAATCGTTGGAATGTTATAAGTCGCATTAATGAGCCATTTTCCACTTTTATCAACATTCACATAAACAGGATTTTCACCACCAGTTTTTTGTTGATTCAAGAAAGTCAATGATTTCTTGTCCGCATCAAAAGCGAAAGCACTTACTGTTCCGCTTGGCATTTTGGCGTCGGATGAGGCGTAAACATATTTTCCATCATTGGAAACCGTGATGTAGCCTGGATTTATGACATCTGAAGATGAAGTTACTTTGGTCAATTTTCCGGATTCCGTATCGAGTTCATAAACATAAACCGCTTCCGAAGCTTTGTCCCAATTGTAGGAACCGAAGAATACAAATTCTCGCTGAGAATAAAGACTTGTGAAAATTAAAAAACTTAGAAATAGACTGACTTTTTTGAAATTCATTGGGCTGGATTTAGAGGATTTTTGTCACAGATTTTTTTTGCAAATCTGATATTCAACAAATTTCCTAAAAATTCGCCTGGAAACCAAACTGAACACCAAATTTTCTAACCTCAGAAGTCGCAGAAGTATTATGATTAAGGTAATTTCCTCTCCAGTTGAAATCCAATCTCAACAATCTGAAGTTTCCCCATCCGATATTCTCTATCCCGAAACCATATTCGTAATAAGGTTTGTTCGGAGCGCTAAGGTTCAGATTTCCTGCATTCATGGAAATAGTTTCTGGTTTCAAACTTCCAATTCCAGAACGGAAAAAGGCAACTTCACGCAATTTTAGTTTTTTTATTAATGGAATCTGAGATAAAATCTTTCCGTTGAAGTGATGTTCCAAAAACATAACGGCATAAGAATCTGCCACGAATTCGTAATAATTCATCAAAGAAAAAACACCTCGCACTAAACCATAAGATTGGTTAGCAGGCATTACATTTTGCAAAGCGAGTGGGAGGGCATCGAAGTTTTTACCAACTTCTACATTAGCAAACAAACGTCCCCAATTTCCCAAAATGACTGGTTGATAGTAGTAAAATTGTAATTTGTTGTAATTATAATCAGAATTGAAAACGCCACCCATACCTTTTGTATATTTTAAAATAATTGATGGATTGGTCGCCAACGCAGTCATCTCATAACGGTCTACACCATAAGTTGAGAACTTGATTCCGGGTCTGAATATCAATGTTGTGGTGAATCTTGTGTCATTCAAATCATCTCTTAAAACACCTTGTCTGTAATAATTGATATTGAATAGATTGGAATCAGCGGATTTTATATTTTGAGTTGTCGCATCCAATCTGACTTGGAAATTTTTCCAAGGTTCGATGCTTGTAAAAACGTTGGTTTGATTCACGGAACTCATAGACGTTGTTTCGCCACTGTTTAGGACAGAAGAAGAAGCGAATGACCTGGTCATAATTCCTTCATCCGTCGTCAATTGTACACCAAGCTGAAGCACATCTTTTCTGTAACCGGCACCAATCATAAATCGGTTTTCCTTGTTGAACATATATTTGGCCTCTCCACCGAATTTCCATTTCTGATCTCGGAAACCATATGCGGTATAAGCCTGAATTCTCCACATATCATTTTTACCGTGATAGGTTCTGAATCCGCCTCTTAAACGTACACCTTCAATGTCATTATAACCAAAAGACTGGAAGATATTCCCAATATCGATGCCGTGGCCAATGTGAAAATACCCGGAATTGCCAATTTCTACAATTTTTACGATTTTTTTGTACTTAGGATTTTCTTGCAGTTCATCGTACATTTTATAGATGTTTTGATCACTCTCTGTCAGCGCTTCGGTCCTGTTGGCCTGCCAGTAACTTTCGTCTTTGGCGACCATCTCGTCTTCTGCGATGACAATTTTATTCAGGAATTCGTCGGTAATTCCTTTATCAAATTCGTAATCAGAATAGTTGGCTGTTCGTCTGGCTATGATGGATTTTGCTTTGTCCTTATCATTCGTAACGAGATTGATCGTTGTCTCATTTCTGGTTGGGATGAATGTGGAATCGTCGGGATTATCAAACTCCAAATCAGTTGAAATTTTCTTAACGAAATTGATGTTGATTTTTTTGTTGGTTTCCATTTCCACCTTCATCACGTTGTACTTGTCCATCGAAATGTAAAGTCTGCCTTTCAGCGCAAGAGCTTCAGGGTTTTTTGGCGTGAATCTGATTTCGTAACTTCTCACGGTATTGACCTCGATCGTGTCTGTGATATTATAATCAAAAACGCCAAAACCATCTGTAGAAACAGGACTTACAAAACCGATATTCAAATAATTGATCGTGTTATCATAAATATTGATGTCCTTATACATTCCCTGGACAGTTTTGGTTACGATTTGATTGTTCTTAAGACCGGAAAGTCGTGTCGCCAAAAGGTCTTTACGTTCTTTTTTCGGGTCGTTTTTTCCATAAGTTTCGAAAATACTTTCGGTGATGAAAACCGGTAAAACTGCTTTGCCAGCGATTTCTGAAGAATCATTGTATTTGAAGATGATAGAGTCCATTCCTTTGAAAGCTCTTTTCTTTGTGAAAGCGCTGTCGATATTATCCAGGCGGAAATCTATCTTTTCGTAGGTCTTGTATTTGTAATCTTTGTGGAGAAGCAATCCGTTGGATTTTTTCTTTTTCCAAACCTCGCGCATAATGGCGTAGGCAGGATTTTCCTTTTTGTTTTTGTATTTTTTAACGCCTTGGATTACGACGTTTTCGATTTCGTTTTCTTTGTCGGTCTGCGAGAAAAGCAAACCGGTAACGAAAATCAGAAAGAAAGAGAGAATAAATTTTTTATCAAGCATCGATTTCATCAAGCATTAACTATTAGTAACTGTTTTTTGTTTTAAATATTGTTTTGATGTAAAACCTATTTACCTTTTTCATAAAATATAACATTTACAGGACTGCAAACCGGAATTGATTTTCCAGTTGCGGTGAGCAGTCCACTTTTGAGATCACGTGTGAAAATATTGATTCGGTTCGTGTCCTGATTGGCAATCAGAACCAATTTGTTGTTTGGACTGATGGTGAAGTTTCTGGGATTCCGGCCAATGGTTTTCGTTTGTTGGATCTTCTTTACCGTTCCATCTTTTTTTCTTTTGAAAACGGTGATGTCATCTGCGTCATCACGATTTGTCACATATACAAATCTCTCATTATTAGAAAGATGAATATCCGCCGCACGGAAATTAAATCTAACTTTTCGTGACAACAAGGTCTCTTCCTGGACCAATTCGATTTTACCATCATTGAAACTTAAAACAGAAAGGTCCCCGCTCAATTCCTGAACGAGATAGATCAATTTTCCTGTTTTATCAAATGCAATATGTCTTGGTCCAGAGCCTTTTTTCGCATCAAACTCTCCAACTTTTTCTAAGACATTTTCACCTGTTTTATTATATTTAAAGACATAGATCTTGTCCAATCCAAGATCGGTCGCCAACACATATTGATGGTCCGGAGAAAACTGAACCTGATGAATGTGCGATTTTTCCTGACGTTTCGGATTCAAACCAACGCCTTCCAATTTGATATTCTGAAAAACCTCTGACAATTTACCATCCGCATATCGTTTGAAAACATTGATGCTTCCGCCGGAATAGTTGGCTGTAATGACATTTTGGTCGTCAGAGATCAGGAAAGCTGGGTCTTCACCTTGGGTTTTCTTTTGGTCTTTTTTTGTTAACTTTCCATCGGTTTCATCAATCGAAAAAGAAGTGACTGTACTTTTATCGCCATCTTCGTTGACTGAGAAAAGAAATTTCTTGTCCGGACTCAAGCTTAAAAAGCTTGGATTGATGACGTTTTCTGTATGGAATTTGAGATTGTATTTATAAGTATTCTCATCAAAATCAAAAATGTAGATGCCGCCGCTGTTACACTTATCGCTGTTGGTGTAAGTTCCTACGATGATTGTATTTTGCGCTGAAAGATGGGTCATAAAAATGATTGAAAAGATAAACGTGTTCCAGAGTTTCATTCTAAAAATTGATGGCAAAAGTATATTTTTTGCGAATTTATTATATATAAAATTAAGCCAAACGATATTTGTGATAAATTAACTTTATTTGACGAGAAAAGTCTTCAAATTTGCATTAGTGGATCTGTAAATTTAATTTTGTCAAAAATCTTGCTATGACTTGGACCGATGTTCTGAAACCGATTAAAGAAAGTGCTTATTTTACCAATCTCTGGGAGAATGTGAAACTGGAATTTAATTCTAAAAAATGTTTTCCACCACCGAAGCAGATCTTCCGTGCTTTGGAATTGACGGAATTTGAAGATGTGAAAGTGGTCATCATAGGGCAAGATCCATATCATAATGATGGACAGGCCAACGGACTTTGTTTTTCTGTTTCTGAAAACGTGAAAGCGCCACCATCGCTCAAAAATATTTTTATTGAATTGAAAGATGATATTGGTGTAGAAAGAAATAGTAATGATCTGCAAGACTGGGCTAAGCAAGGTGTTCTCCTTCTGAATGCGACTCTGACCGTGCAGGCTCACGAACCAAATTCCCACAAAAATATCGGCTGGGAAACGTTTACGGATTTTATCATCAAGCAAATTTCAGATCAAAAAGAAAATGTGGTCTTTGTACTTTGGGGCGCATTTGCACAAAAAAAGGCCTCGCTGATAGACGAGACCAAACATTTTATTATACAATCCGCACATCCTTCACCATTTTCTGTTTACAGAGGATTTTTCGGAAGTCATCCGTTTTCAAAAATCAATAATTATCTTAAGGGAAAAGGGAAAGAGCCGATTGTTTGGGGATAAAATTAATTAGTAATCAGTTATAAATGATGAATGATTTATAAGTCGTCATTAATATTTTGTGTAATAATTATTATTCTTTTTCATACTTAAAGGTGACCGTTGTCGGCTCTTCTTTCCCGCCAGGCTGCGGTTTTAATTCTACCAATGTGAATCTGTAGCCTGAAAAATTAAAGGAGTTAGTCAGATTTTTCTGAAGGAAATCTCTTGTTGCTACCTGAAAATTCTGTTTCTGATTTCCGGAAACTGCATCGACATTGATTATCGCAATGCCTTCCCAAACGCAGGTGACATCTATAGGACAACGGCTTTCCTCCACAACTTCTTTAAACTGAATCGTTACTTTAGAATTAGGGATTTTCGCTTGTTTTTCCAAACCGATTGTGACCGTATTGTTGGTTACAGCGGTAGTTTCAGTTTTCGCAGTTTGTGTTTTGCAGTTGCTCATTAATAATAAAAGCGGAATGCAGAAAATGGTTTTAATATTCATCATCTTGATTTTTAAAAGAAAATATAATAACCAACTACCAAAAACATTGCCAGTCCAACCATCAAATTGAATCCGGTTCCGTAAACAAATCCAATGAACGCACCTTTCATAGAATTCAAAGCTTTTTTCGTGTCGCTCACGTCGTGGAGTAGTTCCCCGAGGAAAACGCCCAAAAGCATTCCTATTAAAAATCCAAATGGAATTGGGATGAAGATAAGTCCGACAATGGTTCCTACAAATGAACCAATGCTTCCATAACGAGTTCCGCCATATTTTTTATTGGTCTTCGCCGGAATGACGTAATTCAAAACGGTGGAAATGATCGTTAATAAAACAAATATCCAGACGTAGATCATCGGCATATCATTTTCTGTTCCGAATTTGAAGATCAGAAGCCCGCAGAGACTAAGTAATAAACCCGGTAAAACGGGAAGGAAAGTTCCCAATAGACCGATGAAAAGAAGTGCTAATGAGACAATGTTGATTAATGTTGGATCCAATTTTATAATTTTATTAAAAATACAATATTCAGAGTAAAGTAGAAAATTTATTATCCTTAAATTTGTTGCTTATTATCAGACTATGAAGGACGAACTCAAAGACTACAAAGATTTTCTACAGCAGATCAGTGATGAGATTCATTTCTTTTGCAAAGATTTTTTGCCTAATGAATTTGTCTTGTCTGGTCAGATTACTTTTAAATTTATATTTTTTATAGGATTAATATTCCTGCTGGCTTTTTTGCTGAAAAATCTGATCAATTTTGTTTTCAAATTCTTCTTTAATAAAGAGAAGTTTCCGGTGATGAAGTCTATTTACAAAGCCAGAGTTACAAGCTCTGTTGCTAATATTTTAGCTTTGGCATTCGGAAATTATGCACTTTTCTCCATTTTCTACAGACATCCCAAAAGTTTTGTTTTCTTAGAAAGATTGGTCGGTTTTCTCATTGTTTTGACAATTGCCAATATGGCTTTCCGATTCATCCGCGTTTTGCAGACTTATTATGAAATTAAAAAAGATTATTACAAGATATTAGCAATTAATTCCATCACACAGACCGTGAAGATTTTTGGAATTTTTATTTTCAGTGTTATTGCAATTTGTGTCATCTTCGGTATCGGAAGCAGTACGGTTTTGGGAAGTTTAGGAGCCATTACAGCGGTGATTGTCTTGATTTTCCGAGATACAATCTTAGGTTTTGTAACTGGAATTCACGTTGCCACCTCCAAAAATCTGAAACCTGGAGATTGGGTTGCGATCCCTAAGTATAATATCGAAGGAAACATCGAAGGCATCGACCTTTTGACAACTAAAATTAAGAATTTTGATAAAACGATTTCAACAATTCCTACATATGATCTTTTGACGACGGAAATTAAAAATTATCAGGTTATTTCCGACGAAAATACCAGAAGGATCAAGAAGTCAATCATGTTTAATATGAAATCTCTGAAGTTCGTCAACGACGATCTAATGGCACGTTTGAAGAAAATTAATCTCATAAAGACCTATCTTAATCTTAAGGAAAAAGAGATTAATGAAGAGAAAAATTCAATAGAAAATCCAGACGAAATTATCAACGGAACACAGTTGACCAATATTGGTGTTTTCCGAAAATACGTTCAGAATTATCTTAATAATAACGACCAAATCGATCAGAATGAAATCATCCTGGTGAGACAACTTCAAAGTATGCCGGAAGGTTTGCCATTGGAAATCTATTGTTTCGCAACCGAGGCTGATACAGAGAAATATGAGAATATCCAGTCCGATATTTTTGATCATCTGTTATCTGCTGCCAAAGAATTTGAACTAGACGTGGTTCAAAAAGCATAATCAATTATCAATCATTATTTATCAATTATAAAAAATCATGACAAAATTAAGTGTCAACATTAATAAAATTGCAACGCTCAGAAATGCAAGAGGAGGCGATGTTCCGAGTGTAACCCAAGTGGCTATCGATCTGGAAAGATTCGGAGCGCAGGGAATCACCATCCATCCAAGACCGGACGAGAGACATATCACCAAAAAAGATGTTTACGACCTGAAACCTTTGTTGAAAACCGAATTCAATATCGAAGGAAATCCGCACAGACCATTCATCGATATGGTTTTGGAAGTAAAACCCGAGCAAGTGACATTGGTTCCGGACGCTGATAATGCGATTACATCCAACGCTGGTTGGGATTGCGAGAAGAATCTTGATTTTTTAAAATCTGTTATTTCCGAATTTAAAAATGCCGGAATCAGAACGTCAATTTTCCTTGACCCAAATCCAGAAATGGTGAAATTTGCGGCGGAAACAGGCACAGACAGGATTGAACTTTATACAGAAGCTTACGCAACTAATTATCCTAAAGATAAAGAACAGGCTATCAAATCATATGTCGACACAGCAATAGAAGCAGAGAAGTTTGGATTAGGAATCAACGCTGGTCACGATTTGAGTTTGGATAATCTAAAATATTTCTCAGATAATATCCCGAATCTTTTGGAAGTTTCCATCGGTCAAGCTTTGATTTCGGAGGCACTTTATCTTGGATTGGAAAATACGGTTCAGGCTTATTTGAAGAGATTGGCAAAATGGTAAAAATAAATTAGAATTAATGGAAATCCTACACTCAAAAATATACGGAGAAGAAAGAACAGAAACGCCGCTTTTGGTATTCCACGGATTGTTCGGGATGCTGGACAATTGGGGAAGTTTCGGGAAAGAATTTGGAGAATTGATGCCAACACACGTTATCGACCTTAGAAATCACGGCCGCAGTTTTCATTCAGATTCAATGTCACACGATGATCTGGCTAATGACATTCTGAATTATATGGAATTTCATAAAATAGAAAAAGCCAATCTTCTCGGCCATTCGCTTGGCGGAAAAGCGGTGATGCAATTCGCCATCAAATTCCCAGAAAAACTAAACAAGCTGATCGTAGTCGATATTTCTCCGAAAGCGTATCCGCCGCATCATCAGGGAATTATTAAAGCGCTTCAAACTGTGGATTTCGAAACTGTAACTTCCAGACAGGATGTTGAGAAAGTTTTGGGCGAATATATTCACGAGAAATTTGTGATCCAGTTTTTGATGAAGAATCTTTATTGGACCGAGAATAAGAAGTTAGCTTGGCGATTCAACCTCAATACTTTGGCGGAAAAATATACGGAGTTTGTTTCCAATGCGATCAAATTTGGTGTTTTCAAAGGACCAACTTTGTTCGTTGCCGGCGCCAATTCGAATTATATTTTGCCACAGGACGAACTTTTGATCAGACAGCAATTTCCGGATTCCAAAATCATCAAGATCGCAAACGCAGAACATTGGGTGCAGGCCAACAATCCTGTTGATTTCAACGCAGCGGTCAAAGATTTTCTTTTATCATAGATAATGACATACTAATTCAGATTTGATAATGGTACAAGCCTTGTATTATCGGATCTGAATTAAAATTATCTTTATGAAATGGAAGTTATTGATCATCCTGATTCTTTGTTTAACGTTTTTCAAATCTCAGACTACCATTTCCGAAGTTTCGAAAATCCCCGATGTTACCTATAAAACGTCAGATTCCATCGACCATAAACTGGATATCTACCTTCCTGAACAATCAAATAAAAAATTTCCCGTTCTCGTCTTCCTTCACGGTGGAGGTTGGATCGGCGGCGACAAAGCCTTTCCGGAAAAGTTCTATATGAATGATTTCGTTCTTAAATTTGTTCAAAATGGTTATGCCGTAGTCAGCGTCAACTATACGTTATTAGATAAAAACACCAATTTTCCAAAACCTATTGAAGATTCCAAAGAAGCAGTACGATGGATCCGGGCAAATGCTGACAAATATAATTTCGATGAGAAAAATATTGGACTTTGGGGCGCTTCCGCAGGCGCACAGATCGGGATGGTCGCGGCCTATTCGGATGACAGTCAGTTTTCGGAACACAGCAGTTTTCCTTCTCAATCTGCAAAGGTCAATTACGTAATCGATTATTTCGGTCCATCTGACTTGAACAAACTTCTGAGAACAGAAGAAGCTGGCTTCAAAATTTTCATTTTCAAACTGATCTTTCCGAAGATCTACACAATGCGCAACGATATGATCAGAGGCTTTACGACGAAAGATATCAAAGAACAAAAACAAGAAGCAATTTATGGTCTTAAAATCTATTCGCCAGTGACTTACATTAACCAAAATTCTGTTCCGACTTTGATGATCCACGGTAACAAAGACCGAATCGTTCCATATTCCCAATCCGAAATTTTAAAGAAAAAACTGGACGAAAATAATGTCAAAAATGAACTCATTCCTATCGATAAAGGGAATCACGGCCTAAATGAAGAACCTGGACACCAATTGATGATGGAAAAAACATTGGAGTTTATGAAACAGAACACGCATTAATTTCCTGATAGATTTCAATATCCGAATAAGAGATTTTTTATAGAATTGAATTATCTTTGTAAAAATCTTTAATGAAAAAATACCAGGAGACTATTTACAAGGTCATTTTGTTTTTTTCGGCGCTTGTCAATCTATTTTTGATAGGACTTTTATTTTTTGTTCTGAAGGATTCATTTTCCGGAGCAGGAGATTACTTCCTGGAGGGCAAAAGTTTTTGGTATTTTGTAGGGATTATCGCAGTTTATTCTATTGCAAACTTTATTTTATTGATCCAGAACTTCAAAAAGAATTCTGACATCCAACCTCAAATTTTCGACGTAGAATGATATTGATCACAGGTGCCACAGGGATTTTAGGACGGGTAATTGCTTTGGAACTTCTCAAAAAAGGAAAGAAAGTTCGCGCTACAAAACGCAGCTCCAGTAATTTGCCGGAAGTCAAAGATTCTTATAAATTTTACACTGATCGACCAGATTTTTATTATGATCAAATAGAATGGGTCGATATTGATTTTGATGACCAAGATTCCCTGGAAAATGCTTTGAAAGATGTGGATGAAGTGTATCATTGCGCCGCGAAGGTCAGCTTCAATCCAAGTGCAGAGAAGGAATTGTACCGAAATAATTCTGAAGCGACAGAGAAATTACTCTTCGCGATCGATCCAGATAAGGTCAAGAAGTTTCTTTTCGTAAGTTCCATCGCAGTTCTTGATGGTTATAATGACAAAGGTGAAATGGACGAAAACTCCGATTTCAACGAGAAGTTAGACCATTCCAATTATGCGATCTCCAAATATCTTTCCGAAATGGAAGTCTGGCGCGCATCTGCAGAAGGTTTGAATACAATCATCATCAATCCTGGTTTAATTATCGGTTCCGGAAACTGGAATCACAGCAGCGGAAAACTCTTCAAAGAGATGTCGAACGGCTTTACTTTTTCCGGATCTACAGCTTATGTTGATGTGAGAGATGTGGCAAAAATTGCTGTCGAATTGATGGAAAGATCAATTTTCGGACAACGTTTCATCTTGACCTCAGAAGATGTAAAATACAAACATATGGCGGATAAAGTTCGAAAGACTTTTGGAAAGACGCCAGCAAAATTAATATCAAATTCGATCTTAGATATCCTTCCATTTTTCTCTGTGATCTTCGGCTGGTTCATTCCAATTTTGAAATTAGGAAACAGAACAAATGTTGAAACGATCAAGTCAGATTCGAAGATCACCAACAACAAAATTCGTGAAACTTTGAATTACGAATTCATTCCGATAGATGAAAGTGTAGACTTCCATCTTAAAAATTATGCGCAAAGCATATCAAAATCCAATTAATGAACATTACGGAATTTCTGAACAAGAACACCAAACGATTTCCACAGAAAGCAGCTGTGGGTTTCAAAAAAGATAATGAATGGAAGGAACTGACTTGGATGAGATTCAAGCAGATGGTTTTCCGCACTGCCAACGCTTTGGTAGAGGCTGGTGTGAAGGAGAATGATAAAGTGGCGATCTACGCAGACAACTCTCCGGAATGGATTATTATGGATGTTGCCACACTTGCAATCGGTGCGGTCACAGTTCCTGTCTATTCCACAAATGGCGCCGATCAGGTAGAATATATCATTAACCACGCAGAACCGAAAATCATTTTGACTGGCGACCAAGAACAGTACGAAACCTGTCATCAATTATTAAGTAAAACTATTGGTGTCGAGAAGATTATCGCATCTAAAAAGAATTTTACTTTAAAGGATAATTCCATATTTTTATCAGACTTTATAGAGAAAGCTTCGGATAAATTCAAGATCGTTGAAAGGTCAGATGAAGATTTGGCGACCATCATCTACACATCCGGAACATCTGGAATTCCGAAAGGTGTGATGTTGACGCACGGCAACTTCCAAAAAGCATTTGACGCGCACATTGACTTTTTTGATTTCAAGGATTTTGAGAAAGAACAATCATTGGCATTTTTACCACTCAGCCACGTTTTCGAAAGATGCTGGACCTTATTCTGCTTTTCAGTTGGTGCTAAAGTCAGCTTTCTGGAGAATCCAAAATTGATTGCAAACGCTTTGCAGGAAGTGAAACCTACCACGATGTGTTCTGTTCCAAGATTCTATCAAAAGATCTATGCTGGCATCAACGAAATGCTTGTGACTGCTTCTCCAACCAAGAAAAAAATATTCGCCTGGGCGATTGAAACAGGAACTCAAGTTTCGGAAAGAAAAAGAGATCAGCAAAACATTCCTTTTTTATTAAATCAAAAATATAAGATCGCGAACGCTTTGGTTTTCAATAAAATCAAAACAAAATTAGGCGGCAGACTTTGGTTTATGCCTTGCGGTGGCGCATCTATTTCTAAAGAAGTAACGCAATTTTTCGATGCGATGGGAATTCATATCACCGTTGGTTATGGGATGACGGAAACGACCGCGACCATCACGGCTTTTCCTTTTACAAAATACAAATACGGAACGGCAGGAAAACTAATTGGCGATTCTCAAATCAAAATAGGAGAGAACGATGAAATTATGGTGAAAGGAAGTGGCATAATGAAAGGCTACTACAAAAATCCAGAAGAAACAGCGAAGATTTTTACAGAAGATGGTTGGATGAAAACTGGTGACGCAGGCGTTTTGGATAATGAAGGAAATCTGACAATTACGGACAGGATCAAAGATCTAATGAAAACTTCAAACGGAAAATACATCGCGCCTCAACCAATCGAGAATATGTTTTCCAACAACAGTTACATCAACCAGATTTTATTGATCGCGGATGACAAACCTTTTGTTTCTGCTTTGATCGTTCCGAATTTTGAAACTCTGGAAGAGAAGGTGAAGAGTCTTGATATCACATTTACCAACTGGAAAGAAGTTGTGGAAAACGAAAAAGTACAGGCTTTCTACCAAAAACTAATTGATGACATCCAGGTGAATCTCTCTGGTTTTGAGAAAATTAAAAAGTTTATCTTGATGCCGGCCGATTTTGAGATCCAAAGTGGAGAGATCACACCCACCTTAAAAATTAAAAGAAATATTGTTCTCGAAAAATATGCAGAGAAAATCAATATGATTTATAATAAATAGAATCAAAAACTAAATCCTGTGTAATAAATAATATTGTTACGATAGTTTTTATCAAATTCTTGACGTAACAAATATTTTTAGAATTGATTAAATTTACAAGCCTTATAATAAGAATCTAATTTGAAGTTTTATAAATGAATACACAACAATTCGTAAATCGCCACATCAGCCTTAATGAGTCTGACAAAGCGGAAATGCTAAAGAAAGTAGGAGCAGCGAGTATTGAAGAACTGATCTCACAAACCATTCCGGATGCCATCAGACTGGAGAAAGATCTGGACATCTCGGAGCCACTTTCGGAGTATGAGATGCTTTTACATTCCAAAGAATTGGCATCTAAAAACCTTAATTTCGACAACTATATCGGTTTTGGATACCACAATACCATTTTGCCTTCTCCAATTCAGAGAAATATCTTAGAGAATCCAAGTTGGTACACGGCTTACACGCCTTACCAAGCAGAGATTGCACAAGGTAGATTAGAGGCTTTGCTTAATTTCCAGACTGTAGTTTCTGATCTGACGGGTTTTCCTTTGGCAAATGCCTCTCTTCTTGACGAATCTACGGCGGCAGCAGAAGCGATGCATATGTTCTTTAACAACAGAACTAAGGATCAAAAGAAAGCCAATGCAACTAAGTTTTTCATATCAGATTTAGTTCTTCCACAAACAGTTTCTGTTCTTAAAACAAAAGCGGAAGGTCTAGGTATTGATA
>Ga0213835_101525_pt1 | contig 13646 bp, 12 predicted proteins | sample SWPATP01_FD_160576 | JGI IMG/M metagenome (GOLD analysis project Ga0213835, IMG submission 160576) | Coastal seawater microbial communities from Marineland, Florida, United States - SWPA TP0 #1 | ecosystem: Environmental > Aquatic > Marine > Coastal | place: USA: Florida | collected 2016-08-05
TGCGTCGCGATGCTGGGCGCGGGGCCGCTGGCGGGGCGGCATGTGATCATCACGTCGGGCCCGACGCAGGAACCCATCGATCCCGTGCGCTACATCGCCAACCGTTCGTCCGGGGCGCAGGGAACGGCGGTTGCGGCGGCGCTGCGCGACCTTGGCGCGCGGGTCAGCTTTGTCACCGGCCCGGCAAGCGTGCCGCCGCCGACGGGGGTGACGGTGATCCCGGTGCAGACGGCCGCAGAGATGCGCGACGCGGTGCTGGCCGCGCTGCCCGCCGATGCGGCGGTTTTCGCGGCAGCAGTGGCCGACTGGCGGGTCGCAGGTGCGGCGGGCGACAAGATCAAGAAGGGCGCCGGCGGCCCTCCTGCCCTCACGCTGGCCGAAAACCCCGACATCCTGGCCGAGGTGGCGCAGTTGCCCGCTGGCCGGCCCGGGCTGGTGGTGGGCTTCGCCGCCGAGACGCGCGACGTCACCGCGCAGGCCACTGCCAAGCGCGCCCGCAAGGGTTGCGACTGGATTGTCGCCAATGACGTGTCCGAGGGCACCGGGATCATGGGCGGCTCCGAGAACGCCGTGACCCTGATCACCGCGGACGGCGCCGAGGACTGGCCGCGCCTGCCGAAGGCGGAGGTCGCGCGCCGCCTTGCCGCCCGCATTGCCGCCGCGCTGGGACCGGCGGCATGAGCGCGGTCACGATCCGCTTCCGGCACACCGAGGACGCCGACCCGACAGTGCCCCTGCCCGCCTATGCCACCCCCGGCGCCGCCGGGGCCGACCTGCGCGCCAACCTGCCGCCCGAGGATCGCGCCACCGGCCTGACGCTGGCGCCGATGGCGCGCGCGGTGGTGCCGACCGGGCTGCGGCTGGCGATCCCCGAGGGCCACGAGGTGCAGGTGCGCCCGCGTTCGGGCCTTGCGCTGCACCACGGCATCACCCTGCCCAACAGCCCCGGCACGATCGACAGCGATTATCGCGGCCCGCTCGGGGTGTTGCTGGTCAACCTGGGTGATGCGCCCTACACCGTGGAGCATGGCGCCCGCATCGCGCAGTTGATCGTTGCCCCGGTGGTGCAGGCCCGCTTCGTGCCGGCCGATGACCTGGGAATGACCGAGCGCGGCGACGGCGGCTTCGGCTCGACCGGGGCGCGGTAGGGGCGCGGGCGCAAGACGGGGGCGCGATGCTGTTCGTTCTGATCCTTGCGGCGGCTTTGTGGGGGCTGGGTGCGCTGATGGGCGCCCCGGTGCGGGCGCGCCTGACGATGGTGGGCGTGCTGCTGGCCGGCGTGCTGGTGATCCAGCTGACCCTGCCCGAAGGTGCCGCGCTGCGGGTTGCGACCGGCGGCTCGCCCGCGCCGTGGCTGCTGCTGGGGGCGCTGGGCGGGGTGGTCTGGGGCTATGGCGGCGTGCTGGGGGCGTTGCGCAGTCGTGGTGCGGCGCGCGCGGCCGAGGCCGGCATCGGGCAGGACGGCGCCCCGTCCCCTTCCGGCCGCCCGGAGGCGTTCCGCCCGGCCGAACTGGAGCGTTATGCCCGCCACATCATGCTGCGCGAACTGGGCGGGCCGGGGCAACAGCGGCTCAAGGCGGCGCGGGTGCTGGTGATCGGGGCGGGGGGCCTCGGTTCGCCCGTGCTGCTGTATCTCGCGGCGGCGGGGGTGGGCACCATCGGGGTGATCGATGACGACGAGGTCGACAACTCCAACCTGCAGCGGCAGGTGATCCACGCCGATGCGCGGATCGGCATGCCCAAGGTCCGCTCGGCCCAGATCGCGATGGAGGCGCTGAACCCCTTCATCGCGGTGCAGCCGTACAAGCGCCGGCTGGATGCGGCGCTCGCCGCCGACCTGTTCCCGGCCCATGACCTGATCCTGGACGGGACCGACAATTTCGACACCCGCTATCTGGTCAACGCCGCCGCCGTCGCCGCCGGCAAGCCGCTGGTCGCCGCCGCCATCGCCCAGTGGGAAGGGCAGATCAGCGTCTATGATCCCGCCCGGGGCGCGCCCTGCTATGCCTGCGTCTTTCCCAACCGGCCCGCCGCGGGGCTCGCGCCGACCTGCGCCGAGGCCGGCGTCGCGGCACCGCTGCCGGGCGTGCTGGGCACGATGATGGCGGTCGAGGCGCTCAAGGTGCTGACCGGGGCCGGCACGCCGCTGCGCGGCCGGATGCTGATCTATGACGCGCTGGAAGGCGAAAGCCGGCAGATCACCGTCCGCCGCGCCCCCGCCTGCCCGGTCTGTGGCGGCGTCCACCCGGCCCCGGCGACGTGATCCCCGTCGCCTACCGTCCGAACCAGCCGCCGACCGCCCGCGCCCCGGCCGAGATGTCGTAGCCGACGCCCTCGATCGTCGCGCAGCCGGCCAGCAGCAGGGCGACAGCGACCGGCAGGGCAAGCCGGCGAAGCTTACTGCTCATGCCACCATACCTCCGGCTGGAATCCGAGCCAGTCGCCGTACATCGGCAGCCGCTCGGGAAAGCGCAGGCTTGCCCTGTGCGCCAGCCTCGAGCGGTCGGCGAACCACAGCGGCACATAATAGCGCCCGGCCATCAGAATGCGGTCCAGCGCCTGCACCGCGGCCACAAAGTCCTCCTGATCCCCGGCGTTCAGCAGGGTGCGGATCATCTCCTCTGCCGCCGGGCTGTCGATGCCGGCCCAGTTGCGGGTTCCCGGCTCGGTCACCCCGGCGGAACCCCAGTACAGCCACTGCTCGTTGCCGGGCGACAGCGACAACCCGATGGCCTGGCGCGCCATGTCGAAGTCATAGGCACGGGTGCGCTCGGTATACTGCGCGCTGTCCACCAGCGTGATGCGCAGGCTGATCCCCAGCCGGCGCAGCGCCTCGGCGTAGATGTTGGCGATCGAGACGGTCTCGGACGCGCCCTGCGCGATCAGGAACTCGATCTCGAAGGCCGTGCCGGCGGCATTGCGCAGCACGCCGTCCCGCACCGTCCAGCCGGCTTCCTCGAGCAGCGCGGTGGCGCGACGGATGCCGGCGCGGTTGGCCTCGGACCCGTCGGACACAGGCAGGCTGTAGCCCTCGATCGCGCCGGGGGGCAGGATGTCGGCGAAGGGCTGCAGGAACTCCAGCACCCGCCCTTCGGCAGGGCCGTGGTCCATCCCGAGGATGGAATTCGAGAAGAACGAGGTGATCCGCGGATCGGCCCCGGCGTTCAGGGTCTGGTTGACGAATTCGAAGTTGAAGGCGTGGATCAGCGCCTCGCGCACGCGCCAGTCGGCGAACATCTCGCGCCGGGTGTTGAACACCAGCCCGTTGATCCCCGAGGGGCGCATATGCGGGATCTCGGACCGCACGACAGCGCCCAAGGTCATCGCCGGAAAGTCATAGGCGCTGGCCCAGCGCGCCGCGTTCGTCTCGCGCCAGCTGTCGATCTCGCCGGCCTTGAACGCCTCGAACACCACGCCCGCATCACCGAAATAGTCGTAGCGCACCTCGTCCAAGTTGTGCTGCCCGCGGTAGAAGGGCAGATCGGCCGCCCACCAGTCGGGGTTCTTGCGGAAGCTGATGAAGCGCCCGGCCTCGAACCGGTCCACGACATAGGGCCCCGACCCGATCACCGGGATCAGCGAGGATTCGGTAAAGTCGCGCCCCTCGAATTGCGCCTTCTGCAGGATCGGGCGCAGGCCGATCAGCAGCGGCAATTCCCGGTTGTCGGTGTTGAAGGTGAAGCGGACGGATCGCGGGCCGGTCTGTTCCATCGTCGCGATCTGGTTCCAGACCGAGTGATAGCGCGGACTGCCATCGGTTCCGAGGATCTCCATCGACCACATCACGTCCTCGACCGTGACGGGCGAACCGTCGGAGAATCGCGCCTGTTCGCGCAGCGTGAACTCGACAAAGTCACGGGCGGCGTTGGTCTCGACCGATTCGGCCAGCACGCCGTACAGCGTGAATGGCTCGTCATAGCTGCGCCCCAGCAGCGTCTCGATCGTCAGCAGGCCGACACCCCAGGGGGCGCGGCCGCGCAGGATGAACGGGTTGAGCGAATCGAATCCGCCCGATTCGCCGAACACGATGCGTCCGCCCTTGGGTGCGTCGGGGTTGGCATGGGGCAAGGCCACAAAATCCGGTGGCAGGGCGGGTTCGCCATACATAGCTATGCCATGGGCAGGCTGGGCCCGGACCGGCGCGGCGAGTCCGGCGAGAATCAGTGCCGCTGCACAGCCCGCCGCGGCAAGGATTGCCGGCAGGACCGAGCGGACGCGTTCGGACAGCGTCATGGGGAAACAATCCTTCTGCTCGTGCCTTTGTTTTTCTTGCAGACTAGCGGTGTGCGCTCACTTTTTCAAACTTTTCGGTTGGACAGGTCCGGGCCCCGGCGGTATAAAGACATCACTGCTCGATAGGTTTCTTGCCTGTATGAAACCTGCCTCAACGACTGAACGCCCGCCTTGTGCGGGCGTTTTTTTTGGCCCCCTCGACGCCCTGCCGGTGGCATCCCGGACGCGGGGCACGGTATAGCTGGCGGCCGTCCGCAACCGCATGAGGTCGCCCATGTCCGTTACCCTTTCGCTGGCCGGTCGCCGCGCCGTCATCACAGGCTCCACCTCGGGGATCGGGCTGGGGATCGCCCGCGAGCTTGCCCGGGCCGGGGCCGAGGTGGTGCTGAACTCCTTCACCGACGGCGACGCCGATCATGAACTGGCCGAGGCCGTCGCGGCCGAGTTCGGGGTGCGCGCGCGCTACCTGCGCGCCGACATGTCCAAGCCCGACGAGGCCCGCGCCCTGATCGAGGCTGCGGGCGGTTGCGACATCCTGGTCAACAACGCCGGCATCCAGCACGTCGCCCGGCTGGAGGAGTTCCCGGTCGAGAAGTGGGACGCGATCCTCGCGATCAACCTGTCCTCGGCCTTTCACACCACGGCGGCCGCGCTGCCGGGGATGTATGCCGCAGGTTGGGGGCGGGTGATCAACATCGCCTCGGCCCACGGGCTGACCGCGTCGCCCTACAAGGCGGCCTATATCGCGGCCAAGCACGGGCTGGTCGGGTTGACCAGGACCGTGGCGCTGGAGGCCGCCGGGCGCGGCGTGACCTGCAACGCGATCTGCCCCGGCTATGTGCTCACCCCGCTGGTGGAGGCGCAGATCCCCGACCAGATGAAGACCCACGGCATGGACCGCGAGACGGTGATCCGCGAAGTGATGCTGACCCGCCAGCCCTCGCGCCAGTTTGCGACGGTCGGGCAGATGGGCGGGACGGCGGTGTTCCTGTGCTCGGACGCCGCCGACCAGATCACCGGGACGACGATCAGCGTGGACGGCGGCTGGACGGCGCTGTAGCGGCGCGGCCGGGCCACGCGGCGGGGCGGCCGGCGAAGCCCCCGGCCGGCAGCCGGCTCAGCCCCGGTCGAACAGTCCGGCCAGCGCCCGGCCCACCAGGGCGCTGACGCGGGGCGCGGGCCGGGCGCGGAAGGGCAGGGGGCGGCAGACCTCGATCGCCGCGACGCCGACGCGGGCGGTAAGGGCCCCGTTCACCACCCCCTCGCCGAAGCGTCGTGACAGTCGCGAAACCAGCCCGCCGCCGGCGACCGAGCCGATCAGGTCGTCGCCCGCCGCCAGCGCCCCGGTGGCGACCAGATGCCCCACGACACCACGCGCGAGCCGCCAGCTACCCAGCGTCCCTGCGCGCCCGCCGTAGATTTCGGCCACCTGCCGGATCATCCGGAGATTGGCGACCAGCGCCGCCGCCACGTCGGCCAGCGCCAGCGGCACCAGCGCCGTCACGGTGGCGACCTGGCGTGCCGCGCCCTCCACAGCCCGGGTGGCGCCGGCGTCGAGATCGGCCAGAAGGGCGGTCTCGGCCAGATCGAGCAGGGCCGAGGCGTCGAGGATGTCGCCCTGCCGTGCGGCCAGCCGGGCGCGCCCCTCGGCGAGCGCCGGGCGGTCGGCATAAAGCCGGTCGAGCCCTGCGGCGACCTTGCGCGCCGCGGCCAGATCGCCCGCCCCCAGCGCCGCGCCGGCCTCGCGCCGCAGCCCGTCAAGGCGCCGCAGCCGGGCGATCCCGGCCGCCTCGCGCCCGGCAAGCACGAGCGCGGCCAGCGCCGTCAGCCCGACCAGTCCGGTCGCCAGCGCCCCCAGGACGGGGTTGCGCGCCAGCAGGCCGGCCGCGAAATCCCACGCCGCCACGCCGGCGGCGAACACCGCCAACGCCGCAGCGGCCGCCAGGAACAGGCGCGCGGGCCCCGACAGCGGCCGGCTGCCCAGCCGCGCGGCGGTGCGCAGCGCCTGGCCGGACGGGGGCATGTCGGGGTCCGGCACCGGCGGCGCGACCGACGGATCGGCCGGGGTCGCGACCCCGGCCCCGAGATCGATCACCACCGGGCCGTCGCGCCGTTCGCCCATTCGTCATCCCCCTGCCAGCGACCCATCCTGCCGCGCCGCGGCGCAAAGGAAAAGGGGCGAGGCCCCGCGGCCCCGCCCCCGTTCCTGTCGTCCGCCTTGCGTGTCAGGCCGAGCGATACAGCTTGGTCATCGAGAACTCGCGATGGCCCAGCGCCTCGGCGGCGGTGTAGCGGCCGTTGGCGGTGCGCTTGATCATCTCGATCAGGGCGTCGCCGGCCTGGTCGATGGTCATCTCGCGGGTCAGCACGCCGGTCACGTCGACGTCGATGTGCTCGGACATGGTGCGCAGCGTGCGCGGGTTGCCCGAGATCTTGATCACCGGCACGATCGGGTTGCCGACGACGTTGCCCTGCCCGGTGGGGAAGGTGTGGATGACATAGCCCGCCGCCGCCATCAGCGTCACGCACTCGGCCGCGGCGCTCGAGGTGTCCATGAAGTACAGGCCCGGCCCCTTGGCCGGCGACTCGGCCGGCTCCAGCACGTCGATGTAGGTGCTGGTGCGCCCGATCTTTTCGAGGTTGCCCAGCGCCTTTTCCTCGATCGTCGACAGACCGCCCAGGATGTTGCCCTTGGTCGGCTGGCTGTCCGACAGGTCCGAGGTCTTGAACTGCTCGATCACGTCGTCCTGGTAGGCCTGCCAGGTCTTCGTGAACTTGTCGGCGGCCTCGGGGTTGGCGGCGCGCTTGACGCAGATGTGCTCCGCCCCGGTGATCTCGGAGGTCTCGCCGAAGACGCCGTAAAGGCCGTGCGGCAGCAGCTTGTCATACATGTTGCCCACGGTCGGGCACGAGGACAGGCCGGTGGTGGTGTCAGACTCGCCGCACTTGGTCGAAACCCAGATGTCCGTGAGCGGCACGTCTTCCTTCTGCAACTCGGTCGCCCAGTGGACGAACTCCTTGGCCTTCCACGAGGCCTTGCGGATCGTCTCGAAGTCGCCGTTCTGCTCGATCCAGAAGCCCGCGACCGGCTTGCCGGTCTTGGCAATGCCGTCGACGATGACCTTGGTCCACTCCGGCTCGATCCCGATCACCACGACGGCCGCCACGTTGGGGTTGGCGCCGGTGCCGATGATGGTGCGGAAATGCAGCTCCAGATCCTCGCCGAACTGCAGCCGGCCATAGGCGTGGGGGATCGCGATCGTGCCCTTGACGTTGTTGGCCACCGCCTCGCAGGCGGCGTTGGAGATGTCGTCGACGGGCAGGATCAGGACGTGGTTGCGCACGCCCACGCGGCCGTTCTCGCGCCGCCAGGCCTTTACCGTTTCCTGAGAGAAATCGAATGCCATGTTTGCCTCACCACCGCTTGGTTTTCAGGTTGTGGGTGTGCACGTGGCCACCCTTTTCGGCCGGGCCGACCATCTTGCCGATGTCCTCGCCGTACTTGATGATCGTGTCGCCCGCGGTCAGCTCGACCAGCGCGACCTTGTGACCGATCGGGATGTCGGCCTTGGCGGTCAGGCGGAAGTCCGAGTTGTCCTCGGTGCATACGCACAGCATGTCGGTGCCGGCGGTCAGCCCCTCGACCACGACGACGCCGACGTTGTCGGCCTTGTCGTGGACCAGAAGATGGGGTTTCGTGGTCATGGTCGCGCTCTCCTCCATTGTTCGGGTCAGGCGGGGGTGCCCAGCGCGCGCAACTCGTCGATGAGCGCGGCAGGCAGGGAAATCGTCTCGGCATGCGCGGCGCGCACGGCGAAGCGGCGGGCACCGGGAAGGCGGGCGCCTTCCTCGGCGGCGACAGTCGTCAGGATCGCCTCGGCCCGCTCGGCAAAGCCGGGCGCAAAGCGCGCGGGGTCCAGCACGAGGATCAGGTGGCCGAGGTTCGGCGGCGGGCCCTTGTCATCGAAGAGCGAGCTGGCTTGCCAGGCATAGTTCGCCCCCGACAGCCCCGCGGCCAGCAGTTCGACCATCAGCGCCAGCGCTGCGCCCTTGGCGCCGCCGGCCGGTACCATCGTGCCGGCCATCGCGGCATCGGGGTCGGTGGTTGGCTGCCCCAGCGGATCGAGCGCCCAGCCCTCGGGGATCGGCTTGCCCTGCTTCTGGGCCACCATCACCTTGCCGCGGGCGACATGACTGAGCGACAGGTCGATCACTAGCGGGTCGGTCCCGGCACGCGGTACCGCAAAGGCGATCGGGTTGGTGCCATAGAGGGGTCGCGCCCCGCCCCACGGGGCCATCGCTGCGGGCGAGTTCGAGAACGCAAGCGCGATCAGACCGGCGCGGGCCAGATCCTCGACCGGCTGGCCGGCGACGCCGAAGTGATGCGACCGGCCGATCGAGATCGCCGCCAGCCCCAACTCGCGCGCGACGGGCTGCGCCGCCTCGATCCCCAGCGCCACGGCGGCAAAGGACAGGCCGAACCCGGCATCGACGCGGACCACCGCACCGTCGCGCACGACCTGCGGGCGGGCGGCGGCCACCACTTTTCCGGCGCGCGCCTGTGCCATGTAGAAGGGCAGCCGCTGCAACCCGTGCGAGGCCAGCCCGTCACGGTCGGCCAGCACGAGCGCCCGCGCGGCCAGCGGAGCGAGGTCGGCGGGAACCCCGTGCGCGGTCAGCGCGGCTTCGGCAAGGTTCGTGGCCTCGGCCACGGTGATCACGGTCGCGGTCATTGGTCTGCTCCCAGGGCTTTCGCCACGGCCCGCACGGTCATCCAACTGATGCGGGTGTTGGACTGTTCGGTGACGCCGGCGACATGCGGCGTGGCGATCAACCCCGGCGCGCCCTCCAGCGGGCTGCCGGCGCGCAACGGCTCGGCGTCGAAAACGTCGAGCGCGGCGCCGCCCAGGCGGCCGTCGCGCAGCGCCCCGGCCAGCGCGGCCTCGTCCACCACCCCGCCACGGGCGGTGTTGATCAGCAGCGCGCCGGGCTTCATCGCCGCAAGGCGCGCGGCGTCGATCAGGTTGCGGGTGGAGTCGGTCAGGGGCACGTGCAGGCTGACCGCATCCGCCCGTGAAAGCAGGTCGTCGAGGCTGGCACAGCGCTTGGCGCCAAGGCGCTGCCAGGCCGGGTCGTCGGCCGGAAGGAAGGGGTCATGCGCGATGATTGCCACGCCGAAGGCGCGCGCACGCTCGGCCACCGCCTGTGCGATGGCGCCGAAGCCGACCAGGCCCAGCGTGCTGCCGGACACTTCGGCGCCGATGCCCCGGGCGCGGGGCCACTGCCCGGCCAGCACCGCGGCGCTGTCCAGAAACGCACGCTTGCGCAGCACCAGAAGCGCGGTGAGGACGTATTCGGCCACCGAGACGGTGTTGCCGCCGGTGGCCGGGAACACCGCCACGTCCCGCGCCGCGCAGGCCGCCGTGTCGATGTTGTCGAGGCCGACGCCCAGCCGCCCGACCGCCTTCAGCGCCGGCCAGGCCGCGACCAGTTCCGCCGTGACCTGCGTGCGGTTGCGCACGATCAGCCCGCGCGGGTTGCCGGCGGCCCGCAGGGCGGCAGGGTCGTCCACCAGCGCCGGATCATAACGCACCGACAAGCGGGCGCGCAGCCAGTCCACGGCCTCGTCGTCCATGAACTCGGAGATCACGACATCGGGGGCGGTGTCTGCCACGGAACCTCCTGCACGGGCTTGCCAGCGGGCCATCGGTCGAATACTATAAACTATATAGAACACTGTATTCAGCAGGGTCAAGACCCGCCGCCACCCGTCAGTCCGCCCGATGGAGGCCCGATGACCGAGCCCCGCCCAGTCCTGCCCGCCGAGGCGGCCGACCCCCGCCCCGTCTCGCAGCCGCTGCACCGGCAGTTGCAGGCGCTGTTGATGGCCCGGATCGAGGCGGGCGAGTGGTCGCCGGGCACCTATCTTCCCAGCGAAACCCGCCTTGCCGCCGATTATGGCGTCAGCGTCGGTACGCTGCGAAAGGCGCTGCTCGAGCTTGCCGCGCAGGGCGTTGTGCTGCGCCGGCAGGGCAAGGGAACGGTGGTGGCAAGCCACGACAGCGACGCGGTGCTGTTCCGCTTCTTCAACCTGCGCCGCGCCGACGGCAGCCGGCTGCGCCCCGAAAGCCGCGTGCTGCGCCGCCGCACCCGCGCCGCCACGGCCGAGGAGGCGGCGCTGCTCGGCCTGACCCCGCCCGCCCGCGTGATCGAGATCACCCGCGTCCGCGAGGCCGACGGCACCCCGATCATCGCCGAGCGAATCGCGCTGGACGCGGCCCGCTTCGGCAGTCTCGCCCGGCAGCCGGCCTCGTTGCCGAACACGCTCTACCAGCTCTACCAGACCGACTTCGGCGTCACCGTCCACCAGGCCGAGGAATGGTTGCGCGCCATCCCCGCGCCGGCCGAGGCCGCCGCCGCGCTGGGTCTGGCCGCCGGCGCCCCGGTGATGGAGATTCGGCGCATCGCCCGCGACTATGCCGGCAGCGCGGTGGAGTTGCGCGTCTCGCTGGTGGCGACGGCGGCGAATCCCTACGTCGCGACGCTGTAGGCGGTCGCGCCCCTCAGGCCCCGCCCAGACCCGTGCCGCTGCACAGAATCGCGGCCTCGCCCGCGCCAAGCATGCGACGTGCCGGGTCCGAGACCGAGTCGGGCCGCGCGCCGTGGCGGGCGCATGCGGTCAGCAGCGCGGCACGCTCGGCTCCGGGCAGGCGCGACAGGTCGGCGCCCTCGGGGCGGAAGCTTTCGCAGGCCAGCCCGTTGGCCCAGACGACCTGATGCCGGGCCAGCAGGATGTGCACATAGGTGACGCCCCGCAGGCCGGCGCAGCGCAGCACGCGCGCGTCGTCCACCAGATCGGCGGCGCGCACCAGCACCTCGTCCGTACCGAACAGCGTGCGCGCGGCGGGGCCGCGTATCAGCACCCGGTGGGCGGGCGACAGCGTCAGCGCCGGGTCGGGGCGGTCGATTCCCAGCGCGCCGGGCAGGAAGCGGACCGGCCGCAGATCGGGGCGGCGGCGCAGCTCGGCTGCGCTGTGGCTGGCGGTGCCGATCCACAGCACCTCCTGCGGGCCGTCGTCGCGGGTCAGCACCCGATGGCCGGGGCGCAGCGCCGCGACCGGCATCGCCCCGCCGGGGGTGGCGATCCGTGCCTCGGGGGTGAAGCACATCGTCTCGCGCGCGGCGGGGGCCGGCCGCCCGGGGCCGACGCGCACGATCCACAGCCCCTCGCCCTGCGGCGGCAACCCGTCGTCAAAGACCACCAGCCGGCCGCCGTCGACCAGCCGCGCCGTCCAGGTCCGCCGCCCGTCGGTGACGACGAAACCGCCGGGATCGGGCAGGTCGGGGCCGTCGGCCAGCGGCGCGGGGCCGCCGGGCGCGATCGGCCCGGCGCCCAGTCGCAGCACGTCCGCGGGCCCGTCCAGCCGCACCGCGGCTCCGTGCCAGTCCCAGGACGCCCCCGTGGCCAGCGCCTCGGGCGGAGCGTCGCATTGATGATCCGTCTCGACCTGGCGCGCCGGGATCGCCCACGCGCCGCGAATGCCTGTCTGCCTGCCCATCGTCCGACCGGTTCCGGTTCTGCCTTTGGATTGAGCCTAGCATGACACCGGCCGCGTTCCCAAGCGTTCTGACGGGTTGACAGTCGTCGCCCGGCCTCGCCTCATCGGGACCTGTGCGCGCGGCGGTTCGGGTCGGTTTGCTTCCGCCCCGCGGCTGTCGAGGCCGCGCCCCGCCCCGCCAGCCGACTGTCAACCCCGCGACGCCCTGCCGATGACCCTTCCCCCGATGCTGTCCTCGATATCCGCCGATCTGGCGATGGTGCTTGCCATCCTCGTCGCGGCGGTGGCGATGTTCGCCATCAACCGCCCGCGCATGGACGTCGTCGCGCTGATGGTCGTCGCGGCCCTGCCGTTGACCGGCGTCATCACCATTTCCGAGGCGCTGTCGGGTTTTTCGGACAGCAACGTGATCCTGATCGCCGCCCTGTTCGTGGTGGGCGAGGCGCTGGTGCGCACCGGCATCACCCAGAAGATCGGCGACTGGGTGGCCCTCAAGGCCGGCCGTTCCGAAGCGCGGCTGATCTTTTTCCTGATGGTCGGCGCGGCGTCGTTGTCGTCGATCATGTCGTCGACGGGGGTGGTGGCGATCTTCATCCCGATGATCCTGCGCATAGCCCGCAAGGCCTCGATCGCGGCGGGGCGGTTGATGATGCCGCTGTCGATGGCCGCGCTGATCTCGGGGATGCTGACGCTGATCGGCACGCCGCCGAACCTGATCGTGCACGGCGAGCTTGTGCGCCGGGGCGAGGCCGGTTTCGGGTTCTTCGACTTCACGCCGTTCGGGCTGCCGATCCTGGTGCTGGCGATCGGCTACGTGCTGGTCATGCGCCGCTTCATGGGCGGGGCGGCGGTGATCCCGCCCGACCCGTCGCGGCGCAGCCTGACCGACTGGGCGATCGAGTTCGGGCTGGGCGAGCGGCTGGCGCGCTTGCGGGTGCGTCCCGGTTCGGACCTTGACGGGCGGACGGTGGCGGAGCTGAACCTGCGCGAAACCGCCGGCGTCAATCTGGTGCTGGTCGAGCATGACACCGGCCGCACCACCCTGACCCGGCGGCCGCGCGGGCATACCGTGCTGCATGCCGGAGACGTGCTGCTGGTCGATGCGCGCGAGCCGGGCTTCGACCTTGACCGCTTCGCCGCCCAATGGAAGGTCGAGACGCTGGACATGCCGCGCGGCTGGCATGCCGACCGCGCGCGCCAGATCGGGCTTGCCGCGGCAATGGTGCCGCCGACCTCGCCCCTGGTCGGGCGCAGCGTGACCAACGCCCGCATCCGCTCGCGCCACGACCTTGCCGTGATCGGCATGAAGCATGGCAACAAGCCCGTCACCGGCCCGCTTCGTGACGAGGTGCTGGGCAGCGGCGATACGCTGCTGCTGATGGGCCCCTGGTCGGCGATCCGCGCAATGCAGTCGGTCCATCGCGAACTCGTGGTGCTCGACCTGCCGGGCGAGGCCGAGGATGTCGCCCCCGCCGCCGGCCGGGCGCCCTGGGCGCTGCTGGTGCTGGGGCTGATGATCATCGCGATGGTGTTCGGTCTGCTGCCCAACGTGCACGTCGTGCTGCTGGCCTGCCTGGCGATGGGGCTGTTCGGCTGCATCACCATGAACGGCGCCTATGGGGCCATCCATTTCAAGAGCCTGGTGCTGATCATCGGCATGCTGCCGTTCTCCATCGCGTTGCAACGCACGGGCGGGGTGGACATGGCCGCGCAGTCGCTGGTGTGGCTTGCCGGCGAGGCGAGCCCGCGGGTGCTGCTGGCCGCGATCTTTGTCACCACCGCCGGCTTTTCGCTGTTCATCTCCAACACCGCGACGGCGGTGCTGATGGCGCCCGTCGCGATGGCGGTGGCCGA
>Ga0213835_101527_pt1 | contig 13642 bp, 10 predicted proteins | sample SWPATP01_FD_160576 | JGI IMG/M metagenome (GOLD analysis project Ga0213835, IMG submission 160576) | Coastal seawater microbial communities from Marineland, Florida, United States - SWPA TP0 #1 | ecosystem: Environmental > Aquatic > Marine > Coastal | place: USA: Florida | collected 2016-08-05
CCGCACCGAACGCCAGGTCGCCGGCAGTCTCGCCCCGCTCACCGCCCAGGGCTACACCTTCTTGCACGACCGCGGCTGGCCGGGTGCCCGCCGCGGCAGCCGCGCCCAGATCGACCACGTGCTGGTCGGCCCGGGCGGAGTCTTCATCGTCGACACGAAGGGCTGGCGCGAGGTGACGGTCGCGGCCGGCCGCATCTTCCGCGGGCAGGCCGACGTCACCGACGAGCTGGCGGGCCTCGCCGACGTCGGCTACAGCACCGAGGCCGTTCTCGCCGAGCTTGGCCTCGCCCCGGGCGAGGTGCACGTGCTCATCGTGTTGGCGGGTTCGGCGATGCTGCCCACTCCCCTGGCTGAGCTCGGCGGCGCCATCGTCGTCGGCGAGCGGGCGGCCGCGAAGCACATCGCCGGGTACGGGCGGCGTCTCACTGACCGCCAGCAGAACACCGTGCTGGCCCGCGTGCTCGACCACTTTCCGCTGGTGGGTGACGCGCCGTCGGAGCTGGATGCGAGCATCCCGGAACCGGTCGCCAGCGAGCCCGAACCGCTACTCACGCTCGACGAGATCGCCGACACCTTCTTGGCCGGGATGCTCGCGGCTCCCATCGAGGAATGGATGGCGTTTCTGCACCCCGACCAGGCGAAGCTGGTGCGGCGCAGCTTCTCGGGCCCGTCGCGCGTGCGCGGGCCGGCCGGCTGCGGCAAGACGGTGGTCGGCCTGCACCGCGCCGCGTACCTCGCACGGGCGTCGACCGGCCGCGTGATCGTGACGACCTATGTGCGCACGCTGCCGGACGTGCTGTCGACGCTGCTCACGCGGCTCGCCCCGGAGGTGGCCGACCGGGTCGAGTTCACGGGCGTGCACCAGTTCGCGCTGCGGGTGCTGCGCGAGCGCGGGCACCGGGTGACGCTGAAGCTGCCCGAGGCGACCCAGGCTTTCAACCGCGCCTGGAACCAGGTCGGCGTGCGCGGCCCACTTGGCGCGCTCGACCGCAACGCCAAGTACTGGCAAGACGAGCTGCTGCACGTCATCAAGGGCCGGGGGCTGACGTCGTTCGAACAGTACGCCGACCTGGTGCGAGCGGGCCGGCGTCGCCGGCTAACGGTCGATCAGCGCCGCGAGGTGTGGCGGCTGTACGCGCAGTACCAACAGAACCTGCGCGAGGCGGGCGTCATGGACTTCGAAGACGTGATTCTGCGCGCCGAAGCGTCGCTGCGCGAGCGCCCGCTCGAAGGAGTCAGCGCCGTCGTGATCGACGAGGCGCAGGATTTGTCGTGCGCGATGATCCGCATGCTGCACGCCCTCGTCGGAGACAAGCCCGACGGGCTGACCCTGATCGGCGACGGCCAGCAGACCATCTACCCCGGCGGCTACACGCTCGCCGAGGCGGGCTTCTCGGTCGCCGGCCGCGGCGTCGTGCTGTCGACCAACTACCGCAACACCCGCGAGATCGCCGAGTTCGCGGCCGCGATCGTCGAGGGCGATGAATTCGTCGACATCGAGGGCGGCGCGGGGCGCAGGGATGCTGCGGTCGCGATCCCGCGGACGGGCCCGGTTCCTGAGGTGCACCAGTTCTCGTCGACGGGCGCGCACGATGCCGCGGTCGTCGCACACATTCGGGGTTTGGTCGCGTCGGGTGTTGACCCGGGCGATGTCGGCGTGCTCGCGCAGACCAACCGCGACGTCGCAGCGATGGATGCTGCGCTGCGTTCCGCAGGAATCGAAACGATCCTGCTCACCGACTACCGCGGCGAGGTGTCGGGGCGGGTCAAGGTCGGCACGATCAAGCGCGCGAAGGGGCTCGAGTTCAAGCAGGTGGTGCTGGCGCGGGTGCCGGGGCGGTTGCTGGGTGGGGCTGGTGTTGGCGAGCTTGAAGATGCGGTTCGCGAGCGGTTCGAGATCGAGCGGCGGGAGTTGTATGTGGGGATGACGCGGGCGAGGGATGGGCTCTCTGTGTGGATAATTCGAAGTGAGTCTGGGCGCGGCGGGACGCGTTTGGCGCGGCCCGATCTGGCACGGCGCGTCTCCCCTGTTCCCTACAAACATCCAAAGTAATTGATCCTTGCTTTCGCGCCGCACTAGACATACGGTTACGTTTACCGCGACGGTGCGGACTACAAGAAAGGAAAGTTCATGAAGAAGCTGAAGAAGTGGGCGGGGGGGGATAGCAGCGGCAGCAGTGCTGCTCTCAGGAACAGCGGCGTACGCAGGTACTAGTTGGACCAACTTCGACGTCCTTGCACCGAGGCTGCAGCAGGGCGTCAACGTAGCCTTTCAAGACAAGGAAGGCGGCTTCAGCACGGAGAGTCAAGCGGCGATCAACTCGGTGGGCTCCTCGTACAGGGTCAATCTGCGAACTGTTCGCTCAGGGAACACCCAGTACGGAACGGAGCGCAAAGGACTGAGCCCGGGGTTTACCTACAACCTGAATAGTCCATTCGCTGCAGGTGCAAGGGTTGGACTGCAGATCCACAACTCAACGTGGGCGGCCGTCAACGTCCAGGTCACCGGCAGATTCCGGACCAACTAAGTAGGTGGTCAGCGGGCGGGGACGCGCGTATCGTTCCCGCCCGCTGACTCGGCAGGAAGACTATCGTGAACGGTATTAAGCTCGAAGCCAGCAAGCTCAATTCGCGCGGCGCGCTCATATCTGTGACTCTGGCTGCAGCCATCATGATCGGGTGGGGCGTAGCGGGCATGCAGAACGCCGTAGTTGCGGACCGAGTCGGCCTCTTCGCGCAGCTCATGAACTCACCCATCATTCTGGTTGCGCCGATCTTTGGCGTGCTGGCGGGCGCCGCCGGATCTGTAGTGCTCGTTAGTCAGCGCGCCGTCGCGAACTACTGGTCCCGCACCTCGATGCGCCGGTTCCTGACGCGCCGCATCGTCGCGGCCTTCGGCATACCTTTCGTCGTGTTCTTTTCGCTGGCAGCTGCGCTGATGGCGTTTGCCTTCGAGGTCTGGCCGAGGCTTCAGCCGCACCTCATCGACGATGAGCCGTTCAGTTTCGGACCCGACGGAGCTCCGCTCAATACGACGGCGGATTTCAATTTTGCCGGATTGCTCGCCAGTGGCGACTGGGTACTCGGCGCCGTCGTCTGTCTGCTGTTTGCCATCCAGATGGGTGCATACGCTCTCGTTGCGCACGGGTTGTTGCTCGCGACGGGGAAGACTTTTCTAGCCCTCGTCACGCCGCTCGTCGTCCACATTCTTCAGACCGTGGCTGTCTCGCTCGCTGGCGCGCCTACCGCGGCCCTCCTCTACGTGAGCACGCCGTTCTCACTCAGGGCTACATCCGAAGCATTCCCGCTCGCTGCTCTCGGAGCCTTGATCGCCGGGGCTGTCGCCATCAATCTTTTCGTCATCGCGCGGCATCGTTCGCTGCGGACACTGCAATAGCGGCACGCCATGCACGGTTCTCAATGGCGGCGGTGGCGGTGGGGGTGGGGGTGGGGTGACGGTGTTCTTGCCGCAACCGCAATTGGGTATCTGATCTTCGATGGCTCAACCGCTGAGGGAGCGGTTCACGCGGAGCTCGCTGGTGGCCCCCTCAGTCTTCTCTCATCAACGGTATTCCTCGGGTACGTCGTTCTCGGGCTGTGGCTGATTCGCTCGCTAGCTGAGAGCGATCACGCCGCCTCCAGTCAACGCGTGCTTCGACACGGCAGTGCTCGGCGATCGTGGCTATCCAGTGGAATCGTCGAAGCCATTCCAGAGGCGGTGAAGATCTGCGCGGTCGTTGTTGGTGTTGCGTTAATCGTCACCGCCCCAGCGGTGATCTTTGGCGGCGTCGACCCCACCATGGATCTCTTCGTACCGCTGGGCCTTCAAGTGCTCCTCCTGTCAGGTGGATTAGTCGCCCTGCGTGCACTGCTCGTCGCCGTGAGGCTCGCAACGCAGAGGCGCTGGCCCGTGACAACCCTCGCCGTGTGCACGTGGCTGCTTGCCGTAACCAATGCAAGTGTGCCGGGCATCTTTCCCCGGTGGATCGACATTGGCTACGCCATGAATTACGCCGCACAAGAGAACGGCGGGATCGGCGACACGGTGAAGGCCGTCGCCTTTATGGCCTCAATGATCGCCGCAGCAGGTGCCGCGAGCGGCTGGACAGACCGACGACGACTTTCGCGCTCCTCGGTTCTTCGCATCCGCGTCGATCGAAGCGTTGTCATCCTCACCGCAGTTGTGATTGCTCTCATCGGCTCAAGTGCCGCCGTCGCCGACTCGTTCGACGACTTCACCCTCTTGCTTTTGGCCGGGTACCGCGGCACGCTCACCAGCGCCCTCATCGAGGTGACATTCACCATCGGCTTTAGTCTCACGATCGCGCTTCGCTACCTGAGGGCAAGCACTGCGAACCGCCGAACTCTTGAACTTCTGCGATGTGGTTCGCAGACCAGATGGCTTGTGCGGGCGATTGCACGAGAACTCGCTGCGCTGATCGCGTACTGCATAGTTCTCGCCGCTGGTGTCGTTGCGATTGGCGTCTTGGCACACAGCTCCACGGCAGATGGTCTCGCAGTTCGTGCACTCGCGTTGCACATGACGACGACAGTGCCACTTCAGATTGCTCTGTACGCGGCGATCGTCTTCGGCACAGCGGCCAGCGCGCAATCCAAGGCATGGACGCTCGCCGCGCTGGGAGCAATTGTGTGCCTTCCCCCGCCCGGGATGGTGGCGGCATGGCTCCCTCTTCACCAGGCAGGGCTTCAATCGACCCTCGCCGCTTCGTTTCCGACAACCCTGACGAGTCTGCTGATCTCAACCATCGGCGCGGTGGGACTCATCCTCGCAACCGCAGCGCTTCACGACAGAGTCAGACGACGCACGCACCACAACGCACTGTCATCACCAAAGGAGAATCGCCGTGTCAACAGTCATTGAAGTTCGAGACGCAGAGAAGCGCTACCGCGGAAACACTCTCTTCGCCGGTGCGAACTTCGACATCAGGCGCGGCGTCACGTATGCGTTGAGAGGGCCAAATGGCAGTGGCAAATCGGTCCTCTTGCAAATGCTGTGTCGCATTGTCGTCCCCGACCGAGGCAGCGTGACGATCGACAAGGCGTATCTCGACAAAGGACGGGTGTACCCCGACCGCTTCGGAGTCACCATCGACGGGCCCGCGTATCTCTCGCACGTTTCCGGCTATGCGAACCTACTCGATCTAGCTCGCGTGAAAGGGCGGATTGGACCGGAAGAGATCGCTGGATCAATGAAATCCTTCGGGCTCGATCCGAACAACAAGAAGCCGGTTCGCACGTACTCCACGGGCATGAAGCAGAAGCTCGCCCTCTGTCAGGCGACGATGGAAGATCAGGACGTCTTGATTCTCGACGAGCCGTTCAACGGGCTCGACGCGTCGAGCACCGAGTCATTGATCAGTCGGCTACAAGACTACAAATCTGCGGGCAAGACGATCATCTTGACCAGCCATGAATCCGCACACCTGCGAGCGCTGGCAGACCAAACCCTCACGATCGATGCCGAAACGGTCACGCTCACGGAGGAAGCACCGAACCTTTAGCTGCGCAGGTCAAGTGGTGCGGTGAGGACCTACCCCTGCGCTCGCTCCAGCACCAGCTCGCGCACCCGAGCCGCATCCGCCTTGCCGCCCATCGCCTTCATCACCGCGCCGATGATCGCGCCGGCAGCCTGCACCTTGCCGTCGCGAATCTTTTCCAGAACGTCCGGCTGGGAGGCGAGCGCAGCATCCACCGCCGCGATCAGCGCGCCGTCGTCAGAGACGACGGCGAGGCCACGAGCATCCACGACCTCCTGCGGCGTGCCCTCCCCCGCGATGACGCCCTCGACGACCTCGCGCGCGAGGCGGTCGTTCAGCGTGCCCGCCTCGACCAGAGCGACGATCGCGGCCACGTCGGCCGGTGAGATCAGCGACGCCGGCTCGGCGTTCTGCGTGTTTGCGATGCGGGCGATCTCGCCCGTCCACCACTTGCGGGCCTGCTGCGGGGCGGCGCCCGCGGCGACCGTCTCGTCGACCTCGACCAAGAGCCCCGAGTTCACCACGTCGCGGAACTCGAGGTCGGTGAAGCCCCACTCTTGCTTCAGGCGGCGACGGCGCGCGGCCGGAGCCTCGGGCAGCGACGCGCGCAGCTGCTCGATCAGCTCGGGCGCCGGCGTCACCGGCAGCAGGTCGGGCTCAGGGAAGTAGCGGTAGTCGTCGGCGTCGCTCTTCACACGGCCGGGCGAGGTGGTGCCCGTGTCTTCGTGCCAGTGACGCGTCTCCTGCGTGATCGTGCCGCCCTTGGCCAGAATCGCCGCCTGGCGCTGAATCTCGTAGCGCACCGCGCGCTCGACGCTGCGGAACGAGTTCACGTTCTTCGTCTCGGTGCGGGTGCCGAACTTCTCTTGCCCGCGGGGGCGCAGCGAGACGTTCGCGTCGCAGCGCAGGTTGCCGCGCTCCATGCGGGCCTCTGAGATGCCCAGAGCGCGCACGATGTCGCGGATGGTGCTCACATACGCCTTCGCCAGCTCGGGCGCGCGGTGCTCGGCGCCCACAATCGGCTTCGTCACGATCTCGACCAGCGGCACGCCGGCGCGGTTGTAGTCGACGAGGCTGTACTCGGCGCCCTGGATGCGGCCCGTCGACCCGCCCACGTGCGTCAGCTTGCCGGCGTCCTCCTCCATGTGGGCGCGCTCGATGGGAACCTGCCAGAGTTCGCCGTCTTCGAGTTCGACCTCGAGCATCCCCTCGAAGGCGATCGGCTCGTCGTACTGGCTGATCTGGTAGTTCTTCGCAAGGTCCGGGTAAAAGTAGTTCTTGCGCGCGAAGCGGCTCGCCGGGGCGATCTGGCAGCCGAGCGCGAGGCCCAGCGCGATCGAATACTCGACGGCCGTCTCGTTGACCACCGGCAGGCTGCCGGGCAGGCCGAGGCAGACCGGCGTGATCGCCGTGTTCGGGTCCGTCACGTTGTTGCCGCTGAACGCCGGGTTCGGAGCGTCAGAGAACATCTTCGTCTTCGTGCTGAGCTCGACGTGCACTTCGAAACCGAGCACCGGTTCGAAGAGTTCGAGGGCCTTGTCGAAGTCCATGAGTTCAGCGCGCGCCATAGGGACAATCCTACGGGCGCGGGGAGGGGCGGGATGCTCCGGGTGCGGTTCGCGGGGCGGGCTCGGGATGCGCGGGGCCGGGTCAGCTGCGTCTGTTTCGCTTAGACCGGGGCCGGTTCGCGGTGGGCGCGATTCGCGCGGACGAGGGCGACGGCGTCGACTGCTCCGTGCATCCCGATGAGAAGGAGCGCCGCGATCGGCGGCCAGCCGAGCGACGCGATCAGGAACGCGCCGCCGATGATCGTCAGGTGCAGCACGATGATGCGCGGGTAGGCGCTCATCATGAGGGCGCCGCCGCGTTTCGGGCCGAGCGGGCCGAACGCCGCCATCGCCAGCTGAATCAGACCGCCGACCGCGAAGACGAGGAAGACTCCGAGCCAGTCGATGGTGGCGAGGGAGAGGGCGTCGGGGCCGGACAGGGTGCTCGGGTTGTTTGTCGGGCCCATGCTGAAGGCGCCGGCGGCGATCGAGAAGACGAAGACTCCGTGCACGAGGGTGAACAGGCCGTAGTGGAAGCAGAAGAAGATCGTCATGCCGATGACCGCGATCGGGCCCGGGCTAATCGAGTGGCCGTTGACGGTGATCGGCTCGACGCCCGGGTCGGAGATCGTGCGCAGCATGCGGATCACCATCGCGACCCCCAGCGCCACGTTCTCGAGCCAGTAGAGGATGATGACCTCGCGCCAATCCCAGCCGAAGAAGAGGACCCCGGCGATGGGCAAGAGCGTGTAGATCGCGACCGTCAGGATGCGCGGGGCTAGGCGGGTGGGGGCGGTTGCGTCGGGGGCGGGGGTGGTGTCAACGGTTCTCTCATCGCCGGTGGTCACGGGGCTGATTCTGGCACGGGGTGCTCGCTCCTCCACAGGGCCGAGTTCAAAAAGCTTTCCACGAGCTTGCCTCGCACTCTGTACATACGTTCGACCACTTGAGACAATGGAACATGCCCAATTCGAACGCATTACTCACCTCGACGCTTGTCGCGTCGCTGGTCGAGTTGGGCGAGCCATTCGCGGCTCCCGCGGTCGACGGGCTGAGCGACGATGAGCTGATCGCGCTGCAGAGGTCGCTCGCCGAGGTGCGCCGTCGCGCCGACGTTGCCGCGGCGTCTGTGGCCGCGGCGGTCGCCTACCGCTCGCGACACGAGCTGGGGCACGACGGGCTGGCGCAGCGCCTCGGCGCGCGCACACCCCAGAAGCTGGTGCAGACCCTCACCGGGGGCAGCGCACGTGACGCCGCCGCGCTGCTGCGGGTGGGGTCGTTGCTCGACGCCCACGCCGAAGCTGAGTCGCAGGCGGCCAACGAGTCACCTGACATTGCGTCGGCCGAGTCTCGCCAGCCTCAGCGGCCGTGGCTTGACTGCGTCACCGACGCCGTGTCGCGGGCCCAGCTGACGATCGAGCAGGCGTCGGCGATCCAGGTGGGGTTGGGCGAGCCCGACGCCGGTGCGTGCGCGCACCCCGCGCACACGGATTCCGTTGAGTCAGCGGTCACCATCGACGGGGTTCCACCGTCGGGCGACGGGGCCGGCAGCGACGGCAGCACCAGCTGCGACGCTGAGTGCGGCACCGTGACTCCCCCGCCTGCCTCGCATGTGTGCACCGTGGTGACCGCCGCGCAGTTGGCAGAGGCCGCCAGGGCGCTCGTGGCGTGCGCTCCCGCGGTGACGGTCGAGCAGCTCGCGGCCCGCGCCCGCGACGCCCGCGCCGTACTCGACGCCGACGCCGACGTCGAACGCGCCGCCGAGGCCGAACAGGCCCGCCGCGACCGGCGCTACCTCTACCTCAGCCAGCAGCCCGACGGCATGACGCGACTGTCCGGGCTGCTCGACCCCGAGTCGGCGGCGCTCGTGCGCTCCGCGATCGACGGGGCCACCTCGCCCCGCCGCGGCGGCCCGCGCTTCACGAGCGACTCCGAGATCGAGCGCGCCGAGCGCCTCATCGCCGACACCCGCACGACCGAGCAGATCGCCGTCGACGCGCTCGTCGAACTCGTGCGCATCGGCGGCGAGGTTGCCCCCAACGAGCTCATCGGAGCCGCCCCGCCCGCCGTGCAGGTCATCATCGCCGAGCGTGACCTGCGCGCCGGAGCCGGGCTCGCCCGCATCGAAGGCCAGAGCGAGCCCGTCAGCGTCGCCACCGCCGAGCGGCACCGCTGCACCGCCGGAACGCTCGCGATCGTCGTCGACGCCGCCGCAGACGTGCTCAGCCTCGGCCGCGAAACCCGCCTCTACACCCGCCGCCAGCGCCTCGCGCTCGCCGCCCGCGACGGGGGCTGCCGCTTCCCCGGCTGCGACCGCCCGCCGTCCTGGAGCGAAGCGCACCACATCACCGAATGGATGCACGGGGGCAGAACCGACATCGCCAACGGAATCCTGCTCTGCCGCCACCACCACCTGTTGCTGCACAACAACGGCTGGGAAATCGAGCGGCACCCCGACGCGGGCTTCGCGTTCCGACCGCCGCCACGCATCGACCCAGACCGAACACCCATACCCGCCCCCACGAAGAGCAGGGTGCTCCCCCGCGCGATGTGAGGGGACGGCGCGGGTGTACGCCGCGACGCGCCCGCGCTCTAGCCCAGCTGCGGGGCCTTCGCCCAGAGCGGGCCGCCCCAGTCGGACTCGAGCAGCTGCTCGACCGCCGCACCCACCTGGTACAGCCGAGCGTCGTGCCGCGCCGGCGCCATGATCTGCAGCCCCGTCGGTAGCCCGTCCTCCGGCGCCAACCCCATCGGCAGGCTCATGCCGGGCACGCCCGCCAGGTTCGCCGGAATCGTCGTCACGTCGTTCAAGTACATCGCCAGCGGGTCATCCAGCTTCTCGCCGAACGTGAACGCCGTCGTCGGCGCGGCCGGCGACACCAGCACGTCCGCCTGCGCGAAGCACGCGTCGAAGTCGCGCTGAATCAGCGTGCGCACCTTCTGCGCGCTGCCGTAGTACGCGTCGTAGTACCCGGCCGACAGCGCGTACGTGCCCAGGATGATGCGGCGCTTCACCTCCGGCCCAAACCCGGCCTCGCGGGTCGCAGCCATGACGTCTTCGACGGTTCCGCCGGCAACGTCGACGCGCATCCCGAAGCGCACCGAGTCGAACTTCGCCAAGTTGCTCGACGCCTCCGCCGGCAAAATCAGGTAGTACGCGGCGATCGCGTACTGGAAGTGGGGCGCGCTGACCTCCACGATCTCGGCGCCCGCCGCGGCGAGCTTCTCGAGCGTTTCGTGGAAGCGCTGGCGCACGCCCGGCTGGAAGCCCTCGCCGTCGAGGTCGGTGACGACGCCGACGCGCAGGCCCTTCAGCGCGTCGCCGGTCAGCCCCTCGCGCGCGGCGGCGGCCATCGACGGCCACGCATCCGGGATGCTCGTGGCATCGCGCGGATCGTGCCCGCCGATCGCGTCGTGCAGCAGCGCCGCGTCAAGCACCGTGCGCGAGACCGGGCCAACCTGATCGAGCGAGCTCGCCAGCGCGATCGCACCGTAGCGGCTCACGCCGCCGTAGGTGGGCTTCACGCCGACCGTGCCCGTCACGGCGCCCGGCTGGCGGATCGAGCCGCCCGTGTCAGAGCCGAGCGCGAACGGCGCCTCGAACGCGGCGACGGCCGCGGCCGAGCCACCCCCCGAACCGCCGGGGATGCGCGTCAGATCCCACGGATTCTTGGTCGGCCCGTACGCCGAAAACTCGGTGGAGGAGCCCATCGCGAACTCGTCCATGTTCGTCTTGCCGAGCGGCACCATGCGGGCCGCGCGCAGACGAGCGACGACGGTCGCGTCATACGGCGGAACCCAGCCCTCGAGAATCTTCGAGCCCGACGTCGACGGCATGTCGAGCGTGCAGAGCACGTCCTTGATGGCGACCGGCACGCCGGCCAGCTCGGGCAGCGCGTCGCCCGCGGCACGGTCGGCGTCAACCTGGGCGGCGACGTCGAGCGCTTGCTCGCTCACGTGCAGGAACGCGTGCACATCACCGTCGACCGCGGCGATGCGGTCGAGGTGTGCCTGGGTGACCTCGACGGCGCTGACCTCGCCCGCCGAAAGGCGGTGGGCCAGCTCGGCGGCGGTCGCGTGGATCAGCTCGGGGGCGCTCACTGCTCCTCCCCCAGGATCGCCGTGACGCGGAAGCGGGTGCCGTCGCTGTCGGGGGCGCCGGCGAGCGCCTCTACCGTCGTGAGGGGCGCGCCGGGCTCGTCCACGCGCATCCCGCCGGTCAGCGGAATCGGGTGGCTCGTCGCCGGAACGTCGTCGCCCGCGACCTGCTGCACGGTGGCGACCGCGTCGACGATCGCTCCGAGTTCGGTGGTCAGCGACGCGATCTCGTCCTCGCTGAGGGCGATGCGCGCGAGCGACGCGAGGTGGCGCACGCTCTCGGGCGTGATTTCAGACATGCACGACTCCAGCCGTTGGCGGTCGATCGAGGGGATGCCCGCGAGCGGCGGGCCGACGCACCCATCCTACTGAGGGCCGGCGGGGGGCTGCGGAGGCGGGTGGCGGAGGGCGAGTGGCGGGAGGCGGCACGAGATGCGGCACGAGACGCGCGGCGTCGGGCTGGTCGCGCCCGACGCGCCCCAACGTTCTGCCGACGACGTGCGTCTGAAGAAGTAGACGCGCACTCGACCGGGGTGCGCCCGCCGAAAGGACCGGCCCATGATGTCTCGAACTCGCACCACCCCGCTCACACGCTCCCCGCTGACGCGCATTGCGCTCGCTGCCACGGCCGGCGTGCTCGCGATGGGGCTCGCCGGATGCGCGTCCAGCGCCTCCGCCGATGGCTCCGCCCCCGACGGCACCTGGATGCTCGTCAGCGCCAGCGACGCGAACGGTCCCCTTCCGGTCGACGCCGGTCCCGTCACCCTCGTGATCGACGACGGAGGGATCGGCGGCGAGGTGTGCAACGCCTACGGCGGGAACTTCACGGGCACGGTCGGGCACGGCTCGGCGGACGAGATCGCGATCAGCGAGCTGTTCAGCACCATGATGTGGTGCGAGGCCGACGGACTCATGGACCTCGAGAACCGCTACCTGCGGGCCCTCGAGTCGGCGACGAAGGCGCAACTCATCGAGGGGGCGCTCGTGCTCGCGGGAGACGACGTGCGCCTGCGTTTCGAGCGCGGGTAGGTAGCAGAGCCGCAGGACGGGCAAAGGCTGTCGCGCGGAGCTGATGGGTTGCCGCGTGGCGGCAGCCCCACAAAGCGCGGCGATTGGCCTACGCCGGGCGGCACTCGCTTTCGCCCGTGATGGTCATCGCCGTCTCGCTCACCCGAAACAGCAGCAGCTCACCCGCCGGCGTCTCGGCGCGCACCTCGACGACGTCGCCGATCTCGGAGACGGTCGTGCGCATCCCGGCGTCGGTGAAGTGGCGTTGCATGCGACCGGCGGCCGCCTCGAGGCCGTCAGCGGGAGCGGGGCCCGTGCGCAGCGCGGGGATGCGCGCGCCCGTCACCCACAGCGGAATCGTGCACTCGCGGGGCGAGGGGTCGTCTTTCGTCTCCCACGACCCGCCCGCGGCACCTTGCGCGGTGTCGACGTGAGCGATGAAGCGGTCGCGGGCCTGCTGGTCGGTGACGTCGGTGGTGGGCGCGAGCGCGCATCCGCTCAGCAGGAGGGCCGCCGCCGCGACGGTCGCCAGACTGCGAGACAGCGCGCGTGCGGGGGGCATGGGACTCCATCGTGACCGGTCGAAGCACGGTAACACCGTGGCCGACACTGCGGGCAGAGTGCTGACAGGTCAGTACGCGAACGCGTACTCGAGGGTGCGGATCGCGTCGGTGCTGGTGCCGTCGGTGACGAGCTCGCCGCGGTTGATGGCGACGAGCGCGAGATTGCGCATCGACTCGGTGCCGGGGCTGAAGTAGGCATTGTGACCGGTTGAGCCCTCGAGCACGCGGTTCGTGATCACGTCGATGCCGCCGGCAACACTCATCGCGCGCGCCCCGAAGTCTGACGAGCCCGGGTCGAGGCCGAAGAACGACGAGTTGGGGATCGGATCCCACGCGGCCTCGCCGACGAAGACGTCGCCGCGCACGTTGAGGGTGGCGACGCTCGCGCCCGGGGCGCCGGGCGAGCCGATCATGGCGAGGGCGTCGACCGTGGCCGAGGTCTCGGTGAGGGCGAGCATGGCGGCAGTCGAGCCGTAGGAGTGCGCAAGCAGCGACAGGTAGGGGGCGTTGTCACCGCGCAGGGTTTGCAGCCCGAGAACGGCCGAGGCGATCGCGTCGCGGCCCTCATAGGCGAGGTCGAGGCTGCCGACGTTCAACAGGTGGGGGGTCTGGTAGCCGATCCAGGCGACGGTGGCGACCGTGGGGGTGGATGCATTGTCGGCGTTCGAAGCGTCACCGGCGTTCGACGGGCCGCTCGCGCTATCGAGCAGGGTCAACCACGACACCTGCTCGTCGTGCAGGCGCGCCGCCGTATCGACCCACTCGACCATGCTCTGCTGCACGCTGATGAACATGCCGGGCATGAGATAGCTGACGTAGTCGGCGGTGGCGAGGTCGCCGACGACGATCGCCGCCTTGCCCTGTCCCTCAACGTCGAGGCTGATCAGCTGGCGCGGCGGGTTGGCGGTGGCGGGCCCGAGGGCGTCGA
>Ga0213835_101528_pt1 | contig 13634 bp, 9 predicted proteins | sample SWPATP01_FD_160576 | JGI IMG/M metagenome (GOLD analysis project Ga0213835, IMG submission 160576) | Coastal seawater microbial communities from Marineland, Florida, United States - SWPA TP0 #1 | ecosystem: Environmental > Aquatic > Marine > Coastal | place: USA: Florida | collected 2016-08-05
CGGCGTCGATCAGCACCGTCCAGTCGGGCAGATCCGGCAGCGGCTGGCGGATCTCGGGCAGCGTCTCGGCGACAAAGCGCAGCCCCTCCCCGGCCATCAGTTCGAACGCCGACACCGACTCGGCCAGCCGGCCCTGCGCCAGCGCCAGAAGCTGCAGCGCCGCAGCCGGGTCGGGCACGGCCAGCATCGCCGCCGCCGTCTCGGCGGGCTGCGGGAAGATGCGCAGGCAAGCGGCGGTGATCACCCCCAGCGTGCCCTCGGCCCCGATCAGCAGGTTGCGCAGGTCATAGCCGGTGTTGTCCTTGCGCAGCCGCCTGAGCCCGTGCCAGACGCTGCCGTCCGGCAGCACCGCCTCCAGACCCAGGCACAGGTCGCGGGCATTGCCGTAGCGCAGCACGTTGACCCCGCCGGCATTGGCCGCCAGCAGCCCGCCGATCCGGGCCGACCCTTCGGAAGCCAGCGACAGCGGAAACAGCCGCCCGGCCGCGCGCGCGGCCGCCTGCACGTCGGCCAGGATCGCGCCGGCCTCGACGATCATCACGCCCTCGTCGGCGTGCACGGCGCGGATCGCCCGCATCCGTTCCAGCGACAGCACCAGCGGCGCGGGTCCGTCGGGCAGCACCTGCCCGCCAACGAGGCCAGTGCCGCCCCCCAACGGCACCACCGCCACCCGCGACGCCGCGCAGGCACCGACGATGGTCGCGACCTCGTCCACCGTGCGCGGCAGCGCAACCGTCCCGGCCTTGCCCGTCCAGCGACCGCGCGGTTCCTCGAGGTGGCGCGGCTCGGGGCTGCGCAGCGTGTCCGCCGGCAGCCGCCCGGCCAGGGCGGCGACAAAAGCCTCGTCGCAGGGGTTGCGCGGTTCGGTCATGGTTCCTCCCTCATCCGACTCCGGTCCGGCCGCGCCGGTCGTGGCGCAGGTTGGCGTAGAGCACATGGTTGCGCCACCGGCCGTTGATCTGCAGATAGCTTTGCGCGACGCCCTCGTACTTGAAGCCGCATTTCTCCAGCACCCCGCGCGAGGCGGCGTTCTCGGGCAGGCAGGCGGCCTCGATCCGGGACAGGTCGAGCGCGGTGAAGGCGTGGTGCACCAGCGCGGTGATCGCCTCGCGCATGTAGCCCTGCCGGGCATGCGGGGCGCCGATCCAGTAGCCCAGCGTGCCGGCCTGCGCCGGGCCGCGCCGGATATTGTCCAGCGTGATCGCCCCCAGAAGCGCGCCGTCGCGCCGGCGGAAGATGAACAGCGGCACCCCGGTGCCGGCGGCCTCGACCCGGGCCGACCACTGCACCCGGTTCAGGAACGACCGGCGGGTCAGGTGATCGGCGGCCCAGGACGGCTCCCAGGGTTGCAGGAACTCGGCCGAGACGCCGCGCAACTCGACCCAGGCGCGGAAATCGCCGTGGGCGGGCAGACGCAGCACGAGACGCTCGGACGAGACCTCGGGCTTGCGCCGGACCCACAGCATCAGGCCGCCAGACGGCGCGACAGCGCCACGAGGTCGGGCGCGTCCCCGACCGGGCCGTAAAGCGCCAGTGCCGCGCGCCCGGCACTGCACAGCCCGCGGGCAAAGCTGCGCACCGCCGGCACCTCGACCGCCTCGATCTGCGCGACCGCCTCGGTCACGTCGGGCACCCGGCCCCAGATCGACAGAACCCGCGCCAGCCGCTCGGCCCGCGCCGACGGCCCCTCGAGCCCCATCAGCAGCCCGGCCTTCATCTGCGCCCGCGCGCGCGCCACCTCGGCCTCCGACAGGGTGTCGGCGGCGCGGCGCAACTCGTCGATGGTCAGCGCGGCAAGCTCGGGCAGTTCCGCCTCGCCGGTGCCGGCATAAAGGGTGATCAGCCCGGTGTCGGCATAGGCGCCGTGCTGGGCGAAGATGGTATAGCACAGCCCGCGCTCCTCGCGCAGGGACTGGAACAGCCGCGAGGACATGCCGCCCCCCAGCGCCGTCGCGAAGACCTGCGCGGTGTAGTAGTCGTCATCGCGGAAGGCCGGCGCCTCGAAGGCGAGCGCGAAATGGGCCTGCTCCAGGTCGCGCACCTCGCGCCGCTCGCCGCTGGCAAAGCGCGCCGGCACCATGCCGGGCACCTCCAGCGCGGGCAGCCCGCCGAAGGCCGCGCGGGCCTGCGCCACGATGGCGTCGTGATCGACCGCGCCCGCAGCGGCCAGGATCATGCGGCCGGGGCCATAATGGCCGGCCACGAAGCGGCGCAGGTCGTCGCGCCCGAAGCGGCCCACCTGCTCGGACCCGCCGAGGATCGAGCGGCCGATCGGCTGGGCGGGATAGGCGGCCTCCTGCAGCCAGTCGAAGATCACGTCGTCGGGCGTGTCCAGCGACTGCCCGATCTCCTGCAGGATCACGCCGCGCTCCACCTCGATCTCGCGCGGCTCGAAGGTCGAATGCAGCAGGATGTCCGACAGGATGTCGAGCGCGAGCGGCACGTCGGCCTCCAGCACCCGTGCGTAATAGGCCGTCATCTCGCGGCTGGTATAGGCGTTGATGAAGCCGCCGACGTCCTCGATCGCCTCGGCGATATCCAGCGCGCTGCGGCGATGGGTGCCCTTGAAGGCCATGTGCTCGAGGAAATGCGCGACCCCGTTCAGCTCGGCCGTCTCGTGCCGGGCGCCGGCCTCCACCCAGATGCCGACGGCGGCCGAGGCAAGGCCCGGCATCGCCTCGGTCACGATGCGGAAGCCGTTGGGCAGGACGGTCAGGCGGTGGCTCATGCGGGTGTCCCGGCGGGTTCGGTCAGGCGCACGGGGATGCCGGCGGCGGCCATGTGCGCCTTGGCCTGCGCGATGGTGTAGGTGCCGAAATGAAAGATCGACGCGGCCAGCACCGCCGAGGCGCCCCCCCGCGTCACCCCCTCGACCAGGTGATCGAGCGTTCCGACCCCGCCCGAGGCGATGACCGGCACCGGCACCGCATCGGCGATCGTCCGGGTCAGGTCCAGGTCGAAGCCCGCCTTGGTGCCGTCGCGATCCATCGAGGTCAGCAGGATCTCCCCCGCGCCCTTGCCGGCGACGGTGCGGGCGAACGCCACCGCGTCGACCCCGGTGGGCCGGCGCCCGCCGTGGGTGAAGATCTCCCACCGCCCCGGCGCCGTCGCCTTCGCGTCGATCGCCACGACGATGCACTGGCTGCCGAAACGGTCGGCCGACCGCGCGACCACATCCGGGTCGGCCACGGCGGCGGAGTTGAACGACACCTTGTCCGCCCCCGCCAGCAGCAGCGCGCGCACGTCCTCGGGGCTGCGCACCCCGCCGCCCACGGTCAGCGGCATGAAGCACTGCTCGGCCGTGCGGGTGACCAGATCGAACATCGTGCCGCGGTTCTCGTGCGTGGCCTTGATGTCGAGGAAGCACAGCTCGTCCGCGCCGGCGGCGTCATAGGCGCGCGCCGCCTCGACCGGATCGCCCGCGTCGATCAGGTTGACGAAGTTCACGCCCTTGACCACGCGGCCTTCGGCCACGTCCAGACAGGGGATGATGCGGGTCTTGAGCATGGCGCCTCGGGTCCGGGATGCCCCCGCTTCTGGCCCATCGCCGGGGCACGTTCAATCCCCTTGCCCGACGCGCCGCGCAAAAGGCCCGGCCGCGCCCCCGCGCACCGCCGCAACCGCCCCGCCCGCGCATGGCGCGGCGCCGCACCGTCCCGCCCTGCCCATCCGACAGGCAGGGTGCGACACGGACCTCACAATCGGGCGTGGCGCAAAAAAAGAACTTGAAGCCCGCCGAATTAAGCCGAACTCTATGGGCGTGGGCGCAGGCTGATGGCGGGGTGTCCCCGCGGCAGCCTGCCATATGACAGGAGCGCCGATCGTGCCATCATTCTCCAACACTCTCGAACAGGCGATCCACGGGGCTCTCGCGCTGGCCAATGCCCGCCGGCACGAACTGGCCACGCTCGAACACCTGCTGCTGTCGCTTCTGGAAGAACCCGACGCGGCGAAGGTGATGCGCGCCTGCGGCGTCGACCTCGACGCGCTGCGCAAGACGCTCGAGGACTTCATCGAGGACGACCTTTCCACCCTCGTCACCGATGTCGAGGGCTCCGAGGCGGTGCCGACCGCGGCCTTCCAGCGGGTGATCCAGCGCGCCGCGATCCATGTGCAGTCCTCCGGCCGCTCCGAGGTGACCGGGGCCAACGTGCTGGTCGCCATCTTTGCCGAACGCGAGTCGAACGCGGCCTATTTCCTGCAGGAACAGGACATGACCCGCTACGACGCGGTCAACTTCATCGCCCACGGGGTGGCCAAGGACCCCAGCTATGGCGAAACCCGCCCGGTGACCGGCGCCGAGGAGGGCGAGGGCGAGAACACCCAGCAGGAGACCGCCGAGGCCAAGGACTCGGCGCTGGCGAAATATTGCGTCGACCTCAACACCAAGGCGATGAAGGGCGACGTCGACCCGCTGATCGGTCGGGCGGACGAGGTGGAGCGCTGCATCCAGGTGCTGTGCCGCCGGCGCAAGAACAACCCGCTGCTGGTGGGCGACCCCGGCGTCGGCAAGACCGCCATCGCCGAGGGCCTCGCGTTCAAGATCGTCAAGGGTGACACGCCCGACGTGCTTGCGGGCGCAACGATCTACAGCCTCGACATGGGCGCGCTGCTGGCCGGAACCCGCTATCGCGGCGACTTCGAGGAGCGGCTGAAGGCCGTGATGAAGGAACTCGAGGATCACCCCGACGCGATCCTCTTCATCGACGAGATCCATACCGTGATCGGCGCCGGCGCCACCTCGGGCGGGGCGATGGACGCCTCCAACCTGCTCAAGCCGGCGCTGCAGGGCGGCAAGCTGCGGTGCATGGGGTCGACCACCTACAAGGAATACCGCCAGCACTTCGAAAAGGACCGCGCCCTGTCGCGCCGGTTCCAGAAGATCGACGTGAACGAGCCCAGCGTGGACGACACGGTCAAGATCGTGATGGGCCTCAAGCCCTATTTCGAAAAGCACCACGACATCCGCTATACCAACGACGCGGTGAAGTCGGCGGTGGAACTGTCGGCGCGCTACATCACCGACCGCAAGCTGCCCGACAAGGCAATCGACGTGATCGACGAGGCCGGCGCGGCGCAACACCTCGTGGCCGAATCCAAGCGCCGCAAGACCATCGGCCCCAAGGAGATCGAGGCCGTCGTGGCCAAGATCGCCCGGATCCCGCCCAAGAACGTCACCAAGAACGACGCCGAGGTGTTGCGTAACCTGGAAACCGACCTCAAGCGCGCGGTCTTCGGCCAGGATGCCGCGATCGAGGCTCTGACCTCCTCGATCAAGCTGGCGCGCGCGGGCCTGCGCGAGCCGGAAAAGCCGATCGGCAACTACCTGTTCGCGGGCCCCACCGGGGTGGGCAAGACCGAGGTGGCCAAGCAGCTCGCCCAGACCCTGGGCGTGGAACTGCTGCGCTTTGACATGTCGGAGTACATGGAGAAGCACGCGGTCAGCCGCCTGATCGGCGCGCCGCCGGGCTATGTCGGCTTCGACCAGGGCGGGCTTCTGACCGACGGCGTGGACCAGCACCCGCATTGCGTGCTGCTTCTGGACGAGATCGAGAAGGCTCACCCGGATGTCTACAACATCCTGCTGCAGGTAATGGACCACGGCAGCCTGACCGACCACAACGGCCGCAAGGTGAACTTTCGCAACGTGATCCTGATCATGACCTCCAACGCCGGCGCGTCCGAGCTGGCCAAGGCGGCCATCGGCTTCGGCCGCGAAACGCGCGAGGGCGAGGATACGGCCGCGATCGAGCGCACCTTCACGCCCGAGTTCCGCAACCGGCTCGACGCAATCATCAGCTTCGCGCCCCTCGCGCGCGAGACGATCCTGAAGGTGGTGGAAAAGTTCGTCCTGCAACTCGAGGCGCAGCTGATGGACCGCAACGTCACGTTCGAGCTGATGCCGGCCGCCGCCGAATGGCTGGGCGAAAAGGGCTACGATCCCAAGATGGGCGCCCGACCGCTGGCCCGCGTGATCCAGGAGCACGTCAAGAAGCCGCTGGCCGAGGAACTGCTGTTCGGCAAGCTGGCCAAGGGCGGGCTGGTGCGCGTCGACCTCAAGGACGGCAGGATCGACCTGCAGGTGTTCGAGCCCGGCGCGCCGCGGCTGTCGGACAACAAGCCGCCGCTGCTGACCGCCGACTGACCGCATGGGGCGCCCGGCCGGGCGCCCCCGTTGCCTTCAGGGAACCGGCTGCCCCGTCGCGGGCGTATCCTGGCTGAACAGGTTCTCCCAGCCATCGCCCCGGCGGCGCCAGATGCTGGAAACATACATCGCCTCGCCCTCGCTGCGGCCGGGGCGCGTATAGCTGGCAAGATAGGCCAGCAGGGCGCAGTCAGGCCCCAGCGGCAGCACACGGGCGTCGCTCAGCGCATAGCGCGCCACCGTCGGCCCTGACACCAGCTGGCCGGCGTGACTGTCCCTGCCGGCGAAGCCGTCGGGGTAGACGCCCAGGAATGCCGGTGCCAGGGCCCGCGCATCGGCCGCTGCGTCGCCCGCGACCAGCGCCTCCCAGATCGACGTCTCGCAGGCCAGCAGTTCGCGCAGCAGGGAGTCCTCGGCCATTGCCCTCACCGTTCGGTCAGCTTCAGCTCGATCCGGCGGTTCTGGGCGCGGCCCGCCTCGGAGGCGTTGTCGGCGACGGGGCGGTATTCGCCGAAGCCCGCCGCGGCCAGCCGTTCGGGCGGAAAGCCCAGGCTGTCGATCATGTAGCGCACCACCGACAACGCCCGCCCCTGGCTGAGCGCCCAGTTGTCGGCGAACTGCCCCGCTCCGCCCAGCGGCACGTTGTCGGTGTGCCCGTCCACCCGCAGGATCCAGTCGATGCCGTCGGGGATCTCGTCGGACACTTCGCGCAGCAATGCCACGACCCGGGCGATCTGCGCCTCCCCCTCGACCGACAGCTCGGCGCGCGCCGGGGCGAACAGCACCTCGGACGAGAACACGAAGCGGTCGCCGACGATCTGCACGCCCTCGCGGTCGGCCAGCACCTCGCGCAGCCGGCCGAAGAATTCGGAGGCATAGCTTTCCAGCCGCCGCGCCTCGCTTTCCAGCCGGCGGGCCTCTTCCTCGAGACGCCGCCGCTCGGCTTCCTCCAGCGCGCGGGCGCGGCGTTCCTCGGCCGCGACCTGCGCCAGCGCCACGTTCAGCCGGCTGCCGAGCGCCTCGATCTGCACCTGAGCGGCCACGTCACGGGCGACGGCGTCGTCCACCAGCGCCTGAAGCTGCGCGATCTCGCGCCGCAGCGCCGCGACCTGTTCGTTCAGCAGCGTCAGGCGGCGCTGGTCGGCCTCGCTGCGGGCGTCGTTCTCGGACAGGGTCTGGCGGGCGACCTCCAGCAGCGCCTCGCGGCGCGACAGCTCCTCGCGCGCCTGCGTCTCGTCGGCGCGGGCGGCGGCCAGCAGGGTCAGCGTCTCCTCGGCCGCGCGGCGCTGTTCCTCCAGCGCCAGGGTCATCGCGGTCAGTTCGTCCTCGGCGCCACGCAGGCGTTCGCGCAGCGCCTCGACGGCGGCAAGCTGCGCAAGGCGCTGGCTTTCCTCCTCGGTCAGCGTGGCCTCGACATCGGCCAGCCGGCGGCGCAGCGCCTCGGCGGCGGCGCGTTCGGCCAGCGCCTCGGCCTCGGCCGCGTCCATCGCGGCCTCGAGTTCGGCCGCCCGTTCGGCCAGCGCGGCCCGGGCCGCGGCCTCGGCCAGGCGCCGTGCCTCTTCCTCGGACAACGCGGCCTCCAGCGCCGCCAGCCGCTCGCGCAGGCGGGCCTCGAGCGCGGCGGCGGCGGCCTCGGCGGCAAGGCGGGCGGCGGCCTCGTCGTCAAGCGCGGCTTCGAGGTCGGCAAGCTGCCGACCAAGGTCGGCCTGCGCGGCCAGCGCGGCCAGGGTCGCGGCCTGCTCGGCGGTCAGGCGTTCCTCGGTGCGTGCCAGTGCAGCCCGCAGGCGTTCCTCGATCGCCCGCGCGGCAGCCAGCGCCGCATCTTCCGACCGCAACGCATCGCGGGCGGCGTCCAGTTGGACGGCCAGATCCTCGCGCGCGGCCAACGCCTCGAGGCGGTCGGCCTCGGCGGCCAGCGCGGCGGCCTCCATGCCGGCCAGGCTGTCGCGCAACTGCGCCTCGATCCGGGCGGCGGCATCCAGCGCGCGGGCGCGGGCGTCCTGCTCGGAGGCGAGCGCCGAGGCGGCCTCGTCCCGTTCGGCCCGCAGCCGGTCGGCCGAGGCCAGCGCCAGCAACCGCGCCGCGGCCTCGTCCGACAGCGCGGCCTGCGCCTCGGCCAGATCGGCGCTCAGCCGCCTCTCCAGTTCGGCGGCGGCAGCCAGCGCCGCGGCGCGCGCGGCCTGCTCGGCGGAAAGGTCGTCGCGCAGGGCGGCGATGGTGTCGGCCCGTTCCCGGGCCAGCGCCGCGGCGGCCAGCCGCGCGACGGTCTCGGCCTGCAACTCGGCCTCGCGGGCGACGAGAAGGGCCGCGAGCCCCTCGCCCTGCGCCTGCGCATCCTGCAGACGGGCCAGCGCGTCGCGCAGGCTGGCCTCGCCGGTCTCGGCGCGCGCGCGCATCTCGGCCAGCGCCGCCTCGACCGCCTCGCGCTGCGCGGCAGCAAGGCGCGCGGCCTCGATCTGCGCGTCGATCTCGTCGCGGGCGCGGGCAAGCGCCAGTTGCAGCGCCTCCTGTTCGGTGATCAGCCGTGCCTGCGCATCCTGCAGGGCGGCCAGGTCGGCGGCAAGCGCGGCCCCCTCGGCCCGTGCGCTGTCGCGCTGGGCAAGCAGGCTTGCCACCTGCTCCTCGAAGCTCGCGATCCGGCCCTGCGCCTGCGCCAGCGCCGCCTCGCCCTCGGCAATGCGGGTCTGCAGCGCGACGATCAGCGTCGCCTGCTGCACCCCCTCGGCCCGCGCCGCGGCCAGGTCGCCCGACAGCGCGCTCACGTCGGCTTCGAGCCCGGTGATCTGATCCTCGGCCAGCCCCAGCGCCTCGGTCAGCGAGAATACCTGCGCTGCCAGGCTGTCGAGTTCGGTGTCCTGCGTGGTGATCGTCTCGCGCAGGACGAACTGCACGATCATGAAGATCGACAGCACGAAGAACAGCACCAGCAGCAGCGCCGTCATCGCGTCGACAAACCCGGGCCAGATCGAGGCGGTGAACCGCTGGCCGCTGCGGCGGGTCAGGGCCATGGCCTAGCGCCCGTCGCCGTGCACCGGGGCGGGGCGCGCGGCGGGGGGCACCCCGCGGGTTGCGGCGCGGATCGCACCGGTGAGCTGTGCAAGGTCGGTGCGCAACTCGGCCACGCTTTCCTGCCGGCCGACGGCGAGTTCCTCGAGGATGCGCACAAGCTGCGCGTCGATCGAGCGCAGGCGCTGGCGGGTCTCGGGATCGTCGGCCGTGACGGTCTCGCCCGAGCCGCCGCCGGGCTGGTCGAGAAGCGCGACCATGCGTTCCTGCGCCCGGGCCAGCTTGGCGAGGGCGTCGGCGAGGTCGTTCTCGTTCGCCAGCCGGCCGGCCAGACGCTCCATCACCTCGGCCAGCCCGCCCAGCCGCGCCTCGGCCTCGGCACGGGCGCGGGCGGCATCTGCGGCGACGGCCTGCAGCGCCTCCATCTGCTCGGCCATGTAGTCGAGCATCCCGGCCGATGCGCCGGCGCTGTCGCCGCCCTCGGTCTCGGTCCCGACCGTTCCGAGCCGGGTGATCGAGGACAGCCATTCCTCCAGTTCACGGTAGAAGCGGTTCTGCCCGTGCCCCGCGAACAGGTCCAGCAACCCCACCACGAGCGAGCCGGCAAGCCCGAGGAGCGAACTGGAAAACGCCGTCCCCATGCCGCCCAGCTGTGCCTCGAGACCGGTCATCAGCCGGTCGAACACGGCGATCGAGGTCTCGCCCTCGGTCGGGGCCAGGCTGCGGATCGTGTCGACCACCGCCGGGACGGTGATCGCAAGGCCATAGAAGGTGCCCAGCAGGCCGAGGAAGATCAGCAGGTTGATGATGTAGCGGGTGATGTCCCGCTCTTCGTCGATGCGGGTCGCGACGGAATCGAGGATCGACCGCGCCGACGAGGCCGAGATGTGCGTGCGCGCCCCGCGCGAACGCAGCAGCGCCGCCAGCGGCGCCAGCAGGCGCGGCGCGATGGTGATGTCATGGCCCGGACGTTCTGCCGCGAAGCCCTCGATCCAGGACACCGACGAGGACAGTTGCAGCACCTGCCAGAAGGTCGCCACCACGCCCACGAGGAACACGGCAAGGATGAAGCCGTTCAACCAGATGTTGGCCAGGAACACGCCCGCCACCCGCGGAAAGGCGATGTAGGCGCCCAGACCGACAAGGGCCGAGACGATCAGCATCGTCACGATCTGTCGCACCGGGTGCGAGAACTGCGGCTCGGTGCTGCCGATATGTCGCCGGACGGACGGCCGTCGCATCACCCTGCCCTCGCCATTTGCGCGGCCTGTCCTGTGCCGCTTGCTGCCCTGCGGCACAATATGCAGCATGCGCCACGCTGCCAACACGCAATCCGCGCGCGCGCCGTCAGCATCGCGTGAGTGTGGGCCGACTGCGTCTGCCGTGGGCGTGATCGGCCCCGTCAGCCGGCCCGAAGCACCCGCACCCGCGCGGCCAGCCATTCGAGGTCGGCATCGCGGATGCCGAGTCCGGCCAGGTGGGCGACGGTGTTCCACAGATAGTCGGGGTTCGGTCCGCGCCCGCCCGTCGCGGCCGCGATCACCCGGGCCTGCCGTTCCAGCGCAAGGCCGGCGCAATACTGGCTGTGGGCCGTGTCGACGATGAAGGTCAGCGCCGCCACCTGCGTGCCGCAGTCGAGCGCCACGGGTTGGCGGGTTTCCAGATAGGCCGATGAGACAAGCTCGCGTTCGCGCAGATAGTCGGTCACCTCGGCCGCCTGCGGGCCGGCGACGCGATAGGCCACCCCGTCGCAGGCCGCACCCGGCTGCGCATCCAGCGCCAGCACCAGCCCGGGCCGCTCGGGCGTGCCGCGGTGGTGGATCGACCACATGCAAAAGCTGCGGTGAAACCCCTCGAGCCGGGCCATCCGCCGCTCGGCCCAGCCGAAGCCCGGCTCCCACATGAGCGAACCGTATCCGAAGACCCACAAATCGTTGTTCATCGCCCGCTGGCCCCTGCCCTGCGCCGCCTGTAGAACCGATTCGTGGTCAGCGGAAAAGGGCGATCGATGCGCGGGCTGGTGATCGGGCTTGGCGTGGTCTCGGTGCTGTGGACCGGGCTGTGGCTGGGCGCCTCGGCCCTGGCCAAGCGCGGCGTGAACGACTGGGTGGCATCGCGCCAGCAGGTCGGGCAGATGGCCGGTCATGACGGGCTTTCGGTGCAGGGCTGGCCTGGCCGGCTCACCCTGACGCTGGATGCGCCCTATTACGCCGATCCCTGGACCGGCCTCAGCTGGGTCGGGCCGCGGGCGCAGGTGACGCTCGACGCGCTGAAGCCGACCGCGCTGCGGGCCGAGATGCCGGGCGTGCAGACGCTGCATACCCCCGCCGGCACGCTGACGCTGAGCACCGACGCGCTGGAGGCCGAGGTGGCGCTGGCGGGCACCGACCTTGCGCTCGACAGTGTCGGGCTGCGCGCGCGGTTGTTCGATCTGGCCGGGCCGGACGGGGCGGGGCTGCGGTTCGACAGCTTCGAGCTTGACCTGCACCGCGGCGACGCGCCGGCCCGCTACATGCTCGACTGGCGGATGACGGCGATCCGCCCCGATCCCGCGCGCACCACGCTGCCGGGGGCCGAGGGGGCGGAGATGCCCGGCACCATCGACCGCGTCGGCCTTCGCGCGGCGCTCGACCTGACCGCGCCGCTCGACCGGCATGCCGGGGTGCGCGCCGAACCGCCGGCGCTGCAGGCGCTGCGGTTCGACGACATCGCGCTCGACTGGGGCCGGGCGGAGATCACCGGCACCGGCGCCCTGGCGCCCGACGCGCGCGGCTTTGCCGAAGGCGAGATCGTGCTGAACGTGCGCAACTGGCCCGACCTGATCGCCGTCGCCGTGGCGCTCGACTGGCTGGACGCCGAGCTGGCGCCGACCTGGACCCGGTTCCTGACGCTGCTGCAGGACGAAACGCCCGAGGCCGCGGCCGAAGGCGTGCTGGTCGCCCGGCTCCGCTTTGGCGGCGGGCGGGCCCGGCTGGGTCCGATCCCGCTGGGGCCGGCGCCGTTGATGGTGCCCGCCGGCTTTTGACGGCCTACAGAAGCCGCCGGTCCTCCAGCAGGTCGGGCAGGTCGTTTTCGTAAAGCAGCACGTCCGCCGGTCCGAGTTTCAACGGCTCCAGCGCCGCGCGCGCGGCGGCCAGCGAGGGCACCGCCTGCACCCGGGCCCGGCCACCCTGCGCGGCGGCGGTAAAGGCGGCCATGCGCTCGGGTCCGATGGCCAGCACCTCGTCGCAGGCCGCCGCCGCCGCCTTGCCCAGCCGGGCGTGCACCGCGTCATGGGCGCTGCCCAGCTCCGCCACGCCGGGCGTGACCAGCACCGCCCGCCCGCCGCGCCGGTCGGCCAATTCGCGCGCCACGTCGAGGGCGTTCAGGAACCCGTCCTCGTTGGCGTTGTAGGCGTCGTCCAGGATCAGCGGTCCGCGCCCGGTGTCCTTTTTCTGCAGTCGGTGCGGGATCTGGGGGATGTTCGGGGCGATGCGCGGCAAGCCCGGCAGGGCCTCGGGCGCCACCACCGCCACCATCGCCACGGCAAGGGCGAGGTTGGTGACGTTGTGCGCACCCAGCAGCGGCAGGGTCAGCGTCAGCTCCGGCGTGCCGGGGCGGAACGGAAAACCCAGCGTCACCTGCCAGTCGTCGCCCGACCCCTCGGCCGCGAGGATGCGCACGTCGCAGCCCTCGGCCCGTCCGACCACCAGCACCCGGTCCGGGGCACCGGCGCGCAGGGCGGCGAAGGGGGCCAGCGGCGCGACCTCTTCGGCGACGATCGCGGTGCCGCCGCGGGCGACGACATCGGCCACAAGTTCCGACTTGGCCCGCGCCGTGACCTCGAGGCTGCCGAAACGCTCGGCATGCGCCAGCCCGACGGCGGTGACGATGCCGTAGCGCGGTTTGGCAAAGGCGCACAGCCGCGCGATGGAGCCAAGGCCGTAGGCGCCCATCTCGGCCACGAAATAGCGGTGCGCGGGCTGGAGCCGCTCGCGGATGTGACGCGTCAGGCCCAGCACGGTGTTGATCGAGCCGCGCGACCAGAACACCGGCCCGGCGGCGCCCAGCAACTCGGCCAGGATGTGCTTGACCGTGGTCTTTCCGAACGAACCGGTGACGCCGATCGTCACCGGCGCCAGAGCGGCCAGCTTGGCCTCGGCCTCGGCCACATATCGCGCGTTGATGCGGGCCTGCAGGGGCGCGAGCATGAGGTTGGCCGCGATCAGCGCCAGCGGCAGCGCCTGAAGGCCGGCCACCGCGCCCAGCGGATGCCACGCCGCCAGCCCCAACGCCGGCACCGCCCCCAGCCCGGCGGCCAGCGCGAACAGGCGCCGCGCGCGGTCGGTCATCGCCAGCGGCTTCTTGAAGCGCCAGCGCGCCTCCTGCGCCGCGATGCCGGCCCAGGCCGCGCCCAGCAACCACGGCAACGCGCCCTCCCAGCCCGACCCGGTCGCGACCGCCCACAATGCCAGCGTCGCGGCGGAGGCGCGGATGTCGACAG
>Ga0213835_101529_pt1 | contig 13632 bp, 14 predicted proteins | sample SWPATP01_FD_160576 | JGI IMG/M metagenome (GOLD analysis project Ga0213835, IMG submission 160576) | Coastal seawater microbial communities from Marineland, Florida, United States - SWPA TP0 #1 | ecosystem: Environmental > Aquatic > Marine > Coastal | place: USA: Florida | collected 2016-08-05
GTGGCCGGACTCGCTGCGCTGATCTGGTCCCGACACTCCCGCATGAACGCGCAGCAGGTCTTGGACATGATCAAGAACTCGGCGCGTGATTTGGGCTTCGCGGCCAACTGCCAGGGCAGCGGCATGATCGATTGCGAAAAGGCCCTGCAGCATCTAGCTGTCTGAGGAGTGGTGAGCCGGAGAGGCCCAAATGCCTTCCAGATATATGTTGAGGTGCCCGACAAGGGCCGTACATGACAAGGCGCTCGAACTGGTCCCCCGGTTCGGGCGCGTGGTCGTGGACAATGAAAAGCGGTTGTCGATATCGGCGGAGGTGAATGACGAACGTCTGCTGACCGATCTTGAGAAGCTGGGGGTCCAGGTGTTCCCCGAGGAACGCTACGACCTCGAATAGCGCGTAATGGCCAAGCCTACCGCCCCCGCCTGAAAAACTCCGTGCGCTCGTAGAGCGCTTCCATGCGCGTCAGGCGGGCCTTGGTCTCTTCCCAGTTGCGGCTCTGGACGGCGGCCAGAAGCGCCTCGACCAGGAACAGGAGCGAGACGGTGGAATCCCAGGCCGACGGCACCTCGATGTGGCACGGCATCAGATGGCTGGCATGGGCTGCGGCCGGCGAAATCCAGCGGTCGGTGATCAGCACCACCTCGGCGCCCTGCTCGCGGGCAAGCTCGGCCACCTTCAGGACCGAGGTCTCGTAGCGGCGGATGTCGAAGACGATCAGCACGTCGCGCTCGCCCATGTTGAGGAGAGCCGGCGGCCAGGTGTTGGACATGTCCGACATCAGAACCACGTCCTCGCGCATGACGGTCAGCACCGAGCAGAAATAGTCGGCGATGGCATGGGTGATGCGGCCGCCCATCATGTAGACGCGCCGGTCCGGATCGGCGATGAGGTCGGCGACGGCATCGAAGCCGGCGTGGTCGATCTGGCCGAGCGTCGCCTCCAGATTGGCGACGACGGTACCGGCAAAACGGTTGAGAATGTGCTGGTCGGGGGCGCTGGCCGTCCATTTGTCGCGCTTGGCAAGCGGCGAGGCGAGCTTTTCGCCGATCTCGTCTCGCAAGAGCGCCTGGAATTCGGGATAGCCGCTGAAACCGAGCTTCTGGACCAGCCGCACCACGGTCGGTCCGGAAACGCCGGCGCCCCGCGCCAGCGTCGTGACCGGCCCGAGCGCGGCCACGGGAAAATTGTGCAGCATATGTGCGGCAAGCTGTCGCTCGGCGCGCGTCAGATCGGGCAAAGCCGCCCTGATCCGCTCCTCCGCCGTGGCCTGCTTGCCGGTGGTGGCCAGTTCCGGGCCTGTCCCTGCGCCCATATCCGACATCTCGCTCCCCTCCGCCATTTGTCGAATTTGTAACAGAGCATTTCACCTTGGAATATTCTTGACAAGTCGAGGCCCGGTGAAAGAGGCTGGGCCATCCGGTTCGGGGTGATGGGTGGATCTGGCAGATGAGCGTAATGGCGCCGCAGCCGATAGTGCCGACTGAGCGCGAGACGCCTCGCGTCTGGCCGGCCATTGTCGAGCGCTGGGATGCCGGCGGCAAGCCGCTTGGCAGCTCGGCCCGCGCCGGCGCCGGCCTGGTGGTCGTTTGCGAGCACGCTTCCAATTCCCTGTCCGATCCCTGGGCCGATCTCGGCCTTGCGCCGGGCGTCATGGGCGAACACATTGCCTGGGATCCGGGCGCGCTCGGTCTTGCCAGAGGGCTGGCATCGAGGATGGCGCCGGCACTTGGCGGGGCGGTGCTGGTGCATGCGCCGCTGTCGCGGCTGATCTACGACCTGAACCGCGCGCCCGACCTGCCCGGCGCGATGCCGGTGCGCTCCGAACGGCATGACATACCCGGCAATAGCCGGCTGACGGCGGAGGCGCGTGCGGCGCGCACGCTGGCGCTCTACACGCCGTTTCACGCCAGCCTGATGGGGGAACTGGCGCTGCAACTGGCGCTGGGGCGGAGACCTGTCGTCATCACCGTGCATTCCTTCACGCCCGTTTACGAGGGCAAGCGCCGGTCGGTGGAATTCGGCGTCATCCACGATGCCGATCCGGCGCTCGCGCAGGCGATCGTCGAAGGCGCGCAGCCATGCGGGCTGGTGACAAGGCTGAACGAGCCCTATTCGGCGGCCGACCACGTGACCCACACGCTGAAGCTCCATGCCACGCCCTACGGACTGACAAACGCGATGCTGGAAATCCGAAACGACCTGATCGCCGACGAGGCGGCGCAGGATGCGATGGCGGAACTGCTGGCACCGATCCTGAGCAACGCGATCGACAAAGCCGGAGGCGCGCCATGCCCGGCTTCCTGATCGCCTATGTGCGCTTCATCGAGCGCGTGAACTATCTCTTCGGCCGGCTGGCCATGTTCCTGCTCTTTGCGCTGATGAGCGTGCTCCTGTGGGGCTCGATCGCGCGCGCCGGCTGGCACCCGCAGATCTGGACCGACGAGATGGCCCAGTTCATCCTGATGGGCTATTTCATGCTCGGCGGCGCCTATGCGATGCAGCTCGGCTCGGCGGTGCGCATGGATCTGCTGTATGGTCGCTGGTCCGACACGACCAAGGCCGCTGTCGACGCGATCACGATCTTCGCGCTCATCTTCTATCTCGGCGTCCTGCTGTGGGGCGGCATCGATTCGACCATCTACTCGCTGGAATATGGCGAGCGCCGGCGCGGCCTGTGGCGGCCCTACATGGCGCCGGTCAAGATCGTCATGTGCGTCGGAATCACGCTGATGATCCTGCAATGCAGCGCCTTCCTGATCCGTGACATCGCCAAACTGAGAGGGCGTGAAATCTGATGGGCTACGAATATATCGCCCTGGTGATGTTCGGCTCGCTGATGGCCATGATGCTGACCGGCCAGCGCATGTTCGGCGTGATCGGCTTCGTGGCGGTGGTGGCGGCACTGCTCCTGTGGGGTGAGCGCGGCGGCTACGACCTCGCCTTCGCGCAGACCATCAAGCTGATGAACTGGTTCCCGCTGATGACGCTGCCGATGTTCATCTTCATGGGCTACGTGCTGTCGGAAAGCCGCCTGGCAGACGACCTCTACCGCATGTTCCATGTCTGGTTCGGGCCGGTGCCGGGCGGGCTTGCCATCGGCACGATCCTGCTCATGGTGCTGATCTCGGCAATGAACGGCCTGTCGGTGGCCGGCATGGCTATCGGTGCCACCATTGCGCTGCCGGAACTGCTGAAGCGCAACTACGACAAGCGCATGGTAACCGGCGTCATCCAGGCGGGCTCCTCGCTCGGAATCCTCGTGCCGCCATCGGTCGTCATGGTGCTCTACGCGATGATCGCGCGCCAGCCGGTCGGGCAATTGTGGCTGGCGGGCATCCTGCCCGGGCTGATGATGGCGGCGCTCTTCATCCTCTATATCTGGCTGCGCTGTCGCATCAATCCGGCGCTCGGTCCGGTGCTGTCGAAGGAAGAGCGGGCCATGGTGACCCGCGCCGAAAAGCTCAGGCTGCTGCAGGCCGGGCTGATGCCACTCGGCATCTTCCTCGTGATGATGGTGCCCTTCATCATGGGCTACACGCGGTTGGTCGAAAGCTCGGTCATCGGCGCGCTGGCCGCCTTCATCGCCTCGGTGTTGAAGGGGCGCATGACCTGGAAAGTGTTCGAGGAATGCACCAAGCGCACGCTGGCGATCACCTGCATGTTCATGTGGATCATCCTGGCGGCGCTGGCCTTCGGCGCCGTCTTCGACGGGCTGCGCGCGGTCGATTTCGTGCGTGCGCTGTTCCTCGAGGATCTGGGCCTGAACCGCTGGCACGTTTTGATCCTGATGCAGCTTTCCTTCATCCTGATGGGCACGTTCATGGACGACACGGCCATGCTGGTGATCGTCGCGCCACTCTACGTGCCGATCGTGGCGGCGCTGGATTTCGACCTGATCTGGTACGGCGTGCTCTACACGATCACCTGCCAGATCGCCTACATGACCCCGCCCTTCGGCTACAATCTGTTCCTGATGCGGGCCATGGCGCCGCCCGAGGTCTCGCTGATGGACATCTACAGGTCGATCGTGCCCTTTGTCGGGGTGATGATACTGGGGCTGGCACTGGTGATGATGTTCCCGCAGATCGCGCTCTGGCTGCCGGAGACGCTTTATCGATGACAGAAGGCGCGGCCAACGCGCCCGATGAATGACCCTTTCGGAAACCGGAACACAGGAGACAAGACGATGAAGACGACACGACGCAAATTTCTGACCGCCGGCGCCGTTGCCGCGGGCGCCAGCGCACTGGCCGCGCCGGCCGTTCACGCGCAGTCGACCATCCGCTGGCGCCTGCAGACCTATGCCGGCGCTTCGCTCGGCGCTCAGGTCGCCAAGCCCGCGATCGACATGTTCAACGCCATTGCCGGCGACGAGATGCAGATCGACCTGTTCTATGCCGACCAGCTGGTGCCCACGGAAGAGCTCTTCCAGGCCATGCAGCGCGGCACGATCGACGCCGTGCAGTCGGACGACGATTCCATGATGTCGCCGACCGAGGTGACCGTGTTCGGCGGCTACTTCCCGTTTGCCAGCCGCTACTCGCTGGACGTGCCGGCGCTGTTCAACGACTGGGGCCTGAACGAGATCTGGGACGAGCAGTATTCAGCTGTCGGCGTCAAGCACATCTCGGCAGGTGCGTGGGATCCCTGTCACTTCATCACCACCAAGGCGATCAACAGCCTCTCCGACCTTCAGGGCATCCGCGTCTTTACCTTCCCGACCGCCGGCCGCTTCCTCGCACAATTCGGCGTGGTGCCGGTGACTGTGCCGTGGGAGGACGTCGAGATCGCGATGCAGACCGGCGAGATCGATGGCGTCGCCTGGTGTGGAATCACCGAGGCCTACGAGGTGGGCTGGGCCGATATCTGCTCGCACTTCCTGACCAACAACATCTCGGGCGCATGGATCGGGCATTTCTTCGCCAACATGGATCGCTGGAACGAGCTGCCCGAGCACCTGCAGAACCTGATGGCCACCTGCTTCGAGCAGTCGCATTACTATCGCCAGCACTGGTACTGGGCCGGCGAGGCGCGTCTGCGCACCGAGGGCGACAAGCTTGAGCTGACCTCGATCCCGGATTCCGAGTGGGCAGAGGTCGAGACGGCGGCACGCGATTTCTGGCAGGAGATCGCAGACGAGTCCGAGACCAAGGCCAAGGTCGTGCAGATCTTCCGCGACTACAACGCGGCCATGGATCGTGCCGGCCGGCCGTACCGCTACGGCTAAGCCCGCGGCATGAAACCACCGCCCCGGTCTTGAAGGGCCGGGGCGGACGCTCGTCGTCCCCTTGAGAGAACCAACAAAATGCCTGGAAACCTGACCCTAGAAGCGCTGTCGCAGGCCTTTTCCGCCGGCGAGATAGACACCGTGATCGTGGCCGCGGTCGACATGCAGGGACGCCTGATGGGCAAGCGTTTCCACGCTGCTCATTTCCTCAATGGCGGCTGGCAGGAAACACATTGCTGCAACTACCTGCTGGCGACCGACATGGAAATGTACACGGTGCCGGGCTACGCGGCGAGCAGCTGGGAGAAGGGCTATGGCGACTATGTCATGAAGCCGGACCTTTCCACGCTGCGTAGGACGCCGTGGCTCGAGGGCACGGCCATGGTGTTGTGTGACCTGATCGACCACCACACCCACGAGGAGGTGCCGCACTCGCCGCGCGCCATGCTGAAGCGGCAGATCGCGCGGGCCCGCGACATGGGCTTTTCGGCGATGATGGCCACCGAGCTCGAGTTTTTCGTCTTCGACAACAGCTACGAAGAGCTGCGCGATGACGGCTTCCGCGATCTCAGGGCGATCTCGGCCTATAACGAGGACTACCACATCTTCCAGACGACCAAGGAAGAGCCGCTGATGCGCGCGCTGCGCAACGGGCTCTACGGCGCCGGCATCCCGGTTGAAAACACCAAGGGTGAGGCCGAGGCCGGACAGGAAGAGGTCAATATCCGGTACGCGGCGGCACTCGACACCGCCGACAACCACACCATCACCAAGTCGGCGACGAAGGAGATCGCCCACCGGCTGGGCAAGTCTGTCACCTTCATGGCCAAGTACGACCACCGCCGTGCAGGCTCTTCAAGCCATGTCCACCAGTCCCTGTGGACCCTGGACGGCAAGCCGGCCTTCGTCGACAAGTCCGACCCGCACGGCATGTCGGCGCTGATGAAGCATTTCCTCGCCGGCCAGCTGGCGCATGCGCGCGACATCACCCTGTTCCTGGCGCCCTACGTCAACAGCTACAAGCGCTTCTGCGTCGGCATGTTCGCGCCGACCAAGGCTGTCTGGAGTGCCGACAACCGCACCGCAGGCTTTCGCGTGTGCGGCGAGGGTACGAGCGCGGTCAGGGTGGAATGCCGCATCGGCGGTGCCGACCTGAACCCCTATGTCGCCTGTGCGGCGCTCTTGGCGGCGGGGCTGGACGGGATCGAGAAGAAGCTTGAGCTGGAACCGGAACTGCGCGGCGACATGTACAACCTGGAAGGTATCCGCGAGATCCCCAAGACGCTGCGCGAGGCGGCGGAACTTGCGGCCGGGTCGGACTTCCTGCGCGCAGCCTTCGGCGACGAGGTGGTGGACCATTATGTCCATGCCGCCCGCTGGGAGGTTTCCGAGCACGACCGCGTCGTTACCGACTGGGAGGTGCAGCGCGGGCTGGAGCGGGCCTGAGGCCCGCCTGCGCTCTAAACGTTCAGAAGCAGGTATTCCCGCTCCCACGGGCTGATCACTTCCATGAAGGTCTCGAATTCGGCTTTCTTGACCGCCGAATAGGTCGACACGAAAGCGCTGCCGAGGATATCGCGCAGCGCGGTGTCGGCTTCGAACAATTCGACCGCCTCCAGAAGGCCGCGGGGCAGCTCGATCTCGTCCTCGTTGACGGCTTCCCCCGTCGGGTGGTCGGCAGGCACCTTCTCGATGATCCCGATCAGGCCGCAGGCAAGCGAGGCCGCTAGCGCCAGATAGGGATTGGCATCCGAAGACGGGATACGGTTCTCCACGCGCCTGGCCTGGGCGTCGGAGCGCGGGATGCGGAATGCCGTGGTACGGTTGTCATAGCCCCAGCGAGTGTTGACCGGCGCCGACGCGCTTTGTGTCAGGCGGCGGTAGGAATTCACGTACGGGGCGAGCATCACCAGCGCGTTGGGGACATGCCGCTGCATGCCGCCGACGAAATGACGGAAGGTCGGCGTTTCGCCGCCATCCTCGTCGGTGAAGACATTCCGTCCGGTCTTGGCGTCGACGATCGACTGGTGGATGTGCATGGCCGAGCCCGGCTGGCCCTGGATGGGCTTGGCCATGAAGGTGGCATAGGTATCGTGCTTGAGCGCTGCTTCGCGGATCGTGCGCTTGAACATGAAGACCTGGTCGGCGAGTTCCACCGGGTCGCCGTGGCGCAGATTGATCTCGAGTTGCCCAGCACCTTCTTCATGGATCAGCGTATCGATCTCCAGACCCTGGCGTTCGGAGAAATCGTAGATGTCGTCGATCAGCTCGTCGAATTCGTTGACGCCGGCGATCGAATAGCTCTGGCCGCCGGCGATCGACCGCCCCGACCGGCCGATGGGCGGTTCGAGCGGATAGTCGGGATCAGGATTCTTCTTGACGAGATAGAACTCGATCTCGGGCGCCACGATCGGCGTCAGGCCGCGCTTGCGGTATGCCTCGACCACCCGCTTGAGCACGTTGCGTGGCGTGAACTCGGCGGCCTGGCCGTCCTGAGTGACGAGATCGCAGATGACCTGCGCGGTCGGGTCGCTTTCCCACGGCACTTCGCACAGCGTGGACAGATCTGGCAGGAGTTTCAGGTCGCCATCCGCCTCCGGATAGGTGAAGTCGCCGCTGTCGTCCGGATAACGGCCGGAGATCGTCGTCATGAACACGGCCGAGGGCAGCGCCAGCGAGGTGTTGGAGGTGAACTTCTTGGACGGCATCATCTTGCCGCGCGCCACACCGGCCTGATCAGGCGCGATGCATTCGATGTCCTCGATGCCGCGCCATTCCAGCCAGGATGAGGCTTCCTTCCAGTTCTTCACGCCGCGCAGGTTCTTGATGAAGGCGGGCAGGCGCGTGCGACCGGCTCGGCCGGGGCGCGCGTCCTTCTTCTGTTCGGGCATCAATCACCAGGAAATGGTTTCGGAAGCGCCGACTATAGTCTCTCGGCAGGGGGCAAGGAAAGAGGCGAGAGCGGCGAGGCCCGATCGCCGCCCTTGCCGCGCAGGCCGAACAGCATCGGTTGAAGGCTTTCGGCGGTAACAGGTTTGGCGATGACAGCATCGACCAGCCTTGTACCCCCGGCCGCATCGAACTGGGGGCCGCGCGTTGCCAGCAACACGAAATGCGGGCGCCGGTCCGGTGTGTTGGCCATCCTGGTTGCAATTCGACTGGCCAGCTCCGCGTCTTCATCCACGATCACCGCAACATACGCTTCGTGGGTGGTATTCGCTTCCACCTCTGCAGGCGACAGAGTGGTGCATCTGAGACCGGTCATCACCACGATGCGGCTGACCACCGTTGCCGTGACGGCGGCGCCGCTGACGACGAGTACATGCGGATGACGATCAGAACGGAGGCCAGGCTTGGCGATGGGCTCGGATGCAGCGTCTGGCGTAACCGGCACTGCATTCTTCATCGTGACCCCCAGGTATTGTCCGGACAAGTGTTCCGAGTGGAAAATACAACTAGAAGGATATTTCAGGCAGCTTACGTTTAGTCAAGTTGCCGAGGGGGAAATACTCAGGAGAATTCTACGAAACAAGGTTAATGCGGGCCGAATATCTCGGCCCGCATTCATTCATGGTCAACCGTCCGATCGCATGTTGGTCACGACGACGGGAATCAGCAGATCGCCCCAGTTGCCGTCACCGCCATGGTGGCGGGCCGAGCGGACCAGCTCGACCGAGACCCCAGCGTCGACCGCCTTCATCACCGATTGGTTGAGCCGGTGCAGATCATTGGCCAGCATGCGGATCGCTGCCTGCTGGTCGCCGGACATGGCGGAGGATTGTTCCTCGGCCCTTTCCTTGACGCGTGTGACGGGGGTCATGGTCTTGTCTCCTCGGTTGGGGCGGGGTTATTCGGCCGCCGGCAGGAACTGTTCGGTTTCGGTGGATTCCTTCATCGCGGTCGTGGACGACTGCCCGCCGGTGATCGCCAGCGACACGGCATCGAAATAGCCGGTGCCGACCTCACGCTGATGCTTGGTGGCGGTGTAGCCGTTGACCTCGGCCGCGAACTCGGCCTCTTGCAACTCGGAGTAGGCCGCCATCTGGCGTTCCTTGTAGCCGCGGGCCAGCTCGAACATGCCGAAATTGAGCTGATGGAAACCGGCCAGCGTGATGAACTGGAACTTGTAGCCCATGGCGCCCAGTTCACGCTGGAACTTGGCGATGGTCGCGTCGTCCAGGTTCTTCTTCCAGTTGAAGGACGGCGAGCAATTATACGCCAGCATCTTGCCGGGATGCTCCTTGTGGACGGCTTCCGCGAAGCGGCGGGCCTGTTCGAGATCCGGCTTGCCGGTCTCCATCCAGATCAGGTCGCAATGCGGCGCGTACGCAATGGCGCGCGCGATGCAGGGCTCGATGCCGTTCTTGACCTGGTAGAAGCCCTCGACCGTGCGGCCGGCCTCGTAGTCGACAAAGGGCTGGTCGCGCTCGTCGATGTCGGAAGTGAGCAGCTTGGCGGCCTCGGCATCGGTGCGCGCGACGATCAGCGTCGGCGTGCCCATCACGTCGGCGGCAAGCCGCGCAGCGTTCAGGTTGCGGATATGCGCCATGGTCGGGATCAGCACCTTGCCGCCCAGATGGCCGCACTTCTTCTCCGAAGCGAGCTGGTCTTCGAAATGGACGCCGGCTGCACCCGCTTCGATATAGGCCTTCATCAGTTCGAAGGAATTGAGCGGCCCGCCGAAACCGGCCTCGGCATCGGCGACGATCGGCGCGAACCAGGTCTCGACGGAAAGGCCCTTGTCTTCGGCGACCTCAATCTGGTCGGCGCGCTGCAGCGTACGGTTGATGCGCTTGGCCAGTTCCGGTCCGGCATTAGCCGGGTAGAGCGACTGGTCGGGATACATGGCCGAAGCAGTGTTGGCATCGGCGGCGACCTGCCACCCCGACAGATAGATCGCCTTGAGGCCGGCGCGGACCATCTGCATGGCCTGGTTGCCCGACAGCGCGCCGAGCGCGTTGACGAAGTCCTCCTCGCGGATCAGCTTCCACAGACGGTTGGCGCCGTTCTCGGCCAGCGTATGGCGGATCTGGACCGAACCGCGCAGACGCTTCACATCTTCCGTCGTGTAGGGACGCTCAATGCCGTCAAAGCGGCCTTGCGGCGCGGAAGGAACAAGGTTGTAAAAATCGGTCATGTGAGCTCTCCATCGATCTGTGACATGAAACGACCGGCTTCCGGGAGGAACGATCTCGTTTGACGGATTTACATTGCACTGCCGAAAAGAACGAGGAAATTGCGGAAAAGGTTGAGAAGAATCGGGTCATGCTGTCTTGTCTTTGACGGGATCAGGCTGTAAATTTGTAAATCTTGTAAATACGACGTCGTCAGGCGTCGTTGTCAAAAGCGGTAAAAATCGGGATGGCCGAACAGAAGATCTTCGCTGGCCCGCGCATCAGGCGCATCCGCAAGGCCAAGGGCCTGACCCAGACGGCGATGGCCGAGGGGCTGGGTATTTCGCCGTCCTATCTCAACCTGATCGAACGCAACCAGCGCCCGCTGACCGTGCAGCTCATTCTCAAGCTCGTCGCCGTCTACAAGGTCGACGCCGAGGAGTTTCAGGGCGGCACCGGCCAGTCGATCGCCGCCCTGCGAGAGGTTTTCGCCGATCCGCTGCTGGCGGGCGAATTGCCGGGCGAGCAGGAACTGGTCGAGCTGTCGGAAGGGGCGCCCAACGCGGCTGCCGCCATGGTCAAGCTGCACCGGGCCTATCGCGAGCAGGCCGAGCGCCTGTCGGATCTTTCCGAGATGCTGGCCCGGGAAGGCCGTGCCACCCAGCTTTCGGCCGCCCGGCTGCCGATCGACGAGGTGCGCGAGACCTTCGAGCGCCGGCCCAATCATTTCGCTTCGATCGAGGCGGAGGCGGAAGCCTTCGTCGACCTGATCCAGCCGGGTGACGATCTAGCCGGTGCGCTGAAAGGATGGCTGAAGCGCGAGCACGGGATCGCGGTGCGCACCTTGCCGGTGGCGACGATGCCGAACTGGCGCCGGCGCTACGATCGCCATTCGCAGCGGCTGTTTCTGTCGGAGCGGCTGTCGCCTTTCGATCAGACGCGCGAGATCGCGATGGAGGCGGCGCTGCTGCGCATGCAGGTGGCGATCGCTGCCGAGTTGCGCGCGCTCAAGCTGACCTCCGACGAGGCACGGCGGCTGGCGCGGTTCGAGCTTGCCCGCTACGCCGCGCACGCGTTGATGATGCCCTATCAGCCCTTCCTCGCCGCAGCCCAGCGCGCCCGCTACGACATCGACGTCCTGCGGGCTCGTTTTTCCGTCTCCTTCGAGCAGGCAGCGAACCGGCTGACCATGATGCAGAGGCCAGGCACGATGGGCGTGCCGTTCTTCATGATGGAGATAGACGGGGCGGGCCACCGTTTCCGCCGCGCCGGCGCGGAAGGTTTTCCCGTCAGCCGCTTTGGCGGGGGCTGCCCGAAGCTGCCGGTTCATGCCGCCTTCTCGCTGCCGGGACAGATATTCGTCGAGGCGGTGGAGATGCCGGATGGCGCCGAATTCCTGACCATCGCGCGCACGCTGGAAGGACCGCAGGGCGCCTTCAACGAACGGCCCCGGCGCACCGCCTTGCTGATTGGCTGCGACATCGGTTTCCGCGATGAGGTGGTTTATGCCGAAGCCCTCGCAGCAGGTTCGCCGCCCACGCCTGTGGGGCCGGCCTGCCGGCTGTGCGAGCGTGTCGGGTGCCTCGCCCGCGCCGAGCCGCCGGTCACAAGGCCGCTGGGGCTGGACGAGATGGTGACCGGGTTGAGCGCGTTCGATTTTCAGTAGGCGGGATCGATGCAGGAAGGCCGCGACTTGCCGTCTTCCAGATTTCCCTATAACTTGATCAAGATACTCTACTTTAGCGGCGCTGACCAGCCAAGAGGAAAGCATGACGAGTACGACCGCCCATGTCCCCACTGCCAACGGGGTGAAATACCTGACCCAATTGTGCAAGCACTGGGCCCACAAATTCGAGGTCGAGACGACCGAAGACAGCGGCAAGATTCACTTCCCGACCGCCGTGGCAACGATGCGGGCTCATGAAGCCGAACTGGAAGTGACGGTCGAAGCCGAGGATGCCGAGACCGTGGAGCGCATGAAGGGCGTGGTGGCCAGCCATCTCGACCGCTTCGCCTTCCGAGAGGCGCCACTGAGCTTCGACTGGTCCTAGCCGATCTCCAGCACCACGTTGCCGATGGTGTCGCCGCTTTCCACCGCCTCATGCGCGGCGGCGATGTCATCGAGCGGAAAGCGGGCGCCGATGGCGTGGGTGAGCTTCTCCTGCTCGAGCAGGCGCGTGAGCTCGGCATTGGCGGCATCGCGCTGTGCGGCGGTCAGTTCGTAGACGAGGAAGAGCTGCAGCGTCAGGCTTCCCCACAGCATGGCGGTAAAGGAAACCGGGATGTCGCCCGGCCGGTTGGCACCGTAACAGACGAGCTTGCCATGCGGCGCCAGAATGCCCTTGGGCAAAAGCGGGGCGGTCGAGGTCAAGTCCATGTCGATGATGCCGTCCACACCCTTGCCGCCGGTCAGTTCCCCGACCCGCTCGGCGATGTCCTCGTTCCGGTAGTCGATGACCTCGGCCGCTCCGGCCGCGCGGGCATGGTCGGCGCGGCGCGCCGAGGCCGTGGCGATGACACGCGCCCCGCGCTGGGAAGCGATCTGGCAGATATAGTGGCCGACCGAGGCCGCGCCGCCGGTCACCAGAAGCGTCCTGCCGGCGACGTCGCCCTGATGCTCCACCGCCTGCAGCGCCGTCAGCGCGGGGATGCCGAGACAGGCGCCGGCATCGAAGCCAGCATTGTCGGGCAGAAGCACCGCCTGTTCTGCGGGCAGCGCGATATATTCAGCCGCCGTGCCGAAGGCCCGCTTCCACTGCCCGTTCCAGATCCAGACACGCTCGCCGACGCGCCCGCGATCGACACCCTCGCCCACCGCCTCGATCACGCCGGCGCCATCGGAATGGGGAATGACTCGCGGTCCCGACAACGGGCGCCCGGCCCGGCCCTTGACGTCGGAGGGATTCACGCCCGAGGTCACGAGCCGCACCAGTACCTCGCCGGGGGCCGGCGCCGGCATCTGCATCTCGCCAACCGTCAGCACCTCGCGTGCGGCACCGTTTCGCTCGTACCAGCCTGCCTTCATTCCCATATCCTCCTCGGTGTCTGCGGTCCGTTCATACAGAACTGTACGGCATTGAACAGAGGGCCGTTTCGGACGTATCTGGTTTCGCGCATGCGGCCCACTGACAGGAGATCAAGGATGGCGATCAGCGAAAGAACCGTCGAGGCACGGGTCAGTGGACGCGTTCAAGGCGTGAACTACCGTTCATGGACGCGCGAGCAGGCGCGCAGTCTCGGCCTTTCGGGATGGGTGCGCAATGAGCGCGACGGGGCGGTTCGCGCCATGA